>Ga0335072_10007073_pt1 | contig 16377 bp, 10 predicted proteins | sample Lox_Sample_21_FD_206725 | JGI IMG/M metagenome (GOLD analysis project Ga0335072, IMG submission 206725) | Soil microbial communities from Loxahatchee National Wildlife Refuge, Florida, United States - Lox_Sample_2.1 | ecosystem: Environmental > Terrestrial > Soil > Wetlands | place: USA...
TCCCCCTGGCGAAAAAAGTCCGCATCTTCTACATGACGCAGGCCGCAGTCGCGCCGCCCACGTTCATTCTCTTCACCAACAGGGATGTGCAGTTGCACTTCTCCTTCGAGCGCTTCCTCGAAAACCAAATTCGGCAAGCCTTCGGCTTTGAAGGCTCGCCGATATGGTTCAAAGTGCGCGCCCGCAACAAGGAAGCTGCGGAAAAGTAGCCTAACCTTATTCCGTCCGCAGCGCATGCATAGGTTCGGTATTCGCCGCGCGGCGCGCTGGCACCACAGCGGCTACAAATGCAGCGGCCAATAACACCATCGTTGTGACCACAAGCACCAGCGGATCATACGGCTTGATACCGAAGAGTTGGTTCGCCATCGCGCGCCCGCCCAGAATGGTCGCCGGAATGCCGATTGCCAGCCCGATGACGACCTGCAGAAACGCACCTGCGAGAACTAACTTGAGCACGGCCGTGCGGTCCGCGCCCAGCGCCATGCGAATCCCGATCTCACTCGTGCGCCGCTCTACTGAATACGCCGTCACGCCGTAGAGTCCGATCGATGCCAGTGCCAGCGCCAGCAATCCAAACAGAGACGTCAGCTGCGCAATCATCCCCTGCTGGTTGAAGTTGTTCTCAACCTGTTCGGCGAAGGTCTGGAAATCGATCACCGTCAGGTTTGGATTCACCTGCGCGATCGCGCGCCGCACCTGCGCCTCCAGCCCCGGCACATACCCGGAAGTATGCAGTTCGATCGCATCCAGTTTGCTATGGGACACCCTCTCAAATGAGCCCATATCGGGATCATCGTATTTCACCCACTGCTGTGCCGCCAGAAAGAACATTGGCCGGATGTGGCTCGTCGGCTCCCAGTATTGCGTATCCTCGGTTACGCCGACAATTTCATAGGTCCCAGGCGTCTTCAGATCGATACCGAAATATTTGCCGATGGCGTTACCATCCTTGAAAAACTTCTTCGCAAAGGTCTTGTTCACGACCGCAACCGGGCGGGTTGCCGACGTATCCTGGTCCGTGAATTCACGCCCCTGAATAAGCTTCGTGCCGATGGTGTCGAAGTAGCCCGCGCTTGCCCTCACCCACGAAGCATTGTTCTCATTGCTTCCCGGCTGCGGCGGCGCTTGTCCTTCGAAGTAGACTCCAGTGCCCCAGTTATCGCCCTCCATCGGGCTGTAGAGCGAATAGGCGACGCTCTTCACGCCGGGAATTCCAGCCAGCGTGTCGTGCAGCTGGCGATAGAAGGCATCCATCTGATCCGATTTATACCCCGCCATCTGCGGATCAATGTGCAGAATGTAGCGGTTATTCGTATCGAAACCGAAATTCTGATGCTGCATATTGCGCAGGCTCTGCGTCAGCAATCCCGCCGCGCACAACAGCACCAGCGAAACTGCGGCCTGCACCACCACAAGGGACTTCTGCGTGATCGAGCTGCCCTGTCCCGTGGAACGGTTGGCTCCGCGCAGGGCGTCAATCGGATTCGCATGCGCCGTCATCCACGCCGGAGCCACGCCGAACAAAATTCCCGTCAGCAGCGATACACCAAAAGCAAATCCCAATACCGGCAACGAAGGCGTCGCCTGGATCGGCACATAGCTCTTCTGAAACGCGAGATGCAGAATCAGTTTTGTTCCGCCGTAGGCAAATGCCAGGCTCACAATGCCGCCCAGCACGGCCAGCACCACGCTTTCCGTCAGCGCCTGCCGCACCAGTCTTGTGCGCGGCGCGCCCAGCGCCGAGCGCACAGAGGTTTGCAGCTTGCGCGTCGCCGCGCGCACCAGCATCAGGTTGGCCAGATTGGCGCAGGCAATCAGAAGCACGAAGGACGAAATCCACATCAGCAGATGCAGTCCGTCCTGATATTCCTCGCGCATGCGCTGCACGCCGCCGCCGCCGGGGGCCAGATGCAGCGTCTGCTTCGGAATCAGAGACTTCGCGCGCGGCTCGACCTTGCTCACCGGACTCATCAGCCACTGGCGCAGTTGCACTTGCATCCGGGCCTCCATCTGCTTGATATTCGCGCCCGGCTTCACGCGGCCAATGACGTTGAGCCATTGCAGATCGGGCCGGTCCAGCACTGCGAACACTCCGTCGATTTGCGGCTCGCTCGATATAGGGAACCAGAACGAGGGCGGGTCGCTCGTCAGCCGCTCGCCGTAATAGCCCGGCGGCGTTACGCCAACGACGGTATAAGGCTGCCCATTGATGATGAAGCTCGCGCCGATGACTGAAGGATCCTGCCCGAACTTCTGCTGCCATGTGCGGAAACTCATCACGACAACCGGAGCAGCGCCTTTCTGATCGTCCGACGGCTGCAACAGCCGCCCCGCGTATGCGTTGATGCCGAAAGTCTCAAATGCATTGCCGGAGACAAACTGGCTGATGAAGCTTTCCGCCGGATGATCGCTGCCCTGACGGCGCACACTGACCTGGTCCTGACCTCCTTGAAACCCCGCCATCTGCTCAAACTCGGGATTGTTGTCGCGAAAGTCCTTGTACTGATCGTAGGAAAACAGCGACCAGTCATCCTGCATGCCGCCGTTGATGCAGCAGTTCTCGGTATCGCCCACGCGCCACAATTCGCTCGGGTTCGCCACCGGCAGCGATTTCAGCAGCACCGCATGCACCAGCGTAAAGATGGCCGTCGTAGCCCCGATGCCCAGTGCCAGCGTGAGCACCGCCGTCGCAGTAAATCCCGGGACCTTGCGAAACTGCCGCAACGCATAGCGAATATCTTCAAAAATTGCCTGCATGCTCTCTCCTACAAAGGGCTATATGCAATCAACCCGGCTACAATCACAACAATTTACGCTCTGACCAACGGGAGGAGATGCGCGAAGCGCTTGTGCCTTGACAGCCCGCCCTGAGCGAAGCCGAAGGGGCAAGTCATTCGCTCCGCAGCGTCTTTGCCGGATCAATCGACGCCGCCCGTTGCGCCGGAATCAGCCCTGCCAGCCCGCCAATCGCCAGCAGCGCAGCCATCGCCACCGCGAGCGACGGGAAAACGCCTCCGCCAAACGATGTAAACACCTGCTTCAGCATCGACTCTGCAAAGAAGGACATGCAGATGCCGATCGCTAGCCCGATGCCAACCCACGCCAGCGCGCTCTTCATAATCAGCCCCACTACCTGCCCGCGCTGCGCGCCGAGCGCCATGCGAATGCCGATCTCATTTGTGCGCTGTTCGGTTACATAACTGATCAGGCCGTAAATGCCCACCAGCGCCAGCACCAGAGCCAGCCCGGCAAAGGCCGTCAGCAGCCAGACAATCAGCCTTCTCGATGCCAGCGATGCATCCACACGCGATTCCAGCGAGCTGACATCGAAAGCCGTTTGCGCCGGATCGGCTGCGGCGATTGCCCGGTTCAATGCGGGCGCAAGAGCAAGCGGCTCGCCGTCCGTGCGCACCGCAAAGCTCGCCAGTCCTCTCGCCGACTGCGAAAAGGGATAGTAGCGCATGCCGTCACTCACATCTTCTTCAAGAGAATCGGGCCGTACATCGGCAACCACGCCAACCACCTCGGTCCATGCCGATCTCCTACCATCGCGCAGGTGTTGCCCTATCGGATTCTGTCCCGGCCAGCATTTCTTCGCCAGCTTCTGATCGATCACTACCACTGATTGCGTGTTGGAACGGTCTTCCGGGCTGATCCAGCGTCCGGCAAGCAGCGGAATCTGCATCGTCCTGAGGTAGTCAGGCGTGGCATAGCTCAACTGGCTGTGCGGCCCCGGATCATTCGGCGCAAGCGGCCGGCCCTCGATCTCAAATGAGCTGGCCGAATCCTGGTTGCTGAACGGCATGGAAGTCGTTGCAGCGGCTGACTTCACGCCCGGCTGCGCTTTCAGATTATCGAGCACGGCATTGACAAAGGCTTGCTGCTGCTCGCGGTTGTCCTTGTATCCCTCGCCGGAATAGACCACCATGCCCGTCAACACGCCGTGCGGATTGAACCCAGGATTGATCTGCTGCATCTGCTTCAGGCTCGCCAGAAACAGTCCCGTCCCGGCAAGCAGCACAAAGGCCATTGCCACCTCGCCAATCACAAACGTGCTGCGCAGCCGCTGCTTGTCGACCGAAGCCGTTGAGCTGCGTCCCTCATGCAGTTCGAGCCGCTTCTGCCCGCGCACCATCTTTACCGCAGGCCCAATGCCCGCAATCAGTGAAGTCAGCAAGCCCGCTGCTGCTGTAAATGCAAGCACTCCGAACGACATCTCAACCGTATAACCTTCTGCAAGGCTTTGCGGCACCATCCACAGCAGCATCCTGCCAAACGCAGGGCCCAGCGCGATGCCGACCATCGTCGCCAATCCAGCCAGCAGGGCTGTCTCGGTCAACATCTGCCGCACCAGACGCCAGGCATTCGCGCCCAGCGCCGTGCGGATAGCGAACTCCTTCGTCCGCGACGATGCACGCGCCAGAAACAGCCCGGCCACATTCGCTGAAGCGATCAGCAGCACCAGCCCCACCACGCCGAACAGCACATAAAGCGGCTTGCGCAACGGCCCTGCGGCAAATTCTGTCAACGGCACCGCCGCCATCCCCCACTTCGACGGGGCCGCAAACCCCTTCCCTCCCTCGCGTACATACTCTTCGTGCGACTTCGCAGCCAGACCAGCCGTGAGCTGCGCAAAGCTCACGCCCGGCTGCAGCCGCACCGCAGCCGTATAGCTCTCATTGAAACGATTGCCCAAGTCGTATGCCTTCGGCTCCAGCCCCATCGGCGTCCACACTTCCTTGCCGCGCGGCCAGTCAAAATCGCTGCGCATCACGCCGATTACGCGATATGGCATCTGATTCAACATCACTGTCCGTCCAACCACATTGCGGTCGCCGCCAAAAAACTTCTGCCACGCACTGTAGCTGAGCACGGCCACGCTGTTCGCGCCCTTCTGGTCTTCTTCCGCGATAAACGTCCGACCCAGAATTGGCCGCGCGCCAAATACGTTGAACCACTGCCACGTCACTTTCGAACCGTCCAGGTGCTCTGTCCTGCCGTCATGGAGAATGTTGTAGCTGTCCGACTGTTCAATAGCCGCAGACTGCACCTGATCTTTGAGCGCCAGCGCGTCGGCAAAGTCCGGCACCGAGACATCCGCGAAATCCAACCCGAGGTTGGCGTACTTTGTGTGCATGATACCCACGCGCTCCGGCGCATCCACGCCTGACGGGTGCATTAGCACTGCATGGATCACACTGAAGATGGCCGTATTTGCCCCAATGCCCAGCGCGAGCGTCACAATCGCGGTCAGCGCAAATCCGGGAGCCTTGACCAATTGCCGCAGCGCAAAACGCAAATCCTCAAAGAAAGCCATGCGGACACCTCACCGGAAAACATGTCCGCACACCATGGGCCAATCCGGATTGAGTATGTATGTTTCTGAAAATGAAATAATTCGAACGTCAACCGATCATGCGGCAAGGGCATGCTCTGTCCAAATCCGGACGAACCTGTTCATTTCCGGTCAGAACTTCTCGCAGCAACAACCCCCGATAGATCTGTCATCCTGAGCGCAGCGGAGTCGAAGGATCTGCAGTTTGCATAGGTTGCCGCGAACTTGACTTACCAGAGAAGAGGCGGCTGATTCAACGGAGGCAGCGGCGGCAAGGGCGGCTCGACCCTTACGCCGACCAGATCCTCCTGCGGCGGCTCCAGCAAATTGCCCAGCGCCGGGTAACGCGAGCCAAAGAAATACGCTGCATACGATTCCTTAAACACAGCCGTCGTTCCGTAGACGGCAACCATCGCCAGCAAATACACGGCAAGCAGCACCAGCGCCATCGCCGCCACAATCGCCACAAAGACAGCCTGCAGCCCCAGTCCGCCATGCCACATGGCGCGATACAGCCCGAACCCTACCGCCAGGCCGCCCATGCCTCCAATGGCCAGAATCAGGAAGACGACCATCATCAGCGCCCAGCTGATGCCGATGGCCACGATAAAGCGCAGCAGCAGGTAAACCACCAGCGATCCAAAATCCTCGCGCAGCAGCGACATAAACCGGTTGAACGCACCTTCAATCGAAGCATCCTCAATGGCGATCGGGGGCAGCACAAAGTCCTGCAGGATCGCGTCCACCACAACCCAGACCAGCCCAACCAGGATGGCGACGCCGATAAAGGGAAGCATCGGCGCAAGCATCGCCCAGGGATTCACATTTGCGTCCGCGCCACGTGCGCCGGCACGGACAGCCTGCTTCAACATCTGGACGAAAAACGGCCCCGCCGTCGCAGCCAGCAGGACGAGAAAGGCGAGCGAAGCCAGCAGCACCACGCCGAAGTATCGCCACGTCTGCCGGCCGTATTTCGCCCACGCCTCGCGCACCATGCCCCTCCGGTACACGATCAGGTCGAATAGCGTGAAGCGCAGCCGGCAGAAGAGATACGTTGCCAAAACCCACATCAGCAGGCCAATCAGCAGCATGATGGCCAGAATGAGAAATCCAGCCACAGCGCCCGGCCCGGCAAAAGCAAACCCGCTCGCGCCGGCGCTCGAAAAATTCATCGACGAGTGATGCCGGATCGCCGCACCCGCCGCCATCTGCACCCCTTGCAGCGGATACGAAATCATCACGGAATAAAAGCCCGGCTGCGTCAGCGCCGCAACCAAAGCAATTTTCAGAAAAAATCCCAGCCGGAACGGCGCAGCCATCACTTCGCGCGCCCGCCGGAAAGCAGGTCCCAGAGCATCAGCAGGAGAAAGTTTCTTCATGCGTGCCATGAGGTTACGGCATCTCAACGCCGCACCGCAACGACAATCCGATCACCTAAAATAGAAAGAACCCATGACCACCATCCGTCCAGCCACCGCAGCCGACATCCCGCTCATGCACTCACTCGTCCGCGCCCTCGCCGAGTACGAACGCGAGCCACACTCCGTTCAGATCACCGAAGAGCAGTTGCTGCGCGACGGCTTCGGCCCGCAGCCTTACTACGAGTGCCTCATCGCCGAAGAAGACGGCCAACCCGCGGGCTTCGCGCTCTATTTTCCGATCTATTCCACCTGGCAAGGCCCCAGCCTGCACCTTGAAGACCTCTTCGTGCTCCCCGAATTTCGCGGCAAAGGCATCGGCAAAGCGTTGCTGAATCACGTCGCAGCCGCAGCCGTGAAACGAGGCTGTGCCCGCCTGCAATGGGACGTGCTCGACTGGAACCAGCCCGCGATCGACTTCTATCACTCCATCGGCGCCGTCATGCTTGGTGAATGGCGCCGCATGCGCGTCACCGGCGAAGCACTGCAGGCTCTGGCCGCTCCCAGTGAGGTATCAGCGTGAGCCGCATTCGCGTCATAGGCGGCGGACTCGCAGGCCCGGAAGCCGCGCTCGTCGCCGCTCGTGCCGGCGTAGACGTAGACCTTTACGAGATGCGCCCCGTTCGCTCGACGCCCGCGCACCAGACCGCTGACTTCGGCGAACTCGTCTGCTCCAACTCGCTCAAATCCGAAAGCGAAAACACGGCACCCTGGCTCCTGAAACAGGAAATGCGCCGCGCCGGATCGCCGCTCCTCGCCTGCGCGGATGCCAGCGCCGTTCCCGCAGGACACGCCCTCGCCGTCGACCGCGTCGAATTCTCGCGCCTCATCAATGAAGCCATCGAGCGCGAGCCGCGCATCACCGTCCATCGCAAAGAAGTCACAACACTCGACCCCGAAGACGGCATCACCATCATCGCCAGCGGCCCGCTTACGTCGTCTGCGCTCTCCAGCGAAATCGCCCGCCTCACCGGCAGCGACCACCTCGCCTTCTACGACTCCATCAGCCCCATCGTCGAAGCCGATTCCATCAACATGGACCGCGTCTACTTCGCCGCACGCTGGGACAAAGGCACCGCCGACTACATCAATTGCCCCTTCACCAAAGAAGAGTACGACGCCTTCTACAAGGCGCTCACCACCGCCGAAACCGTGCAGGAAAAAGAATGGGAGAAGCTCTGCTACTTCGAAGGCTGCCTGCCCATCGAAGAGCTGGCACGACGCGGCTACGACACCTTGCGCTTCGGCTGCATGAAGCCCGTCGGCCTGCGCGACCCGCGCACCGGAAAAACACCATACGCAGTCGTCCAGCTGCGCTGCGAAAACCTGCGCGCCGACTCCTACAACCTCGTCGGCTTCCAGAACCACCTCAAGTTCGGCGAACAGGCCCGCGTCCTGCGCCTCATCCCCGGCCTGGAAAACGCAAAGTTCCTGCGCTACGGCCAGATCCACCGCAACACCTACATCAACGCTCCGCGCGTGCTGACAGAAACGCTCAACCTACGCGACTACCCCAACATCTACTTCGCCGGACAAATCTCCGGCGTCGAAGGCTACACCGAATCCATCGCCACCGGCCTCTTAGCCGGACTCTACGCCGCAGCCGCCGCACAAGGCGCAACCACCTCGCCCGTCCCCCGCGAAACCGCGCTAGGTTCACTCGTAAACTACATCACGAAGGCCGAAGCGAAGCACTTCCAACCCGCGAACATCACCTTCGACCTTCTGCTTCCGCTCGAAGAAGAGCTGCGCAAGAAAATCCGCGACAAAAAAGAGCGTCATCGTTTGCAATGTGAGCGGGCCCTAGCAGTATTCGATAACTGGTGGCATTCAGCCACGATCCCCACTATGTTGTCATCCTGAGCGAAGCGCAGCGAAGTCGAAGGACCTGCGTTTTAATCGATATCCCCAAATGCTACTTGGGCGAAGCCAGCGCTAGGTTTTCGGCTTCAGAAACTGCCGTCAAAATGAATCCATGCTTTCCGCCAATTTGATGCTCTTTCACCCAGAGAGCGGCGGCTGTATTGCATCGTGATACGTATTCCTTCATCTGAAATAGCTGGTGACAGTCTTCGACTGCGCGTCAGCGCCATACGATAGACCGAAGGAAAAGATTTGGATGGCGGAAGATTCCAAGCGGCGTTTGTTACGGAACTTTGAAAATTTGAGCTGGCGCTTCCGCCTGGCAGCTGGCGGCGTCCAATGAAGAGTAAAATTCCAGAAAATCGGCCAGGCGAGAGGAGAACGCAATGAATCGCAGAGAATTCCTCACCGGGGCAGCCGCTGGATTCGGCGCTGCCTATCTCATGCCGCCAGCACTCGGCGCCGTCGATTCGCCCTCAACTTCGGCAAAATTCAGCGCCACGGACATGGTTGTTCTGGGAAAAACAGGCATCCGCACCAGCCGCCTTGCCATGGGCACCGGGACCATCGGTTTTGGCGGGGCTTCCAACCAGACGCGCACCAATGCTTTGCCCCGCCTGCTTCTGAATGGCTATGACAATGGCCTGCTTTTCTTCGATACCGCGGACTCTTACGGCAGCCATCCCGATGTGGCCGAGGCACTCAAGCATGTCTCGCGCGACAAGGTCGTGGTGATGACGAAGTGCGATGACCGCGATCCCAAGCAGGCGCAAGCGGACCTGTATCGCTATCTAAAGGAACTGAAGACGGAGTACATCGACATCTGTCTGATCCACTGCGTCACCGAAGGAGACTGGACAACGCGTTATCGTGGCGTCATGGATGTCTTCTCGGAAGCCAAAGAGAAAGGCATTATCCGCGCACATGGCGTTTCCTGCCATTCCATCGAAGCATTGCGCGCAGCTGCCAACTCTCCCTGGGTGGAAATCGACCTGGTCCGCCTCAATCCTATCGGCGCGCATATGGACGCCGAGCCGGCAGTCGTGATCGATGTCCTTAAACAGATGCGCACCCAGGGCAAAGGCATCGTCGGGATGAAGATCCTGGGACAGGGAGCCATGCGCTCGCGCCAGGAAGAGGCAATTCGCTTCGCGCTGCACAGCGGAGTGCTCGACGCCTTCACCATCGGCGCAGAAAACGCCAACGAGCAGGCCGACTTGATTCGCCGCATTGCCGCGGCGTAAACGCGGACCCGAATTGTCATCCTGACCCTGAACGTAGCGAAGGGGAAGGATCTGTTTATTTCGGACCCAGGATCATGCCAGCGCTGACAAAAACAGATTCTTCGCTGCGCTCAGAATGACGTGAATTGGATACCTACGAAGATTTTCGTTGACAACTACGAAGTACTTCGTATAAAGTCGGAGTTATGAAGTTCAACCGCCAATCATTACCGAAACCAACCGAAGCCGAGCTGGAGCTGCTCCGGGTCTTGTGGGAAAAAGGGCCAGCCACGGTCCGCGAGCTGCATGATGCCGTCAACCTGCACCGTGCGGTTGGCTATACCTCTGTACTCAAAATCCTGCAGATCATGACGGAAAAGGGACTGGTCGAGCGCGAAGAGGCAGGCAAGGCTCACATCTATCGCGCGGCGGCAAGCCAGGAAGAGACGCAAAACCAACTGCTCCGCGATTTGAGCGAGCGGCTCTTCTCCGGCTCGGCGGCCCAGCTTGCCATGCACGCGCTCGCTATGCAACCGGCAAGCGCTGAAGAGCTGGAAGAAATTCGCAACCTGATCGAGCGAAAGAGGCAGACACGATGACACATCATTGGGAAGCCCTGGGCTGGACACTGATTCACTTCTGCTGGCAAGCCGCTGCGATTGCGCTCGTCTACAAGCTTGCCGATCTCGCAATGGCAAAACACCGCACTCAGGCGCGCTACCTGCTTGCGCTGGCCGCTATACTCGCCATGCTCGGGGCTTCGATCGGGACGCTTGCCTATGAGGAGAATAGTTATCGTCCCGCGGCGGCTTTGTCTGCTGCCGGCGCTTCAGGAATGACGCCGGCTCTGCAGATCATCCCGCGCCCGCTGGCGGTCATCGATATGCCTGCGGCGCCTCGCGAAACAGCTAAGCTGCTCGCCAGCGACGTAATGCCCTATCTCGACTTCTTCTGGCTTGTCGGCGTGTTCTGCCTTTCTGTAAAGACCATCGGTGGATGGTGGTTGATCCGGCGGCTGCGCCACAGCGCGCTGCAGAAGGCGCCGCACACCCTTCGCATTGGTCTCGACCGTATCCGTTTGCAAATGGGCGTTCCGCGCTTCGTCGATCTGCGGCTTTCCAACCGCATCGCCGGGCCATTGACCGTCGGCGTTATCCGGCCATTGATTCTGCTGCCGATCACGGCGCTCACCAGCCTCAGCCCGGAGCAACTGGAGGTTGTTTTAGCGCACGAGCTCGCGCATATCCGCCGTGCCGACTACTTCTGGAACATCCTGCAGACCATGATAGAAACGCTGTTCTTCTTTCATCCGGCGGTCTGGTGGATCAGTCACCGCCTCCGCGAACAGCGCGAGCTTTGCTGCGATGACATTGCGGTTGAAACGTGCCACGACCCGGCCGTCTATGCCAGCGCGCTTCTGCGTCTTGAGGAACAGCGGAAAATGCACCTGCATCTCGCCATGGCTCTCGACGGCAACCAGTCCCGCATGAGCCTGCGCGCGCGCATCCTTCGTATTCTCGGCGACCCGGAGGAGCAGCCGCACGACCTCAAGCCGCTCTCGCTGGCCGGTATGGCGGCTTTGCTTGTCCTCTTCATCTGCCCGTTGCAGCAAGTCTTCGCCAGCTTCAAGGTTGCGCCGAAAGTGTCGGCATCCATCATCCATGCGGTGCAGCATAAGGCCCGTCCTCATGCCGCGATCAAAGCGCCTCTGGCTCAGGCTTCGCTTCCTGCGTCTTTTCCAACGCCCGCAGCTGCGGCAAAGGCCGTGGTCCTTTCTCGAGACAACGCAACCATCGAGATTGCCGAACAGACAGCGCCATCTCCTGCCTCGCAGGGCAAATCCGACTACATCGACCAGATGCGCGCCGCCGGGTACAACGTCGATCTGGACAAATACATCGCGATGAAGGCTCAGGATATTACGCCCGAATACGCCGAGCAGATGGCGAAGGCAACCGGTGAGCGGCCCAGCGCGGACGATCTGATTGCGCTCAGGGTGCAGGACGTGACGCCGGATTACATCGCCCGCATGCGCGCCGCCGGATACGACGGTGACCTGCACAGAATCATCGCCATGAAGGTCCAGGATGTCACACCCGAATACGCAGGCGAGATGGCAAAAGCCACCGGCGAACGGCCAAACGTGGATGAATTGATCGCGTTGAAAGTGCAGGACGTAACACCTGATTACGTCGCACGTATGCGCGCCGCGGGCTACGACGCCAACCTTCACAAGTTGATCGCAATGAAGGTGCAGGACGTGACGCCGGAGTACGCAGACGCCATGGCAAAGGTCGGCTTCGGGAAACCGAGCGTCGACGATCTGATCGCGCTCAAAGTACAGGGAGTCGCCCCGGACTACGCGGCGAAACTGCACGCCGACGGCATTGAAGCATCCAGCTTCCACGACCTGATCTCGTATCGCATCTTCAACATCACGCCTGAGTTCGTCGGCGGAATGAAAGAAGCAGGCTACAGTAATATCCCAACGAAAAAACTGCTCGCACTGCGCGTGCAGGGCGTGACGCCGGACTATGCCAAGGGGGTAAAGGCGCAATTTCCTGAGGCAACGGTAGATGACCTGGTGCAAATGCGCATCTTCAACATCAATGCCGACTTCATTGCGTCGGCAAAACGCCACGGATTTACACCACTCACAATCCAGAAGCTGGTGAAGCTGCGGATCTCCGGCATCCTGGACGACAGCGATGGGAAGGACAACCGCTGATGAAAGCGCCGACACTTTTTCTCAGCGCGCTTCTTGTTGCGGCCTGCACGCCTTGCCTGCATGCGGATGAACAGCTCCAGCCTCTGCATGGAAGCTGCAGCATCGCTCCTTCAACCGAGAGTGATCGCGTGCAGTTCAAGCTGGAGCGCGGTTCCTGCGATGGCGGCAATCACGGCTGCAACACGAATGACAGCGACATGCCGCTAAGCAACTTTACCGGCTTCGCGCTTGCCGATCTCAAGAATGACGGCGCACACGTGGACGCCGTGATCGCAGCAGAAGCAGGAAAGCTTACCTGCTCAGGCACCGCGCACAACCTGGTATTGAGCGGCGATTTCACCTTCGTCCCCGATCCAGCCTTCGTCATGCGCATGCGCCAGATGGGATTCACCGGCTACGATTCGGAAAAACTCGAAGCTTACACGCTCTTCCATGTTGAAACCTCCTGGATTCAGTCACTGCAATCGGCTGGTGTCACCGGCATCACGGCAGACAACATCATCGCACTGCGGATTTTCAAAATAGACGCGCCGTATGTGAAGAGTATGGCTGACCTCGGATACCCTAACCTCCCGGCCGAGAAGCTCATCGCCTTCAAAATCCACGGCGTAAACGCGGACGAAGTGAAGCAATACCGCGCCATGGGCTATCAGCCCAATGCCGATGAGCTGATCCAGATGCGCATCTTCAAAGTCACGCCGGAGTTCATCCAGCACATGCAGGCCCGCGGACTCAACAACCTCACCATCGCAAAGCTGGTGCAGATTCGCATCTTCAAGCTGGCCGATTAACGACAACCCCTTGGTGCCGACACCGTCTCCGATGAGACAATGTCTTCGACATGACTCTCGGCAGAAGCGTGCAACTGGAAGAAGAAAAGCGCCGGCACCCTGTCCTGCGCCTGTTCGTCGGCTTCGTGGTTTTTGTCATCGTCGCGCTGGTCGCCGGCGTCTTCGGCGGCGCGTGGTGGCTCAAACACGCTATGCGCGATTCCCTTCCGCAGCTCGATGGACAGCTGCGCCTGCCGGGGCTTTCAGCCCCCGTGACCGTGCGCCGCGACCAGCATGGTGTTCCGCATATCGAAGCCGCAACCATCGACGATCTTCTTGAGGCTCAGGGATATGTCACTGCGCAGGATCGCCTGTGGCAGATGGACATGGCGCGCCGCCTGGCCGCTGGCGAACTGGCCGAGTTGCTGGGCAAGAAACTGGTCGACCATGATCGCCTGGAACGCGTATTGCAGATGCGCGCCACGGCGGAGCGCATGACCGCAAGTCTCTCGGAGCGCGACCGGCGTTTTTTTGAAGACTACGCGCGCGGCGTGAATGCCTTTATCGATACCCACAGCGACCACCTGCCCGCCGAATTCCGCCTTCTCATGTACAAGCCAAAACCGTGGCAGCCGGTCGACTCGGTGCTCATTGGTCTCAATATGGTGCAGACCCTCGATGAACATTGGCCGGACAAATTAACCCGCGAAAAAGTCGAAGCGCGCCTAGGACCGACGCTCGCCGCCGATCTGTATCCGACAGGCTCATGGCGCGATCATCCACCGACAGTTCCTCCACCAGACCTGACTGCGCCACAACAGAACATCCCGGACGTGCCGCTCGATGAGTCGCAGACCTCGCTTCACGATCTTCTGCATTTGCGCGAGGTGATCGAGGGCACGACGGACATCTGCCGCGAGTGCATTCCCGGCTCGAACGAATGGGCCATCTCCGGCGCACACACCGCCAGCGGCAAGCCGCTGTTATCGAACGACATGCACCTCGATCACAGCATCCCCAATGTCTGGTATGAGATCGATCTCAAGTCCGGCAGCTTTCACGCAGCTGGGGTTGCGGTCACCGGCGTACCGTTTGTGACCGCGGGACATAACGACCACATCGCATGGGGCTACACTGCCCTCTATGGCGATACCCAGGACATCTACGTTGAGCAGACGAATAGCCAGCATGAATATCTGAGCACAGACGGCTGGCATCCTTTCGAGCACGCAACGGAAACGATCCATGTGCGCGGCGGCAGCGATGTAACGGTAGACGTAGAGCGCACTGACCATGGAGTCGTACTCAATCCGTTGCTTCCTAATGAGAAGCGCACCCTGTCGCTCCGTTGGACGGCGTATGACGCGAAATCATTCAGCATTCCATTGTTCGATCTGAACAACGCAAGCGACTGGCAATCGTTCCGTCAGGCATTAAACACATGGTGGGCGCCCACACTCAACATCATCTATGACGATGATCAGGGACACATCGGATATCAGGCAGTCGGCTACATTCCAAATCGGCCAACAGGCATCAGTGGTACGCCGATTGCCGACACGCAGCATGAGTGGCAGGGCTTTGTTCCCTTCGACCAGATGCCGAGCACGCTCGATCCGGCCAACGGCATTCTTGCTACGGCAAACTCGCGCGTTACGCCGGATAACTATCCCTATCAGCTCACGCTGGAATGGGCCAGCCCATATCGCAATGAGCGCATCTGGAAGTGGCTCTCCGGCAAAGACAAGCTCACGCCCGCAGACATGCTTACGCTGCAGACGGACGTCTACTCGGAACTCGACCAGGAATTGGCGCAGCGTTTCGCCTACGCCATTGACCACGCTCACAAAACAGATGCGCGCCTGCGCCAGGCCGCCGACCTGATGCGTTCCTGGAATGGGGTTGTCGGCATCGACTCGGCTCCTGCTGCCGTTGTTGTCGCAGCCAAGCACGCCTTCTGGCCCATGCTCCTGCAACCAAAATTAGGCGATGACTGGAAGCTATACCAGTGGGCGTCGAGCGCCTTCGCGCAGGAGGAGATCATCATGCACGCGCCCGCGCAGTGGCTTCCGCAGGAATATGCAACATGGGACGACTTTCTGACCGCATGCGTCAGCCGCGGTCTCGAAGAAGACCACGCTCCTGCCGACCTGCGCACCTGGCGCTACGGCTATGCTCATCCGGTTGACATCGAACATCCGCTCTACGGCATGCTTCCTTACTTCAAGAAATGGACAGGCACGGGCGCACAGCCGCAGTCAGGCGACAGCAGCACGGTGAAGCAGGTGGGCCGTTCGTTCGGACCATCGCAGCGCTTCACGATGGATTGGAGCAATGTCGACAGCTCGACAGAAAATATCGTAATGGGCGAGTCCGGCGATCCTCTCAGCCCGTATTACCGCGACCAGTGGCCCTACTGGTACAACGGCAGGACATTTGCGCTGCCGTTCACAGACGCATCCATCGCAGCCTCTACTTCGCACACACTGCGTCTGGTGCCGTGAGGGTCTCGTTTCACTTTCCGCACCGCTTGTCGAGCAACGCCACGCGCCAGCATCGTCGGCGGTCGCTGATATTGGCTTGTGCAGCAATCGCAGTGCTGCCGCTGGCATGGCGCGGCACCTCGTGCGGGCACGACTTCGACTTTCATCTGCAATCATGGCTCGAAGTTGTTCACCACTGGCGCGAAGGCATTCTGTATCCACACTGGGACTCTTCTGCCAACTACGGCGCCGGAGAGCCGCGCTTCGTCTTTTACCCGCCTGTCTCGTGGTTCATGGGCGCAATTCTCGGTGCCCTGCTGCCGTGGAGTTGGACACCAGTCGCGTTCACCTTGATCGCACTCATCGGCTGCGGGCTCAGCTTCTTCACCATGGCGCGAGAGTGGATGCCTGAAGATGCGGCCGCGGTCGCCGCCTGCATCTATCTGCTCAATCCATACCTGATGTTCGTAGCCTACGAGCGCGCTGCGTATGGTGAGTTGCTTTCCGCTATCTGGCTGCCGCTGCTCGTGCTCTACGGACTGAGACAAAAGCCA
>Ga0335072_10007074_pt1 | contig 16375 bp, 9 predicted proteins | sample Lox_Sample_21_FD_206725 | JGI IMG/M metagenome (GOLD analysis project Ga0335072, IMG submission 206725) | Soil microbial communities from Loxahatchee National Wildlife Refuge, Florida, United States - Lox_Sample_2.1 | ecosystem: Environmental > Terrestrial > Soil > Wetlands | place: USA: Florida...
TACATCACCGAACTGGATATCGACGGCCCCAGCGATGCTCAACAGCTCCGCGATTACCAGCGCGTTTTTCCCGTGTTTTGGGAGCATCCCGACGTCAAAGGCATCACGCTGTGGGGTTTTCGTCCAGGCCTTTGGCGCGACAAGCAGGCGGCGTATCTCATCCGTAAGGACGGTAGCGAACGCCCGGCGTTAACCTGGCTGCGCGATTATGTGCGCGGTACCTCGCACGCGTCCGCTAGCCAGGCAGGCTTGTCGACACATTGACGGAAGCGTTGTCGTTCTGCCTCGTTACATCACCAACAAAAAGTCACCCAAGATCATGAATACCGGAACGATTGCTTTGACACTCCACGACGATCGGCTCTTCGGTGCCGACGCGACCCAGCGCGCAATGGCGCGGCGTCTTTACGCGCACGTCGCGAAGTTGCCGATCATCAGCCCACACGGCCATACCGATCCATCGTGGTTTGCGGAGAATTTGCCGTTCGCCAATGCGACGGAGCTCTTGCTGGTACCGGATCACTACGTGTTCCGCATGCTCTACAGCCAAGGCGTGTCGCTGGACGCCTTAGGCATTCCACGCCGCGATGGTTCGCGCGCCCATGTCGACCCGCGCGAAGCCTGGCGCGTGTTTGCCGAGCATTTCCATCTGTTCCGCGGTACGCCGTCGTCCATGTGGCTCAATCACGTCTTCCACGACGTATTCGGTTTGCGCGTGAGATTGGATGCGTCGACCGCCGATACGTATTACGACCACATCACCGATGCCTTGCAGCGCCCCCAATTTCGTCCGCGCGCTCTGTTCGAGCGCTTCAATATCGAAGTGATCGCCACGACCGAATCCCCGCTCGATCCGCTGCAACACCATGCGGTCATTCGCCAGAGCGGTTGGAAGGGGCGCGTGATTACGGCATACCGCCCTGATCCGGTGGTCGATCCCGAACACGAGCAATTCCCGTCGGCGCTCCAGGCGTTCGGCGAGATCACCGGCGAGGATGTTTATAGCTGGCAGGGATATCTGCAGGCACATCGGCAGCGCCGCGCCTTCTTTGCCGCGGCGGGCGCCACGTCCACGGATCACGGGCACCCCACTGCCGCGACGGCCAATCTCTCCGGCGCGCAGGCCAGCAAGTTGTTCGACACGGTGATCCGCGGCAAAGCCACTGCGCAGGAGGCGGAGCTGTTCCGTGCGCAGATCCTCACCGAAATGGCGGCGATGAGTTTGGACGACGGATTGGTCATGCAGATTCATCCGGGGTGCTATCGCAATCACAACCATCCGTTGTTCGAACGCTACGGCCGCGACAAGGGTGCCGATATTCCCTTGCGCACGGAGTACGTCAGGGCGCTGAAGCCGCTGCTGGATCGTTTCGGCAACGAGCCTAACTTCAAGCTCATCGCTTTCACGCTGGATGAAAGCACCTACAGCCGCGAGCTGGCTCCATTGGCCGGTCACTATCCTGCGCTGTTTCTCGGGCCGGCGTGGTGGTTCCACGACGCGCCGGAAGGCATGTGGCGCTTCCGCGAATGGACGCTGGCCAGCGCGGGCTTCTACAACACCGTGGGCTTCAACGACGACACGCGCGCGTTCCTGTCGATTCCCGCACGCCACGATGTCGCACGCCGTATCGATTGCACCTTTCTCGCCAAGCTCGTGGTCGAACACCGGATGGATGAGGACGAAGCCACCGAACTTGCGGTGGATCTTGCTTACAACCTGCCGAAACAAGCTTACAAGCTATAAGCGGGCTTTCTTCCACCTCGGCCGATGACGTGGCTGAGGTGGAATGGGCTAAGCGTTTTTTGTCGCCGTCAACGCACGCGATATCGAGGCTGGCGTCCCGTCGCCGAGGGCTGCGTATGCTTCCCGCAATACGCGAGTAAAGCGTGCGTCGCCTGCAAGCGGCGCGAATACGGCATCGAGCTTCAGAAAGGCATCTACATCTGACGTTGTGTCGCCGGTACACACCCGCCCAACCACAGAAAGCGCATCGTTCATCGGATCGATCAACGCTACACCGCTGTGCGCCTGCCTGCGCACAAATTGCATCCACGCTGCGATCGAAAGGCACAGGGCATGGATGGGTAAGTTGGCTGCCAGCGCATCGGAGATGGTGCTGAGCAAACGAACCGGCAACTTCTGCGAGCCATCCCATGCGATCTGCGAGAGACGATGGCGAACGGAAGGATTGCGGAAGCGTTCCAAAATAGCGTCGATATAAGCGTTGACGTCCATGCTGGCCGGCAGCGTGATAGCCGGTGCGATGGCATCGCGCATCAGGCGCTCGACAAAATGCGCGAGCAACGGATCGTTCATCGCATCGGCCACTGTCTCGATGTTCATGAGTGAACCGAGATAAGCCAGGGTGGAATGTGCGCCGTTAAGCAAGCGAAGCTTCGCGCGATCGTAACCGGCGATATCGTGGCTCATCGTAACGCCGACGCGTTCGAACGGTGGACGGTCGTTACAGAACCGGTCTTCGACGACCCATTGCGTGTACGTTTCGCGTTGAATGGGCCACGCATCCTGATATCCAAGCTCAGCGTGAATGCGTTCGCGCAATGCGTCATCCGAGGCAGGGGTGATGCTATCGACCATCGAACAAGGAAAGGCGACCTTGGCTTCGATCCAGTTCGCCAGCGCGGTGTCGATACGTTGCGCATATTGCAGCACCGCGCGGCGCAAGCGATGGCCGTTGTCGGCCAGATTGTCGCAACTCAATACGGTGTACGGCATTTGCCCTCGGTTCCATCGCGCGCGCAAACCCGCAGCGATGTAACCGATCGCACTGCGTGGCGTTTCGGGCGAGGCGAGGTCGTGCGCGATATCGGGATGTGCGACATCCAGATCCTGGCCGGATAGACAGTAACCCTTTTCGGTGATCGTCAACGTCACGAGCCGCACCGCAGGATCGGCGAGCCTTGCCAGTACGTCGGCTTGCTGTTCGCGTGCACACAGCAACTCACGGATCGACCCGATCACGCGCACCTGCGTTTTCTGGCCGAGCAGCAATAGCGTGTAGAGATTGTTTTGCGGCTGCAATGCATCGCGCACGTCGGCGCTGTGCAAGGAGACGCCGCAGATCGCCCAATCCGGATGCTCATTCAGTAGATCATCGGCATACACGGCCTGGTGCGCGCGATGGAATGCGCCGACACCGATGTGCACGATGCCCGTGCGCACTTGTGCTGGATCGTAGCCGGGCTTGATCACGGATGCTGGCAAGCGGGCAAGCGATCCCTCCGACAAGCGTTTGGTGTGAGGGGCAACCGTGTCGGTCATTAGCGTTTTACCTCGAAACCGTCTTGCGCCAGAAATGAAAACATGTCCGCTTCGCCAAGCAGGTTTACGTCGCCCGGAACCGAATGTTTGAGGCAGGCGGCGGCGATGGCGAATTCGAGCGCGGCTTCGTCCGTCATGTGCCGAAACAGGCCGTGCAGCAGCCCTGCGGCGAACGCGTCGCCGCCGCCGATGCGGTCGACGATAGGGGTGAGCGTGTGCGGGTGGGTGGTCCATACACGATCGCGTGTTGCCATCATGCCGAAGATGTCCTGATCGTCCACATTGCGGTGATGGCGCTCCGTCGCCGCGATACGGCAAAGTCGAGGCCACGCGGCAAACGCCGCGTCGGCGGCAGACCGGAAGCGTTCTTGCACATGGGCCTCTGGAAATACCTGATCAAGCATCAAGGCGATATCGCGATCGTTGCCAAACATCACGTCGGCTTCGGCAACCATGTCGCGAAGCAGGCCGGGTGCCTGCCCTTCGCGCGCGCCCCAAAGCTTGCTGCGGTAATTGCAATCGAACGACACGGATAAGCCTGCGGCACGCGCCGCGCGTGCGGCCTCGATGGCCGCTTGTGCGGTGGACTGGCCAAGCGCGAGGTTGATGCCCGACAGGTGCAGCCATTGCGCGCTCGTCAAGAGCGTCGGCCAGTCGTACGTTGCCGCAGGGGTGCTTGCGAAGACGGAATTCGCACGGTCGTAGAGCACCTCGGAAGGTCGATGCATCGCGCCCGGTGAAAGGAAATAAAGCCCCATGCGTCCGGGCGCATAGCGAAGGCTTTTGGTGTCCACACCGTGTCGCCGCAGTTCGCCCGCGCATGCACGGCCCAGCACGTTGTCCGGCAGGGCGCTGATCATGACGCTGTCGTGTCCGAGGATGGCCAGCGAGGCCGCGACGTTCGCTTCCGCGCCGCCGAAGTGCACCTCGAAGCGTGGCGATTGCAGCGTAAGTTCGTGGCCGGGCGGCGACATGCGCATAAGCAGCTCGCCGAAGAAGGCGATGCGGCAAGCGGCGGATTTCTTTTGTGGTTCGTTACGCATCCGAATTCTCCGTCAATCGTGAACCACGAAGTCCTTGGTCAAACGTATGTCGCTGCTGGAAGCGCCGATTTGCACCTGATACGTACCGGAATCGACGGCGTAGGCGTGGCGGTCGACGTCGTAATACTTCATGTCGACCGCGGGCGTGATGTCAAAGCTAATGTCACGGCTCTCGCCAGGCTGAAGGTTCACGCGCTGGAACCCGCGCAGGTCCTTGTTTGAGCGCGCATGCGCCGCATGCAACGCATGAAGGTACAACTGAACCACTTCGTCACCCGGGCGGTGGCCGGTGTTGCGGATCTTTATGGTGACTTTGAGATGGTCTTGCGCACCGACCTTGTCATGATCGAGCCGGATGTCCGAATAGGCGAATTGGGTGTACGACAAGCCATATCCGAACGGATAAAGCGGTTCCCCCTTGAAATAGCGGTACGTGCGACCGTCCATACTGTAGTCGTCGAACGGTGGCAGCTTTTCATCGGCCTTGTAGAACGTGATGGGCAATCGGCCGGCCGGATTGGTTGCGCCGAACAGCACATCCGCCACCGCATTGCCGCCACGTTGGCCTGGGTACCAGGCCACCAAAATCGCGGGGATGTGTTGCTTTGCCCAATCGATGGCAAGCGCCGAGCCCGTCGTCAGTACCATCACCACGGGTTTGCCGGTGGCTTGCAGCGCTTCCAGCAATTTTTTCTGCGTAGCGGGCAAACGCAGATCCGTGCGATCGCCACCGGCGAAGCCCGGATAGCTGATCTTCATTTCCTCGCCCTCGATGTCGCTGGTGAGGCCGCCCACGAAGATCACTACATCGGCGTTGCGCGCGTCATCCACGGCCTCCTGCAAAGGCGCCTTGGGGTGAGGCAGCCGCCAGGACAATCGCACGTCATTGTTCTGGTTGTTTTTGGTGTATTCGAGGCGGATGTCGTAAGCCTTGCCTGCTTCCAGGTCGAGCGAGGCTTTGTGAGCCTGTGGATTCGAACCGGTACTCCACGCGTCGATCACCAGGCGGCCGTCGACGTACAGACGGTATCCATTGCTGGCGACATCGCTCAATTCATATCGGCCGGATACCGGCGGCAGCAGCTGACCGCTCCAGCGCACGCTGAAGTCGTTATTGGCGAGCGCTTTCTCCGCGGGGAATTCGCCGCGCAGAACTATATCGTCCGTGGGCGTGCTGTGATCCCAATTGAAATGGATGTCCGGATCGGTGCGCGTCAGCACCGGTGCTGCGTCGAAGTTTTCCCCTGGGAAATATTCGCCTTTAAGGCCATGCTCGGTCGCCTTGGCTGCAGGGCGCAGATAGTTCGATGCGATCAGGACGGCATCGCCGGGGCCGTTCATGCCTTCAACCAGATCGGCGCCACGCGCGTAGGTGACCTCCGCCTGAGGTACGGCTTCACGAATGCCTTGCAGAATCGTGACGGGTGCGGCTGGGGTTCCGTGGTAGTTGCCGAGCAGCGCGGTGACATCGTCCGCCGTCGGTCCGATCACCGCAATGCGATGTACCTGGCGCGAGAGCGGAAGAATGCCGTTGTTCTTAAGCAGAACGATCGATTCCTCCGCAGCGCGTCGCGACAACGCGTCGTGGTCCGGCGACTGGTTGACCGAGTAAGGAATCTGCGCCCAACGTACGCGCTCAGGTGGATCGAACATGCCAAGTCGGAAGCGGGCCGCCATCAGCCGCTTGAGCGAGGTGTCGATCTGGGCTTCGCTGATCAAGCCATCGCATACCGCCGCCGTGAGCGCCGCATACGTTTTGCCGCAGTCGAGATCGTCGCCGTTCTTGACCGCCAACGCGGAGGCCTGTTCCGCGGTTTGCACAATCTTGTGGTGCAGGTAGATATCTTCGACCGCGTCGCAATCGGAAACCACATAACCCGTGAAGCCCCATTGCTTGCGCAAGGTATCTTGCAACAGGAACTGGCTGGCCGATGCCGACTCGCCATTCACGCGGTTATAGGCGCCCATCACGGCGTCGACGTGGCCTTGCTGCACCAGCGCCTGGAAGGCGGGTAGATAGGTTTCGTAGAGATCGCGTTCGCTTGGGTGCACGTCGAACCGATGGCGTTCCGATTCCGGTCCGCTATGTACGGCGAAATGCTTGGCGGTCGCGTCGAGCTTTCGATAGGTCGGATCGTCGCCTTGCAGGCCGCGCACGAACGTGACACCCATGCGCGAGGTGAGGAACGGATCTTCGCCGTAAGTTTCCTGCCCGCGCCCCCAGCGAGGATCGCGGAAGATATTGATATTGGGCGACCAGAAAGTGAGGCCTTCGTAACGACCGTGCATGCCGCGCCGTATGAATTCGTTGTGCTTGGCGCGTGCTTCATCGCTGATGGCGGTGGCCACGTCGCTCATCAGCGGAACATCGAAAGTCGCCGACAGGCCGATGGCTTGCGGGAAGACCGTTGCCTGGCCAGCGCGTGCGACGCCGTGCAGGCCCTCATTCCACCAATCGTAGGCAGGTATGCCGAGCCGGGGAATCGCAGGTGCATTGTTTTGCATCTGCGAAATCTCTTCTTCCAGCGTCATGCGCGACACGAGGTCGGCGGCACGATCCTCGACGCTGCGGTGTGAGTCCTGATAGACGGCTGTTTGCGACCATGCAGGCATGGCGCACACCGTGAGCGCGATCGCGGAAAGCAGATATTTGACGCGCAGCTTTTTCATGCGAAATTCCATTTTCTTACCAGTCCCACATCGAACCGTCTTCCAGTCGCGCGATAGGAAGCTGCTTGGGGGAATAGGGGAAACGTGCGGCAAGTTTCTCGTCGATGCTGACGCCGTGGCCCGCCGATTCGCCGCAATGCAGGCGACCGTTGCGGAACACATAGTCGTGCGGGAACACTTCGTTGGTTTCGTCGGAATGGAACATGTATTCCTGGATGCCGAAATTCGGTACCCAGGTGTCGAAATGGAGCGCGGCACCCATGCATACCGGCGAAAGATCCGTCGCGCCGTGGAAGCCGGTTCGCACCTGGTGGAGTGCAGCGAAATCGGCCAGACGACGCAGATGGGTAATACCGCCACCGTGCACGATGGTAGTGCGGATATAGTCGATCAGCTGATTCTCGATCAGGTGTTTGCAATCCCAGATCGAATTGAACACTTCGCCGACGGCCAGCGGCGTGGTCGAATGCTGGCGAATGATCTCGAAGGATTTCTGATTTTCCGCCGGCGTGGAGTCTTCCAGCCAGAACAGGCGATACGGCTCAAGGCTGCGCGCCAGCTGCGCCGCTTCGATCGGCGAAAGGCGATGATGCGCGTCGTGCAAAAGGTGAACATCCGTGCCATGGTCGGCACGCAAACGCTCGAACAGTTTCGGCACGACTTCCAGGTATTTCGGCGTGGACCACACGGTTTCGGCGGGGAGTTCGCTTTCCGCAGGTTCGTAGGGCTTGCCGCCGACCGAAATGCCGTAGGTTTTTTTGACGCCCGGCACGGCGCATTGCGCGCGCACGGCAAGAAAGCCTTTTTCGATGTAGCGCCCGACTTCGTCGCTGGTTTCGGCCATATCGCGACCGTTGGCGTGACCGTAGACCAATGCGCCTTCGCGCGAGCGTCCGCCCAGCAATTGATAGATCGGCATGTTGGCGAACTTGCCGAGGATATCCCACAACACCACGTCGACCGCTGCGATGGCCGTCATGGTGACCGGGCCGCGGCGCCAATAGGCGCCGCGATACAGGAACTGCCAAATATCTTCGATGCGGCCTGCATCGCGGCCGATCAAGTTGGGTGCCACGTGATCTTTCAGATACGACGCCACCGCAAGTTCGCGCCCATTGAGCGTCGCATCGCCCAAGCCGGTAATGCCCGAGCGTGTTTCGATTTTGAGCGTGACGAAGTTCCGCCCCGGACAGGTGACGATGACACGGGCATCGACGATCTCGCGATCGCGCGCCGAACCGAGCGATGTGTTTTCAGAAGCGCTGGAAGTGCTCATGGGGAAACTCGTAAGTTGGAGTGTGCGGGTGTAAGCGGAAGTTCGAAGGGGCCGGCGGGCAGGCCCGAACCGTCATAGAGTGTGCAGATCGGGCTGTCGGCCCAGCAGTAACGAACGCGTGCGATGTCGCTGTCCGATGTTGGGATATGCAACACGATGTTGTTGTCCTGAATGTCGGCTTGGACATAGTGGCAGGAGCCGGGCTGTGCACCGCACAGCTCGAAGCCGATCGGCTGGTTGGCGCTGTAGGCGACAAGGTGGCCGGTCACATCGCCGAAAGCAAGTGTGACGACATTGTCGTTACGCTGTGCCGACGTCGGTATCGGTCCTGATGGATGCAGTGCTTCGCCATAAACGACGCGACGTGCGGCGCGCGCGAGGCGACGCCCCACTTCTTGTTTGTTGGCGGGATGAATGTCGTAGCGTTCGCCGATATCGACAGCGACGGCGAGGCCCGAGTGCGGATCTTCGGAGGCAACAAGACGCTGCGCTTCGCGTACGTCCGCCCAGCCGCTTTCTCCAGGATGCGTGGGAGATGGACCATAGCTGGACAACTGCACGATAAGCATCGGCAAATTCGTGCCGAAGCGTGCACGGAATTCATCGCGCAACGCCTCCAGCAACGTGCGGTAATTGCCGGGATCGCCCGTGTTGGATTCGCCTTGATACCACAGCGCACCGCGCATGCCGTAGTGCCCGAGCGGCGCGATCATGCCGTTGTACAGCGTGGTCATCCCCGAGGTCGATTGCCACGGCACGCGTGGTGGCGATCCATAAGACGACGGCACAACCTGATACTGCCATGGACCGAGCGGCACGCTTGAGCCGTCTGCCAAACGCAGCGCGCGTTGATCGGCAGGGCCATAGATGCCGCCATCGCGATAGGTATTGAGCACATTGACGGTGATCAGGTTATCGCCTTCGTGCAATGCGCCAGGCGGTACGGCATAGCTGCGTGGTACACCGCCGTAAGCGGTTCCGATCCAATGCCCGTTGATCCAGGTCTGGTCGATTTCGTTGGCCACGCCAAGGGAGAGCATGGTGGCATGTTCTGCCTGCTGCTTGGTCAATTTCAACGTGGTGCGATACCACAACATGCCGGTGAAGTCGGCGAGCTGCGGCAAACCCCAATGCTGCCATGGCCCTCGGTCGATCGGAGCAGGTAGCCAACCTTTCCCGTTGAGGTGAGAGGGGTCCCAAGGTGCGTCGTTCTTCGCAACCCCGGAGCGCGACGACCACCATGCTTTCCATTGGCGATCCCAGTGTTCGTTCGCCAGCGGGCGATGGGTGTTGTAGAGATCGAGCAGGTCCAGCGAAGCATCGTAGCCGCCAGCCTTGCGCAGCGCGGCGGCGCTCATCCACGGTTCGATGCGCGAACCGTTCCACGCCGAAACGATCAAGCCCAAAGGAACCGGTATCGTTTTCTGCAGTTCGCGCGCGAAGTAGTAACAGGTGGCGGAGAAGTCGGGCAGGTTGGCAGGCGTTGCCGCCAACCAATGGTCCGATGTGGGAATGCTTTGCAGTGGCGTGGAACTGGCGACGTTATCGACCGTCAACATGCGAATGCGGTCGTTCGGTGCGTTATGCGTCTCGGAGTACTCATCCAAGGTGTACTTGACCGGCAGCACCATGTTGGATTGACCGGAGCACAGAAAAACATCGCCGACCAAGATATCTCGGATCGTTTGCGCCGCGCCGTCGCCGGTGGTCACGGTGAGTGTGTAAGGGCCGCCGGCCGCAAGCGCCGGCAACGAGACATTCCACTGGCCTTTTGCGTCGGCGTGGCTGGTGATGGCATGTCCGGCAAAGGCAATTTTAACCGTCTCGCCGGGTTTGGCATGTCCCCAGATCGGATCGGCGTGATCGCGTTGCAGAACGGCGTGATCCTGGAAGAGCGGGTTCAACAGCATGGCCTCGCCGTCGGCCCGCGCCGCAAACGAGCTCAAGCACAGGATGGCCGTCAGCACAGCCCTGATACGGCGATGCGTGAACTCCCTTTGCATGGCGCGAATCACCATGACGAATAGCCGGGCACGTTTTTGAAGGTAAGCGATTCGTAGTACTTCAGATCGTGCTGAGGCGGCGCAAAGCCGGGCGGCAACGGCAAGCCCGATACGCTCTGGAAGTAAGCGATGCAGGCATCTCGCCACCACTGTGCTTCCTTCTCTTGAATCGCCAGAAAGGCCGCTACCTGTTGATAGCGCTCGGCATCGATATAGCCATCCATATGACGCCAGGTTTCGCGCATCTGTTTGACGTCGTCGACGCCCCGCGTGTAATGCGCCACCAGCTCATACCATAGCGTTTGGCCGGAGCGCATGCGGTAGTCCCAGGGAACATGGTGGAACCACAGCAGAAGCTGTTCGGGTGTTTGCCTTACATCGTTGAATTTCGCGGCGATGGACGGAGCGTATTGATCGACGGCGTCGCTGCCGGTGCGGGTGCGATCGAAGCCGATGCCGTTGTGATCTGCGCGATGGTAGTAAACAGGCCGCCAGTCCGCGCGTGCTTCGCTGGCATCCCACGGTGCCGGTCCGTAGTGATGGCCAGGCCCCATGAGGTGATGCAGGCCGAGCGGTGTCATGTAGTCGACGGCGGCTTCGCGCGACCCTATCATCATGTCGACCACGGGTTTGACGAAGGCTTCGTTATTGGTGAAGGTCATCCGCACCCATTCTTCGGCGATGGCGCGCGAGGAAAGCGTGGGATTCCAGGCCAGGCGACCGAAGACATACCAATTGGCCTGGTTGAAATCCGATCCGCTCCAATTGCGATCGGTGCCGATGTTCGCGACACCGGCGATGCCGGAAATAGTGTGATGCCCCAGCGAGCCGTCGATCACCTTTGCGACGGTGGAGCCTTTTCCGTGTGCCATGGTGTCGGAGGACAGCACTTCTTGGTAGAGCGGTCCCAGATAGACCAGATGCGTCGCGAAGCCGAGGTATTCCTTGGTGATCTGCAACTCAATCATCAAGGGTGTTTTCGGCATGGCGCCAAAGAGCGGGCTGAAAGGTTCGCGCGGTTGAAAGTCGACCGGTCCGTTCTTTACTTGCAGCAGCACGTTGTCGCGGAAATGACCGTCGAGTGGTTTGAATTCGGTATACGCCTGCTTGGCGCGATCGTCTGTGTTCGTTTGCGAATACACAAACGTTCGCCACATCACGACACCGCCGTGCGGCGCGAGTGCGTCGGCGAGCATGTTCGCGCCGTCGGCGTGCGTGCGCTCGTAGTCTTGCGGACCGGGTTGCCCTTCTGAATTGGCCTTGACGAGGAAACCGCCGAAATCCGGGATGATCTTGTAGATGTCGTCGACTTTCGCACGCCACCATTGCTGCACGTGCGGGTCGAGCGGATCGGCGGTCTTCAGCCCCCCGATCTCCATCGGTGCGCTGAAGCGGACGCTGATATAGACACGAATGCCGTAGGGGCGGAACACATCCGCCAAGGCCTTGACCTTCTCCAAATACCTGGGCGTGAGAATCTCCGCGCCCGCATTCACATTGTTGAGCACCGTGCCGTTGATGCCGATCGATGCATTGGCGCGTGCGTAGTCGGTGTAACGCGGATCGCGCCAATCGGGCAGCTTCCACCAATCCCAGATCGACGCGCCCGCATAACCGCGCTCGACTTCGCCGTTGAGATTGTCCCAATGATTGAGTACGCGCAGTTTGATGTGGGGAGACTCATGCAGATCGAGGCGGTCGATCGACTGATCGGTTTGCAGCAAGCGCAGAAAATGGAAGGCACCGTAGAGCGCGCCAATATCCTCGTTGCCTACGATGGCCGTGGCGGTGTGACCATCCACGTTGACCGTGCGAATGAGATAACCCTCCTTGCCGAGGTTTTTGGTGTCCAAGTGCAGGTTCGCGATCAGCGACGAGTTGCTTGGCGTGCCCACCAGGATCGCGCCGTCGCGGGTCACGGTGTCCGATAGCGCGGGTGCGCGACCGAGCAGCCCATCGAGACCGCGAAGCAGTTCCTTGCGGGTAACTGTCTGAGTGGGCGTGCCGGACGCTGCAACCAATTGCGAGGCGTGGCTTCGATAGATGTTTGCCTGCTCCGTCGCAAGCGGGTGATAACGCAACCACAGTTCGTATCCGTCTTCGGCGTGCACAGGTGCTATGCATAGCGCTATCGCCAGCATCAGCATGATCGCTGCCCAGAGACGGACGAAAGGGGGGATGGGTGAGGTGGCGCTGCGGGCATTCCTGTCGAAGGATGCTTCCGCTGTCGCCAACCTATGCAAGAATGCGCTCATATTCGATCCGAAATCAGGACTGATATCGATTTCCGCGGCAACCGTGTTTCGTGGTTGCGGGCTCGCTTGAAGGGAAACGGCATTGAAGAAGACAGGTAAGAAATCGGTTCGCCGCAAGGGAATGGCCGTCACCATCGACGAGGTGGCATCGCTCGCCAAAGTGTCGCCCATGACGGTGTCGCGCGTGGTCAACGGTCACAGCAAGGTGCGCGAATCGACACGCGAGCGCGTCATGCAAGCGGTGCAGGAATTGGGTTATATCCCCAATTTGGCTGCCAGTTCGCTGGCTGCCGCACAAGATGCGCGTATTGCCCTCATTTACACCAACCCCAGCGCTGCGTATTTGCGAGAGCTGTTGCTTGGCGCACTGCACGGTGCGGCGCGCGCCGCGGCGCAATTGGTGATCGCGGACTGGGACGAGCTCGACCTTGGCGCCGAAAGAAAGGCGGCGCGCGCGCTGGCTCGCGGCGTCTCCGGCGTGATCCTGCCGCCCCCGTTGTGCGAATCCAAGGCGATTATCGAGGAACTGGTCGAGGCCGGCGTTCCGGTCGTCGCCATTGCTTCCGGCCGCTTCAATCACGACATTTCCAGCGTGCGCATCGACGACTTTCTGGCTGCCAAAGAGGTCACCGAATACCTGGTCAAAATGGGGCATACGCGTATCGGCTTTATCAAAGGTCACCCCAACCAGACCGCCAGTACCCGGCGCTTTGAGGGATATCTGGCCGCGCTCAAGGAAATGGGCATCGCCACCGACCCGGCTTTGGTTCAGCAGGGTTACTTCACCTATCGCTCGGCGCTGCCGGTCGTTGAAAACTTGCTGACCTTGCGCAAACCGCCGAGTGCGATTTTCGCCAGCAACGACGATATGGCGGCGGCCGCCATTTCCGTCGCGCACCGTCGCGGACTGGATGTGCCGCGCGATCTGTCCATTGTCGGTTTCGACGACACCTCGGCCGCGACCACCGTGTGGCCGGAGTTGACGACGGTTCGCCAGCCGATTTCCACGATGGCCGATTCGGCCATCGATATCCTTTTGCGTGCGATCCGCCGCAAGGACAACAACACTAAGGTGGTGGCCGATCACGTGGTCGCGCACCAGTTGATCTCGCGCGATTCGGTCGCTCCTTTCACGGCAGCTACGAGCAAGCCGCGGATCTGATCCGCCATCCCGTTTCGAACCGATCTTTTCTGCGGGATTGCGCTGCGGGTCCGGCGCGTGGAGGCGCATGGAGCTAGCCCTCCATCTCTTCCAATTCTTTACCGCGCGTTTCGTGCACGTAACGCTGCACGAAGAATACCGATATCACCGCCGCGGCCGCATACAGACCGTATGCACCCGCCAGGCCGATACCGGCCAGAAGAATGGGGAAGGTGACGGTAATGGCGAAATTCGACGTCCACTGCGCCGCGCCCGCGACGGCAAGGCCGGAGCCGCGAATTTGGTTCGGGAACATCTCCCCGAGCATCACCCACATCACCGGGCCCCACGACATGTTGAAGAAGATGACGTAAGCATTCGCCGCAATCAGCGCCAAGGTTCCCATGCCGTGGGAAAGTGCAAGCTTGCCGCTGGCATCGAGGCTTCCGTTCGCAAACGCGAGAGCGACCAGGATGAGGGTGACAGCCATGCCTAGCGAGCCCACCCAAAGCAGGGGTTTGCGGCCGATCCGGTCGATCAGCATCACGGCGACAAGGCATGCGCCAATGCTCAACGCGCCGGAAATGACGTTGATCAACAGCGCATCGTTCTCGGAAAAGCCCACCGCCTGCCACAACACCGCGCCGTAGTAGAACACCACGTTGATACCGACCAACTGTTGGAAGGTCGCCAAGCCGATACCTACCCACACAATGGGACGAATCTTGCCGGAGACTTTGTCCAGCAGATCGGACAGACGCGGGCGATGCCGATCCTGCGCCAGCGACGAGCGGATGTCGATCAGCTTGGATTGCGCTTCGCTTTCGCCGTACAAGCGACTGAGCACCTTTTTCGCATCGTCGTCACGCCTGCGCACCACCAAGTAACGCGGGCTTTCGGGAATGAAAAGCAGCGACACGAAGAACAGCGACGAGGGCAATGCCTGCATCCAGAACATCCACCGCCACGCGGACTGGTTCAGCCACAAAGCGTCGGTCGATGCACCCGCGGCTTTCGCCAGCAGGAAATTGCTCAGGAACGCGCAGAACAACCCGCTGATGATGGCGATCTGCTGTACCGTTGCGAGCCTGCCGCGATAGCGCGCCGGTGCGACTTCCGCAATGTAAGCGGGCGCGATGACGCTGGCGGCACCCACGGCGAATCCGCCCAGAATGCGCGCGACAACAAAGAGCGATGCGGTGGCGGCGGCACCGGCGCCCAGCGCCGAAAGCAGAAACAACACGGACGAGATGATCAACACCGAGCGCCGGCCCCAACGGTCGGCTTCGCGTCCGGCAAAGAACGCGCCCAGCGCGCAACCGAGCAGCACCGATGCAACCTCGAATCCGATCTGCGTATCGCTGGAATGAAAAGCGGTCTTGAGGCCTTCGACCGTACCGTTGATGACGCCGCTGTCGAAGCCGAACAGAAAGCCGCCAAGCGTAGCAACGCAGCTGATCTGAACGATAAGCCGCGTGTTTTCGTCTCCCTTAGCGGGAAGCGCATTTTCAAGCACGACGTTATTCATGCCGCACAGTCCTCGTTGACGTGGTCCATGTTTTCCCCCAATGGGCACGCACTTCAGGGAGTGCCCAGGCGCTTCTCGTGTTAAAGGGCGAGAAGCGCCTTTGCGACGTTAGAGCATCAGATACTGGTTGAGCAGGTTTTCGTAGCCTTCCTGCTTGCCGCTGCGCTTGGCCGGCTCGCCTTGTTTCGCGGCCAAGGCGTGCAAATCGACCAGGCTGAGCTTGCCTTGTTCAAAGTCGTGGCCCGCACCCCGGTCGAAGCTGGCGTAGCGTTCGGCGCGCCACTGCTCCCACGGCGACTTGGTCAGCAACGCATGGGCGACTTCCAGGCCGCGCGCAAACGCATCCATACCGCCGATGTGCGCCAGGAACAAGTCGTCGGCATCGGTGGATTCGCGACGAACCTTGGCATCGAAATTCAAACCGCCAGGCGCCAGGCCGCCTTGGCGAAGCACGACCAGCATCGCGCCGACGGTGTCGTACAAATCGGTGGGGAATTGATCCGTATCCCAACCGTTTTGCGCATTGCCGCGGTTGGCGTCGATGCTGCCAAGCAAGCCGTGATCGGACGCGACTTGCAGATCGTGCTCGAACGTATGACCGCCCAGCGTGGCGTGATTGGCTTCGATATTGAGCTTGAAATCTTTTTGCAGGCCGTGCTGCTGCAGGAAGCCGGCAACCGTGGCGGAATCGAAGTCGTACTGATGCTTCATCGGTTCCATCGGTTTGGGTTCGATCAGGAAGTTGCCCTTGAAACCGATGCTGCGACCGTAATCGCGCGCCATGGTGAGGAAGCGCGCGAAATGATCGAGTTCGCGCTTCATGTTGGTGTTGTGCAGCGATGCGTAACCTTCGCGGCCGCCCCAGAACACATAGTTTTCGCCACCCAGTTCAACGGTGGCATCCAAGGCCGCTTTGATCTGAACGCCAGCGCGTGCCACGACGGCGAAATCCGGATTCGTCGCCGCGCCGTTCATGTAACGCGGGTGGCTGAAGAGATTGGCCGTGCCCCAGAGCAGCTTGATGCCGGTGGCCCTTTGGCGCTCTTTGGCGAGCGCGACCATATGCTTGAGATTCTTCTCGTACTCGCCGACATCATCGGCATCCGGCGCCAGATCGATGTCGTGGAAGCAGTAGTAAGGCACGCCGAGCTTGGTGAAAAACTCGAATGCGGCATC
>Ga0335072_10007075_pt1 | contig 16374 bp, 17 predicted proteins | sample Lox_Sample_21_FD_206725 | JGI IMG/M metagenome (GOLD analysis project Ga0335072, IMG submission 206725) | Soil microbial communities from Loxahatchee National Wildlife Refuge, Florida, United States - Lox_Sample_2.1 | ecosystem: Environmental > Terrestrial > Soil > Wetlands | place: USA...
CTTACCTGTTGGTTGTGCTGGCGGTGCTGCTAACTGTGTTGCAGCAGTCCGCTTTTCACGCCGGTGCGTTGCAAGCGTCGGTGCCGATCATGCTGGTCGGTGAGCCGGTCGTCGCGGTACTGCTGGGGATCGTCGTGCTCGGAGAGCACCTGGCGGTGCGGGGTTCGGCAGCGCTGGTCCTCGCCGCGGCGGTCGTTGCGATGGGGGCCGCCACTATCGCGCTGGCCCGCGATCAGGCGCCCGAATCACGCGGTTCGCCGACGCAGCAAGATCCATCTGAGCCGGGCCCGAACCGATACCCGGTGACGACGGCCGGCAAAGTCGGCAGAGCACCGCGGCGTGGCCGCGATGGCTTCGCCTGACCTGGACGAGCCGCTCGAAGCGGTGCAGCCCGCTGACCATTGGGTCAAGCGTCGGCTCGGCGTTAAGATAGAGAATCTAGAAATACGCCCCTAAAGGCGAGAACCGCAGAAGGCAGGCATCGGAAACCACGTGACGCCACGCGAGACCAGCGCCGCTGACGCAACTGGGGCCTTGCAGGCCGACGCTCAGGTTCGCAGCAGCATCGATGTTCCGCCCGACCTCGTCGTGGGCTTGCTGGGTTCGGCCGACGAGAACCTGCGCGCGTTGGAACGCATGCTCAACGCCGATCTGCACGTCCGTGGCAACGCCGTCACCCTCTCGGGTGAGCCGGCCGACGTCGCGCTGGCGGAGCGGGTGATCTCCGAGCTGGTCGCGATCGTGGAAAATCGCCAACCGTTGACACCGGAGGTGGTGCGGCACAGTGTCGCCATGCTGGTCGGCACCGGTAACGAGTCACCGGCCGAAGTGCTGACGCTGGACATCCTGTCGCGCCGCGGTAAAACGATCCGGCCCAAGACGCTCAACCAGAAGCGCTACGTCGACGCCATCGACGCCAACACCATCGTTTTCGGTGTCGGCCCGGCCGGCACCGGAAAGACGTATCTGGCCATGGCCAAGGCGGTCAACGCTCTGCAAACCAAGCAGGTAACCCGCATCATCTTGACCCGGCCGGCGGTGGAAGCCGGTGAGCGCCTTGGCTTTTTGCCCGGCACGCTCAGCGAAAAGATCGATCCGTATCTGCGGCCGCTGTATGACGCGCTCTACGACATGATGGACCCCGAGCTGATTCCAAAGCTGATGTCCGCCGGGGTGATTGAGGTGGCGCCGCTGGCGTATATGCGTGGTCGTGCGCAACCCGTGTTTACCAAGGTGTTGACCCCCAACGGTTTCCGGCCGATCGGCGAACTAGGGGTTGGTGATTTCGTGATCGGCTCGGACGGACGTCCCACCGAAGTGCGCGGAGTTTATCCCCAGGGCTTCAAGGAGATCTACCGGGTCTACACCCAAGACGGTTGTTCGACGCTCGCGTCCGGCGACCACCTTTGGTCGGTATACACCCGCAAGGACCGCAGTTCTGGGAAGCCGCCGCGTGTGCTCCAGACCAAGGAGATGATCGGCAACCTCCGTGCTGCGCACTACCATCGCTATGAGTTGCCGCTGTTGAGCGCACCAGTGATTTTCGAATCACGGTCAGTGCCCCTCGACCCATACGCCCTGGGTCTGCTGTTGGGAGACGGGTGTCTTACGTGCTCGACGACACCGAGCTTCGCGCCGACCGATCCCGAGCTGGCTGAGTCCTTGGGACGTCTTATTCCTGGTATCGAAGTGCGACGGAAATCTCGTGTCGATTACGTGCTGAACCGGATCACTCGTCCGGGCGAGGTCATCACGATCGTGAACCCGGTCACCAGCGCGCTTCGTCGGCTCGGTCTCGCGGGTACCCGGTCGTCCACCAAATTCATCCCCGATGACTATCTCTTCAATTCGCCCGCTGTGCGGCTCGCGGTGTTGCAAGGCCTCCTCGACTCTGACGGCGGTCCGGTAACTCAGCAGGGTCGAACTTGCCGCATTCAGTTCGCCACGGTCTCCGATCGGCTCCGTGATGACATGATGTTCTTGGTTCAGTCGCTGGGCGGCGTGGTGTACCAGCGCACGAGAGTTGCTGCGGGGCGCAAACCGGGGTTGGCGCGTGGCCGACCAGTGCATCACCGATCGGACGCGCACATCCTGAACATCCGCTTGCCTGAGGGCGCTGTTCCGTTCCGGCTCGCACGCAAGGTCGCGAAGTACGACGCGACGCGCGGCGGCCGGCCAATGCGTTTTATCGATCAGATCGAGCCCGCCGGTACCGCGGAGGCAGTGTGCATCCAAGTCGCGGCTGCTGATTCTCTTTATGTCACCGAAGATTTTCTGCTCACGCACAACACCCTGAATGATGCGTTCATCGTCCTCGACGAGGCACAGAACACCACCGCCGAACAGATGAAGATGTTCCTCACCCGGCTGGGTTTCGGATCGAAGGTCGTCGTCACCGGGGACATCACTCAGGTCGACCTTCCCGGCGGCGCCAGGTCCGGTCTGCGGTCGGCGATCGAGATCCTCGACAGCGTCGACGACATCCACATCGCCGAGCTGACGAGTGTGGACGTGGTTCGTCACCGGCTGGTCTCGGAAATCGTTGACGCCTATGCGAAATTTGAAGAACCCGGCCTGACTATGAATCGGGCGGCTCGGCGCGCGGCGGGTGCCCGCAGTCGTCGATGATGGTCCAATGAGCATCGAGGTATCCAACGAGTCGGGCATCGACGTCTCCGAGGCGGAATTGGTCAGCGTCGCGCGATTCGTGATTGCCAAGATGGACGTCAACCCGAGTGCCGAGCTGTCGATGGTGCTGCTTGACACCGCGGCGATGGCCGACCTGCACATGCGCTGGATGGACCTGCCCGGTCCGACCGACGTGATGAGCTTCCCGATGGACGAGCTCGAGCCGGGTGGCCGTCCCGACGCCCCAGAGCCGGGTCCCTCGATGCTGGGCGACATTGTGCTGTGCCCGGAATTCGCCGCCGAGCAGGCGGCCGCGGCGGGCCACAGCCTCGGACATGAGTTGGCGCTGTTGACAATCCACGGTGTGCTTCACCTGCTCGGCTACGACCACGCCGAACAAGACGAAGAAAAAGAGATGTTCGCCCTGCAGGATCGTCTTCTCGAAGAGTGGGTCGCCGAGCAGGTTGAGGCCTACCAGCAGGACCGTCAGGAGGAGCGGGACCGCCGGCTGCTGGATAAGTCAAGGTATTTCGACAACTGAGTGCTCCTTTTAGGAGCACCCGCTTATATGGATTCGACGGCCGGCTCCGACGCAGACACTTACCGGCGGTGGTGGCGGCGGGGGCGGAAAGTCCTGCGGCAGCGGTGCATAGTCGGACGGCGGCGGCACGTAGGTGTTGACCGTATCGGCAACGTTGGTGCACCCGCTGACTGAAACACGCCTGCCGACGCTCGCGCAGACGTCGGCATTGGCGACACCGGAGGGCTGCACGACGGCATAAATCTCAGGAATCGACGTAAGAGCCAGCACCGCGATCCCCGCGGCAGCCCAAGACCGCGCCCACAGAGTCATCGCGACCTCCTTTCCCGGCACGACCCGGGTTCTCTTGACCGATATCTGAGCTTAGGGAATGGAGCCGCCCTGCCCAAGTAATGGAGTCCACTGGCAACGCTGCCTGATGTCAGTCAGCGGCTGACGGATGTTCTCGAGGTCGGCTTGCTCTTGCGGGTTGGCGTTGAAGTAGTTCTGCACGTCGTCGCGGATCTGATCTTTGGGCCGATCCTGAAGGCCGGTGTAGAACCCGTTCACATCCGGGTGGGTGAACAGGTACGTCGAGAGCGCGGTCGCAACACCAGCCGCGACACCGGCTACGTCGGCAGCTGTGCAGTTGGGCGGGCGAGGCGGCGGATCAGCCGTGGCGGTCCCCGCGGTAACGCATAGCAGCGTGCCGGTGACCGCGCCGGCGCCGATCGCGCCTACCAGTGTCCGGCGCAGAACAATTTCTGAGAGGAACATGACTGGCTCCTTCTTCCGGTAATCGACCTGGCCGCACCCGATGGCCGTCGTCGCCCGGCTCAAGCTAAGCAGATACGGCCAATTGGTTGGTACCTTCGGCCCCTTTTGTGGCAACGCTGCTGAAGCTACGATCTCCCTGCACGGAGATTTGTGATGCTCAGCATAGCTAATCGTTTGGCATTCATCGTCCCGGCCGCCCTCGGGCCGCTCGTCGTCGCGACCTCTATGTCACCGGCAGTGAGTAAAGCTGCCGAATGTGGCGAAGGGACTGTGTACGACGCGCCATCCGATACGTGCGTGGTCGTCGCACAGCCACCCCCACCGCCAACTCCGGCTATCGCAGCGCCACCACCGCCGGCTCCGCCACCTCCGCCGCCCGCCTGGGGTGGGTTTTACGGCCCCAGGCCATACGTCTCGATCGGCATCTGCGCGCCGATACCGATCATCCATATTTGCGCCGGGATTTGAACGGGCCGTCAATCTTCTGCCATTCTTCGTAGCCGCTCGGCGATCCGGCGGTCCTCGTTCGCGAACGCGCGGTGGCGGGCCGCCCGCTCCAGGTACTCGTCCCCTTCGCCGAGTTCGGCCAGTTTCTCGTATGACCCGGCGATCCGGTCATGGCTGCCGGCGGACTTTTCGAAACTGTCCGCCGCAGATCGCTGGGCCACCTTCGTCTGCTGCCGCGCCTGCTCGACTTGTTGCTCCGCGTGGGATGCGTATTCGCCCAGGCCCCGGCCGTCCATGTAGCCCATCGGCGCCTCTTTCCCCCGGACTATCACGGGATTGACGGTGCAGGCGCCGCTAAACCTGCTCGGTGAACTACGGCCCCGGCCCGACAGGGCCGGGCGGTACGCTCCTCTGATACTGCAGCGTGGAAGCGGTTCCTGCAGTCAAACGCAGTAGGGGAGCTAATTATCAAGTCAAGGTATTTCGACAATTGACCGGCTGGTCTCAGTTGCTCGGCGCGATCGCGCTGATCGCGCTGGGCGGACTCTTTGCGGCGATCGACGCCGCCATCAGCACGGTATCGATGGCCCGGGTGCAGGAGCTGGTGCGCGACGAGCGGCCTGGCGCGGTGGCGCTTTTCAACGTGATGTCCGAACGGCCGCGCTACATCAATCTGGTGGTGCTGCTGCGGATCATTTGCGAGATCAACGCGACCGTATTGCTGGTGGTGTTTCTCTATGACAACTTCGGACTCAAGTGGGGTTTGTTCGGCGCCGCGACCATCATGGTGTTGACCAGTTTCGTCGTCGTCGGCGTGGGCCCACGGACCCTCGGCCGCCAGCACGCGTATTCCATCGCCCTGACGACAGCGCTTCCGCTGCAGGCTATCTCGTGGCTGTTGATGCCGATAAGCCGACTGCTCGTGGTTCTGGGTAACGCGCTCACCCCGGGCCGCGGCCTGAGAAACGGACCGTTCGCATCCGAGATCGAGCTGCGCGAAGTGGTCGACCTCGCCCAGCAGCGCGGCGTGGTCGCTGCCGACGAACGGCGGATGATCCAGTCGGTCTTCGAACTCGGTGACACCCCGGCGCGTGAGGTGATGGTGCCGCGCACCGAAATGATCTGGATCGAGGGTGACAAGTCAGCCGCGCAAGCGACAAACCTCGCCGTACGCAGCGGGCATTCCCGTATCCCGGTGATCGGTGAGAACGTCGACGACATCGTCGGGGTCATCTACCTGAAAGACCTTGTCCAGCAGACGTTCTTGTCGGCCGACGGCGGGCGCGACACCAAAGTCTCGCAAGTGATGCGCCCAGCGGTATTCGTTCCGGACTCCAAGCCGTTGGATGCGCTGCTGCGTGAGATGCAACGCGACCGCAATCACATGGCGCTACTCGTCGACGAATACGGCGCGATAGCCGGCCTGGTCAGTATCGAAGACGTGCTGGAAGAAATCGTCGGCGAGATCGCCGACGAGTACGACAATGAAGAGACGGCGCCGATAGAAGACCTGGGCGGCAAACGGTTTCGGGTCTCTGCGCGGCTGCCGATCGAAGATGTCGGCGAACTGTACGGCGTGGAATTCGATGATGACCTCGACATCGACACCGTGGGCGGCCTGCTGGCCCTGGAATTGGGCAGGGTTCCGCTACCGGGCGCCGAGGTGGTATCGCACGGCTTGCGGCTACGTGCTGAGGGTGGGCCCGATCATCGAGGCCGGGTACGGATCGGCACCGTTCTGCTGAGCCCGGCCGAACCCGTGGAGCATGGAGGCGATCATGATGGCTGAGCAGCCGGACGCGGAGGACACCAAGCTGGTGGTGCTGGCGCGGGCCGCGATGGCCCGTGCCGAAGCCGACAGCGGCGCTGCGGTGCGTGATGTCGATGGCCGCACGTATGCGGCTGCGCCAGTGAACTTGTCGACGTTGCAGCTGACCGGCCTGCAAGCGGCGGTGGCGGTAGCCGCGTCCAGTGGGGCGACCGGCCTGGAGGCCGCCGTGCTGGTGGCCGCATCCGCCGATGATCCCGGTATTGCCTCGGTTCGTGAACTGTCCCCGACGGCGGTGGTCATCCTCACCGACCGCGACGGGATTCCAACATGACGCCGACAAGCTCGGCGACATGACTGAATTCCGTTCTGGCTTCGTATGTTTGGTTGGCAGACCGAATACCGGCAAGTCGACGCTGACAAACGCTCTGGTCGGCGCCAAAGTGGCGATCACCTCGAAGCGGCCGCAGACGACCCGCCACACCATTCGCGGGATCGTGCACCGGGAGAACTTCCAGATCGTTCTGGTCGACACCCCGGGCTTGCACCGGCCGCGCACGCTGTTAGGCAGGCGGCTCAACGACTTGGTCCGCGACACCTACGCCGAGGTCGACGTCATCGGACTGTGCATCCCGGCCGACGAGGGCATCGGTCCGGGAGACCGCTGGATCGTCGATCAGATTCGTTCGGTCGCTCCCAAGACCGCACTCGTCGTCATCGTCACCAAGATCGACAAGGTGCCCAAAGACCGGGTGACCGCGCAGCTGGTCGCGGTCAGTGAACTCCTGAAAGACGTGGCGAATTCGGCCGAGATCGTCCCGGTGTCGGCGGTGACCGGAGCCCAGGTCGACGTGCTGATCGACGTGCTGGTCGCGGCGCTGCCGGCCGGCCCGGCCTATTACCTCGATGGTGAGCTGACCGACGAACCCGAAGAGATTCTGATGGCCGAGCTCATCCGCGAGGCCGCCCTCGAGGGAGTTCGCGACGAGCTGCCGCATTCGTTGGCGGTGGTGATCGACGAAGTCAACCCGCGCGATGATCGGGACGATTTGATCGACGTCCACGCGATCCTCTACGTCGAACGGGACAGCCAGAAGGGAATCATCATCGGCAAGGGTGGCGCCCGGCTGCGGGAAGTGGGTACCGCGGCGCGCGGGCAGATCGAGAAGCTACTCGGGACCAAGATCTTTCTCGACCTGCGTGTCAAGGTCGCCAAGAACTGGCAGAGCGACCCGAAACAGCTTGGCCGGTTGGGGTTTTAGCGCCGCTCAATCCTGTGGCGGCTGAGTTCCGAGCTGCCACCACGCCATTGGCTGCTTGCTCACCCAGCCGCAGACGGCCTCCAACTCGGCGGCCAGCGAGATCAGCATGCCCTCGCTGTTGGCCGGGCCCATCAGTTGCACGCCGATCGGAAGCCCGTCGGAGGTGAACCCCGCCGGCACGTTAATTGACGGCCAGCCCAGCACATTCCACGGAAATGTCAGCGGGCACGCGGCGATCATGGCCCGGTCGGTGCCGTAGCTGCCCAAACGGTCGAACGAACGCGCCAATGGGGGTGGCTGCGCAGTCGTCGGGGCCAGCACCACATCGACGATGTCGAAAATCGATCCCACCCGATGCTGGGCCGCCGTCTCATGGAGACGCGCGCTGCGCAAAATCGCCTGCCCCAACACGTGGCCCATGCGCAGATTGGACAGGGTGCGGGGGTCCAGGTTGACGCCGTCGCCCAGCCGCTCTTCCCAATCCCGAAGGCCCGCGGTGGACCGGGCGAGAAAGTCCCACGACAACCGCAGCCCGTAGTCGGGGTTGCCGGTCAGCAGGGTGTGGCCGAGCAGCTCGAGTTGCTTGCCCACACTTCGCGTCGCGGCCAGGATCTCGGGGTGCAACTTGGCCCGAAAACCCGTGTACGGGAACCGAGTTGACAGCGCGATATTCAGCGGACCGGGCGCGATCCCGACAAAGTCGGATGCCTTGATGGGGGGCGGCTTGTGCCTATCGCCTTCGATATTCCCGGATGCGGCGTCGAGCACCAGCGCAGCGTCGGCCACCGTGCGCGCCAGCACACCATTGACCGTGACGCCGTTGAATGCCTCGGGCAACGGCCAGGTGGAGATGCGGCCGCGCTGTGGTTTGATGCCCACCAGGTGTGTCCAGGCCGCGGGGATCCGGATGCTGCCCGCGCCATCGGAGCCGATAGCCGCGGTGACCAGCCCCGCGGCCACCGCGGCCGCGCTACCGCCAGACGACCCGCCCGGGGTGTGCCGACGTGACCACGGGTTGCGGGTGTGCCCGAATCCGGGCCCACTGGTGAACGGCCATTGGCCTAGTTCGCAGGTGTTCGTCTTGCCGACGATCACCGCGCCGGCCGCCTTCAGACGGCGGACCACCTCGGCATCGTGGGCGGCGGGCGGGACGTACCCCTCGGTACCGAAAGCCGTCGGCACCCCAGCAACGTCGACGTCGTCCTTGACCGCGATCGGGATGCCCAGCAGTGGCGCCGTGTCGCCGGCGGCTCGCCGCCGGTCGGCCTCCGCGGCGTCGGCCAGCGCCGACTCGGTGAGCACCACCCGGAAGGCGTTCAAGGTGGACTGACTGAGATCGATGGCGCGCAGGGAGCGGCGCACCAATGTGACGGACGTCACTGAGCGGCTGGCAAGCTGATAGAGCAGGTCAGTCAGCGTGGGCATGCGCTGGCCGCGAGACCCGGAAGCGGACCCGGAAACGGACCCAGAAGCGCCAACCACGGGGTACGAGACTAACGGCGCGGATACCCGCAATGTCGCGGCGGGGTGCAAAACTATTGTGATGCGGCTATATCGAGACCGAGCTGTTGTGCTGCGCCAGCACAAGCTCGGCGAAGCCGACCGGATCGTGACCCTATTGACCCGCGATCACGGGCTGGTTCGCGCGGTGGCCAAGGGCGTTCGCCGCACCCGCAGCAAATTCGGCGCGCGGCTGGAGCCGTTCGCGCACATCGACGCGCAACTGCACCCCGGACGCAACCTCGACATCGTCACCCAGGTCGTTTCCATCGACGCGTTCGCCACCGACATCGTCAGCGACTACGGCCGATACACCTGCGGATGCGCGATGCTGGAAACCGCCGAACGCCTCGCCGGTGAGGAGCGGGCACCCGCCCCGGCCCTGCACCGGCTGACGGTGAGTGCGCTGCGGGCGGTGGCCGACGGGCGCCGCCCCCGTGACCTGCTATTGGATGCCTATCTGCTGCGTGCCATGGGCATCGCCGGATGGGCGCCAGCGCTGATCGAGTGCGCTCGTTGTGCCACGCCCGGCCCGCATCGGGCATTTCACATCGCCGCCGGGGGCAGCGTGTGCGCGCAATGCCGGCCGGCCGGTTCCACCACACCGCCGCTGGGCGTGTTGGACCTGATGTCCGCACTGCACGACGGCGATTGGGAGGCCGCCGAGGCGGCGCCGCAATCCCACCGAAGCTATGCCAGCGGATTGGTGGCCGCACACCTGCAATGGCATCTGGAACGGCAGCTCAAAACGTTGCCGCTGGTGGAGCGCACCTATCAGACCGACAGGCGGATCGCCGAACGGCGCGCTGCGCTGATCGGGCAGGATGAGGCCTGTGGTTAAGTACCGGATCACCGGGTCCGGGCGAAAGGCCGAACGCAAGCTGAAGTCCACCGACTTCCCGCAGCTGCCCCCAGCGCCCGACGACTACCCCACCTTTCCCGACAAGTCGACATGGCCGGTTGCCTTCCCGGAACTGCCGCCATCCGCCGATGGCGGTCCGCGCCGGCCGCCGCAGCACACTTCGAAGGCGGCGGCTCCGCGGATTCCGGCCGACAGATTACCCAACCACGTCGCCATCGTGATGGACGGCAACGGCCGCTGGGCCACGCAACGCGGACTGAACCGTACCGACGGCCACAAGGCGGGCGAGGCGGTCGTGATTGACATCGTCTGCGGTGCAATCGAACTCGGTATCAAATGGCTGAGCCTGTATGCCTTCTCCACCGAAAACTGGAAGCGTTCTCCCGATGAAGTCCGCTTCCTGATGGGATTCAACCGGGACGTGGTGCGCATGCGCCGCGTGAACCTCAACACGATCGGCGTACGGATCCGCTGGGTAGGTTCACGACCACGCCTGTGGCGCAGCGTGATCAATGAATTGGAGATCGCGGAGGCGATGACGCTGAATAACGACGTCATCACGGTCAACTACTGTGTGAACTACGGTGGCCGCGCCGAAATCGCCGATGCGACAAGGGAAATAGCACGACTGGTGGAGGCGGGTCGGCTGAGCCCGGAGCGGATCAGCGAGGCGACGATCGCGCGTCACATGCAGCGGCCCGACATCCCCGATGTGGATCTTTTCTTGCGGACGTCGGGGGAGCAGCGCTCCAGTAACTTCATGTTGTGGCAGGCGGCCTACGCCGAGTACATCTTTCAGGACACGCTGTGGCCCGACTACGACCGGCGCGATCTGTGGGCGGCCTGCGAGGAATACGCGTCGCGCAATCGAAGGTTCGGGAGCGCCTAGTGCCATCACTACAGGAGCGACTGGCGTCGATTCTGCGCGACGTGCTGCCCGTCGAGGACGAACCCGACGGCGCGCTCACCGTTCACCACGACGGCACGTTCGCATCGTTGCGGGTGGTGAACATCGCCGAGGGCCTCGAGCTGGTGTCGCTCACCCAGATATTGGTGTGGGATCTGCCGCTGACCAAGAAGGTCAGCGATCTGGTCGCCAGGCAGGCGCACGACAGCAACTTCGGCAATGTGACCCTGGTCGAGAAGGTCAGCGAGAAGGCGGCGCAGCGCAACTCCGGCAAGGGCGCGGCGAAGACCGCGGATGTGATGCTGCGGTACAACTTTCCCGGCGCAGGCTTGGCCGACGACGCCTTGCGAACCCTGATTTTGCTGGTGCTGGATAGCGGCGCCCAGATACGTCGTTCGCTGACGGGCTAGGACACCGCTGATTCGGTCGTCGGGCCGGCGGCGGCCGGCCCGGCGGCAACATGCTCGCTCGCTCCGGCCCGCAGCAGCGAGCGCAGGTGTCCTTGGTCGTGATCGGCCGGGAGGGTCGCGTCGATGAACCGTTCGACGACCTCGACGAAGCGATCCGGGTGATCGCCGAACGGAATGTGGCCCGACTTTTCGAAGATCTCGAGGCGCGAGCCGGGGATCGACGCATGGGCCGTCCGGGCGTGCTCGACCGGGATTATGGGGTCGTCTTCGCCCCAAATCACCTGCACCGGAATGGGTCCCATCAGATGGACGCGGTCCAGCATGGTGACGTATTGGCCGCGCCCGTCCACCACCGACCGCAGCGTGCGCGCGAATGCTGACAGCGCGCGGGGTTCCTGGAAACCCTCGAGCAGGCTCACGGCGTCGGCGGCATCGCGCCCGAACCTGGTGGAACCAAACGCCGTTCCAACAGCGCGCCCCAGCAGTCGGATCGCGGGCATCACGCCGGGCGCGCGCAGCGTGGCCAGGGCCTCGCTGCCCATCGGCATCGCCGCCAGCCGCAATGCGATGCTCACGTCCTTCGAGACACCGCCGGCGCTCACCAGCACGATGCGCTCGACCAGTTCCGGGTATTGGTAGGCGAACTGCATTGCGACGCCGCCACCGAACGAGTGTCCGACGACGGTGACACGGTCGATGCCAAGCACGGCGAGCAGGTCGCGCATGCCGTTCGCAAAGGCCGGCAGCGAGTAGTCGGCGTGCGGCTTGTCCGACTCGCCGTGCCCCAGCAGGTCCGGCGCGATGACCGTGAACCGCTGCGCAAGTTTGGCGTGCACGGGCTCCCATGCCGTGGAGTTATCGCCGACGCCGTGGATCAGCAGCAGGGCTGGTCCCGAACCGGCGATCCGGAAGGCGCGGCGGTAGCCGTGGATCGTGCGGAATTGCAGTGATGGGGCTTCGACGTCCCGCACCGGTCGCAGGTGGGGCGATTGCTGGGTCGGCATCGTGGTCTCACTTCCCTTGAGCGTGCTGTTCTCGGCCGTGGGCCGCGCTTGCTGCGAGTGGATCCCAGTCGCGCCGCTACCGATCCCGACATCGGGGCGATTGGGGTGCGATGGGTCGCTCACATGGGTAGGAGCACGCAGGGGTGTGCCGCCGGACAGTTTTTTCAGAACTTTTTGCGGCGACGGCGCGCTGGCCCGGGCAGGATGCCGGTCAGGCGCCTAGGACCCGCAGTCCGAGCAAGTGCCGAAGATCTCGATGGTGTGGCTGACCTCGGAGAAGCCATGCTTAGCGGCCACTTGCGCCGCCCACTCCTCGACCTCGCGGTCGCCCACCTCGATGGTCGAACCACAGCTGCGGCACACCAGGTGGTGGTGATGGTGCTCCGAGCACCTGCGGTACACCGACTCGCCGGTGTCGGTGCGCAGCGTGTCTACCATTCCGGCCGCTGCCATGGACTGCAGCGTCCGGTAGACGGTGGTCAGCCCGATGTTCTCGCCGCGGCGGCGCAGCTCGTCGTGCAATTCCTGAGCCGAGCGGAATTCGTCAAGCGTCTCCAACAGCGCGGAAATCGCCGCCCGCTGGCGGGTTGACCGGACACTTGCTCCCGTCACGGAGTGTCCTCGCTCGCGTGCGCGACGGCGTCTACGACGATGTGAGCGAGGTGGTGGTCGGCAAGCCGGTAAAGCACTTCGCGGCCGGATCGCTCCCCGGCGACCACACCCGCAGCCTTGAGAATCTTCAGATGCTGGCTGACCAACGGCTGCGGCACGCCCAGCGCGTCGACCAATTCGTGGACGCAGCGGTGGGACTCGCGCAGTTGCAGCACGATGGCGATCCGCACGGGTGCGGCCAGCGCTCGCAGCAGCTCGCCGGCGGCGTCGAGGATCTCCCGCGGCGGCGGCACGGGGTATTCGGCGAATTCAGAGTGTGCACCCGATCCGGTCCCGCCGTGCTGGTGAGCGACCGCGCCCAGATCCGAGGTCGCGGTCGAGGATGGGCCGTCGGCTGCCGTCGGCGTTGAGGAGGACATCACCATAGGAGCGTCATCACCTCGAGAAGTCCCGGACCGTAGGAGTGCCTGCCGTTGGAACGGCGATCGGCTTCCTCCACTGTCACATGCATGATGACGCATGTCAAAGACCACGGCGCTGGTAGATACCATGACTGATGTTTTGCGCACGGCGGTCGATCGCCGCACGTGTGGACCATGATCCGGAAAGGGAGTGCACCACCCCGTGGCGTCCGTCATCGACACCGTAGTCAACCTGGCCAAACGGCGGGGCTTCGTCTACCCCTCGGGCGAGATCTACGGGGGCACGAAATCGGCGTGGGACTATGGCCCACTGGGCACCGAACTCAAGGAGAACATCAAACGGCAGTGGTGGCACTCGGTGGTCACCGGTCGCGACGACGTCGTCGGAATCGATTCGTCGATCATCCTGCCGCGCCAGGTCTGGGTGGCCTCCGGTCACGTCGAGGTTTTCCATGACCCGCTGGTCGAGTCTTTGATCACCCACAAGCGCTACCGCGCCGACCATCTCATCGAAGCCTACGAGGCCAAGCACGGGCATCCTCCGCCCAACGGGCTGGCCGACATCCGCGACCCGGAGACCGGTGAGCCCGGCCAGTGGACCGAGCCGCGCGAGTTCAACATGATGCTCAAGACCTACCTCGGACCCATCGAGACCGAAGAGGGGCTGCACTATCTGCGTCCCGAGACCGCCCAGGGCATCTTCATCAACTTTGCCAACGTGGTGACCACCGCCAGGCGCAAGCCGCCGTTCGGTATCGGCCAAATCGGCAAGAGTTTCCGCAACGAGATCACGCCGGGCAACTTCATCTTCCGCACTCGCGAGTTCGAGCAGATGGAGATGGAGTTCTTTGTCGAGCCGTCGACCGCGAAGGACTGGCATCAATATTGGATCGACACCCGGCTGCAGTGGTATGTCGACCTCGGCATAAATCCGGAGAATCTGCGCTTATTCGAACACCCCAAAGACAAGTTGTCGCATTACTCCGATCGCACCGTCGACATCGAGTACAAGTTCGGATTCATGGGCAATCCGTGGGGCGAGCTAGAAGGCGTGGCCAACCGAACCGACTTCGACTTAGCAACGCATGCAGAACATTCCGGCGCCGATCTGTCTTTTTACGACCAGGTCACCGATACCCGGTACACGCCCTATGTCATCGAACCGGCGGCCGGACTTACCCGGTCGTTCATGGCGTTTTTGATTGACGCCTACACCGAGGACGAAGCCCCGAATGCCAAAGGCGGGATGGACAAGCGGACGGTGCTTCGACTGGACCCGCGGCTCGCGCCGGTCAAGGCCGCGGTGTTGCCGCTGTCGCGGCACGCCGACTTGAGCCCCAAGGCGCGTGACTTGGCCGCCGAATTACGGAAATGCTGGAACATCGATTTCGACGACGCCGGCGCCATCGGGCGGCGTTACCGGCGCCAGGACGAGGTCGGTACGCCTTTCTGCGTGACGGTGGATTTCGACTCACTGGAGGACAACGCCGTCACAGTGCGTGAGCGTGACGACATGACACAGGAACGGATCGCGATGGACGCCGTCGCGAATTACCTGGCGGTGCGGCTCAAGGGCAGCTAGTCGGCACATACCGCTGGCGCCGGGAGCACAGAACATAGCCTGACCAGCGGCTCGAGCCGTTGTGCGGCCAACCCCGGTTGAGACCGTGTCCTGCCCCGTGGTGTCGGATGGCTAAGTCAATCGGCGCAACTCCGACGCATTTGGCGTCGAATTGCCTTACCATAGCTGTGGCGGGTTTCACATATCTGGTCGCCGCGGGCGGGTGTCGAGCTGTGTGGGTGTAAGGGCCGTTGGCGCGGTCGACGTGTTGAGGTTGTGATGCTTTTCCCCTGGTTGCCTCCTGAGATCAACTCGACGCTGATGTTTGCTGGCGCGGGTCCGGGGCCGTTGCTCGCGGCGGCGTCGGCCTGGGAGGCATTGGCAGCGGATTTAGGGGGCGCAGCAGCGTCGTTCGATTCGGTGATTTCGGAGCTGACCGGCGGAATCTGGACGGGTCCGGCGTCGCTGTCGATGGCGGCCGCGGCCGTGCCGTATGTGGGATGGCTGAACGCGGCGGCAGCGCAAGCCGAGGCTGCGGCCGCTCAGGCCATGGCGGCAGCGGCAGCGTTTGAGACGGCGCAGGCGGCCACGGTGCCGCCGGCGGCGGTGACGGCAAATCGGGTGAGGTTGATGATCCTCATCGCGACGAACTTTTTGGGTCAGAACACGCCGGCCATCGCGATGACTGAGCTCGAGTACCTGGAGATGTGGGCTCAGGATGTGGGCGCGATGTTGGGCTATCACGCCGGAGCCACGTCGATGGCGGCCGCCTTGCCGTCGTTTAGTGCACCCCCGGTGGGCTTGGCAGGATTGGGCGCGGGCTTGGGGAACCTGGCGACGGGATTTGCGACGGGACTGGGGAACCTGGCAATGGGATTGGGGAACCTGGCGACGGAATTTGGGAACTTCCTGTCCTCGATCGTGTCCTCGTTGACGAGCCTGCTGCCGGTCGGGGGGCTGGCGGGGGTGGCCGGCCAATTCCAGACAGTGATAGCGGCGATTCCCACGGCCTTTACCGGTGCGGTAAGTCAGCTGTCGACGACGCTGTCGGCGATGCCGATGACGTCGTTGGCGTCGGTGGCGCAGGTGGGGATGACTCCGGCCAGCATGGTCGCGTCGCCGATGATGAGCCTGGCGCAGGTTACAAACGGCGCGGGGATGGCCAGTTCCGCGGCCACCGGGATGGCCGATGTCCCCAAGTTCGTCGGTTCGAGTGTTCCCCAGATGAACGCGCTGGGGGGCGCCGCTACTGGGTTGGGGCCCGTTGGGGCGGGGATCGGTCAGGCGCGGTTGGTGGGGGCGATATCGGTGCCACCGACGTGGCAGGGCGCGATGCCGGCGCGCTTGACCACTTCGGCGATGTCCGGGCTGGGTGGCCAACTGCCCAACGCTGCGCTGGTCGAGGCGGCTGAGGCTGCACCTGCCGCCGGGACGCCGATGACGCCGATGCCCATGGGCGTGGGCGCCAACGGCATGCCTAACAAGTTGATGGGCCGCGGTGGGGCGAGTCCCCATGTAGTGCAGTCGCGGCCCACCGTGGTGCCCCGGAGCGGGGTCGGATAGGGAACGGTCAATCCCGGACATCGAGCTCGGGACTGGCTTACGATGAAAAGTGCTTGTGTGAAAGGGGGCATCGTGCTATTGCCTCTTGGTTCCCCGTTGCCAGACGATGCGGTGCTGGCGTTTCGCGGTGA
>Ga0335072_10007076_pt1 | contig 16372 bp, 15 predicted proteins | sample Lox_Sample_21_FD_206725 | JGI IMG/M metagenome (GOLD analysis project Ga0335072, IMG submission 206725) | Soil microbial communities from Loxahatchee National Wildlife Refuge, Florida, United States - Lox_Sample_2.1 | ecosystem: Environmental > Terrestrial > Soil > Wetlands | place: USA...
GATCGCGGTGATCAGCGCCTGGATCTCCTGGTTCTGGAGGACCTTGTCGATCCGGCTCTTCTCGACGTTCAGGATCTTTCCCCGCAGCGGCAGGATCGCCTGCGTATTGCGGTCGCGGGCGCTGACGGCGGAGCCGCCGGCCGAGTCACCCTCGACGATGAACAGCTCGGCCAGCGCCGGATCCTTGACCGAGCAGTCGGCGAGCTTGCCGGGCAGCGCTGAGTGCTCCAGCGCCGACTTGCGCCGCGTCAGGTCGCGCGCCTGGCGGGCGGCCGCGCGGGCCCGCGCGGCGTCGACACTCTTGCGGATCACCCGGCGGGCGTCCTGCGGGTTCTCCTCGAGGAACTCCGAAAGTCGCGCGTACACCACCGAGCGCACGAAGCCGTCCATCCCGGGGTTACCGAGCTTGGTCTTCGTCTGGCCCTCGAACTGCGGATCGGTCAGCTTGGCCGAGATCACAGCGGTCAGGCCCTCGCGCACGTCCTCGCCGGTGAGGGCGTCGTCCTTCTCCTTCAGCTCGCCCTTGTCCCGCGCATACTTGTTGAGCGCGCTGGTCAGCGCTGAGCGAAAGCCACTCAGGTGCGATCCGCCCTCGATCGTGTTGATGTTGTTGGCGAACGAGAAGACCGACTCCTGGTAGGACGAGTTCCACTGCATGGCGACCTCGACCTGACCTTCGTCGCTTTCGCCCTCGAAGGAGATGACCTTGTTGGTGATCGGCTCCTTGTTGCGGTTGAGGTACTTGACGAAGTCGACGATCCCGCCCTCGTAGTGAAACTCGGCGCGGTGGCCCTCCCCGCGCTTATCGATGAGCGTGATACGGAGGCCGCGCGTCAGGAACGCGGTGTCGCGCATCCGCTCCTCGAGCGTGTTGAAGTTGAAGTCGAGTGTCTCGAAGACGTCGGCGTCCGGCAAAAAGGTGATCGTCGTCCCGGTCTCCCGGGTCGGCTCGCCCTTCTTGAGGTCGCCGAGTGGCGTGCCCCGCTCAAACGACTGGGTCCATAGGAAGCCGTCGCGGCGCACCTCGACATCGAGGCGCTCGGACAGCGCGTTCACCACCGATACACCGACGCCGTGCAATCCGCCCGAGACTTTGTAGCCGCCGCCCTCGCCGAACTTGCCGCCGGCGTGCAGGACGGTGAGCACGACCTCGACCGCGGGTCGCTGCTCCTTTTCCATCGTCGCGACCGGGATCCCGCGCCCGTTGTCGCGGACCGTCACCGAGTTGTCGGGGTGGACCGTGATCTTGACGTCATCGCAGTATCCGGCCAGCGCCTCGTCGACCGAGTTGTCGACGACCTCATAGACGAGGTGATGCAGGCCTCGCTCGCCGGTAGAGCCGATGTACATGCCCGGACGCCGCCGGACCGCCTCGAGCCCCTCCAGGACAGTGATGTCCTGGGCGTCATAACTACCTTGATTGTTAGGGCGCGCGGTGGCGCCATCGTCTGTTGCCACGATCCTCCGATGACATCGAGACGCCCCGGTTCCACGCAACCTGGCGCACGCTACGGGGCGTCGAAGATTGTGTACTTAGGATAGCACAAGAGGGGGTCGAAACCGCCGTAGGGCGCCAGTCGTTTTGCCTGCAAAACGAGAAAATCGGCAAGGATTTGCAGAGGCGTTGCAGGCCGGTCGGGGGCGGCTCAGGGCGGGTCGCTAGCCGTCTCACCAAAGGCCGCCGGCAGGGTGACCGAATAGCCGCCGCGACTCCGACGCTCAACTTTTCGGCGTCGAAGCCGATGCTTGTGCGAAGGGCTGCCGGCGAGATGACGTCGGCGCTTTGAGGATGACCACCCAGACCGCCAACGAATCCCAGCCCAAGGTTCCGGCTCGCCTCGCGCGAGCGCTTCGGCCTGCCCGCGGACTCCAGCCAGTCTGGGCCCTCAACATCCTCGTGCTCGCCGCCGCGGTCGCGCTCTACGCCGGCCCCGTCCACGGGCTGCCGCCGCTGGCCCACCCGCACCTGCCCTGGTGGGCAATCGCGATTGCCTTCGCGATCGCCGAGCGGTGCGTCGTGCACCTGCACTTCCGCCGCGGGGCCCACTCCTTCTCGCTGGGGGACATCCCGCTCGTGTTCGGGTTGATCTTCTGCAGCGCCGAGTCGTTCGGGATCGGATGCCTGCTCGGTTGTGGCCTGGTGCTGCTGTTCGATCGCCGGCTGCCTCCGGTCAAGCTCGTCTTCAACCTGGGCCAGCTCGCATTGCACGCGTGCATCGCGCTGCTCGTTGTCCACGCCCTCGCGCCGGTCAGCGGCACCGTCGACACGCGGACGTGGATATCGGCGCTGATCGCCACCCAGGCCTCCTCGATCGTCGCCACGTCCCTGATCGCCGCCGCCATCTCCCTCTCGGAGGGGCTGGTGAAGCCGCACACGTGGATCCAGATGCTCGGGATGGACCTGGTCGTGACCACGAGCAACGCCAGCCTCGCCCTGTGCGGCGCCGTCATCACCGCGCTCGACGCGCGCGCGCTGCCGCTGCTGCTCGTGCCCTCGGTGACGCTGTTCGCGGCGTACCGCGCGTACCTGTCCGAGCGCGAGCGCCACAAGCGCCTCGAGTTTCTCTACGAGGCCAACCGCACGCTGGCCCGCTCGCGCGAGATCGCGCACGCCCTCGAGGGCCTGCTGGTCCGCTCACTCGAGGCGTTCCGGGCCGAGCTCGCCGAAATCATCCTGTTCGGCTCCGAGGAGAACCCATCGCTGCGCACGATGCTCGGACCGGGCAACTACCGCGAGCTGATGGAGCCCGTCGACGCCGACGTCGCCGACGAGATGCGTCACCTGCTCGAGCGCGGCGCTGGCGCGATCACACTTGACCGGCCGTTCGGCGGGGGGCGCCTGCAACGCTACCTCGAAGCGCGCGGCGTGACGCACGCGATGGTCGCTCCGCTGCCCGGCGAGGAGCGCGTGATCGGCGCGATCATGCTGGCCAACCGGTTCGGCGTGGTGCGCTCTTTCGATTACGAGGACCTGCGGCTGCTCGACACGCTCGCCGGCAACGCGAGCGTCGCGCTCCAGTACGACCGCCTCGAGCAGGCCGTCCTTCAGCTCAGCGTGCTCCAGGAGCAGCTCCATCACCAGGCCTACCACGACCCGCTCACCAATCTGGCCAACCGCGCGCTGTTCACCGACAAGGTCAAGGAGACGATCGCGCAGCGGCGCGGCGAGCTCGCCGTCCTGTTCATCGACCTCGACGACTTCAAGACGGTCAACGACAGCCTCGGTCACGCCGCCGGCGATGAGCTGCTCGTGTCGGTGGCTTCGCGCCTGCGCGGGTGCCTGCGACCGGAAGACCTGGTGGCGCGACTGGGCGGCGACGAGTTCGCGGTCATGGTCGAGGACGCCCACGACGCCGAGGCCGCCGCGGTCAAGGTCGTGCGGCGGATCATGGAGGCATTTGTCCTGCCCGTCGGTGTCGGCTCCGAGAGCGTCGCCGTGTACGCCAGCGTGGGGATCGCCGTGAGCCACGGGGGAGACTTCTCGGCCGAGGAGCTGATCCGCGACGCCGACGTCGCGATGTACAAGGCCAAGACGACGGGCAAGGGACATTTCCAGGTCTTCCATCCCAGCATGGGCGCGGCGGTGCTTGAACGCCACGGGTTGAAGGAGGAGCTGCGCCTGGCCATCGAGCGCCAGGAGCTGACCCTGTATTTCCAGCCGATCGTCGACATCGACACGGGCGAGCTCGTGGCCGAGGAGGCGCTGGTCCGCTGGGAGCATCCCCGCCGTGGCCTGGTCGGCCCCTCTGAGTTCGTCCCGCTGGCCGAAGAGACCGGCCTGATCCTGTCGCTCGGTCAGTACGTGCTCGAGGAGGCCTGTCAGCACGCGCGCCGTTGGCAGGCACGCGGCCACACCGCACCCGACGTCGCCGTCCACGTGAACCTCTCGGCCGTCGAGCTCCGGGACCCGGAGCTGATCGGGCGCGTCCGGGCCACCCTGGAGAACGCGCGCGTGGACCCCCGGAGCATCGTGTTCGAGATCACCGAGACCGTGCTGCTCGAGGACTCAGAGCGCGTGTCGGCGACGATCGCGGCACTGCGTTCGCTCGGCGCCCGCTTCGCACTCGACGACTTCGGCACCGGCTACTCGTCGCTGAGTTACCTGCACACGTTGCCGTTCGACATGCTGAAGATCGCCAAGTCGTTCGTCGACGGGCTGGCTCGCGGTGGGCGGGAGGCCTCATTCGTCCGCATGATCATCGAGCTGGCCCGCACGCTAGGGGTCACGGTGATCGCCGAGGGGATCGAGACTCGCGAGCAGGTCACCGCACTGGTAGCGCTCGAATGCGACCTCGGGCAGGGCTTCTACCTGGGCCGCCCCGAGCCCGTGCCGCAGGAGCTCGGGCTCCGCTCCGTCGCGTAGCTCCCAACCGCGCCTACGGGAACCGATCGCGTTATACCTCTGCATCCGTTCTCATACATCTGTCCAGCGTCTCTCATGTTGCACTGATTCTTGGCCGATGAACGCCGCAACAAGGACTGCACAGAGGCAAACCCGCCGCGAGGCGGGGACGCAAAGCCAGGGGTCTCGCACGCAAGTGAGACGGCCCAGCCGCCAGTTCGATTACGGCGCGCCGCCAGGTGCCGCCGACAAAGCTGATTCAGACTGATCAGGGCAAACCCGCCGCGAGGCGGGGACGCAAAGCCAGGGGTCTCGCACGGACGCGAGACGGCCCAGCCGCCAGTTCAAATAGTCACTGGTAAGCGGATTTTGCGACACGGAGGTTGCCCTGAGATGACACGTTCTGTCCAAATCGTCGAGCGGATGCGGTGGATGTCCGCCCTCGCCGGCGCGGCCGTGCTGGCGCTCCTCGTGAGCCTCGCGCTCGGTGCCTCGAGCGTTCAGCTGCGCGCCCCGGTGGCAAGCGGCTCGACCGCCGCCGCCGGATCTTCGGCTCCACTCGACCCGCGCATCGCGACGCTCGCCCAACGCCATCCCGGCGAGACGCTTCAGGCGATCGTCCAGTTCAACGCGCCTGTCTCACAGACCAGGGCGCACGCCGACGCCGCCCGGGTCCACGGCCGCGTGATCGGCAACCTGCCGATCATCCACGGGCTCGCCCTCGAGCTGACCGCCGCGCAGGCTCGGTCACTCGCGGGTAACCCGGACGTGCACGCCGTGTCTCTCAACACGACCGTGGCGACCCAGAGCCTGCCCGCCGGCTTTCACATTCCGATGATGCCGGGCAGCCAGGGTGTCTCGAGCGCCAGTCTCCAGACGACTTATGACGAGACGCTCGGAGTAACTCCGCTGTGGAAGTTTGGCGTCACCGGCACCGGCGTCGGGGTCGCCGTGATCGACACCGGCGTCGACGGCTCGCTGCCCGATTTCGCCGGCACTGACGGTCACTCCCGCGTGATCGTGAGCGCGGTGGACAACCAGAATGCGACTACCGCCACCGACGGCTACGGCCACGGCACCGACGTCGCCGGAATCATCGCCGGGAACGGTGACAATCGCCCCGCGTCCGACCCGCTGCACGGGCAGTACATCGGCGTCGCGCCGAACGCCAACCTGATCTCGCTCAAGGTGTCCGACGAGAGCGGTAACGCCACCGTGCTCGACGTCATCTACGCGCTTCAGTTCGCCGTCGACCACCAGGCGCAGTACAACATCCGCGTCGTCAACCTGTCACTGGACTCGGCTACGCCGCAGTCCTACAAGACCGATCCGCTGGACGCCGCTGTCGAGGCCGCCTGGATGCACGGCATCGTCGTCGTGGTCGCGGCCGGCAACCGGGGCAACACGCCCGGGGCCGTCAACTACTCGCCGGCCAACGATCCGTATGTGATCACCGTGGGCGGCGTGGACGAGAATGGCAGTGACAACCCGACCGGTGACACCATCGCTTCATGGTCGAGCCAGGGCACGACGCAGGACGGCTTCCAGAAGCCGGACGTGTACGCGCCGGGCGCCCACATCGTCTCCGTGCTCGCACCGGGCAGTGTGTTCGCGAACAGTAACTGCGGCTGCCTGGTCGGCGACGGCCAGTACATCCAGACGAGCGGGACCTCGATGGCCGCGCCTGCCATCTCCGGACTCGTCGCCGACCTGCTTCAGATCCACCCCCGGTGGACGCCTGACCAGGTCAAGGGTGTCCTGACCAGCCCGGCGGTGAGCGAGAACGCGTCCTTCCAGGAGCCCAACGCGGTCAAGGCGGCGCTCGACTGGAACCCGCCAGTGGCCGACCAGAACCTCACGCCGAGCAACCTGCTTCAGGGGGGAGCGGGCAATGTCAACCCGCAGCTCGCGACCTGGAGCCTTGCCACCTGGAGCCGCGCCACTGGCCTGTTGCGCGCCGGTTACACGGACAAGAGCTACGACTGCACTACCTGCTCGGCACCGACCGGCGGCAGTGTCAACTCGAGCCTGGCCACGTGGAATCTGGCCACGTGGAACACGGTGTCGATGGGCTGACCCAGGAGCCCAGGGGCGGCACGTTGGGCGCAGGACATTGGGCCAGGGAAGGCCCGACAAGCCCCTTGGTGGGGGCCGATGAAGGGGGCTAATAGGAGCCGGTGGCGACAGGGAAGCTCGCCGCCGGCTCCGCTTGTTCCCTCACGGCTGCGCCGGCAGCGCCACGCACCGCAGGCGCGACACCTGTCCTGCCCGCAGCCGTGCGTTCAGCCGCTCCATGATCACGGGAGCCATCAGGTCGAGCTCCTGGGCCCACACCGACGCGGAGCACGAGACTGTCACCACGCCCCCGCGCTCGCGCGTGGGCTGGGCTTCGATTGCGATGGTTGCGCCGACCGCCTCGCGCCACTCCTGCTGGACCTCGGCGAGCAGGGTGCCAGGCGCGAGCTCGCCGCGAAGATGACCGAGCGCCACGCCAGCTCGGCGCGGGCTGCGCCGGTATGCGGTCACTCGCCGACTCCCACCAACAACCGTCCGCCGGACACGGCCAGGCGCGCGACGTCCGCATCCTCGCCCCCCGGCACGTGGTCCAGATCGGTGGCCGTGATCACCGACTGCCCGGGGCTCGACCGGAGCAGCTCGACGAGCGCGGTACGCCGGTCGCGGTCGAGCTCGCTCATCACGTCGTCGAGAAGCATCACCGGGGGAGACGGGCGGTGCGCGGTGATCACCTCACGTTCGGCCAGGAGCAATCCGAGTAGGGCAAGTCGCTGCTGGCCCTGTGAGCCGTACGCGCGCAGGTCGTGCCCGTCGTGCTTGGCCACCAGGTCGTCGCGATGCGGTCCGTGTCCGGTGAACCCACGCTCCAGATCCATCTCCAGCCGCTCGGCCAGCTCATGGGCCAGCTCGTCCGGATCGGCCGCGCTCGAACGCGGGCGGTAGGACACCGAAGGATCGCCCTCGAGGCCCAAGGCGCCGGCCATCCGGGCGAACGGGTCGGCGATCATGTCCAGCGCGCAGGCGCGGTCGGCCATCAGCGCAATCCCGTGCCGGGCCAGCTGCCCATCCCAACTCGTGAGCGAGGCGCGCGAGCCCCGCCCGGACCGGATCCGGGCGAGCAAGGCGTTTCGCTGGGCCAGAGCCTGTCCGTAGAGCCGGCGCGTCGAGGACCGAGACGGCCACAGCGCCGCCACGAACTGATCGAGGTGAGCGCGGCGCAAAGCCGGCGCACCCTTGATCAACTCGAGCCGATCGGGCAGAAACACGCTGACCAGTGGACGGGTGCCGACGTCAAGCAGTCGCTCGACCGCCGCCCCATCCACTCGCATCACCTTGGGCTCGCCGGGCGAGAAGCCGACGGTGAGTTCGTGCAGCCCGTCCTCGGCTTGACCGCTGAGCACCGTACGGGCTGTGCCGGCGCCGAACCTGACCACTTCGCGCTCATTGTTCGTGCGGCACGAGCGCCCGGTGCAGGCGAAGTAGAGACCTTCGAGCAGGTTCGTCTTGCCGGCGCCATTCGGACCTGTGACGACCGTCAGTCCCTCGCCGAGCTCGACGTGGGCGTCCTGATAGCAGCGGAAGTCGCGCAGGCTCAGGGCGTGTACTTGCACGAACGATGGCGGGGACTCGGTGGGTGGGTGATCAAGCCACGCCCCTTACACGTTCAGCCTGATCGGCATGATCAGGTAGCGGAAGCGGCTCTCGTCGCCGGACTCGATCAGCCCGGGCCGCAGCGGGCTGATCAGCTTGAGGATGACGTCGCCCTCCTCGATCGCCTCGAGGCCGGCGCGCAGAAACTCGGGGTTGAAGCCGATCTCGAGCGCCTCCCCCTGGAAGGAAACGGGCAGTGACTCAAGCGCCTCACCGATGTCCGGGGTCTGGGCCGAGATGGTCAGTTCGCCGGGTTGGAACGAGAGCCGCAGCGGCGCGTTCTTCTGCGCGAGCAAGCTGATTCGCCGCACTACCTCGGTCAGCTCAGCGCCGGCCAGACGCAGCTCGTGCTCGAAGGTCTCGGGCAGAAGCTGGCGATAGTTCGGAAACTGCCCGTCGATCAGCCGCGACGACAGGACCACGCCGTCCAGTTCGAACAGGATCTGGTTCTGGCGCACGCTGACGCGGAGATGCCCCTCCTCGACGTGGGCCGCCACCCGCGCGAGCTCCTGAAGCGCTCGCGCCGGCACGTTGACCTCGAAGCCCGACGGTAGCGCCGCCTCGAGTGCCGTCTCCTTCACGCTCAGGCGATATGAGTCGGTCGCCACCATCCGGAGCTCGCGGTCGGAGGCGGAGACGAGGATTCCCGTCAAGACGGGGCGCGTCTCGTCCCGCGAGGCGGAACTCGCCACCTTAAGCGCGGTCGAGACGAATGCCTCGACCGGCAGCGTCACGGCGGAGTCGGCTTCGGGCTCGGGGAAGGGCGGAAAGTCCTCGGCCCTGAGGGTTCTGATGTGGAAGGTCGCATTGCCCGATACGAGCTCGACGTCCTGCTCGGCGGGCCGCAGCTCAAGAGACGCCTGGGGTGAAGGGAGCAGGCGTACGACGTCGAGCAGGAGCCGAGAAGGGAGGACCACCACGCCCTCCCGGGTGACCTCGGCGTCCACGGGAACTCGTAGCCCGACGTCCATGTCGGTCGCCTGGAGCTCACAGCCGCTTGACGACGCCACGACTTGAACTCCCGAGAGCGCCTGAATGGCGCTGCGTGTCGAAGCGACGCGGCTCACGGTCTGGAGTTGCCGAAGCAGAGCGTCGCGCTCCAAGGAGATCTTCACGATGAATACCTCAAGAGATGTGTAGAAGTCATAGGGGGTTCAAGGGTGTTGAAAACGGGCCAATCGGCCGCACCGAGCGGGAAAGATGTCGTATGAGAGGAACAGGCAAGTCTGTCAGCGAGGTCGGTCGGCAACGTTGCGGGTCAGCGACGCGGTGAGTTCGGCGAGCTCATCAACAGCCTGTTGATCGTTGCCGACACGCTCGTCAACTCGCTTGCAGGCGTGCAGGACCGTGGCGTGATTGCGCCCTCCGAAGGCATCGCCGATCTGGTGTAGCGAAGCGTCGGTGAGATCGCGGGCCAGGTGGATGGCGAGCTGGCGCGGCCAGCTCACCCGCGCCGCGCGCGTAGAGGAGATAAGCTCGGCGATCGTCAGCCCGTAGCGGTCGGCCACGACTCGCTGGATGTGCTGAAGCGACGGACTGGCCGTTCGGTCGTGACGGGGGTGGATCTCGTCGAGGACCGCCTGGACGAGCTTGGCGTCGATCGGCAGCTGCGTCAGGGAGTGGTAGGCGACGATTCTGATCAGTGCGCCCTCGAGCGTGCGAACGTTGTCGGTTATCCGCTCGGCGATCAACTCGAGGATCGCGCCGTCGGCGATCAAGATGTGGTCGAGGGCGGCGCGCTTACGCAGGATCGCTACGCGGGTCGCGAAGTCGGGTGGCTTGATCACCGCTACGAGGCCCGCCTCGAAGCGCTCGCGAAGGCGCTCTTCGATGGCCACGAGCTGGCGCGGCAGGCGGTCGCAGGTGACGACGAGCTGCCGGCCTGTTTCGTAGACGGCGTTGAAGGTGTGGAAGAACTCCTCTTCGGTCTTCGCCTTGCTCGCGAGGAACTGGACGTCATCGATCAGCAACACGTCGGCGTCGCGGTAGGCGTGCTTGAAGCGGTCAAGCGAGCGTGACCCGAGAGCGCGGATGAACTGGTTCGTGAACGCCTCGGCCGTCGTGTAGCGGACCCCGGCACCGCCGCCGAACGCCCCCACGTAGTTGCCGATCGCGTGGAGCAGGTGCGTCTTGCCCAGACCGGGCGGCGCGTGGAGGAACAGTGGGTTGTAAGCCTGGCCGGGCATCTCGGCGATGGCCAGCGATGCCGCGTGCGCCAGGCGATTGCCGTCGCCGATGATGAACTGATCAAACGTGTACCGAGGGTTGAGCGCGCCGGCGTCGAGGTCGAGTGCCTCTTGTGGGCCTGCCCGTCGACCGCCCCGCGTCGCGCCACAAGCGACGAGCTCGACGTTGAATTCGCCTCCGAGCACACGCTTGGCGCAGCCCTCGAGCACACGCCCGAAGCGCTTGGCGACCCAGTCGTGGGTGGCAGCCGGCGCCTCGACGAGGACTTTGCCGTCCTCGACCGACCTCAGCTCGAGCGCCGCCAGCCAGATCTCGAATGTCGACTCGCCGACGGCACGGCGAAGCTGTGCGCGGAGCTCGCGCCAGGCAGCGGTCGGCTCGACATATGCGGACAGCGACAAGCAACCCCTTGCGGGATGGAAACGGGTGATTGGCGAGGGCGGGCGAGCGGAACGCCCGGGGCGGCGAATATACCAGCGCCGCTTGGGCCGGATCGGCGTGGATCTCGGTCCTCGGCCACCCTTGACGCAAAGCGCGAGAAAAAGCGCGACGGGGTCATCCGGGCTCGCCCGGACGGAGCTTTCGAGCCATCTTGATTCGCTCCGATCGCCCCTGCGTATACTGGCCTCGAACCCCCGGGCGGGGTCCGGTGACCCATGAAGAGAACCTACCAGCCGAAGAAGCGCAAGCGCGCCCGCACGCATGGCTTTCGCGCCCGGATGCGGACCCGCGCCGGACGCCTGACGCTCAAGCGTCGCCGGGCGAAGGGCCGCAAGCGGCTGACCGTCTGATGGTCGGCGTGCCTGGCGCTCGCCGTCGAGCCGGGCGCGTGAGGCTCTCGCGCAGCGCCGACTTCGACCGTGTCTTCCGACACGGTCGGTCTCACGCCGGCCGCGAGCTCGTCCTGTACGTCTTCCCGCGCGGCGAGTCGGAGGCGCCGCGGCTGGGGCTATCGGTCTCGCGCAAGGTCGGTGGCGCGGTGCAGCGCAACCGGGTGAAGCGCCTGCTGCGCGAGGCGTTCGAAACCGAGGGCCCGCGGCTGCCGGCCGGAACCGATGCCGTGGTCGTGGCGCGCCGGGAGGCGAACGCTTTAGCTGAGCGTGAGGGTCTGGCCGGAATCCACCGTGTTCTGAGTGAGCTCGTCGACCGGGTCGCCGAGCCATCGTCGCCCGCTCAACGCGAGGGCGAACGGTCCCCCGGCATGGAGCCGGTCCCGACGGGAGGGCAGTCGTGAGGATCGCGCGCTGGCTCGTCGTGCTGCCGATTCGGGCCTACCAGCGACTGCTCTCGCCCGTGTTCGGGGAGCGCTGCCGCTACTACCCGTCCTGCTCGGAATACGCCGCGCAGTCGATAACCAGATTCGGCATACTCAGAGGGCTCGTCCTGGCCGGCTGGCGGCTGCTCCGATGCAACCCCTGGAGTGACGGGGGATTCGATCCCGTCGAGGACCAGCGGCTGTTCAAACCCCGGGCTCCGGCCCCGAGCGCGTGACCATGCTCCTTCTCACCGCGAACATCTTCCAGCCGCTGATCGACGTATTCGAGGCGGTCCTGAAGTTCTTCCACAACAACGTGGGCATCTCGTGGGGCTGGTCGATCGTTCTGCTGACCGTGGTCATGCGGGCGATCCTGCTGCCGCTCACGGTCAAACAGTTCCACTCGATGCAGCGTCTCCAGCGGATGCAGCCTCAGCTCAAGGCGCTCCAGAACAAGTACAAGGACGACAAGCAGCGCCAGCAGCAGGAGCTGATGAAGTTCTACAAGGAGAACCAGATCAACCCGCTCGGCTCCTGCCTGCCGCTGGTGGCGCAGCTCCCGGTGTTCATCTCGCTCTTCTACATGCTGCGCCAGGACCTGCGCAAGAACATCTGCCCGCAGACCCAGGCGGCCTACCAGGCCAAGTACGCGGTAACCCATCACGTGTCGGCCCAGGCCGCCGCCTCGCAGACGACGCCGTGCGGGCCGCATAACGGCGCCGGCTTCCTGTTCATTCCCGACTTGACGAACAAGGCGACGGGCATCGTGCTTGTCGTTCTGCTCGTGCTGTACATCGGGACGCAGCTGGCGTCGAGCCTGATGATGTCGAGCCCGATGATGGACCAGACGCAGCGGCGGATGATGATGCTGCTGCCGCTGTTCTTCGTCGTGATCGTGATCAACTTCCCGGCCGGGTTGCTCGTGTACTGGATCACGACCAACGCCTGGACGATGGGGCAGCAGTACGTGGTGCGAAGAATGGTCGGAACTCCCACGCCGCCGGTGGGCGGCGGCCCGGGCGGTGATGACGGCGGCGGCGGTGGACGCGACGGTCCCGGTGGGGGCCGCAGCGACTCCGACGGCGGCGGGCCGTCCGATTCCGGGGGGAACGGTTCGGGCGGCGGTGGCCTGGGCGGGATGCTGCGCGGACGCGCGAAACCAGAGCCCGAGCCGGCCGGCGTCGGCGCGGGCAGCGGCACGCGACGAGGCGCGCCACCACCACCCCCGCGCAAGAAAAAGAAGCGCTCCGGACGTAGGAGGTAGGTCGTGGAGGCTGAAATCGGCGTGGCCGGATCACGCGTGCAGGACCTGCTCGAGCGCATCGTGGACACGGTGGGCGTCGACGCCACGGTGCTCGTGCAGGAGGACGAGGAAGAGGTCCGTGCCGACCTCGAGGGCGACGACCTTGGTCTCCTGATCGGCCGTCACGGCCAGATGATCGACGCGATCCAGCACATCGCCTACCGGATCGCCTGCCGAGGGACCGACACACGCAAGCGTGTCGTGGTCGACGCCGCGGGCTATCGCGAGCGCCGCGCGGTGGCGTTGCGCGCCGCCGCCGACCAGGCCGCCGAAGCTGCCATCCACGACCAGCGGGCCGTCAGGCTCGAGGCGATGACCGCACTCGAGCGCAAGGTCGTGCACGAACACCTGAAGAGCCGCCACGACGTCGAGACCTACAGCGAGGGCGAGGAGCCCGAGCGGCGGCTCGTCGTCGCCCCGCTGGTCGACTGACCGGCTCTCGCCTTTCCCGCGTCAATCCGAGTGATAGCGGGCGAGACCGTTCGATTAGCGCTCACACCTGACGGAAGGAGCGCAAACTTGGCAATGACTGCGCCCACGGCCGGCGCGCCCGCTCAACGCGATTCCGTCACGTCTCTGTTTCATGATCCTTTCTCCGGTGAAACAACTATCTGACTACGAGCACGGGCTGTTGATCGGGTTGCTGGTTGGCGAGGCGTCGTTCGGGGGCGACGGGAAGCAGCCCCAGGTCACGATTCGCATGCACGTGCGGCACGAGGCGCTATTCAAGTGGCTGATGGAACGGTTCCCGGACACTCGGCTGTACGGGCCCTATCACCACGGCGGACGGTCTTATTACCAGTGGATGGCGCGCGGGCCCGCGCTCGTTCGCGATGTGCTTCCGCTTCTGGAGGGGCAACTCCACGCCGGACTCGACGGCTACGCGGCGGAGCGATTTGAGGCGATGTGCAGCCGGTACGCGCAGTACATAGCCCGCGAGCGCGCGCGGTTGGAGCGCACCGCTCGGCTTGATGGCTGAGACGGCCGGATCGGACCGCCTCGAGACCCGGCTCGCTGGTTTGGTCGAGCAGTACGGGCTGCCCCCCGCCGCGCTGGGACAGCTGCGGTGCTTTCACCGTCTTCTCGTCGAGGATCCGCTCGCGCCGACGGCCGTCCGCGACCCGCTCAAGGCGGTTGACGACCATCTTGCCGACGCGCTCGTCGGGCTGGATCTCGAGCCGGTCCGGCGTGCCCGCGCGCTGGCTGACCTCGGCAGTGGCGCCGGCGTCCCCGGGCTCCCACTGGCGATCGCCCTCCCGCAGACGAGCGTGTCGTTGGTCGACAGCATTGCGCGCCGATGCGAGTTTCTCGGGCGCGCCGTCGCGGCGTGCGGCCTGGCGAACGCTCGGGTTGTCCAGGCACGTCTGGAAGCCTGGCCCGAGGGACTGGCCGCCTTTGACCTGGTCACGGCCCGTGCGCTCGCGCCGCTCGAGGTGGTCGTCGAGTACGCGGCGCCGCTGCTCACCCTTGGCGGCACGCTCGTGGTGTGGCGAGGTCAGCGTGATCCGGCAGGAGAGGCAGCGGCCTCGGGCGCCGCGGCGGAGGTCGGGCTTGAGCCCGGCGGAATCACGACCGTGCAGCCTTATCCGGCGGCGAGGAATCGACACCTGCACCTTATGTCGAAGGTCAGGGACACGCCGCCGGAATTCCCGCGCCGACCGGGCGTGGCCCTCAAGCGCCCACTCGGTCGGCGATCGAAGGACTAGGCGACGCCGGCACGCCCGCTGAGGCGCCGCCGAGAAACTGCCATCCCTCACGCAGGATCTGACCGGTCTCGGCAGTAGCTTCAAGTACGTCATGGGGACCGTGTACGCCATCGCCAATCAGAAGGGCGGGGTTGGTAAGACCACCACGGCCGTCAACCTCGCCGCCTGCGTCGCCGAGGCCGGCTACGAGGCCTTGCTCGTCGACATCGATCCCCAGGCCAACGCGACGATCGGACTGGGGATTGGCAAGGACGGCCCGGGCACGGTGTACGACGTGCTCGTCGGTTCGGCGAGGTTCGAGGACGTGATTCGCCCAACCGGCATCGAGCGCTTGGCGCTTGCCCCCGCGGGTCCCGACCTCGCCGGTGCGAACGTAGAGCTGCCCCGGATGTCGGGCTCGGAGAACCTGCTTCGTGACGCGCTCGCGCCCGTGCGAGAGCACTACGCGTTCGTTCTGCTCGACTGCCCCCCGTCGCTCGGGCCGCTGACCGTCAACGCTCTGGTTGCGGCCGACCGGGTGATCGTCCCGGTCCAGGCGGAGTACTTCGCGCTGGAGGGTCTGGCCGGCTTGCTCGACACGCTGTCGCTCGTCCAGCGCGAGCTCAACCCGTGGCTTACTGTGGCTGGCATGCTGTTGACCATGCACGACGGGCGGACGCGCCTCGCGCAGGACGTCGAGCGTGAGGTGCGCGAGCACTTCCCCGAACTGGTGTTCGATACGGTGATCCCGCGCAACGTCCGGATCGGTGAAGCACCAAGTTTTGGTAAGCCGGTGATCCATCACGATCCGCACTGCGCCGGTGCGGACGCGTACTTCGAGCTGGCGAAGGAGGTGGCCGCGCGTGGCTGAGCGACCGAAGGGAATGGGCCGGGGGCTCGCCGCGATCCTCTCCGTCGCGCCCCGAGACGAGCTTCAGGAACTCCGCCCGATCCCGGTCGACATGATCGATCCCAACCCTAACCAGCCGCGCCACGTGTTCGACGAAGAGTCCCTGATCGCCCTGGCCGGGTCGATCCGGGCCCGCGGCGTGCTCCAGCCGGTTCTGGTGCGACCTCATCCCAGCGGTCGTTATGAGCTGATCGCCGGGGAGCGCCGCTGGCGCGCCGCGCAGCTCGCCGAGCTCGACGCGATCCCCGCCGTCGTGCGCCGGCACGACGACGCCGCCTCACTCGAGGTGGCGCTGGTCGAGAACATGGCCCGCGAGGACCTGAATCCGGTCGAGGAGGCGCGCGCCTGCGCCGCGCTCGTCGAGGAGCTCGGGCTGACCCGCGAGGAGGTCGGAATCAGAGTCGGCCGTAGCCGCGTCGCGGTCTCTAATCTCATCCGCCTGCTCGACCTGCCCGACGAGGCACTCGGGCTGATCGAGCACGGCGACCTGACCGAAGGCCACGGTCGCGCCCTGCTGCTCACCGATGACCATGGCGTCCGCCGCACCCTGGCACGCGACGCCGCGCGGGATCGCTGGTCGGTCCGCGAACTCGAGTCACGCGCCCGCGCTGCCGGGGCAACCTCGGGGCGCCGGCGGCGCGCCACGACCAAGCCCGCCGTCCATCCCGACCAGGCCGCCGCGGTCGAGCTCCTCACCGACGCCTTAGGCGCGGCCCTCGGCCGCGAAGTCGAGGTCAGCCCCAGCAAAGGCGCCGGCTACCGCGTGCAGATCGGCTTCGAGTCGCTCGACGACGCGCTCGACGTCGCCCGCCGCCTGAGGGTTCGCGCGGTCTCCTGAGAGCTGCGCGCCGCCGACCAGCCCGGCGCCATGGCGCGGTTAGAATCTCCTCGACGCCGGGCGATTAGCTCAGTCGGTTAGAGCGCTTCTCTGATAAGGAAGAGGTCCCAGGTTCGAGTCCTGGATCGCCCATCGAGCGAAGGCCATGCAAAGCTCCATCGCCTGCCGGGATGGCCGGGAAGATCC
>Ga0335072_10007077_pt1 | contig 16371 bp, 17 predicted proteins | sample Lox_Sample_21_FD_206725 | JGI IMG/M metagenome (GOLD analysis project Ga0335072, IMG submission 206725) | Soil microbial communities from Loxahatchee National Wildlife Refuge, Florida, United States - Lox_Sample_2.1 | ecosystem: Environmental > Terrestrial > Soil > Wetlands | place: USA...
CCCGTCGTTCTCGCCAAGCGTCCAGCCCCCGCCGTGGAGGTGCAGGAACGTTCCCCGCGGTTCGGCATCGGGAGCGATGATCCGGAGCCCGATCGGCCCGGCGGGGCCGTCGATCTCGACCACGCGCGCCTCGGGCACGTACACCGGCGCGGGGAAGATCCCGCGACCCTCGCGCCGGGCGGCCCGGCTCTCCTCCGGGGGCACGGTGTTGACCGGGGGGATCGTCGCCAGCCGTCGCTCGAGCTCGGCGTTGAACGCGCGCGTGTCGGCGAGCAGCGTGTCGGGGTCGGGCGTGGCCACGGGGGGAGCGACTGTATCGTGGCCCCGTGAGGCGCGCGGTCACGATCGGGGTGTACGACTGGGACCTCGGCAGCTTCCTCGAGGCGCTCGCCGGCGCCGACGTGCGGTTGCTGATCGACGTGCGCCAGCGCCGTGGGGTCCGTGGCCCTGAGTACGCGTGGGCGAACGCGACCCGCCTGCAGGCCGCGCTCGCGGATGCGGGCATCGCCTACAGCCACCACAAGGAGCTCGCGCCGACGACCGAGTTGCGCCGGCTCCAGTACGCCGAGGACGCGCGCCGCGGCGAGGGCAAGCGGTCGCGGACGGTGCTCGCGCCTGAGTACGCCACCCGTTACACGCGCGAGATCCTCGACCTGGCACCGCTCGAACCCGTCGTCGCGGAGCTCCCGTCCGACGGCGCCGGCGCGCTGTTCTGCGTCGAACGCGACCCCGAGGCCTGCCACCGCTCGATCATCGCCGAGCGCCTCGCGGCCGAGCACGGCGTGGACGTACGCCATCTCCGGCCATGATGAGTCCTCGGCCGCCTAACGCAGGCCAAATCTCAACCCCCTTGACACCGGGGAGAACCGACCAATACGTTTTGTCACGTTCGCCTGTAGACGGATTGTTCGTATCACGAACAATCCGTCTCGTTTGGAGGAACCATTCAAGCCGGATGCCCAGCTGTGGTCCCGATCCGATGGCTTCGGGCTGAAACGCCCGCCGTCGAGCCGCCGCAGCTGGGCGCCGTGCTGACAGTCGTCACGGGCTGAGCGAACGCGGTGGGGATCTGGCGCTGCCCGACCCGCGCGGGCGGCGCCGGTACAGTCGTGCGCGCGATGCTCGACCTGGACGCCTACCTGACTCGGATCGGCCTCGCCGGGCGCCCCGACCTGGCCGAGCTCCACCGTGCGCACGTCACCTCGATCCCGTTCGAGAACCTCGACCCCCGGCGAGGGATCCCGGTGTCACTCGAGCTCGACGACCTCGAGCGCAAGGTCGTGTCCGACCACCGGGGCGGTTACTGCTTCGAGCAGAACCTGCTGTTGAAGGCGGCGATCGAGGCGCTCGGCTTCGACGCCGAGATGTTCCTCGCGCGCGTGCGCGTGGGCTCCCCCCACGGCAACGCGCGGCCGCGCACCCATCTCCTGCTCGGGGTGCAGGACGACGGCGCTCGGTGGCACGCCGACGTCGGCTTCGGCCACGGCACGCTGCTCGAACCGATCCCGTTCGGCCCCGGGGGCGAGCACGAGCAATCCGGCTGGCGCCACCGCATCGTCGAGGACGGCCCCGAACTGGTCTTGCAGTCGATGGGTGAGAGCGGCGAGTGGGTCGACCTGTACGGCTTCGTCCCCGAGCCGGTCCCGCTGATCGACGTCGTGACCAGCAACTGGTACACGTGCACGTATCCCCGCTCGCCTTTTGTGACCGGACTCGTCGTGAGCATGCAGCGGCCCGACGGCACGCGCGAATCGCTCAGCGACTGGAACCACGCCCTGTCACTTACGGTCGAGACGCCCGCCGGCGCCGCCGTCACCGAGGTCGACGCGGACACGGTGCCGGAGATGATCGCGACGCGCTTCGGCCTCGAGGCCTCCCTTGTCTGACGAGGGCCTGACTGTCGCCGTCACCGGCCCGACCGGAACCTTCGGCTTCGGCCTGCTACCGCTCCTCGACGCCGACGACCGCGTCGCCCGCATCGTCGGGATCGCCCGCCGTCCGTTCGACCCGAGCGAGCACGGATGGACCAAGCTGGAGTACCGGCAAGGCGACGTCCGCGATCCCGACGCGCTCCGCGAGGCGTTCGAGGGTGCGAACGTGGTCGTCCACCTCGCGTTCATGATCACGGGCACCGCGTCCCGCGAGACGATCCGCGCGATCAATGTCGAGGGCACGCTGAACGCGTTCGGAGCGGCGGCAACCGCCGGGGCCAAGCGGTTCGTGTACGCCTCGTCGGTCGCCGCCTACGGCTTCCACGACGACAACCCGATCGGGATGACCGAGGACTGGCCGACCCGCCCGGCTTCAAAGCTGTTTTACGCGCGCGAGAAAGCGGAACTCGAGCAACTGCTGCATGAGCAGGCCGGCGCCCACCCGGACGTCGACCTGTACCTCCTGCGCCCGCCGATCGTGCTCGGGCCTCATGCGGTCGGCGCCAAGAACGCGCTGCCCGAGCCACTCGCCGGGCTTGCGCGGGGGGCGCTCGAGTTTGCGAACCGGTTGCCGGTGCCGATCCCCGTCCCGGTCCCGGAGCTGCCCATGCAGTTCGTCCACGAGGATGACGTGGGCCGGGCGCTGCTGGGATGCGTGGTCGCCGATGGCCCGCCGGGCGCCTACAACATCGCCGGCGACGGAATCGTGACCGCCGCCGACGTCGTGCGCGAGCTCGGCTTCACGCCGGTCACCGTACCCGCCGGCATCGCGGAAACCGCCGCTCGCGCCGCCGCGTCGATTCCGCTCCCCTCGTTCGCTCCTCCGGTCGCCGAGTGGGTCGAGGCGGCAACCCACCCCGCGATCATGGACACGTCCAAAGCCAAGCGGGAGTTGGGCTGGGAGCCTGAGTACTCGGGCCTCGAAGCGCTCCGCGACACGCTCCGCGGCTGACCAGCCGGCGCTAGCCGAGCCAGGCCGACACGACGACGCCGGCGTCGAGCGGGATGTCGACCGTGACGAACCCGCCGTCGGGCGCGTGCATGTGCTCGACGTAGGTGACCTGATCGGGATCGTCAGAGCTCAGGTCGGCGATCACCAGCGCACCCGGCGACAGCTGGGGCTGGAGCAACTCGACGACCGGCTCGTACAGGTTGTTCCAGCCGTCGAGAAACAGCAGATCGACGTCCTCGACGTCGGCGAGCGTCGTGAGCGCGTCACCCACCCGCATCTCGACGAGATCGTCGAGTCCCGCCGCCGCGAGATTTCGCTGCGCCGCCGCGACCTTTGCCGGCTCGATCTCGGTCGTGATCACCCGGCAGGCGCCGACGTCCCGTGCTGCCGCCGCGAGATGGATCGTCGAGAACCCGTGCGACGCGCCGAACTCGACGATCGTGCGGGGGCGGCGCGCGAGCACAAGTATGTGTAGAAGGTCGCCCACCTCAGCCGTGATCGACAGCGGAGCGTCACCGTACGCCTGCGCTCGCTCCGCGCCCCACACTCGCCGGCCGAGCTCGCGCTCGCGGTTGAGCACGCGCTTCTTCGCCACAGGGTCCCGCGCGTCGCCGAGCCGCCGGAGCTCGGCCAGGACGCCGCTGACCTGGTCGCTGCGGAGCGTGCTACTGGAAGATCTCAGTAGTGCAGTCCCCGCCCGGCAGGTGGATTTCGTGCGGACGCGCGCCCTCGGCCTGCTCGTCGAAGTCGACGAAGAAATCCGGATCGAGCGCGTAAGTACCGTCGCTCTGGCGGTTCAGCCTGGTCAGCCAGCCCTTGATCCCCGGATAGAACTGGTTGTCCCACGTCGAGAACAGCGAGTTGGTCACGTACACGCGGTCGCCGTCGAGCGAGTTCTGGATCATCTGCGGTCCGCCGTTGAGCGGGCCGGGCGCCTTGGGATGACCGCCGTCACGCCCGAGCAGCCCGCCCAGCCACACCTGGGACTTCAGCTGCGGACTCGTCGGGTCAGACACGTCGTAGTGACGCACGTCGCCGTGGAGCCAGTTCGAGAAGAACAGGTCCTTGTCGTCCAGCGACAGCACGAGATCCGTGATCAGCCCGGGCACCCCGCCCTCGAGCGGCCAGCCCTCTAGCTCCTCGTTGGCGACGTCGATCACCTTGCCGGTGGACCAGCTGCCGTTGTCGCGCTGGAAACGGATGATGTTGCTCGACAGGGTCGCGCCCACGAACCCCTGGGCCGAGTCGGGATCGTGCTGCCAGCGGATCTCGAGCGGGATCCAGCCCTCGTCGCCGAGGTCGATCGTCTGCACCTTGGTCCGCTTCTCCAGATCCCAGAAGTGCAGCTTGCGCCCGTACTTGCCGGCGGCCACGTCGGCCGGGTTGAACCCGTCCTTGAACGTGTTCGGCGCGCCCCACTCGCTGGTGACGAGCGCGTTCTGGCGTGGCTGGTACCAGAAGTCGTACATGAACTCGATGTCGCCGGCATCCCGCTCCCACCGCTCGGCGAGCGAGAAGTCACGCGCGTCGAGCACCGCAAAGCCGCCGGGCGTGTTGCCGTCCGCGTCGCCGAGCATCGAGATCGTGACGATGTCGCCGGGCATGCAGTGGACCGTGTGGGGCGCGCTCAGCCCGAGCTTCTCCTTGATCTCCTCGCCCTCGATCACGTTCTTGATCCGCGGCTGGCGCGGGTCGGAGATGTCAACGATGTGGATCCTCGACGAGCGGAGCCCGGGCACGATCATCGTGTCGCGCTCGAGTTGCGAGTGGCACGCCGACGAGCACGCGTTCCACCCGAAGTGGTGCAGTTCGTCGCCGACGTTCGGCATCTCGGTGCGGTTGACGATCTGCCCGCACGTGGACGAGCTCGGGTCGACGTCGACGACCGCGATGAAGTCCGGCTTGTCGATCCCCGTCCCCTCGTACAGGGAGGCCACGTACACGAATTGCTCGGGCGGTTGCTCGCGAGCCGCCTGCGGCGACGCGTAGCCCGGTCCGGCGTGCTCGTGGTCGTGTGCGCTCATGGACGGGCTCCTCCTGTTCGGTTAGTGCCTGACAACCGCCGCCATAACGAGCCCAAGCTTACGACACGTGCCCGCCCGCGGCGGGGCCGGACCGCCGCGGGCGGGGCACGAGGGGGCGAGGGCCCTTGGCCCAGGGCGTTCGTTCAGGGCGTCGGGGCGGTGCGCGCGATCACCCACGTGCGCTGCGGCGCCTGCACGACCGCCACGCGCTGTCCGTCCGTGAGCGCCGACAGCTTCGATGGCTGACGGTTGTCGCGCACCTTCGCGTTCGACGGGATCGCGAGCGTCACGGTCTTGTACGTGGCCTTCTTCGTCCCTTCGCGAATCGTCAGCTGCTGCCCGCTCACCGACTGCACGAAACCGCGGTCGACCGTGACCGTGGCGAATCCGGACTTGGTGGCGACGACCAGGTTCCCCTGGACGGTGCGGCGCTCGAGCGCCCGGACGCCGGCTCCTCGCGCATGCCGTGCGGCCTTGGCGCTCGTCGCGCTGCCGGTCGGGGTGGTCGTGGTGGTCGTGGCGGGGCTGGCCGCGCCGGCGGTGGCGATGGCGCTCCCCGCGGCGCCGACGGCGACGCAGGCCGCCGCGACCGTAATGAGCTTCAGGTGTTTACGCAGGTATGTCACTTTCGGAACCTCCCGTATTCGGTGGATGTCGACACCGTGGCAGACGCCCGCAAAGCGGCGGTCAGGTAAAGGTCAGCTGCGTGTAAAACTGCAGCGCCGACTCGGGGATGCCCGCCTACGATCTTCCTATGCCGGCCACGATCCTCGTCGTAGAGGACGAGCAGAACATCGGCGCGCTCGTGTGCACCTATCTCCGGCGCGAAGGTTACGAGGTGGTGTGGGTGCGTCGCGGTGAGGACGCGCTGGTCGAGCTCCGCCGCCATCCCGTCAAGCTCGTGCTGCTCGACATCCGCCTCCCAGGGATCGACGGGTTCAAGGTGTGCCGCCAGATCGGCGGAACCGTGCCGGTGATCATGCTCACCGCGCGGGACGAGGAGGCCGATCGCGTCGCGGGCCTCGAGCTCGGCGCCGACGACTACGTCACCAAGCCGTTCTCGCCACGCGAGCTCGTGGCGCGGGTCAAGGCCGTGCTCCGCCGCGCGGCCGCGCCGCCGGCGGCGACCGACGTGGCGCGGATCGGACCGGTGACGGTGGCGCGCGCCGCCCGCGAGGTGCACGTCGACGGCCGCAAGATCGTGCTCACCCAGCGCGAGTTCGATCTGCTCGACTACCTCGTGCGCCGTGCCGGCCAGGTGGTCACGCGCGACGAGCTGCTCGAGTTCGTGTGGGGCTTCGTCTCCCCCGGCGAAACGCGGACGATCGAGGTCCACGTCGCGCAGCTGCGCAAGAAGCTCGGCCACCCGGACCTGATCGAGACCGTGCGCGGCCTCGGGTACAAGGCGGCCCGGCCCGCATGAGGCTCCAGCGCAGGGTTCTCGGTTATCTCGCAGCGGCGGCGATCGCGTCGTGCGTGCTCACCGTCGGGGTCGGCGTCGTGCTCGTCAGGCACCAGATCGCCAAGCAGCGGCTGTCCGCGCTTCAGGCGCAGGCCGACCTGGTCGCCGCGGTCGGTGGCCCCGCCGGGGCGCTGTCGCCGGGCGACCACGTCTACCGAGTCGGAAGCGGCCGTCCCCGCCGGCTGGGACCGCGGGCCCAGGCCGTCGTCCTCGCCGCGCTCCCATCGGCGGGCGCCGGCGCCGGCGCCGGCCAGGGGACGGTCGACGCCGCCGGCCAAGGGACGGTCGTCGTCGCCGGCCGGTCGCTGATTTACGCGGCGCGGCCCACCCCCGCGGGCGAGATCGTCTTGATCCGTCCCGCGAACATCGCATTCGCGGAGTGGCGGCCGTTCATGGGGAGCCTGCTGCTCGCGGGTCTCGGCGGGGTGCTGCTGGCGGTCGCGCTGTCGTACCTGCTCGCGCGGCGCCTCGCCCGCCCGATCGGCGAACTGTCCGCCGCCACCCGGCGCCTGGCGACGGGCGAGGCCGGCGTGTCGGTGCCCGTCCGCGGCGAGGACGAGCTGGCCGACCTCGGAGCGTCCTTCAACGAGATGTCGGACGAACTCGCGCGCGCCCGCGAGGCGCAGGGACGCTTCCTCGAGTCGGTCAGCCACGAGCTGCGGACGCCGCTCACCTCGATCCGCGGGTACGCGGAGGCGCTCGACGAGGGGGCGATCGCGCCGGCCGAGTCGGCTCGGGTGATCGGCGCCGAGGCCGATCGGCTCGAGCGGCTCGTCGCCGATCTGCTCGACCTCGCGCGGTTCGGGCGTTCGGGCTTCGCGGTGGCGCGCGAGCCCGTCGAGCTGGGCACCGTGGTGGAGCAGGCCGTCGAGCGCCATCTGCCCCGCGCCCGCGACGTCGGCGTGGAGCTGTCGGGCGCGGCGGATCCGGACGGCTGGGTGCTCGGCGATCACGACCGGATCCTCCAGGCGGTTTCGAACCTGATCGAGAACGCGCTGCGGGTTACGCCGTCGGGGGGGTCGGTGGCGGTCCAGGCCACGAACGGGGCGATCACGGTCCGCGACACCGGCCCCGGGCTCGACGCCGAGGACATCCCGCACGCGTTCGAGCGCTTCTATCTGTACGGGCGGTATCGCAGCGAGCGGCCGGTCGGGTCCGGGCTCGGCCTCGCGATCGTGCGGGAGCTCGTCTCGGCGATGGGCGGGACGGTGGAGGCGTCGACGGCTCCGGGCGGCGGCGTTCCGCGCGACGGCGTTCCGCGCGACGGCGTTCCACGCGACGGCGTTCCGCGCGACGGCGTTCCGCGCGGAGCCACCTTCACGATCCGGCTGCCGTCTATACCGGCGCGCTCCGCTCGGCCAGATGCTGTCCGACCTTCCGCTTGACCCGCTGGAGCGCGTTGTCGACGGTCTTGCAGTCGCACCCGATCCGCTGGCCGACCTCCTCGTAGGAGTGGCCGTCGAGGTACAGCGCGAGCACCCGTGATTCAAGCTCGGACAGCGCGGTCGAGATGCAGGCGACGAGCGCGCGCAGCTCCTCGGAGCTGATCACCTGGTTGACCGGGTCGTGAACCGGCGATCCGGGGATGATCTCGTCCAGCGTTGGCTCGCCCTCCGACGACGCGGCCGGCGAGCTCGAGAACGATACGTACTGGTTGAGCGGCGAGTGCTTGTTCCGCGTGGCGGTCTTCACGGCGGTGATGATCTGGCGCGTGATGCACAGCTCGGCGAAGTTGCGGAAGCTCGACTCCCGGTCGGTGCGGTAGTCGCGGACCGCCTTGTACAGCCCGACGAGCCCCTCCTGGATCAGATCGTCGGCGTCGCCGCCGGCCAGGAAGTACGACGACGCCTTCAGCCGGACGAATCCGTAGTAGCGGCGGACGATCGAGTCGTACGCAACCGGGTTCCCCTGCTTTGCAAGGGCAATCAAGTACCCATCCTCAACCTGAAGTTGAGGGTTGGAGTACGCGGAAAGCCGTGCCACGAGTCATCCCTTCTCGACCCTGCCAACGGATCGGTCAGATTTCGTGGCGCACTACCTCCCCTGGCGCCTGGTGTGCGATTCAGTTCAGGCGCGGCCGCGGTCCGGCGCACCCTCTACATCCGGTAACTCTAAAGCTTTACTCTACCGTTACTCTCCCGCGCGGGAGCTTTACAGAGGGCCGCAGTCTTGTCAAGCAGCTACCGTCGCGGCGCGGCCACGGGGGCCGCGGTCTTGTCGAGCGGCGACCGTGCCGGCGGACCACGGGGGCCACAGTCCTTGTCGAGCGGCGACCGTGCCGGCGGGCCACGGAAACACCACACCCCGCCCGCGGACGATGCAAAACGCACCAAACCTCCCACACGTCACCCGCTAGGCGCTCATAAGCGCCTGGGGGGCGCTTATGTATCCAAAGCGAGAGGGCAACCGGGAGCTTTGGGAGGTTAAGCATCGGGCGAGGGCTCGCGACCGGCGCCGGCGATCAGCCGCCGGGCGCGCGGAAGGCGCCGGCTGTCAGGCGCCGGGCAGGCGGAAGGCGCCGGCGATCAGTCGCCGGGGCGCGCGGAAGGCGCGGGCGATCAGGCGCCGGGCGCGCGGAAGGCGCCGGCGGTCAGGCGCCGGGCGGAAGGCGCGCGCCGGCGATCAGGCCCCGCCGCTCGCCGCGGCCGGAAGCAGCTCGGGCCCGCCGGGGCCGTCGCGGACCTCCCAGCCGTGCGAGCGGATCTCATCGCGGAGCCGGTCGGCCTCGGCGAAATCCCGCGCCGCGCGCGCTCGTTCTCGCAACGACGACAACTCGACCACCTCGGCCGGAGCGTCGACCGCGGCGACGTCGAGCAGGTTGTCGAGCGCGAGCACGCTGAGCATCTCGCGCAGATCGGCGTCGCCCGTGCCCGGTTCGCCCCGATTTGCCTCGCGGACCCACTCGAACACGGCCGCGAGCGCCGCCGGCGTGTTGAAGTCATCCGCGAGCGAGTCGAAGAACCGGTCCCGCAGCGGCGCCGACCAGGCCGGCGAGGGGCCGGCCGCGAGCCTGCGCGCCGCCTCCCCGATCCTGTCCACGCGCGCGCGAGCCTCGGTCAGGCGCTCGTCGTCGAACTCGACCGGCTGGCGGTAGTGGCCGCCGCAGAAGTACATGAGCAGCGCGTCTCGCCCGTAGGCGTCGAGCGCCTGGTGGAGCAGGAAGATGTTGCCCACCGACTTGGACATCTTGGCCTGGTCGAGCCGGACCATCCCGTTGTGGACCCAGAGCTGCGCTAGCGCCGTGCCGTGGGCGGCGCACGTCTGCGCGGCCTCGTTCTCGTGGTGGGGGAAGATCAGGTCCGCGCCGCCGCCGTGGATCTCGAACCCGACGCCGAGCAGCTCCTCGGCCATCGCCGAGCACTCGATGTGCCATCCCGGCCGGCCCCGCCCCCACGGCGCGTCCCAGGCCGTGTCCTCGCCGGGCTTGTGCGCCTTCCACAGTGCGAAATCGGCCGGGTCGCGCTTGCGCTCGGCGCCCTCGACGCCCTCTCCCTGATCCATATCGTCGACGTCGCGGTGCGATAGCTCGCCGTATTCCGGGTAGCTGCGGACCGAGAAGTAGACGTCTCCATCCGCCGCGTAGGCATGGCCGCCTTCGATCAACTCCCCGATCAGCTCGACGATCTCCGCAATCGTCTCGCTCGCGCGCGGCTCGTGATCGGGCCGGCCCAGGCCCAGGCGGTCGGTGTCGGCGATGTAGGCGTCGGTCATCTCCCGCGCCAGATGCTCGCTCCCTACCCCGGCGGTCAGGGCGGCCGCGTAAATCTTGTCGTTGACGTCCGTTATGTTGGCAACGAACGTGACTTTGTAGCCCTCATGGACGAACAACCGCGCCAGCAGAGAGAACACGACGTAGGGGCGGGCGTTTCCCACGTGGATCCGTCCGTACACCGTCGGCCCGCAGGCGTAGATGCGGACCACGCCGTCGGCATTGGGCTTCACCGGCAGGACCTTGCCGGTGAGCGTGTCGTGCAGGCGAATCGTTCGGGGCAAGATCCGGCAACCCTAGCGCCAGCGGGCGCGTCCGGCCGGGACGGACGGTAGGGTGGCGCGCGTGGCGGGGAGGCCGTCATCCAATCAGCGACTGGTCGCCGTCGAAATGGCGTTCAGATCGCTCCCCGACCGATACCTCGGCGCCGACCCAGGCTTCGACGCGACCTACCGGATCACTCTGTGTGACCTAGGTCACACGTGGGAGGTGCGCTGCACGACCGGCGCCGCCAGGGTCCGCAAGGGCGGGTCGCGCCGGAGCCCGGACGTGACGATCGCCACCGACGCCGATACGTGGCTGCGCCTGCGCCGGGGCGAGTTCTCGGGCATCGACGCGTTTCAGCAGCGCAAGCTGAGCGTCCGCGGCAACCTCGACTACGCGATCGCGTTCGAGGGCATGTTCCGGCTCGTCGGCGGCCGCCGGCCGCTGGTCGAGATCCACGACATCCCCGTTGGGCGCCATCGCGTGTCGACGCTGACGATGGGCCGCGGTCCCGACGTGCTCCTGCTCCACGGCCTTGGTGGGACGCGGGCCTCGCTGTTCGAGACCGCCGCCGCGCTGAGCCAGACCTACCGCGTGCACGCGCCCGACCTTCCCGGATTCGGTTCGTCCTCGAAGCCCGCGCTCGGCGGCTACAACGCGCGGTGGTTCGCCGAGATCATGTTCGGGCTGATGGATCAGCTCGGCGTCTCCCGCGCGCATGTCGTCGGCAACTCGATGGGCGGCCGCGTCGCGATCGAGATGGGGCTGACCAGGCCCGAGCGGGTTGGCGCGCTCGGGCTCCTGTGTCCCGCAGTCGCCTGGATCCGGCGCGGGCTGCATCCGATCGTCCGGCTGCTCCGGCCGGAATTCGGCCTCCTCCCCCACACGTTCCGCCGCTCGGTCGTCGCCTCGCAGTTCTGGAGCATGTTCCACGACCGCGATCTGATCGATCCGGCCGTCGCCGACCTCGTCGTCGACGAGTTCCAGCGCATCTACCACACCGCCGGGGCCCGCTACGCGCTGCTCGCGAGCGCGCGCAACATCTATCTGGAGGCGCCGTTCGGGCGCCACGGGTTCTACCGCCGGCTGGCCGACCTGCAGCCGCCGGCGCTGTTCGTGTGGGGCAGCCACGATCGCCTGGTGCCGCCCGCGTTCTCGCGTCACGTGCACAACTGGCTGCCGCGAGCCGAGCAGGTCACGATCGACGGCTGCGGCCACGTCCCGCAAGTGGAGCGGCCGGAGGGGACCAATCAGTTGCTGCTGAGCTTCTTCCACAGGGCGGAGGAGGCTGCGGCGATCGGCCACGGGGGCTATCAAGCGGACGTCGAGGCCGCCTGACCCCCGAGCCATGGCCCAGGCAGACACGACCCGCCCCGCCCGCCGCAACGGACACGAGCCCGGTGTCCCGGTCGACGACCCGCAGACGCCGGACTCGGGCTCGCCGTCGCTCGTCAGCCGGGCGTGGCGCGAGCTCGCGGGCGCCGTCCAGCGCCGCATCCCCCGCGCCGACCTCGACGAGCGCGACCCCGACTACATCCGCGAGCAGCTCCCGCTGTTCTGGCTGCTCTCGAGCATCTGGTTCAGGGGGGAGGTCCGCGGTCTGGGCAACATCCCCGACGAGGGCCCAGTGCTGCTCGTCGGCAACCACTCGGGCGGGAACATGATCCCCGACACGATGGTGTTCTCGGTCGCGTTGAGCACGTACTTCGGCGTCGAGCGGGCCTTCTACCAGCTCGCGCACAATCTGGTGCTGTCGCTACCCGGCCTGAGCTGGCTGCGCAAGTTCGGCACGGTTGCCGCGTCCCCCGACAACGCCAGCAAGGCGCTGTCCTCGGGAGCGGCGCTGCTCGTCTACCCGGGCGGGGACTACGAGGTGCATCGCCCGACGTGGGAGGGCAACCGGGTCGACTTCGGCGGGCGCAAGGGGTTCATCCGCCTGGCGCTCGAGCAGGAGGTGCCGATCGTCCCCGTGGTCGCGATCGGCGGCCAGGAGACCGCGCTGTTCCTGACCCGCGGCGAGCGTCTCGCGCGGCTGCTCGCGCTCGACCGCGTGCTCCGGCTCAAGGTCCTGCCGATCTCGCTGTCGCTTCCATGGATCGTGAACATCGGCGACTTCGGCCACATCCCGCTGCCGGCGAAGATCACGATCGAGACGCTGCCGCCGATCGACCTGCGCGCCGAGTTCGGGCCGGACCCCGACATCGACGAGGTGTACGACCATCTGATCCGGCTGATGCAGGACGCGCTCGACGCGCTCGCTGCCGAGCGGCGCTTCCCGGTGATCGGATGAGAGTCACGTCCGACGTCGCCGTGGCCGCCCCGGTCCAGGACGTGTGGTCGATCATCGCCGACCCCGAGCGCGTGCTCAGCTACATGTCGGGCGTCACCCGCTGGGAGGTCGCGAGCGATCGCCCCGCCGGGCTGGGAGCTCGCTACCGGATGCTGTTCCGGGTCGGCGCCGCCGAGGTGGGCGGGCTGATCGAGGTCGTCGAGTTCGCCGAGCCCTACGAGTTCGCGTGGACTTCGATCACCGGTCTCGACCAGCGCGGCCGGTGGCGGCTACGCGAGCTCCCGGGCGGGCGCACGCGGGTCGAGCTCCGCCTCGCCTACGGGATCGCCGGCGCCGGCCTGAGCGGCTGGCTCGCCGAGCGGATCGCCGCGCCGAGCGTCTCGCGGCACGTGCGCCAGACGCTGCATCAGCTCGCCCGGATCGTCGAGCACGAGCAGCTGCGCGAGCGCGCCGCCCGCCGCCGCGCCGGCGCCCGCTAGAGCTGGTCGCCCGGATCGGTCACAACCCCACGCTCGACGAGTCCCGGTTGCCGAGATCGCGGGAATGACCCGTATACGTGCCTGAATCCCCATTCACCGCCCGAGGGGCGGCGAGTGTGGACTTGTGACCACCCGGTCACCGCCCGAGGGGCGGCGAGCGTGGACTCGTCACCCATTCAGCGAGTGTGGACCCCTCACCCATTCACCGTCCGAGGGGGCGGCGAGTGTGGACTATGTCACCCGTCGGCGCGCCCCCGACCCTCCCGGAGGCGCCCGCCGGTGAGCCGTCTGTGACCGCCGGACGCGAGGCCGCCGGCGACCAACTTAAGCTAAACGGCCTTCGTCGCCTGCCAGCGGAACGAGCGCCCCCCGACCTTCACCGAGGGCCCAACCATCCCCGCCAGCTCGAGCCGGCGCGGCAGCGTGTCGGGGTCGATCAGGTTGAGCGTGTCCCCGATGTGGATCAGCTTGAACACGAGGCCGTTGCCGAGGCTGTCGGTGCCGGCGAACGTGCCTCCGGGCCGCAGCACCCGCGCGATCTCGGAGAAGGCGCGGTCCTGGAGGTCGAGCGACGGGATGTGGTGGAGCATGGTGAAGCACAGCACGCTCGAGAAGCGGCCGTCGGGATACGGCAGCCTGGTCGCGTCGCCTTGAGTGACGGTGACCGCGTCCCCCAGCGAAGCTCGCAGGCGCCGGCAATAGCGCGCGTCCAGCTCGAGCACGTCGACCTTGCCGACCCGCTCGACGAGGACGCGGGTAGTGGCGCCGAAGCCCGGCCCGATCTCGAGCACGGCCTCGCCCAGGTCCACGCCCTTCAAGCCGAACGGGATCAGCTCGAACTCCGCGCGCCGCGCCCACCAGCCCGACGAGCACAGGACGTTGTGGACGCTGTTCATCGCTCGACCGTAGCAACCGCGAGCGCCGCGGCACCCTCGCCCCGCCCGACGAAACCCATCCCCTCCCCGCGCGTGGCCTTCACGCTCACGTGCTCGGGCGAGATCCCGATCGCCTGCGCCAGCGAAAAGCGAATGTCGTCCCGGGCCGGCGCGACGCGCGGCCGCTCGATCACGACCGTGACGTCGACGTGCACGACCGAGAATCCCCGCCCGGAGAGCATCCCGACCGTCGTGCGCAGCAACTCGAGCGAGTCCGCGTCCCGGTAGCGCTCGTCGGTGTCGGGGAAGTGCTCGCCGATGTCGCCCAGCGCCGCCGCTCCCAGCAGCGCGTCGATGACGGCGTGCGTGAGCACGTCGGCGTCCGAGTGACCGGCGAGGCCCCGGTCGTGGTCGAGCTCGACTCCGCCGAGCACGAGCCGCCGCCCCTCGGCAAACCGGTGGCAGTCGTAGCCGATCCCGGTCGTGACCGTCGCGCCGCGACCGCCGCCCTCGGCCCTCATGAATCCCCCTCCACCCTCAATCCCCCTCCACCCTCATGAATGAATCCCCCTCCACCCTCAATCCCCCTCCACCCTCACGAATGAATCCCCCTCCACCCTCATGCATCCCCCTCCGCGAGCAGTAGCTCGGCCAACCGCAAATCAGTCGGCGTCGTGACCTTGATGTTCCGCGCCCCGGACTCCACGACCTGCACCGTCCCGCCGGCCCGCTCGACCAGCCAGGCATCGTCGGTCGCGGCCGCGAGCAGCTCATCGTCGGCCCCGAGCAGCGCGCGCTCGAGCGCGGCCCGCCGGAACACCTGAGGCGTCTGGACCGCCCACAGCCGCGCGCGCTCGAGCGTCCGCTCGACGGTCCGCCCATCCACGCCCACCTCCTTGACCGTGTCGGACACGCGCGCCGCCGCGATCACGGCGTCCGCCCCTGAAGCCGCCAACCGAGCGAGCGCGTCGGCGAACAGCGAAGCCGGCGCCAGCGGGCGGGCCGCGTCATGGACGACCACGGGATCGCCGGAACCACACGCACCAAGCGCCAGGCGGACCGACTCCGACCGCACCGCACCCCCGGCGACCGCCACGGTTCCAGCAGGCGCGGCGTCGAGCGCGTCGGCCGGCAGCGCGACGACGATCCGCTCGATCCCGGGGACAGATCGCAGCGTCGCGACGCTCCATTCGAGCATCGGCCTGCCCCCTAACGTGATAAGCGCCTTGGGCCGGTCCGACCCAAGACGCTCTCCACGTCCTGCGGCCACGATCAACGCGACCGCCATAAGCGCCGCGGGCGCCTATTTGGCGCCGACGGTCACCTTTCCGTTCTTGCCGTTCTTTCCATGGAAGGACTCCAACAGCAGACCCTGGAGGTGCTCCTCGACCTCGTCCTCGTTCATTCCGAGCGCGTACATCAACTCGGAGGCGAGGATCTTCTTCGCGCGCGTGAACATCTGCTTCTCGCCCGTCGACAGCCCCTTCTCGGCTTCGCGGATGGCGAGGTTACGCACGACCTCGGCGAGTTCGTAGATATCGCCGGTCTTGATCTTGTCGCGGTTGTACTTGAACCGACGGTTCCAGTTCTTGGGCATCTCCGAGCACTCGTCCTGGAGGACGCCCAGCACCTTCTGGACCGTCTCCTCGTCGATCACCCGGCGGAGACCCGCCAGCGCCGCGTTCTCTGTGGGGACCATCACGGTCATGTCGTTGTGCAGGATCTTGATGGTCAGATACTCACGTCGCTCGCCAAGGATCTCCTTCTGCTCCTTGCGAATCACCTTTCCCGCCCCGTGGTGCGGATACACGACGTTGTCGCCGATTTCGAATTCGATGTGAACTACTTCTACTTCTTCCTCGGCGATCTCGAGGTCCTCCAGGTGCTCTTCCATTAGCTCTGTGATGGTGTCCTCCTCTTTCCGGGACGGGCGGGATCCGGAGACCCGCGCTCGATCGTTCTCTCCCTAACTACGTTTGCAGGTACCTGTCCACGAGATTGATCTCCTGCTGACGCCGGAGACCCTCACGGATGTCCTTCGCACGGATCTCGCCGACTCCATCGACGGTTTCCAGCTCGCCGTCTGTAGCGGCGAGCAACTCCTCGAGCCCTCCGAACTCGCTCACGATCCGCTGCACGACCAGCTTGGGCAGACGTGGAATCCGGCCCAGGATGCGGAAGCCGCGCGGAGATGTCGGATAGTCGAGGGTGTTCAGCTTGCGGTCGTAGCCGAGCAGTTCGGCGAGGCGACCGAAGTCCAATAGATCCTGGTTGGGCAGGCGCACGAGCTGATCGAACGCTGTCGCGAACGTCTCGTCGGTGTCCTCGCTCAGGTAGTCGTGAACGAGCGCCGTCTTGTCCGCCGATACGCCCACCATCGTCTCG
>Ga0335072_10007078_pt1 | contig 16369 bp, 10 predicted proteins | sample Lox_Sample_21_FD_206725 | JGI IMG/M metagenome (GOLD analysis project Ga0335072, IMG submission 206725) | Soil microbial communities from Loxahatchee National Wildlife Refuge, Florida, United States - Lox_Sample_2.1 | ecosystem: Environmental > Terrestrial > Soil > Wetlands | place: USA...
GAAGCGGACGGCAGCCCGGTCGCGCACCACACGGACGGCAACGCGAACACGGACGAAGCGGACGGCAGCCCGGTCGCGCACCACACGGACGGCAACGCGAACACGGACGAAGCGGACGGCAGCCCGGTCGCGCACCACACGGACGGCAACGCGAACACGGACGAAGCGGACGGCAGCCCGGGATCAGGCAGCCAGACCGGGCGGCTGCTGCTGCGGCTGTCCGGGCCTGGCGTGCCGGGCGAGCGGGCGGTCATCGTGACCGGGCTGCCCGCCGGGTTCGCGGCGGCGCGGAGCCGCCTGGTGGCCGGGTTCCCCGCCGGGTCCGATCTGCTGCTCGTCGCGCCGGACGGCGCCATGACGGGACTGCCGAGGACCACCACGGTGCACGAGGAAGCCGTCTGATGGGCCTGTCTTACAGCTGCCCTTCCGGCTGGGCCCAGAGTTTGACTCCGCTACCGTGCCGCGGTCCTGGCACTGAGCTCGTTTCTCAAATGGTGCTGAACGAGGAGACCATCTAGTGGGTTACTCCGGTGTCAAGGGCGGCATGGATGCGATCCTCGCCGCCGAACGCCTGGTGCGCCGCAAGCGCGCCGCCGCGCCGTGGTCGGCCACCACGCAGATCATCGAGTCGTACCGGCTCGCGGTCGACCGGATCATGGGCGAGGCCGGCCTCTACGACGAGGCGATCGCGGCCGACGCCTTCAGGCAGGCCGAGGGCGACCTGCTTGAGTCGGCCCACCTGGTGCGCGCCTACCGTTCCTCGCTCCCCCGGCTCGCTGTCTCCGCGCCGGCCGACCCGGACGAGATGACCGTGCTGCGCCGCATAGTGCCCGCCAGCCGCACCCCCGGGGGCCCGCAGCTGCTTGGCCGGACCACCGACTACACCGCGCGCGTGCTCGAACGGCCGGACGGCTCGTCCGCCCCGGAGACAGAGGCGGGGAAGAGGACGGGGGCCGGACCGGAGACGGGCACGGCGCTGGGAACCGCCCTGGCGACGGGAACGGCGCTGGGAACCGCCCTTGCGACAGGAACGAAGTCCGGCACCGCCCCGAAGGACGAGACCGGGAGCAGGACGGGGGCTGCCCCCGAGACGCAGACAGAGAAGACGACGGGGACCTCCTCCGAAACGCCGACCGGAACCAGCGCCGGAGCACAGACCGCGTGGGGGAACGAGCCGCCGGCAGCCGAGGTCACCCCGCATGCAGGCGACGGAAGGGTAGCGGCCGACCGGGAACGCGCCGACCTGCGACGGCCGCGCCGGTTCTACGAGCAGCTGCTCAAGGCCGATCTCGCTGTCGTGCACGAAGAGTCGGCCGACGACCCCGAGCCGTTCGACGTCTCCCGGGGCGCCGCACGGCCGCCGGCGCCGCGTTCGGCCGTGCTCGCCAGCATGGCGCGCGCCGAGACCGGCGCCCTGGTGGCGCTCTGGTACCGGTCCATCCGCGGACCGGACGGCGCGTTCCACGAGGTCACGCTGGGCGAGGTGCGGCACGGCAGGCTCCCGGTCCGGGTCGTCCACCCGCTGACCGGCAACCCGGTCGAGATCGGCAGCGTCAGGGCCACCGAGGCGGAGGCGATTGAGGACCTCAACGGCCCGGCGGAGGACAGGACCAGGCTCGACGTGGGCTACGGCCTGTGCTTCGGGCACAACGAGCGGAAGGCGATCGCGATGGCCAACCTGGACATCGCGTTCCGCCGCGCCGACGGCGACGAGCTCGAGCAACTGCTGCTGCTCACCACGGACGGCCTGGACTCGAGCGGCTTCCTCGAGCACCTCAAGCTCCCGCACTACGTCACGTTCAGGTCGATCGTCGACAGGAAGCTGGCCAGCCGCGCCGTACTGGCCGACGCCGAGCGCGCCGACAGCGCAACGAGCGATGACTTTGCCGGCAGCGGCAACACTGCCGGCGGCCACCACTCTGCCGGCGGCCACGACTCTGCGGGCGGCGACGACGATGCCGGGAGGGATGACTCTGCCGGCGGCCACACTGCCGGCGGCCACCACTCTGCCGGCGGCGACGACTCTGCGGGCGGCGACGACGATGCCGGGGATGACTCTGCCGGCGGCCACGACTTTGCTGGCGGCGACAACTGTGCGCGCGGCGATGACCGGGCAGAGCGTGCCGATGGTGGAGGCGCCGGCCGGGCGCCCGGCGGGGACGGGGCCGGCGACGACCGGGGGCAGGCCACGCTGCGACGGAAACGAATGTTGAGAGTGCTGCGCGGCACTCGTTCGGAGGAGGGTTCTAGGTGACCACGGCAGTGCGGCAACTGCTCGATGACCCGCGGGGCGCGGCGGCCGGCATACTCGATGAGGGTGCCAAGCGCGAGATCAGGCGCGCGACGCTGACCGCGGTGTGCGTACCCGGCTACCAGGTGCCGTTCGGTTCGCGGGAGATGCCCGTGGCGCGCGGCTGGGGATCCGGCGGGCTGCAGGTCACGCTGGGCGTGATCGGGCCCGGCGACGTACTCAAGGTCATCGACCAGGGGGACGACGGCGGCGTCAACGCGACCAACCTGCGGCGGATCGTGTCGTCCACTTCTCGCTGCGCGGCCGACACCGACGCACGCGAGGCGACGGTCATCCAGACCAGGCACCGCATACCCGAGGAAGCGCTCGGCGAACAGCACGTGCTGGTGTTCCAGGTGCCGGTCGCCGAGCCGCTGCGCGGCGTGCAGCGGTCCTCGGCTGAATGCGACCGGATGCACGCCGAGGCCGACTACTCGGCGATCTGGGTGTCGCTGTACGAGGACATCGTCCGCAACGGCATCATCACCATGTCGACCGGCTACCCGGTGCTCGTCAACGGCCGGTACGTGATGGCGACGAGCCCCGTGCCGCGCTGGGACGTACCGCGGCTGCACCAGGCCGACCACCTCAACCTGTACGGAGCGGGGCGGGAGCGGCGCATCTACGCGGTGCCCCCGCACACCGCCGTCACGCCGCTGACCTTCGACGACGTGCCGTTCGAAGTGGAGCACGTGCCCGGCGCGCGCTGCGACTACTGCGGCAGCGACGACTCGTTCCTGGTGGAGGCCGCGGGCGGCCGGTTCGTGTGCAGCGACTCCGACTGGTGCTCGCGCACCGCTGCCGGCGACTCGGACACGGCGGCACACCGGGCGCGGGCGCCGCTCGCCTGGCTGCCTGACCCGTCGCGGCGATCCCTCAGGTCACGGCCGAAACCAGGGGCACCAGGAACGGGCGCGGCTGCCCCGGAGCCGCAGCCGCTCCCCGTCAAGACGGGCACGGCCGCCTCGCCGAGGGATGGCGGCGACTGGATGCTCAAGGTGGACAGAGTCGGCAAGATCTTCGGCGCGGGCGGCGAGCGTGCCGTTTCCGGGACCGGGCCCTCCTTCGGTACCGCGGTCTCCCCGCTGACCGGGGCGATCGTCGCGGCGTGGGACATCTCCTTCGACGTCGCCCCCGGTGAGGCGCTCGGACTGATCGGCGAGTCGGGTTCCGGCAAGTCCACCGTGCTGAACTGCCTCATCGGGGACGAGCGGGCCTCCTCCGGGACCGTCAGGCTGGCATCGGTGGACGGCGGCGAGACCGACCTCTTCACGCTCAGCCCGGCCGAGCGCCGCAAGCTGCGCATCGACACCGTGTCGATCGTCTACCAGGACCCGGCGGCCGGGCTCGACCTGCGGGTGTCGGCCGGCGGCAATATCGCCGAGCGGCTCACTGCGGCGGGCTGGCGCTCGTACCGCGCGATCCGCCGCAGGGCCGCCGAACTGCTCGACCGGGTGGAGGTGCCGCTGTCCCGGATGGACGACCCGACCTCGACCTTCTCCGGCGGCATGCGCCAGCGCGTGCAGATCGCCAAGGCACTGGCCACCGGCGCGCCGGTGCTGCTGCTCGACGAGCCGACCACAGGGCTCGACGCGTCGATCGCGGCGGGCGTGCTCGACCTGCTGCGCGGGCTGCTGCGCGAGCGGGACGTCGCCGCCGTCGTGGTCAGCCACGACTTCGCCGTCATCGAGGCGCTGACCGACCGGTCCGTGGTCATGCAGCTCGGCCGGGTGGTCGAGAGCGGGCTGACGGACCAGCTCTTCCACGACCCGCACCACCCGTACACCCAGCGGCTCGTGGCCGCGGCAAGGAGGTGACCTGATGTCCGGTGCTCCCGTGCTCTGCATCCGGGACCTGCACAAGACCTTTACCCTGCACACGATCGACGGGCGGACGGTGGTCTCGCTTAACGGCGTCAGCCTGGACGTCGCGGCCGGCGAGCACGTGGCGGTAGCCGGGCCGAACGGCGCGGGCAAGTCCTCGCTGCTGCGCTGCGTGCACCGTACCTACCTGCCGGACTCGGGGTCGATCGTGCTGCACCTGCCCGGCGAGCAGGTCGAGCTGACCTCGCTGCCCGACCGGGCGATGGCACGGCTGCGCGGCCGGGAGATCTGCTACGTGTCACAGTTCCTCGAGACGCCGCCGCGAGCGGGCGCCCTTGAGGTGGTCGCGGACGCGGCGCGGCGGCGCGGCCTGGCCCCCGGCGAGGCGGGCGACGCGGCGGCGGCGTCGCTGCGGCGGCTCGGGCTTGACGAGGCGTTGTGGGACGTGGACTGCGGTGTGCTTTCCGGCGGTGAGCGGCAGCGGATCAACCTGGCCGCCGGCACGGTCAGGCCGCCCCGGCTGCTGCTGCTCGACGAGCCGGTCTCCGCGCTCGACCCGGATAACAGGGAGCTGGCACTCGGACTCGTCTCGTCGCTGACCGCGCAGGGGGTGGCGGTGCTCGCCGTGTTCCACGACCTCGACGCGATCAGGCGGCTGGCGACCCGGGTGGTGCGGATGGAAGGCGGACAGGTCGTGGCTTCCGGAACGGCCAGCGAGATCCTCGACGAACTGGAGGCAGTGTCATGACGACGCCACAGACCATGCCAGCCGGCGGCGCGGCAGACGTCGGCAGGGCCGCGGCAGACGGCGGGGCGCTGACCCTGCGGCCCGCCTTTCCGGCCGGCTGGCCGGCCGGGGCGGTGCCCGCGGACTACGTGCTCGGCGGCGTGCGGGCCGTGCTGTCTGGTGCGGTCGTCGACGACGCGCGGGTCGTGGTGCGCGACGGCCTCATCGTCGAGGCCGGCCCGGCGCCCGCAGGCTCGGCCGCCGACCTGGACGGCCGCGGGCTGCTGTGCGTGCCCGGACTGATCGACGTGCACAGCGACGCCCTGGAGCGGGAGCGGGCACCGCGGCCGGGCGTGAACCTGCCCTGGGACTTCGCGGTGGCCTCGCTTGAGGGCAAGCTGAACGCGGCCGGGATCACCACCGTGTTCCACGGCGCCGGGTTCCAGGACAAGCTGTCCGGGTCCACCAACCGGACGGTCAGGGCAGCCATCGAGGTGTGCGACGCGGTCACTGCCCGGTCGCTGGCTCCGGCCCCGCTGGCCGGGCACCGGATCTTGTACAGGCTCGACGCCCGCTCACCCGAGGGCGCGACCGCGCTCGCCGAGGCACTCGAGCAGCACCCGGCCAGTGCAGAGAGCCTGCCGCTTGTCTCGCACGAGGACCACACGCCCGGCCAGGGGCAGTACGCGGACCGCAGCTACATGGAGCGGTACATCGCTTCGTCCAACGACCTCTCGGAGGAACAGGCCGCGCGTCGGGTGGACGAGATGATCGCGGCGCGGGATGCGCAGCTTCCCGTGCTCAAGCGGAACATGGCCTGGCTCGGCGAACTGGCCAGGGCCGGGCGGATCCGGCTCGTCGGCCACGACATGGACTCGCCCGCGGCCGTCGAGGCGCTGCGAGCGCGCGGCGGGTCCGTCGCCGAGTTCCCGACCACGGTGGACGCGGCGCGGATGGCGCGTGAACTCGGGATCCCTGTCGTGATGGGTGCACCGAACGTGATGCGCGGCGAGTCGCACTCGGGCAACGTGTCCGCGGCAGCGCTGGTCGGGCTCGGCCTGGTGACCGCGCTGGCCTCCGACTACCTGCCGTCCGGGCTGCTCGCCGGGGCGATCACGCTGGCGCGTTCCGGGATCGCGACGCTGCCTGCGGCGATCGGGCTTGTCACGTCGGGCGCGGCCGCTTCCGCGGGCCTGGCCGACCGCGGCAGCCTGACCCCCGGCCTGCGCGCCGACCTGGTGCTCGTCGACGACGACGGCTCGTGGCCGGTGGTCCGCGCGACCTACCGCGCCGCTTAGCCGTGACACCAAGCACCGGGTCCCGGCAGCTTCAGCCGTGACACCAAGCACCCGGTCCCGGCAGTTTGAGCCCTGATACCAAGCACCCGGTCCCGGCAGTTTGAGCCCTGACACCAAGCACCCGGTCCCGGCAGTTTGAGCCCTGATACCAAGCACCCGGTCTAGCGAGCTTCGCCGGGATCGGGGGCTTTGTCATATTTTGACCGAGTGTCTGCTCTGTGATCGCGCATCGCGCGGGGCGTCGACCTCGCTGGTCCAAAAAGATCTTGGAAATTTCGCGCTAAATGTCAGTTCCGCGTGCGTCACGCACGCGTAGTTTCCATCTTGCGCCAAGTTTCCAGGCAAATAGATTTTCCATAGATCATGGCGTCGTCAGGGAAACGGGTACAACGCACCAGGCGACGCGTTGGTCCCGGGGGCACCGGGTCTACCGGGAGTCAACGACGTTGAGGCCGGCGACCCTGAGCAGTTCCGCCCTTTGCATGGCGGGCGATCATGCTCGTGCCTGGTTGGCCGGTATGGCGTCGCGTCAACGGGTGCGACGGCGGCGGTCGCGGCGGACGCGAAGGCGCCGGCCACGGGAAGGGGCCGCCCGGCGGGGACGCCAAGGCGCCCGGCCACGGGAAGGGGGCGCCCGGCGGGGACGCCAAGGCGCCCGGCCACGGGAAGGGGGCGCCCGGCGGGGACGCCAAGGCGGCCGGCCACGGGGAAGGTGCCGCCCGGCGGGGACGCCAAGGCACTCGGTTGCGGGAATGGGGCGGCCGGGCGCCTTCTGCTCTCGACTGCTCTGGAGCGACCTGCTCTCGACTGCTCTGGAGCCAGCCGCAGCCGGCCAGGACGGCGGGACCGGCTCAACGGCGCGCCGCGGGGTAGCCGAGCAGGGCGGCCTGCCTGCTCTCGACTGCTCTGGAGCGACCTGCTCTGGACTGCTCTTGAGCGACGCGGTGCTAGATCAGTTCCTTGCGAAGCCAGTTGGTGATGATCTCGATGAGGAGGACCACCACGAACGTGGACAGGATGATCGCGCCGGTCGTGCGGTAGGCGAGGACCTGGACGGACTGGAAGAGGATGAAGCCGATGCCGCCGCCGCCCACCAGGCCGAGGACCGTCGAGGAGCGGAAATTGACGTCGAGCATGTACATGGCGTCGCCGACGAGCGCCGGAGCGGCGGGCTGTATCACCGAGGTGACGGTCTCCTGCAGCTTGGCGGCGCCGGCCGAGAGCACGGCCTCCCTGGGCAGCGGGCTGACCTCCTCGATCCCGTCGGCGATCAGCTTGGACAGAAAGCCGACCGTGCCCACGATCAGCGCGAACGTGCCGGCCATGAGGCCCAGGCCGACGGCGACCACGAACACGATCGCCAGGATCAGTTCGGGGACGGCGCGGACCACGACGAGGAAGCCGCGAGTGATCCGGTAGATCCACCGGCCTGCCACATTCCGCGATGCAGCGAGCCCGATGGGCAGCGCGAACAGCACGCCCACCGTGGTGGCGACGACCGCGACGCTGACCGACTGGAGGGTGCCGCTGATCAGGCCCGCCCGGTCGGTCGAGAAGTCGGGCGGGAAGTACAGCGTGAACGTGTCCCAGATCTGCCGCACCGAGGTGACCGCGGAGACCGGGTTGATCTCGGCCACCCAGAGCGAGACGGCGACGGCCAGCACCGCCCCGGCGGCGAACAGGTGCTGGTGAACCCGGCTGGCGGTCCACGGCGGGAGCGTCGGATCGCGGCGGACGCGGTCCGGCAGGGTCCCGGACGTGCCCGGGACGGCGGCCGCCTCGTCCGGGGACGGCGCGCCGATCGCCCGGCGCGGTCGCGGGATGACCGCCGCCGCGAGCCGGGACAGCAGCGGTGCCGGCAGTACCGGGAGGGCCGATCCGGCGGGCCGCGTGCCGCCGGCCGCGGTGGCGGGGGCGTCGGTGCCGATCAGCGAGCGGCGGATGAGCGCGGAGACGTACTCCATGACCACGATCAGCACGAAGATGACGATCACGATGCCGACCGCGTGCCTGAAGTTCAGCACGCCCATGTCCTGGTTGAGCAGGAAGCCGATACCGCCCGCCCCGACGTAGCCGAGGATGACGGAGCTGCGCAGGTTGATGTCGAGCCGGTACAGCGTGATCGACGAGAAGGCGGGCATGACCTGCGGCCAGACGCTCGTCGCGATGTTCTGGAACCGGCCGGCCCCGGTGGCGGTGACCGCCTCCCGCGGCTGCTCGGGCACCTGCTCGATCGCCTCCGCGAAGAGCTTGCCGAGCATGCCGATGGAGTGGAAGCCGAGCGCGAGCACGCCGGGCAGCACGCCGACGCCCAGCGCCTCCACGAAGATGATCGCGAAGACGAGGTCCGGGATCGACCGGCACAGCACGATGAGGCCGCGGGCCAGCCAGCGGACCGCCGGGTGCGGCGTCGTGTTGCGCGCGGCGAGGAACCCGACGATGACGCCGAGAACGGCGGCCATCGCGGTGCCGACGACCGCCATGCAGACGGTGACGAGGGCCAGGTTCAGCGTGTGCGGGAAGTCGGCGAAGTTCGGCGGGACGGTCTGGCCGAGGAACTTGAAGATGTTTCCGATCCCGGTGAACAGCGGCAGCACGCCCATGCCGATGTACCGCCACCCGGCGACCAGTCCGCCGACGGTGACCAGCACGAGCGCGACCAAGGCGCTCCGCTGCCTGGTCCACGGCGGGGCCGTGCGCATCGCCGGCTGCCTGGTCTGCCGCAGCGTGGGGGCGGCCATCAGCGGACCACGCCCCGGTAGATCTCCATGACCTCGTCGCCGCTTAGGTCGCGGGGGCTGCCGTCGAGCACGACGCTGCCGCTGCGCATGCCGACGAGCCGGTCCGCCCAGCCCCTGGCAAGTTCCACCTGATGCAGGCTGGCGATCACTGTCAGGCCCTTTTCCTGGCAGATCTCGAGCAGCAGCGACATGACCGCCGCGGACGTCTCGGGGTCGAGCGAGGCGACCGGCTCGTCGGCGAGCAGCAGCGTCGGCCGCTGCATCAGCGTCCGCGCGATCGCGACCCGCTGCTGCTGGCCGCCGGACAGCGTGTCCGAGCGCTGGAACGCGCGGTCGGCGAGGCCGACGCGCTCCAGGTGGCTGAGCGCCTCCAGGCGCAGGCCGCGCGGGTAGGAAAGCACGCCCGCCCGCGGGAACCTGATCCGGCCGAGCGCGCCCGACAGCACGTTCTCCATCACCGACAGCCGGCCAACCAGGCCGAACTGCTGGAAGATGAACCCGACGCCGCAGCGCAGCTGGCGCATCTGCCGGCCGCGGGCGCTGGTGACGTCACAGCCGAGCACCTGGACCGTGCCCGACGTGGGGGCGACGAGGCCGTTGAGTGTGCGCAGCAGCGTGGACTTGCCAGAGCCCGACGCGCCCAGGATGGCAAGCATCTGCCCGGCGGGCACCGTCAGATTCACGGCGTCCAGCGCGCGGGTCTGCGCGAAGTCCTTGGTGACCTGGTTCAGGTGGACGGCCGGGCCGGCGATCCCTTCGGGACCAACCGGACTACCCGGCTGCACGGCCGGGTTGGCCGTCCAGCCGGGCGCCGTGCCGCCCTCGTCTGTCAGAGGGTGCATGAAAAGGGCTCCGTCAGAGGTTGCAGGAGGGAGACTTGGTGAGCTTGCAGATATCGCCGATCGTGTTGTAATTCGCGAGTGACGGATTCGCGAAGCCGTACTGGCCGGTGAGCGTGGTGCAGGCGGTAACCGACGAGCAGTAGCCGTGTGCCGCGAAGTATGCCGAGTTCCCGTCCGTGACCAGCAGGTTCTCCAGCGTGGTGCGGAAGGACTGAGGGAGCGAGTCGCTCGCGGCGACCGGGTTGCCCGGGATCTCCGGCGAGGTCCAGATGATCTTGATCGCCGACTTGGAGATGTGGTTCGCGGTGAAGATCGTCGGCAGGTTGAAGTTGTTGGTGAAGCCGACCTGGCAGCTGCCCTGGGCGACGTCGATGGCCGTCGTGCTGTCGCTGCCTGCGAAGACCGGAGTGACGCCCGTAGAGGGGCTGATCCCGACCTTCAGCAGGCCGTAGGACGGGTAAAGGTAGCCCGAGGTAGACGCCGGGTCCGAGAAGCAGACCTTCTTGCCCGCCACGTCGTTGATCGTCGCGATGTCCGGCGTGCGCTGCGGGTCGACGACGGCGTAGCTGTAGTAGCCGCCGTCCGTGTTCGGCGCGGAAGTGTCAAGTCCGACGTTCTGGATCTTGAGGCCGTGGCTGACGGCGATCCAGTAGGAGAAGGGGCCGTAACCGACCAGCTGGGCCTTGCCTGCCTCCTGCGCCTCGATCATCGCCGCGTAGCTGGTGCCGGTGGTGACCTTGAGCGTGACGTCCATTTTGGCCTTCAGCAGGTCCTGCAGTGGCGCCAGGCTCTGCAGCAGGGTGGTGGCGTCCGACATGCCGACCTCGCCGAAGGTGATCGACGTCGGCCACGTCGGGTTCACCGTGTTGCCGGTGCCGGACGTCCCGGCGGCCACGGCGTTCGCGGTCCCCGGCGAGCTTGAGGTTGAGCTTGAGCACGCCGCTATGGCGCTGACGATCGCGACGGCGACCGCGGCCAGCCGTGCCCACTTGAGTATGCGAGGGCTACGCACGTATCTTCCTCTCCGCCGGTCCGGTCTGAACCGGCTGGTCGCCTTCACTTGGCGTAGCCAACGGTGGTGGACGCACATGACGGGGCATTGACCTGCGACGGAACCGGGCGGGAAACGACCGGCGAAGGTTCAGGACAGTTGCCGAGTCGGAAATGTGGCGAAATAGCGGAGGCGAAGAGCGGTCACATAGCGGATGGAGAGTGGCCGGAGAGAGCCAGGGGCCGGGCTGGAGGGAGCACCGCAACGTGAGAGGCCCGGGAGTGCCAGGGGCGGGCTCGGGCCGGGCTGGAGGGAGCACCGCAACGTGAGAGGCCCGGGAGTGCCAGGGGCGGGCTCGGGCCGGGCTGGAGGGAGCACCGCAACGTGAGAGACCCGGGAGTGCCAGGGGCGGGCTCGGGCCGGGCCGGAGGGAGCACCGCAACGTGAGAGACCCGGGAGTGCCAGGGGCGGGCTCGGGCCGGGCCGGAGGGAGCACCGCAACGTGAGAGGCCCGAGAGTGCCAGGGGCGCGGGCTGGGCGGAGGACCGCAACGTTCTTCTGATCGGCCGGGCGGCGGACGGGGCCTCCGGCTGCGTGCAGGCCGGCTGCGCGCAGGCCGGCTGCGCGCAGGCCGTCTCCGCGCGGACTGCTGACTGTTGTCGCGGTTGCAGCGACTAGGTTCTGGTGCTAGCGACTGTGTCGCGGTTTCAGCGGAGGCGTTCTGGGACGTTGAACTGCTCGGTGACCGCGCGCCAGACCAGCTTCGCGTCCTCGCCGTCGGCGAGCGCCCTGTTGACGGTGCGGCCGCCGAGGCCGGACAGCACGAAGTCCTGCGCGACGCTCTCCGCGTACGCGTCACCGAACTGCTCGCGCATCCGTGCCCAGAACTCCGTCAGCCGCATCATCCCAGGTTACCGGCGTCAGGGCAGGTAAAGCCCACCCACAGGAAACTTTCAGGATGTTCGAGAGATAATCGGGACATTTAAGACTGGTATGTCGTTGTGGAAAACGGGGAAGTGTGTTGACCGAGGGGCGGGAGCGGCCGACCGTCCGGCGCCGCGGAGCAGGAGCGTGATGTCCGTGGAAGCGACGGGAGACGGCAAGCCGGCCGTTGTCGACGAGGTGCAGCCGGCGGCGGCGAGCGAGAGCATGAAGACAGACGATGCCTGCATGACCAGCGAGCCCGCCGGGTCAGGGCAGGCCACCGAGCCTGGTGACAACGACGAGGCTTCCGTGGACGACGACAGCGATGTGGACGCCGGCACCGGCGCGGACGACGGCATTCCGCAGGACGACGGCATTCCGCAGGACGACGAGGTCACGGCGCCCGACGAGCACGACTACGAGGCGGACGACGCGGAAGACGAGGACGAGCCCGACAGCCTCAGTCTCGTCGAACTGGCGGAACCGGTTGAGTTCGACGAGTCCGTCACGGCGCTTCCCCCGGTGCGGCGTTGGCCCCGGGTACTGCTCGCCGTGGGGTTCGTGGTCATCGCGGCGGCGATCGTTGGCGGAGCGATCGGCATCGTGGGCTCGGTGACGCACGGCTTCAAGAAGCCGGTGAAGGTCACATACAAGAAGTCGGCATTGTTCTCGCTGCGGACCGGGGACTGCTTCGATCCCCAGGGGCAGTCGTACACGCTGGTCTCGTGCGACTCGCCGCACGTGGCCGAGGTGTTCGCGACGTTCGCGCTGGCCGGGGACAAATGGCCGGGAAGCACCGCCGTCGCCGCGGCGGCGAGCAGCGGCTGCGCGAGCAGGCTCACCGACTACCTGAACCCGCAGCTGGCCCTCAGCCTCGCGTCCACCTACGTGTACCCGGACTCCACGGCGTGGCAGGCGGGGACGCGGACGGTGGTCTGCGAGGTCAGGGCCTCGAGCGGCGACCTCACCGGGTCGGTGCGCGGCGCGTCGGCCACGGCCGGCTAGCCCAGGAGCCCGGAGTGCTCACCTGCCGCCGGCCCACCGCACTCCGAGTCTGCGGTACATCAGACCGTTAACACTTACGGGAGCCCGCTGAATTACCGTGGCCGGGAATAGCCGTTTGCCCCGTCAACCAGTTAGACCCCCCGGCGCCGGTACTCGCTGAGACGGTGTAACGCGGCGGACTTCCGGCGGCCGCGCGGGATTGCCGCTGGGCCGGGGAGTGCCGCCAGGCAAGTGCGCTAGCAGCCGCCTGGCGGCCCCGGGACACCCGGCCCCAGTTCCGGGTCGTCGACGATGCCGTACGCACCTGTGCGCACGAGCGCGCCGAGGTGCACCAGGTACCAGTCGCCCCGCCAGGAAATAAAAGAGGCTATCCCGAACGAATGCGTGACCCCGTCGACCCGGTACACGACTCTGGAGCCGGGGACATGCCAGTAGCCGATGCTGTTGTAGCAGGCGCCGACACCGATCCACTGCGCGTACTGCGCCGGGACGATGACCCCGGTGAGCGTCGCGTTCTCCGGTACCAGCTTGTGGACCGCGGCCAGGTCGAGCGTGAAGTCGTACCAGAGCCGGCCGCGCCAGTCCGAAGCCGGGTCGGCGATGGCCTTGACCTGCTCGTAGGCCTTCTCAGGGAAGAACGCGGGCAGGGCATCGTTCGCATCGCCGGTGGTGACCGCCAGCCAGATGTCATGCACGGCGTTGCCGAAGGCCATGTTGTCGGTGCGGGGGAAGGCGCTGGTCTGCGGGAGCGTGGCGGCATCCGGCGGGGCGACCGCGAGCACGGCCGGCCGTGGCGGTGCCGGTTTAGCAGCGGGCTGACCGCTCGGCGTTCCGGGTGCCGCGCTGGCGGCAGGCGAGACGCCGCTGGCGCCGCTCGCCGTGGCCGCGCCCGTCGAGGTGCCGGCCCCCGGCCCGGCGCTCGCGCTTGGCCGGGGGCCGGCCGAGCAGCCCGCGAGGGCGGCGAGCAGGAAGAAGGCGGCCAAGGCAACGCCGAAGCCGTGCCGCCGCTGGTCTCCGGCCCTGGTGTCGCGGCTCACGACTGACGAAGGTACCCCCAGCGCCGGCGTTCCAGGCGCCGCGGTGACGAACTTGGCCGGCGGACTGGAATGTCGGCGGGTGGGGGCAGACTGGGTAGATGGCAGCAGAGGGGCCGCTTCCGCCGGGCAGCGCCGATCCGGTGAGCAGTGCGGCGGCACTGAACGGGTTCTCGACGGCGACGCGGGCGTGGTTCGAGGGCGCCTTCGCCGTCCCCACCCAGGCGCAGGCGCAGGCGTGGCGGGCCATCGGCGGGGCGGGTACCGGCGGGCAAGGGGCTGACACGCTGGTCATCGCGCCCACCGGGTCGGGCAAGACGCTGGCTGCGTTCCTGTGGGCGATCGACCGGCTCGCTACTTCTGCCGTTCCCGCCGACAGGAAGCGGCGGACGCGGGTGCTTTACGTGTCACCGCTCAAGGCCCTGGCGGTGGACATCGAGCGCAACCTGCGGTCGCCGCTGACCGGGATCAGGCAGGCGGCGCAGCGCCTCGGGCTGCCTGAGCCGGACATCCAGGTGGCGGTGCGGACCGGTGACACCGCGGCCGAGGACCGGCGCAAGATCGCGGCGCGGCCGCCCGACATCCTGATCACCACCCCCGAGTCGCTGTTCCTGCTGCTCACCTCGCAGGCCAGGGAGACGCTGCGGGGGGTGGAGACGGTCATCGTGGACGAGGTCCACGCCGTGGCAGGCACTAAGCGGGGGGCGCACCTCGCGCTGTCACTTGAGCGCCTGGACGCGCTGCGCGGCCCCGGCGGCGGACGGGCGCAGCGGGTGGGTCTGTCGGCGACCGTGCGGCCTGCCGCGGAAGTGGCCTCGTTCCTCGGCGGGACGCGGCCGGTGACCGTCGCGGCGCCAGCCAGCGCCAAGCAGATCGAGCTCGAGGTCGTGGTGCCCGTCGAGGACATGCGGGACTTGTCGGAAATGCCGGTCGCCGGCCCTGGCGGCCCCGGCGGCGACGGCGACGATCCGGTGCCGCGGCGGTCGATCTGGCCGCATGTCGAGGAGCGGGTGCTTGACCTGATCCAGGCGCACCGGTCCACGATCGTGTTCGCCAACTCGCGGCGGCTGGCGGAGCGGCTGTGCGGACGGCTTAACGAACTTGCGACGGAGCGGGCGTTCGTCGCCGCCGGCGGGATACCAGGCGGTGAGGCCGACGCCGAGACCGTGACGATCGCGCGGGCGCATCACGGGTCGGTGTCCCGGACGGAGCGGACCGAGATCGAGGAGGCGCTCAAGGCGGGGCGGCTGCCCGCGGTCGTCGCCACCTCAAGCCTCGAGCTCGGCATCGACATGGGCGCGGTCGACCTCGTCATCCAGGTCGAGTCGCCGCCTTCCGTGGCCAGCGGGCTGCAGCGGGTCGGCCGGGCGGGGCACAACGTCGGCGACATCTCGCGGGGGGTGATCTTCCCCAAGTACGCCGCCGACCTCGTGCAGGCCGCGGTGGTCGCCGACCGCATGCAGGCCGGAGCCATCGAGGAGCTGCGCATCCCGCGCAACCCGCTCGACGTGCTGGCACAGCAGGTTGTCGCGATGACCGCGCTTGACGACTGGGCGGTCGACGACCTGGAGGCGGTGGTCCGCCGGTCGGCGCCTTTCGCGACGCTGACCAGGCCGGTGCTCGAGGCGGTGCTCGACATGCTGGCCGGCCGCTACCCGGGCGAGGAGTTCGCCGGGCTGCGGCCGCGGATCGTGTGGGACCGGGTCGCGGGCGTCATCCACGGCAGGCCCGGTGCCCAGAAGCTCGCGGTTACCAGCGGCGGTACGATCCCCGACCGGGGGTACTTCGGGGTGTTCCTGCCCGCCTCCGGGGAATCCGCCCGGGCGCCGCGCCGCGTCGGCGAACTCGACGAGGAGATGGTCTACGAGTCGCGGGTCGGCGACGTGTTCGTGCTCGGTGCCTCGTCGTGGCGGATCGAGGACATCACACCCGACCGGGTGATCGTGCTGCCCGCGCCCGGCCAGCCGGGCAAGCTGCCGTTCTGGCACGGCGACACCCCGGGGCGGCCCGCCGAGCTCGGCCGCGCGATAGGCGCACGGCTGCGCTCGCTCGCCGCGCTGCCCGACGGCGAGGCGGTCGCCTCGCTGACCGCGAGCGGGCTCGACGAGCTCGCCGCGAAGAACCTGGTGGCGTACCTCGCCGACCAGCGTCAGGCCACGGGGCACGTGCCCGACGACAAGACGCTGGTCGTCGAGCGGTTCCGGGACGAGCTCGGCGACTGGCGGGTCGTGCTGCACTCCCCCTACGGCGACCGGGTGCACGCGCCCTGGGCCCTGGCCATCACCGCGCGGCTGCGCGAGCGGTACGGCGGGATGGACGTGCAGGCCCTGCACACCGACGACGGGATCATCATCCGGGTGCCCGACTCAGACGAGCCGCCGCCCGCCGGGATCGCGCTGCTCGACCCCGAGGAAATCGGGGACATCATCACCGCCGAGGTCGGCGGCTCGGCGCTGTTCGCGTCGCGGTTCCGCGAGTGTGCCGCACGGGCGCTGCTGCTCCCCCGGCGGCAGCCGGGACGTCGGACGCCGCTGTGGCAGCAGCGGCAGCGGTCGGCGCAGCTTCTTGAGATCGCCGCGCAGTTCCCCGGGTTCCCGATCACCCTGGAGACGGTCAGGGAATGCCTCCAGGACGTCTTCGACGTGCCCGCGCTGACGGAGGTGCTGCGCGACCTCGCCGCGCGGCGGATCCGCC
>Ga0335072_10007079_pt1 | contig 16369 bp, 14 predicted proteins | sample Lox_Sample_21_FD_206725 | JGI IMG/M metagenome (GOLD analysis project Ga0335072, IMG submission 206725) | Soil microbial communities from Loxahatchee National Wildlife Refuge, Florida, United States - Lox_Sample_2.1 | ecosystem: Environmental > Terrestrial > Soil > Wetlands | place: USA...
GGAGCCCGTCTTGATCGCGTACTGGCTCGGCGCGACCGGCACGATTGGCTCGCTCATCTGGCTCAGATGGTTGATGAGCTGCGTCCATTGGCTGGGCTGGAGGATGCTCGAGACCTCCGCCGAGAGCTTCTTGCCGCCTCCGTATGCCGTCGCGAACGAGATCTGGATCCGGTTGGCGTGATTGGCCATCCGGACGGCCACCGGCTGGTTCTTGTAGCTCATCAGCGAGATGATCTGGTCGGGCTCCATCGCGCCCTGGAGCGTGAGCAAGCGACGCACCGTGATGTCGGTGATCGAGCCGGCACCCTGATGGCCCTGGATCGGAATGCCATTGATGGCCGAGATGTCCACGCTCTCCCCGGTCGCGCCGGCCGCGTCGATCCCGTTTGAGGCGTTGCGGGTCGCACCGCACTTCAGCCCCGAGACGGTGGGCTTCAGGTCCGACGCGGAGAGGAACTCGACCACGGCGAGCACGCGGCGGTCGATGGCACCGTCCTGGATGTCACGCCGCCCGCACGGATAGATCTGGACGTTGGGGTCCTCGAGGACCCGGTTCTGGAGCTGGAGCTTGGACATGAGCAGGATCTGACCGACGCTCGGGGCCTTGGCGTTCTTGCCGACGAACGGGTTCACACCGGCGGCGCGGTAGACCGCCGTCGCCTGGAGCAGCTTCCAGCCATCGAGGATCGGCTTGGGATCGATGTAAGGCGAATCCTTGCCGGCCGGCTGGATCATGAACTGCAGATGCGAGGCGTCGGAGGGCGTTCCCTGGCCAAGTCGCCCGAGGATCGTTCCCGCGACCACGACCGAGCCGACCTTGAGCGGCTCGAGCGTGTACTGGTTCTTGGCCAGATGAAGGACATCGGAGAAGTACTGCTGGAAGTCGGAGATCTGGGACTGCGGGCCGCCGCCGCTCGGGGCGATCTGGAGTTTTCCGCCGGCGGCGTAGGAGTTGGGCCGCGACGGATCGGCGAACAGCCGCTCCTTGACCATCGGGGCGCTGATCGTCGGAGTGGCTGCCGGCGCGGAGGTCGTCGAAGCCGGCTGCGTCGTGGCCGCCGGCGTGACCGGCAGCGAGGGGGCTCCGCTCCCTGCTTCCTTGGACGCCTTGGCAGTGCTCGGGACGGACGCCTTGGCAGTGCTCGGGACGGACGGCGTCTCCTGTGAGCCGGCGGAGGCGGGACCGGTGGGCGCCGGCGTCGAGGGGGCGAGCAGCGCCTTGGCGATCTGGTCGGAGCTCTCCTTGACCGTCTTGGGGACCGGGTAGAGCTTGGGAATCGAGCCGAGATTCGCGTAGGTGTAGGTGTTGCCGGTCGCGTCCTGGAGGACCAGGTAGCGCCCGAGCTGCGGGCTGTCGCCGATCTTTACGATCTTGCCGTCATTGGCTGCGACCACCGGCGACCCGGCGTTCGCGAAGATGTCGGTGCCCTTGATGTTGGGGTCTGACTGGACGGTGACGGCGGCGTTGGAGCCCTTGACCCGGGTCTTTGCCAGCTTGAGCACGCCGTCGTCGGCGTACTTGGCCGGCGCCGCGACGGGGAAGTCGCCCTCGACCAGGTCGGTCAACGAGTCGATGAACGGACTGGGCACCCCTTCGATCAGTTGGGCACGGAGCATCACCGACTGCACGTACCACCAGGCGTGGTTATAGGCGTAGATCGCGTCCTGGAGGTTCTTCGACGCGCCCGCCGCGTGCAGATACCGCGCCGCGGTGAAGATCGCGTCGGCCGGGTTGTACGGATCCGCGGTACCGCTCCCGGTCGCATCGACGGCGTAGCGCTTCCACGTCGACGGGATGAACTGCATCCAGCCGACAGCGCCCGCAGAGGAAACCGACAGGTTGCGGCCGTAGTCGGTCTCGATCTCGTTGATCGCGGCGAGGATCTGCCAGGGCACGTCGTACTCACTGCCGGCCGCCTGGTAGATGGGGAGGAGGAACGGCGGGATCTGGAAGCTGTCGATGAAGAAGTTCGGCACGCCGATCGGAGACGGTCCGGGGATCGAGTACGAGTAGGTCGGGTTGGACGGCGTCGGGACGCCGCTCGGGGTGACGGGCGGGGGCGGCTTCGGGGCCGACTTTTTCGCCTTGGACTTCGACTTCGACTTCGGTGGGGTCGGCTGCTTGAGGTTGCTTCCGGCGCTGCCCAGTCCCTGAAGCGTCGACGACAGTCCCTTCCCCTGGCTCTTGCCCGACCCCTTGGTCGTCGTCGTGGTCTGGGTGGTCGTGGTCTGCGTCGTCGTCGTCGTGGAGTTCGACGACTTCGGCTTGTGCGTCGTGGAGGTGGAGGTGGAAGTTGAGGTTGAGGTCGTCGTCTGCGGCTGCGTCGACGTCGTCACGGTCGCGGCCGGGGTAGTCGCGGTGACGGGCGGGCACGACTGCGCCACGTTGGTGATCGGCAGGGTGACCGGGAGCGGGAGTGAGGTCGGCGGCGTGCCGGGGGGCACGTTCTGGAAGGTGAACTGCTGGCCGCCGGCGACTGTGATCGTCACCGTACATCCGTCCGCCGAGGCGCTGGGAATCGCGGACAGGCCGAACACGGCCACCACCGAGGCGGCGATTACGACGGCGATGCTCAGCTTGCGCCTTTTCAACACGGTGGCTTACTCCTCCCGCAAGGTGCCACGTGCACTTTCGTCCCAGCAGGTATCACAGGTAGGCTTGGCAGGAAGCTACTGAGTGGCGCCGGGCTTTGCAATTGGGAACCGTCGGGTGTTCTGGGTGTCTGTCTGGGTATCAGCGCGTGGCGGCGCCACGCGGCAGCGTCAGGCAATCCCTGAATCGGCAAGAACCCGCGGCCACTGTAGCGAGGAGCCCCTATTGTCCGCGTCAACTAACCCTCAAGTTGAAGGTTAGACATGGTCGAGAGAGGTAGCTTTTGTGGTTTCCGGGTCTAAGGCCCCAAGCGATCGAGCAACAAAATGAGAGGCGCGAGATGAGCAATGACAAGGGCCTGCGCGGGCGGGTGGCGCGGCAAGGCGAGGAGGCGATCGGCAAGGTGACGCAGGAACTGCTCGACAACCCGGTCGTAACCCGAGCGCTATCGGCCACGTTCGAGGCTCGGGAGCGCGCCACGCGTGCCCAGGAGCTTGCGATGAGCGCCCTCAACCTCCCCTCGGCGGGTGATCTGGAGCGCTTGACGCGCCGGCTGCGCAGCGTCTCGCAGCGCCTCGAGACGATCGAGGACAGCCTCGACCGGCTCGAGCAGCGGATCGACCAGCTCGGTTCGGCCAGCGCGATCGAAAGCCGCCTGGCCGCGATCGAGGAGGTCCTGGCCCGGATCGAAGCCGGACTCGCTGCTCCAGCCACCGCGACGCCGCCGTCGGCCACCGCGACGCCGCCGTCGAGCACTTAATCGGGACTGAGCGCCTGAAGCGCGGCTTGCCCCATTCGCCGCTCGGCGCGCTGAAGCTCCTCGGGCCCGATTCGAACCCGCTCGGGGAGGACGAGATCGGAGACGACGAGCAGTGCGGCCGCCTCGACGTCGTGGATCGCCGCGAGGGCAAATAGGGTGGAGGCCTCCATCTCGACCGCGAGGGCGCCGGCGGCGCGCCACTCGAGCTCGAGGCTACGCGCGTCGTAGAACACATCGGTCGATACGATCGGCCCGGCGTGCACGGCGTGGCTGTCATCGCCCGCGCCGGCGGCGTCCTGGACGGCAAGGAGCAGTTCTTGCGTGGCCGCCACCCGCTCGCCCGCGCCGAGGGCGCGGCTCGTGCCGTCTGCCGCGATCGACTCGGTGGCGATCACGAGGTCACCCAGGTGGAGGGCCTCCCGGAGCGCGCCGCAGGTTCCGATACGCAGCAGCCGGCGGGCTCCCAGATCGATCAGCTCGCGGATCACGATGGCCGCGCTCGGCCCGCCCATCCCCGTGCTTTGGATGGTGAGCGACCCGCCGTCTGGCGCACGTCCCGTGTATCCCCACAGGCCGCGGTGGTGATTGAACATTCTGGCCCCGTCGAGTAGCGCCTCGGCGAGCAGCAGCGCGCGGCCCGGATCACCCGGGAGCAGCACGCGGTCAGCGAGCTCGGCGGTGGGCTGAAGGCCAATCGGAGCGGCCATGCACCGTCAATTGTTGTTTATGGTCAGCGGGCGCCCCAATTTGCGCGGTCGGCATTGACAGATCGGGCGTGGGCGAGTAGACCTAGACCCACCCTAAAACAGGCAATAGGCCGGAGCGTGACGAGTTGCCCAGGCCAGCTGGGGAGCGCGTTCGCGAGGCGCCGCCGGAAACGTGACGAGCGCCAACGGCCGACGCAGCGGGCCGTCAGTCCCGCGGGCGGCGGGGCTTCGTGCTCGTCGAGGCCCCGCCGCCGACTATGTTGCTCGGGGCCTTATGACACGAGTCGTGCGCAACCGTCCCCGTCCCGGTGGGTAGAAAACGGGGTCAGGGATGTCGAGTACGACCGTGAAACCACGCAAGGCGCCCCCGCGCGGGGGCCTGACACTCAAGGAGGCGGCCGATCGAGTCGGCGTGGCCGCGAGCACGCTCCGGCGGTGGGCGCGAGACGGGCTGATCCCGCGATTTGACGGAAGCTGGTCCCCGTCGGCGGTCAGCCACGCGAGGATCGTGGCTCGTCTGCGCGAGCGCGGCCACTCGCTACGGGAGATCCGCCGGGCAAGCGACGAGGGGCGACTCGCGTTCGGATACGTGGAGGAGCTGTTTGACACCGGCGAGGAGGTCTACACGCTGGCCCAGGCTTCGCATGAGACCCGGCTCGACCCCGCGCTGATCGAGCGTGTGGTCGGTGCGCTCGGCACCACCCGGGCGCAGGTCGATCACCTGTCAGCCGCCGACGTGCAACTGCTGCGCGTGGTGGCGAAGGTGCTCGACGCGGGGCTTCCACTCGTGGCCATGCTCCAGCTCGTACGCGTCTACGGCCAAGCGATGGCCCGGGTAGCGGACGCCGAGGTCAGGCTGTTTCACCTGCACGTACACGAGCCGCTCATGCGCTCCGGCGCGACGGGCATTGAGACCGCCGACGAGATGTTCGAGTTGACGCGCCGGCTGCTGCCGCTGTCCTCCCCGGTGATGGATCAGGTGCACCAGCGCTACCTCCAGCACTTCGTCGAGCAGGACGTGGTCGGTCACATGGAGTCCGATCTCGACGGCGACGACACCGCCCTCGGGCGGATGCGCGTCGCGATCGCGTTCGCGGACCTGGCCGGCTACACGCGGCTCACCGAGGAGGCGGGTGAGCTCGAGGCGGTCGACGTCGTGGAGCGGTTCGTCGACGCCGTGCAGGCGTCGCTGCCCGACGACGCGCGTGTAATCAAGACGATCGGCGACGAGGCGATGATCGTCGGCTCGGACCCAGCGGCGCTCACCGATTGGGGGGTCGCGTTTCAGCGGCTGGAGCCCGGGCGCACCCTGCCCAGGATCGCCATCCACTACGGCAACGCCCTGTATCGCGACGGCGACTACTACGGCCGTGACGTGAACATCGCCTCGCGGGTGGCCGCTCGCGCCGCCGGCGGCGAGGTGCTCGTGACCCGGCCGGTGGTAGAGCGAGCGCGCGGGAATCTCGAATTCGATCGGATCGCCGAGGTGCGCCTGAAGGGCTTCACCGAGTCCACCGAGGTGTTCATCGCGCGCCGGCGAGACGGAAAGTCAGCCCGGGTCCACGGAAAGTGAGCCCGGTCGCGACAATCCGGGCATGAGCGCTGCGGACGGGATGCTCGCGCGCGCGCGCGAGGAGCGAGTGCTGGCGCCCGGCAGCGCGGTGGCGGTGCTCGTGTCGGGCGGACGGGATTCAACGTGTTTGCTCGACCTGGCGGCGCGGATTGCCGGCGCTGATGCGGTGCGCGCGTTGCACGTGAACTACGGCCTGCGTGGCGCGGCCTCCGACGCGGACGAGCGCCACTGCGCCGAGCTGTGCGCGCGGCTCGGGGTCGCGCTCGAGGTTCACCGGCCCGTACGACCGGCGAGCGGAAATCTGCAGGCCTGGGCGCGCGAGGTGCGCTACCGCGAGGCTTACGCGCTGGCCGGCGGGGCGCATGTGGCCACCGGACATACGGCCACAGATCAGGTCGAGACGATCCTCTACAGACTGGCCTCGTCGCCGAGCCGGCGCGCGCTGCTCGGGATGCGACCCCGGGACGGACGCCTGGTCCGGCCCTTGCTCTCCTTTACACGAGAGGAAACCGCGGCGTACTGCCGGGCTCGCGGACTGAGCTGGCGTGAGGACGAGACCAACGCATCCGGCGCATATGCGCGCAATCGGGTTCGCAACGAGTTGCTGCCGGCGCTGCGCGCGATACACCCCGCGGCCGAGCGGAACGTGCTCGCGCTCGCCCAGGTTCTCCGCGACGAGTCCGCGGTGCTCGACGCGCTCGTGGTGGACGCGCTGGATGCCAACGGGAGCGTGTCGCTAAAGGCTCTCCGCGAGCTGCCGGCCGCCCTGCGCCGGCTCGTCGTGCAGCGCATGGCCGACGAGGCCGCCGGCGGGTTCGCCCCCGGAGCGGCCGGCCGGGCCGATGAGGTGGCGGCCCTGAGTGAGCGCGGGACGGCGATGCTCGACATCGGGTGCGGGCTGCGCGCGGTGGGCGAGTACGGCCGGCTGCGGATCGAGCCCCTGGCAGGCGTGATGGAGCGCGTGGTGCTCGAGCCGGTAGCGCTGACGATCCCGGGGAACGTGTCGTTCGGTTCGGTCGAGGTGCGGTGCGAGCTCGCGGCACCCGTCCCCGAGCCCGGTGTGCTTGACCGTGGGGCGCTCGGGCCGGAGCTGGTGGTCCGCTCCTGGCGCCCCGGCGACCGGATCGCTCCGCTCGGTCTCGGCGGCACGAAGTCGCTTCAGGACCTGTTCACGGCCCAGCGGGTGCCGAGACTGCAGCGCGCCGAGGTACCGGTGGTCGAGTCGGGGGGCGAGATCGTGTGGGTGGCCGGGCTGGCCACCGCCGAGCGCTTCAAGGTGACCAGCGCGACGCGGCAGGCGGTTCGGCTGAGTTGTCAAACGGGACCTCGGTCCAGGTCCGGGCCCGGTCGCGGCTGAACGCGAGCACCGACCCGTTCAGAGTCGCGGGCACCGCGACCGCGTCGGACGAGTTCATGAACGAGACATCACCCCACGCCTCGACCTCGAACTGGCGACCGGTGAAGCGAGGCGGACGCCATGTGTGCCCACCGTCGGTCGAGAGCTCGATTCCGGGCGCCTCGGCCAGCACCCAGGTGTGGGCGTTGGCCGCGGCCAGCCTCAGCACGTACCCGTCGACGAAGCCGATCCGACCGGTCAGCCGCCAGCGAGCGCCACCGTCGGTAGATACGAAGAATGTTTTGGTCTGACGTCCCGCCGCGGGCTGTCCGCCGCACGCCAGCGCGAGCCCATCCGAGGACCAGGCGGCCAGGGCGGAGGCCAGCGCGCCCGACCAGGTGCAGGGCGCGCTCTCGCGTCGCCATGACCGGCCGGCGTCTGGGGATGCCCATAGGACGGCGGGTTGACCGGCCTGAGACGGCGGGACCAGCAGGTAGACGGCGGCCCCATGTACGACCAGGGTCGCGCGCGGGCCCGGGACGGCGGGACCGATTCGCTCGAGATACCGCGTGATCCGGTAGAGACCGGTCGACGTAAGCGCGTACGCCCGGCCGGCGCCGGTCTCGACGTCGAGGACGGGCTGTTCGGAGAAGATCACCCTCCACGTACTGCCGCCGTCCGCGGTGGCCAGCAGCAGGCCTCCGAACAGATAGCCGTGAAGGCGATCGAGGAAGCGCACGCTGGAGTCTGCCTTCCAGTAGCCGGGTCCCGGCTGGGCGTAGCGGAGCGCGGCCGGGCCGACGACGGTCCAATGCCGACCGCCGTCGATCGTGCGAGCGAGCACGCCGCGGGTCGGCAGCGCGCTCGACCACCCAGAGGGCCCCCAGGCCCAGCCGACCCGGGACGAGATGAACGAGACGGATTGGGGAATGAACCGCGGCTGGTGCGGGGGCTGTCTGACCAGGCGCGGGCGCTCGCGAGAGGTCGCAGCGGGGGCGAGAAGTGCCAAGGCCAGGCCGACGATCGTGACCGCGTGTCTCACCTACCGGGTCATTGCCGGGCGCCGCGGATGCGTGACGGCGAGTCGAGCTCGCTCGATGGGGATGCCGGCGGCTGAACCGGACCGAAACCCAGGCACGCCAGCGCCCCATAAAATCAGCCGCCGTGGAAGGCGACGACGCGATCGGGGAGATCCTCGTGCCGGCCGAGGATCTGCGCCGCCGTGTGCGGGAGCTTGCGGCGGAGGTCTCGCGCGACTACGTCGGGAAGGATCTGGTCCTCGTCGGCGTGCTCAAGGGCGCGGTGCTGTTCCTGTCCGACCTCATGCGCCACCTCGACGTCCCGTGCGAGGTGGACTTCATGGCGGTCGCCTCCTACGGCTCGGCGACCAAGTCCTCGGGCGTGGTTCGGATCCTCAAGGACCTCGATGCGGTGATCGAGGATCGGGACGTGCTGATCGTCGAGGACATCGTCGATTCGGGTCTGACCCTGCAGTACCTATTGCGCAATTTGGCCGGCCGAAACCCCCGCTCCTTGGAGGTCTGCGCGCTTCTGGTCAAGCCCGAGCGGCAAAAGGTCGATCTACGGACGAAGTATGTGGGGTTCGAGATTCCCAACCGATTCGCGATCGGCTACGGGCTGGACTACGCTGAGCGCTACCGAAACTTGCCCTTCGTGGCAGCGTTGAAGGAGGGAAACGGGCGGTGAATGATCGGGTGCACCCCTGTTCAGCAGAACCTAACCGGATGCTACGCTTGACAGCTCTAGACTCCGAGTCCAGGCGCGGCGTGGTCCGCATTTTCTCGTCATGAGCAGGTTTTTCAAGAGCGCTGCCTTTCCGATCCTCATTGTGGTCGTGCTGGCGTTCTTCGCCCAGAAGCTGATCGGTAGTTCGAGCCATTCGCCCAAGGAGACCTTCGGCGATCTGATCTACCAGCTCGAGCACGGCCAGGTGCAGAGCATGTCCCTGCACGAGAAGGACAACACGGCCAACGTTACGACGACGAGCGGCGTCAAGTACACGGTTGGCTATCCGGACTCCTATGCGCCCCAGCTGATCGGGCTGTCCACGAAGGACCTGAGCCCCGGGGACTTCGATATCCAGGGCAAGACATCGAGTGGCTGGCTGTCGCTGCTGACCTACATCCTGCCGTTCGTGATCTTCATCGGGTTCTGGATCTTCCTGATGAACCAGGTCCAGGGCGGAGGGTCGAAGGTCATGTCGTTCGGCAAGTCGCGAGCCAAGCGCATGTCGGTGGACTCGCCCAAGATCACCTTCCGGGACGTCGCGGGGGTCGACGAGGCCGTTGAGGAACTCCACGAGATCAAGGAGTTCTTAGAGAACCCCAAGAAATTCCAAGCCCTTGGGGCGCGAATCCCCAAGGGCGTCCTCCTCTACGGCCCACCGGGTACCGGTAAGACGCTGCTCGCGCGGGCGGTGGCCGGCGAGGCGGGAGTCCCGTTCTTCTCGATATCAGGGTCCGACTTCGTGGAGATGTTTGTCGGTGTCGGCGCCTCGCGCGTGCGCGACCTGTTCGAGCAGGCGAAGCAGAACTCGCCCTGCATCATCTTCATGGACGAGATCGACGCCGTCGGGCGCCATCGCGGCGCCGGTCTGGGCGGCGGCCACGACGAGCGCGAGCAGACCCTGAACCAGCTGCTGGTCGAGATGGACGGGTTCGAGATGAAGGACAACATCATCTTGATCGCCGCCACCAACCGCCCCGACATCCTCGACCCCGCGCTCCTGCGTCCCGGCCGGTTCGACCGTCAGATCGTCGTCGACCGCCCCGACCGCAACGGGCGCAAGAAGATCCTGGACGTCCACACGCGTGGCAAGCCGCTCGCGCGCGAAATCGACGTCGACGCCCTGGCCGGTCAGACGCCCGGCTTCACCGGCGCCGACCTGAGCAACCTGGTCAACGAGGCCGCGCTGCTCGCCGCGCGCAACGGCAAGCGCGAGATCACCCAGGTCGAGCTCGAGGAAGGGATCATGCGCGTGATCGCGGGTCCCGAGAAGAAGACCCGCGTGATGTCCGACAAGGAGCGGCGGATCACCGCCTACCACGAGATGGGCCACGCCATGGTCGGCCACTACCTGCCCAACGCCGACCCGGTCCACAAGATCTCGGTCATCTCCCGCGGACAGGCCCTGGGCTACACGATCTCCCTACCGTCCGAGGACAAGTTCCTGACCACGCGCGCCGAACTCCAGGACACGATGGCGATGACGCTGGGCGGCCGCGCCGCCGAAGAGATCGTCTTCGGCGAGGTCACGACCGGCGCCTCTAACGACCTGGAGAAGGTCACCGCCACCGCCAAGCAGATGGTCATGCGCTTCGGGATGTCCGAAAAGCTCGGGCCGCGCGTGTTCGGGCACGACCACGGCCAGCCCTTCCTGGGCCGCGAGTTCAGTGCCGAGCCCGACTACAGCGACGAGATCGCGCGCGAGATCGACGACGAGATCCGCCGGATCGTCGAGCAGGCCCACGTGCAGGCCAAGGACATCCTGAGCTCGCATCGCGACAATCTCCAGAAGCTGTCCGAGATCCTGATCAAGCGCGAGACGATTGAGAAGGAGCAGTTCGAGGCGCTCCTCGAGGGCGGGACCGAGGCCGATGTATTCGGTGCCGAGGCGCCGCCGCCGCCCGAGGTTCCGATCCCCGGCACACCGGCCGGCGAACGGCGCGAGGGTCCGCGTCCGCTGCCGCGTCCCGGCCTGGCCGGCGGCACCGCCGAATAAGGCACCGCCGGCAGACTGCCGGCTACTTCGATCGTGGCGCGCTCGATACTCGTGGGCGTGGACCCGCCGAGGATCCTCACGGAGCTTGATCTCGACGGGGCGGCCTTTGCCGTCCCAGTCGCGGGCGGCGACGGAGTCGGCTTTCACGAGGACAACCTGGTCACGCCGGCCTCGGTGATGAAGGTCCAAGTCGCGTTGACCATCGAGAATGCGATCGCTACGGGCGGCATCGATGGATCCGAGCGACGATCGATCTCGCCCGATCGGCGCACTCCCGGACCGATCGGGATCTCGCTGATGCGCGATGAGGTCTCATTGTCGGTCCGCGACCTGGTGCTAGCGATGCTCACGATCAGCGACAACGCCGCCGCCGATGAGCTCATCGGCTTAGTGGGCCTCGATCAGATCAATCAGACCACCCGTGACATCGGGATGGTCCGGACGCGGATCGCCAGCACGCTGGGCGACATGCTGGACTCGATGGCCAGCGACGTCGGGTTCTCCGGTTACGCCGCTCTGGAGGCGCATGGTCGGGCCAGTTCGGGCTCGGGATTCGAAGGTCAGATCAGATGCAAGGTTGGCGCGAGTGCAGCGCTGGACCCTAGCCGCGGCTCGTGCACGACCGCACGCGAGACAGCGGCTCTGCTCAAAGCGATCTGGTCAGACCAGGCAGGACCGCCGCAGGCGTGTGCAGAGGTTCGCAAAGCGATGGCGCGACAACTGACCCGTCAGCGAATCGCGTCTGGGTTCGGGCCGTCGGTGACGGTGGCGGCCAAGAGCGGTGGCCTTGCGGGAATAATTCGTAACGAGGCAGGCGTGATCGCGTTTCCCGACGGCGCCGAATACGCGGTGGCGGTGTTTACCCGCGCCGACCCGGCGTTCGGCACCAACCCAGCTCTAATCGACGCCGCTATCGGGGAGATCGCGCGAACGCTCGTCAACCAGCTGCGCGCATAAGACGCGCCGTCCTTTCGTGTTGTCCCCGTCGACCGGCGAGTAAGCAATGGGGGACGCTGCACGGAGCCGGCGGAGCTGGATAGCCACTTCGGTCCCCTTGCGGCTCGGCCGCGGCGGTGACGCGGCTGCTGATGACGCCCGATGGGCAGGATCCCGCGCCTGTGATCCACCGGATAACGGCTCACTCACCACCGCGCCGGCGGTGAATGCCGGTTCACCCGGCTATAGCACGGGTTGCGGCTCGCTCGGCGGGCGTTGAAGCTCGAGTGTGCCGCTATCCGGCCGATCAGACGCGACATTCGCCCGGAGCCACCGGGATCGGGGGGGCGAGGTGGATTGATGTTCCCCGGAAACGCAACTGATCGAATTGCACTACGCCGCGTCCGTGTCAATCGACGCGTTCCGCAAACGCTGCGTTCGGGGACACTATCTCGTGAACATGGGAGACCGCCGTAATCCAACGGGCATCCTCGGGAGGATTGTGTTGACCGCCACCCGGATCTGGGTGCCGGCGGTCATCGCGGTCGCCGGCGTGGTGGCGATCGTGATCGGACACGGCAAGACCGCCGCGGCGGGCGCCGGCGTCGGGCTTGTGATCGTCGCCCTGATCGTGTGGATGGTCAACTGGCTGTACCGGATCGGCGTCTCGAGCAACCGCGATCGCGAACGGGAGGAGGAGGCGCGCGAGTACTTCGATCGCCACGGGCGGTGGCCGGATGAGTAGCGGGTGGCTGGGCCCGGAGCCGGCGGGGCCGGAGCGGGCGGGGTCCGAATTCACCATCATGGGCGTGGTCAACGTCACGCCCGACTCGTTCTCGGACGGCGGCCGCTATCTGGACGCCGCGGCGGCCATCGAGCACGGGCTGTCGCTGGTTTCAGAGGGGGCGGACATCCTCGACGTGGGCGGCGAGTCGACCCGCCCGGGTGCCGCACCGGTGACCGAGCGCGAGGAGCTGCGCCGAGTGATCCCGGTGATCGAGGGCCTGATCGCCTCCGGGTGCGCAGCTCGGATCTCGATCGACACCTTCAAGAGCGGCGTGGCCGCGCGCGCCGTAGCGGCGGGGGCCGGCCTGGTCAACGACGTGACCGCGCTTCGCGGCGATCCGGACATGGCCGGGGTGGTCGCGGCCGCCGGCGCTGAGTGTTGCCTCATGCACATGCTGGGCGACCCGCGCACGATGCAGGACGATCCGCAATACGACGACGTGGTGAGCGACGTCAAGGGGTTCCTCGAGGACCGGATGGCCTTCGCCGTCGCGGCGGGGATCGGAATCGAGCGGATCCTGGTCGATCCCGGAATCGGCTTCGGCAAGACCGTCGCTCACAATCTGGAGTTGCTGCGACGGTTGCGTGAGCTGGTCGATCTGGGGCGGCCGGTGGTGATCGGGACTTCCCGGAAGTCGTTCCTGGGCCGGCTGACCGGGCGGGAGTCTCCGGACGATCGGCTCGCCGCGACGGTCGCCACCAACGTGCTCGCCTACGAGCGCGGCGCGCGGGTGTTCCGCGTCCACGATGTGGGCCCCGTTCGCGACGCTTTGACGGTCACGGCTGCTACGGTCAGCGCGCCATGGACGACCCCGACGAGTACGACGAGGTAGAGGAAGACGACGAGGAGGAGGGTCACCCCGAGCCCGAGGTGACGATCGAGGTCAGCGGGCTGTCGCTGTTCACGCACGTGGGCGTGACGGCCGCCGAGCGAGAGGTGGGCCAGCGCCTGCTGCTTGACCTCCGGCTCGACGTGGGCGAGTGCGACGCGACGGTGACCGACCGGATCGAGGACACCGTCGACTACGCGGAGGTTTGCGAGACCGCGAATTTGGTCGCCCAACAGCGTTCCTACAAGACGCTCGAGCGCCTGTGCACGGCGATCGCCGACCGGCTGCTCGAGCGCTACGACCTGGGTGCCGTATGGGTCAAGGCGGCCAAGCCCGAGCCGCCGATGGCGCTGCCGGTGAGCGAGGTCTCGGTCGAGGTGTGGCGCGAGGCCGAGTGACTTCCGGGTGACCCTCGGCTACCTGGGCCTCGGTTCGAATGTGGGCGACCGGCGGGCACACCTGCTGGACGCCGTGGCGGCCCTGCCGTCACATGGCGTGGATGTGCTGGCGTCGTCGTCGGTCTACGAGACCGAGCCGGTCGGCCTCGTCCTCGACCAGCGCGACTTCTACAACGCTTGCCTGCGGGTCGAGACGGATCTCGGTCCCGAGGAGCTGCTCGACGCGTGCAAGGCCGTCGAGCGGTCGCTGGGGCGAGAAGCCGGCGGGGTCCGCCACGGGCCACGGCCGATCGACGTCGATGTGCTGCTGCTCGATTCGTTGTCGTACGCCTCGGACCGATTGCGGCTGCCGCACCCCGAGGTGACCTCGCGTCGGTTTGTGCTCGTGCCGCTGCTCGAGCTCGACCCGAGTCTGACCCTGCCGGACGGCACGGCCGTCGCCGTCGCGCTCGCGGATTTGGATCCCGCGGATTTGGACCCCGCTCGCCCCAGGCAGGAAGTGCGGCGGGTCGGGGACCCGCTGGTCTAGCCTTCGCCCATGCTGCTGGTCGTCGATGTGGGGAACACGCAAACCCACTTCGGGCTGTTCGCGGAGGGTGAGACGACCGTGGCCGAGCACTGGCGCTTCGCCACCGTACGGGAGTCAACCAGCGACGAGCTCGGCTCCCGGCTTTCGAACCTGCTCGAACTGCGGGGCCTGGCCTTCAGCGACGTCGACGACTCGATCGTCTCCTCGACCGTACCCCAGCTTTCCCAACAGTGGACGCAGATGGCCCGGCGCTACCTGGGGCACGAGATGCTCGTGGTGGGCCCGTCGATCCGCACCGGGATGCCCATCCGCTACGACAACCCGCACGAGGTCGGGGCCGATCGCCTGGCCAACGCGGTGGCAGCCTACGAGAAGGTGCACGACACAGTGGTGGTGGTCGACTTCGGCACCGCGATCACGTACGACATCGTGTCGGCGGCCGGCGAGTACCTGGGCGGCATCATCACGCCGGGTGCCGAGATCTCGATCGACGCGCTGTACGACCGCGCGGCCAAGCTGCCCAAGGTCGAGCTCGCCCCGCCGCGGTCGCTGATCGGTAAGAACACCGTGGACGCGATCCGCAGCGGGATCGTCTACGGCTTCGCCGGTCAGGTGGAAGGGATCGTGCGGCGGCTACGCGCCGAGCTCGGCCCGACCACGTACGTGATCGCCACCGGCGGCCTGGCCGGGCTGCTCGTCCCATCCATCCGGGAGACGATCGACGAGGTCGACGACCTGCTCACGCTGACCGGGCTGCGGCTGATCTGGGAGCGGAATCGTGAGCCGGCCCCAGCGCCGCCGGCGGGATCGGCACGTCCGGCGTCCGCGCCACCGTCGCGGCCAGGATCAGGAACGTGATCCGCCGCCGCTCGTCCGGGTGCTCGGCGACAAACGCGTCGTAACCGTCGAGGAGGCCGCGGATCGCGGCGAATACCGGAGCGTCGTCGATCTCATCGGGGACGTCGCAGGCGAGCCGGGCCAGCGCGAGCATTTCGGTCGGGTCGACGCCGCGCATCGACCCCATCGCGCTGAAGAGCAGGAAGAAGGCGACCCGGTCCAGCAGCAGGTGCGGCGCCGTTTCGCGCTCTCCGATCGCCGCCCCAGCGGGCTCGAGTGTCTCCGCGGCCGCCATGCGCAGTGACTGTCCGGCCGCGATCGAACGGACCTGGTCGGCCGAGAACCCGAGCTGGAGCGCCCACCGCATCTGGAATGCGGCCGAGATCAACGTGTTGCCGTACGGCGCGTCGCTGGCGAACACGATCTGCCCGGGCGGGACGAGCGAGAACAGCGCCTCGAGGTCGGTCGGGATCCACCAGGCTGTGTCGAACAGCAGGTTCGGGAGATCGGCCGCCGCGCGCCAGATCCAGGACAGGTCGCTGGTGCCGGCGTGGGCCAGGATCAACCGGGCGTTCGGGAACTCCTCGGCCAGCTGGACGGCGTGCAGGCCAAGTGCGGGGATGCCGCGGCCGGCGTGGATGAGCACGGGGAGCGAACGCTCGTGGGCCAGCGCAACCAACGGCTTGACACCCGGGTGGTCGAGCGTGAACTGCTCGGCGCGCGGATGCAGTTTGATCCCACGGGCGCCGTTGTCGAGGCTGCGCGTGGCCTCGGGCAGCGAGTGATCGTGCGGATTGACCCGGCAGAACGGGATGAGCAGCCCGTCAGGCGCGTCCCGGGCGGCCGCCAGCACGGCGTCGTTGGCCGCGGCGTAGCCGTCGGGCTCGTGGAAGGGGAAGGTGAACGCCCCACGCGCACCCGCGGTTTGCAGCGCGCTCACCAGCTCCTCGCCGCTCTGCTTCATCCCGTCGGGGTCGTTGAACCCCAGATGGGTGTGAGCGTCGAACAGCTCGAGACCCGGAACCTGCTCGTAGATGACCTCGGTCCACGGACGGAGCGCTTCGAACAGGTTCATCGCGGGATTCGTATCAACTGAATGGCCGGCGGCGCTTGGCGGCGGCGCCTTACTATGAACTCACGATGTCCCGGTCGCTCGCGGAACCCTGGCGCCTTGGCGGCGTCGCTATCCCCAACCGCGTGGTGCTCGCGCCGCTCGCCGGAATCGGCAACTGGTTCGTCCGCCTTCAGGCCAAGCGGTTTGGCGCCGGCCTCGTGGTGTCCGAGATGGTGTCGAGCTTCGCGGTGCATTACCGCAACGAGCGTACCTGCCGCGAGCTGCTGC
>Ga0335072_10007080_pt1 | contig 16369 bp, 15 predicted proteins | sample Lox_Sample_21_FD_206725 | JGI IMG/M metagenome (GOLD analysis project Ga0335072, IMG submission 206725) | Soil microbial communities from Loxahatchee National Wildlife Refuge, Florida, United States - Lox_Sample_2.1 | ecosystem: Environmental > Terrestrial > Soil > Wetlands | place: USA...
CGGTGCGATGAATCATATCCTCGTGGTCGACGACGAGGCCGACATCCGGGAATCGCTCGACGGCATTCTGCGCGAAGAGGGTTACACCGTTACCAGCACCGCAAGCGGGCATGAGGCGATGGTGCTGCTGCGCGACGCTCCCTATGATGTGCTGCTGCTCGATATCTTTCTGCCAGACCGCGACGGACTCGACGTGCTGCACGATATAAATTCACTGGCTGCGGAAAATCAGCCCGAGGTCATCGTGGTCTCAGGGCACGCAACCATCGAAACGGCGGTGAAGGCCACCAAGCTTGGGGCCTTTGATTTTCTTGAGAAACCGCTGCTGCTTGACCGCACGTTGATCGTGGTAAAGAACGCGGTGGAAGCCCGCAGGCTTCGCAATGAAAACCTGGAATACAAGCGTCAGCTCGCGCTTGAAACAACCATCACCGGAGAAAGCGTTCCCGCCAAGGCAATTCGCCAGCAGATCAAGCTCATGGCGCCGACTACCGGCCGTGTGCTGATCTTCGGCGAGTCCGGCTCCGGGAAAGAGCTGATCGCACGCGCCATTCATGCCGAAAGCCCCCGCCATGACCGCGTGTTTGTTGAGCTCAACTGCGCCGCGATCCCTGAGGACTTCATTGAGAGCGAGTTGTTCGGCTACCGCAACGGCGCCATCGCCGGCGGCCCGCCGGAAAAACGCGGGACGTTTGAGCGGGCAAATGGCGGAACACTCTTCCTCGACGAGGTGGGAGACATGAGCCTGAAGACGCAGGCCAAAGTACTGCGCGCTCTCGATGAGCAGAGCTTCGTTCCTGTCGGCGCGACTCAGCCCATCAGAGTGGATGTGCGCGTGATCGCCGCAACCAACAAAAACCTGGAAGACGAAACTGCAAAAGGGAACTTCCGTGAAGATCTTTTCTATCGCCTCAACGTTATGCCGTTCTTCGTCCCGCCGCTGCGCGAGCGCAAGGAGGACATCCGGCCGCTCGCGCGTGAATTTCTCCGCATTTTCGGACGTGAGTATGGAAGGCCGCGGATCGAGATCGGCGAAGACGCCATTGAGCTGCTGAAGCAGTATCCGTGGCCGGGCAATGTGCGTGAGCTGAAAAACGTTCTGGAGCGTGTGCTCATTCTGAATCCGCAAACCAACCGCATCGAGCGGCGCCACCTGCCCATGCTGGTCCATCGCCGGAGAGAGAAGCAAACCGAGGACTTCACCACGTTGCAGCAGGCACGCGAAGCCTACGAGCGCGAGTACATTCTGAAGAAAATCGACGAATGCCACGGCAATATGAGCCGCGCCGCCGAGTCACTCGGGCTCGAACGCAGCCACCTCTACCGCAAGATGCGCGCGCTGGGTATCAACATGCGCGAATAGGCTGGATATCGGCTTTGAAGACAACCCGGATGGCGGCCAACCGAATCGTAATGAGCAAGTCATCAAGCGGCGCGTAGTGTATCGGCGGGCCGTACCAAATGCCTCAGTCCAAACGACTGGGGCATTTGATTGTTTAGTCCTTGCGATCGTCCTTTGCGCCAAGGTCTTCGAGCTGGCGGCGCCAATCCAGCGACTCGACAAATCCGCGCGACTCGCGCCAGTTCTCCTTCACGATTACATGCAGTTCAAGGAAGACCCTCGTCCCCAGCAGGGACTCGATCTCTTTACGCGCGGCTGTCCCGATCTCTTTCAGTTTGCTGCCGCCTTTGCCGATCAGGATCGCCTTCTGTCCGGCACGCTCGCAATAGATCACGGCGGAGATGCGCGTCAGAGGCGGCTTGTCGCCAGGTTTTGGCTTTCTTCCCTTCGGTAGCTCCCGCGGCTCCTCATATCGTTCAATGGCTACCGCCGATGCATAGGGAACCTCTTCGCCAGTCTCCACCAGAATGCGTTCGCGAATCAGTTCCGCCACAAGGAAGCGCTCCGGCTGGTCGGTGAATTGATCTTTTGGGAAATAACGCTCGCCCTGAGGTAGTACGTCGATCAGTCTTGTCAGGAGGCGATCCAGTCCATCGCGTTTGCGCGCGGAAATCGGAATGACCTCGGCAAATTCGTGCAGCGCGGAGAGCTGTTGAATGAGCGGCAGCAGCTTCGAGCGTTCGATCAGGTCGATTTTGTTGATGAGCAGAAAGACCGGGCAATCGAGCTTGCGCAATAGCTCGAAGACAAACGCGTCCTCACTCTGATCTCGTGTTTTGGCGTTTTCATGGTGTGCAGCCCCGCCTGGGTCGGATAAATCCAACGCTGGAAGATCAAGCCTCCGTGTGGCGTCCACAATCAGCAGTACCGCGTCGCGCGTCTCCAGCGCATCATAGACCTCCTGCATCATGCGTTTGTCGAGTGAGGTCCCCGGCTTGTGCACTCCGGGCGTGTCCACAAAAACAATCTGCGCGGCAGGGTGCTTCCCTTTCACCGCCGGAACCTCCAGAATGCCGTGGATGCGCGTGCGCGTGGTCTGCGGCTTGGCAGTGACAATCGCTACTTTCTCGCCCACCAGCGCATTGATCAGCGTGGATTTTCCCGCATTCGGGCGCCCGATGATGGATACAAATCCTGACTTCAAAATCACACTCCTCGCTTTTGGGCCGATGACGTTATTCTCCTTCTTCGCTCTTCCGCACGCGCCCCACGCGCAGCCGTTCAATGCGCCGGTCCGTCGAAGCCAGAACCTCAAACCGCATCCCGTAACGCTCAACCACTTCGCCCGCCTGTGGAATCCGCCCCACGGCCTCGCTCACCAGCCCGGCCACAGTCGTAGCCTCCGAGTCTTCCGGCAGTTCCACATCTTCGCCCAGTAGCTCTCCCAGCCGCTCCACGTCGAGATTCCCCGGAACCAGCCATGATCCGTCGGGCTCGCGCGCCACCATTTCGCCTTCGTCCTTTTCGTGTTCATCGCTGATGGTGCCTACGATCTCTTCAATCAAATCTTCGATGGTCACCAGCCCGGCTACGCCGCCGTATTCGTCGATCACAATGTCCATATGCTGCTTCGCGCGCTGCATCTCGCGCAGCAGCTCGTTCACCTTCTTGGTTTCCGGAGTGAACGCCGCCGTCCGCTGAATGCTGGCTACTGTTTGCGTGCGCGCGTCCTCATCGCGAATGCGCAGCAGGTCATGCGCGAAGACGATGCCTGTGATGTGGTCCAGTGTTTGTTCATACACCGGGACGCGCGAATAAGGCTGGCTTTCGAGCATGCGCAAAAACTGTTCCAGCGTGGTCGAGCCGGGAACGGCAAACATCTCCGGCCGCGGAGTCATGACCTCGCGCACTACCTTGTCGCCAAACTCGACGGCTGAGCGCACCAGCTCGCGGTCGCTCTCCTCCAGAATCCCTTCTTCTTCGCCTGCCTCAATCAGGGCGTCGACAGCTTCGAGAGTAGTTTCATCCTGCGTGCGCGGCGCAGTCTCAGCCAGTGCGGCGATCGACAGCAGGAATCCCAGGAATAAGGTCACCGGAGTCATGAGGTAGAAAAGCACACGCAGCGGCCACCGCAGCCGTGCGATCCAGATACCGCGCGTGCGTGTGAAAAAGACAAAGGGCAAAAGCTGATTGCAGATGAGAATTACCAGCACCACGCCGAGTACGGCCTGCGCGATCTCCGCCGCGGTGGGCCGGTCGGCAATTGTGCTGCGGTAAAAGAGCATCATGCCGAAGAGCAGCGTGAGGCATGCGAGAGACAGTTGCGCGAGGATTGAAGCCGAAAGCCGGATATGCTCTCGGCTCAGCCCCAGCCGCGGCTCCACGCGCTGCTCCCACGCGTCGATATTCTCCTCGAACTCGCGCGCCAGGAACTTGCCCATCTCCGAGTAGAGCCGATCCACATAAGACGCCAGCGTAAGCACAACCAGCAGCACCACGATTACCACGGCAGCAGCAATCTTCATCGCCTTCGACTCCGCTTCGGTGCGTCCAGGGGAGTGCGCGCGATCAGTCCCTGGCTGAGACCAAGCTTCTTTCGCAGCAGATCTTCCTTCCTCGCCATTTCGCCCGAATCCGTTTCATGGTCATAGCCGGACAGGTGTAAGACTCCGTGCAGCAGCAATACGCGCAGTTCCAAATCAAGCGTGTGCCCGCGCTGCTGCGCCTCGCGCGCCGCAGTTTCTACCGAGATTGCCAGATCGCCGGCAATGCGCACGCGGCCCATGCCGTCTCCTCCTGGAAACGACAGCACGTCGGTGGCTTTGTCTTTGCCGCGAAACTCCCGGTTCAGTCGCCGAACCTCCGTGTCGCCCGTAAGCAGCGCGGAGACCGATCCCCTCACTTGCGCCAAGCGCGTCGCCTCAGCCAGAAACGCTTCCAGCCCGCGTCGGGTGAAGGCAGAGCGGGGAAACTTCGCACGGATGGAGGGTTCAATCACGATCATCGCAATACAAAAGCAAAGGAGGGCGCAAACGCCCTCCTCATAATCGTATAGTAGAGCCGCGCTACTGCGGCTTCGCCGACGTCCGCCCCTGGTCCTCGGGCATCTGTAGCGGCAGTTCCGGCTGCACGCGGCCAAAGCTGTCGTAAGCCTGAATAATGCGCTGGACCAGATGATGCCGCACTACATCGCCACTCTCGAAGTGGACAAAGCCGATACCGTCCACACCCTCGAGCACCGCCGTGGCCTCAATCAGCCCCGACTTACGCGGATTGGGCAGATCGATCTGCGTAATATCGCCGGTGATGACGGCCTTGGCATTGTTGCCCAGGCGCGTCAGGAACATCTTCATCTGCTCGCTGGTGGTGTTCTGCGCCTCGTCCATAATGACGAAGGCGTCGTTAAGCGTGCGCCCACGCATAAAAGCCAGCGGAGCGATCTCAATTACGTTCTTTTCGAGCATCCTGTCCACGCGCTCCGGCTCCAGCAGGTCGTAGAGCGCGTCATATAAAGGACGCAGGTAGGGATCGACCTTCTCCTGCAGGCTGCCGGGCAGAAAGCCCAGCCGCTCGCCCGCTTCGACTGCGGGACGCACCAGCACAATCCGGCTCACTTTTTTGGCCAGTAGAGCCGCCGCGGCCATGGCCACTGCAAGATACGTTTTGCCTGTGCCCGCAGGACCGATGCCGAAGACCATATCCATGTTTTCGATTGCTTCGACATAGCGCCGCTGGTTGAGCGAGCGCGGCTGCACCATGCGTTTGATGCCGGTAGAGCGCTGCTTGCCCGTCTCGGCCAGCGAACGCAGGGAAACCGAGGGGTCAGCCACCACCAAACGCAGCATCCCGTTCAGCTCGCCATTCTGCAGGTTCACCCCCGCTCGTCGAAGCGCCTCAAAGTCCGCGAAGATGCGATGCACGCGCGCCACGCTCTCCTCGGGACCTTCCACCATCACAGCATCCTGCTTCATCTCAATGCGCACATGGAGCATATCTTCCATGAGCCTCAGGTTTTCATCGCGAGTCCCGAACAGGGGCTCAAGATTCGGCGTGATGTCCAGCGCTTTTGTACTCAAGCTAAGGAAAAACCTCCGTGGCGGCCCTGAAAAGGGCTACCTGTTGGATGCAGATTGGAATGAGAAGAAGCAACCGTGCGATCCCCGAAGCAGCTTGAAACCTGCCGTACCGCCGGGTCCCGCGATTGCGCCAAAGGGTGACGATGCGCTCAGAGTAGCCCCACTCTTTCCTGCCGTCAATCCCCGATTCGTGAAAAGTAGATGAGGGCAGTATCAATACGGAGACCGGGGAATGAACGAGCGTGTCCGGCGGTTACCTACACAGTCAGGAATGCTTTCCAACCCTGACGGGGAACGGCTCGCTGCGCACCAGCGCGGCGTTGTCCCAGTTCACGGAAGCGGCGCGATAGACGCTGTCCATAAATTCAAGGATTACATCCGAGGGCGATGGGGCCGTCCGCACGTCGTCGTAGTTCAGGAAAAACTCCTTCCGGTCGTTGCTGTAAAAGGCCGCCGCCGGCCGGACGACCGCCTTGCCGAGACCCTCAGGCTCGGGCGCGGCATAGGCGTAGTAGGCGGCCCGACCATATCCGCCGTTGCCGGGCCAGAACCCGAAGCTGATGACCTCGTGCGAATACGCCTCGCGCGTGACCAGGTCGGCGCCTGGCCGCTCCGGCGCGCGGCGTCCGGAAAAGCGCGTAACGGCCAGATCAAAGCTGCCCCAGAAGAAGTGGACCGGGCTGGCCTTGCCGAGCCAGTTGGCCTGAAACTGCTTGAAGACCTCAGCGGATTGCATGAGGATGCGCCAGAAGCGATGCGCCGCGTCGGGATCATAGGAGGCGTGAACCGTATCTTCAGCGAACGGGATGGGATCGGCGACCTCATCGGGAATGGAATGGATCGTAATGTGAATGCCGAGCGAAGTCAGCGCGTCCATGTACTCGCGGTAGAACGCGGCGACCGACTGCGCGCGCAGCGGCAAAATTTTGACTGGCCCGGCGCTGTGGCGGATCACCAGCCTGTGATCGATAAAGTCGAACTCGACATCGAAGCACTCGCTGCCCAAGGGGATTGAGGAAGTCGTGAGCCCGCGCGCCGTCACGTAGAACGTCACATGCCACCAGTGGTTCAGCGGGGCGCACAGCACAAGCCGGGTATGTCCCACAATTTGCATCCACATATGCAGCGTGTCAGCGGTGTCTTTCCACTCGTCCCACGGTAAAGCCGGCCAAACAGACTCGGAAGCGCTCATTCGCTTTCCTCCCGTTGCAAAGTTACAGGAAAACAATAATCCCCTCCCGCGGACTCTGCGCAAGCAGGCCCAACGGAGGGGAAAATCACACATTGCTGCTCAGCGGTGCTTGATGAAATCGCCGGTATGCAGCTCTGCCATCGCCTGGCGCAGCTGCTCCTGGGTATTCATTACAATCGGCCCGTACCAGGCCACCGGCTCTTCGATCGGCTTGCCCGACACCAGCAGAAAGCGAATGCCTTCCGGCCCCGCCTGCACGCTGATCTCGTCGCCCCGGTCGAACAGCACGAGCGAGTGATTGCGCGACTCGTACACCGGCGCCGCCTTCGGATCCGCTGCCTGTTCGGTCAGCACCGCCTGCGGGTTTGACGCGTCACGGAAGGTGCCCGATCCTGCGAACACATAGGCGAAGGCGTTACGAGTCGTCTCAACCTTCAGCCGCTTGCGCTGGCCAGGCGCGACTGAGATGTCCAGGTAATTCGGGTCCGCCGCTACACCCTCCACCGGCCCCTTTTTGCCCCAGAACTCCCCGCAGATAATGCGGACGCGTGTTCCATCGTCATCGGTGACCTCCGGAATCGCGCTCGAGGGAATGTCCTGGTAGCGCGGATCCGTCATCTTGAGGTGCGAGGGCAGGTTCGCCCATAGCTGAAAGCCGTGCATGCGGCCCTGCGCGTCTCCGTGCGGCATCTCCTGATGCAGAATGCCGCTGCCCGCCGTCATCCATTGCACGTCTCCGTCGGTCATCTTGCCTTTGTTGCCCAGGCTGTCTCCATGCTCCACGGAACCGGCAAGGACGTAGGTAATCGTCTCGATGCCGCGGTGCGGGTGCCACGGAAATCCGGCCAGGTAGTCCTCCGGCTTCTCGTTGCGGAAGTCATCCAGCAGCAGGAACGGGTCGAACTCCTTCGTTTTGCCGAAGCCGAAGGCGCGCTGGAGCTTTACGCCCGCGCCCTCGATGGTCGGTTTGGTTTCAAGAATCTGTTTTACTGCACGTAGTGACATTGTTACTTCTCCCTTCGCGCCGCAGAGAGCCGTGAATTTCTGATGCTCTCGGGGGCGGCTAAATCAGGCCCTACAATTTCAGGCCTTCACAAACTGAACATCCAGCGTGATCGTGATCTCATCGCCAAGAAGGACGCCGCCCGTCTCCAATGGGGAGTTCCAGACCAGCCCGAAGTCCTTGCGGTTGATCTTCGTAGTAGCCGATAGGCCGATGCGGGTGTTTCCCCAGGGATCCTTGGCGGGGGCGCTCGGCCCCTCCACGGCAAACGTGACCTTCCGGGTGGCGCCGTGAATCGACAACTCACCGTCGATCGTCAATTCGCTTTCGGCTGTGCGGGCCACATGGGTGGACTTGAAGGCCAGCGTAGGGAACTTCTCCACATCGAAGAAGTCTGCGCTCTTCAAGTGCCCGTCGCGCTGTACATCCCGCGTATTAATGGATGCCGCATCGATCGTCGCCTCGACGCTGGACTTTGTAATATCGCCCTCGTCAAGCTTGAGCACACCGGAAATCCCGGTGAACTGGCCCTTTACGTTGGAAATCATCATATGTTTCACCTTGAACTCGGCGACGGAGTGGACCGGGTCGATGTTCCAGGTAGTGATGGCAGATGCGGCTGTTGTGCTCATGGTGGTTAGCTCCTTTTCGCTTCTTTAGATTCGTGATCCCGATATTCGTTGCAACAAATATTATGTCCAAAAATCAGCCGATTCTGGCCCGGCTTTCCTGCAGCAGGACGGTCAAGACCCGCAGGCTCTCGCTGCCCAGATGTCCCAGTTGGCGATGGTGGGTCTCTTGTATCGGCCCATCCAGGCGAGCCAACAAATCCAGACCTTCGGGAGTAATCCGCGCCAGCACGATCCTCCGGTCCTTGTTCTCCCGCCATCGCATGATCAGCGAACGCTTCTCCAGCCGGTCGAGCAGGCGAGTGATGTCCGGGTCCCGCGTGATCATCCGGTTGCCGATTTCGCCGCAGGGCAGCCCCTCAGGTGCCCCGCGCAGGATGCGAAGGACATTATACTGATTCGAGGAGAGTTCCTCGGCCTTCAATACCTGCGAAAGGCGGCGGGAGAGCATGTCCGTGGTGCGCAGCAACTCCAGAAAGGCCGCTTCTTCCGGACTGGGCCGCAGCCTCGTCCGTGAAACGGATTGTCCTGAGTTCTCCATCTACATCAACAATAGTCGTTACAACGATATTTGTCAAGAATCCAACAAAAAGCCCGCAGGGTTAGCTGCTGACCGCAACAACTACTTTCCCGGGAAGGGCTCTCTCCCGGGCCGCGCCGCTGTACGCCATGGCAGCTTTTTCCAGAGGGACGACCGTATTCGCGAAGGTCTTGAGTTTCCCTGCATCCAGTAACAGCGCAATTGCGGCTAATTGCTCGTGCCGGGGCTCGACGATGAAAAACGCATCTTTGACGCGCTGGTCTTTGCTCCCGCTGCCGCCCGACGCGATCGTTATCATCCGCCCGCCGGGTTTCAGTACGCTCCACGAACGATCCAGCGTCTCTCCGCCGACGGAATCGAAGACAACGTCGACTCCAGCAATCTCATCCTCGAACCGAGATTTCTGATAATCAATGACCCTGCCGGCGCCGAGGCGCTTCACAAAATCGATATCGCGCGCCGCGGCCGTCGCGATGACATACGCGCCATGCAGATTCGCGAGCCGAACTGCAAAAACCCCGACCGCCCCTGCACCTCCATGAACCAAGACCTGCTCGCCAGACCTGATCCTGGCCCGTTCCAGAAGGCCCTGCCACGCGGTCAATGCGCCGATAGGTACGGTGGCCGCGGCGGTATGGGTAAGCGAAACTGGTTTTGTGGCGATTCTCCCCGGCTCAGTGAGGCAGAATTCCGCCGTTGCGCCGTCCACAAACCAGTCGTTCATGCCATAGACTTCCTGCCCGGTCTCAAAGCCGCTCACACTTTTCCCGAAGGCAGCCACAACGCCTGAGAATTCATGTCCGGGCACGGCGCCCGTCCGCGGTTCCCCCGCTTCTGTGTGCGAAGTGGGATACCAGCCGAGCTCGGTTGGCGTTACGCCCGCGGCGCGAATGCGTATCAGAACCTCGTTATCCTGGGGCTGGGGCTCAGGGATCTCGACGGCAACGAGCATTGAAACCTTGTCCGCCTTCCTCACTTCCATGGCCTTCATCAATTTGCCCGTCACGCTCTGCCCTCAGTAAGCCTGTAGATCGAAATGCTCTTCCCGCGGATTCAAATTGACCCAGCCCTAAAAATCCAATAAACTTAAGCATTGCAGGGGATGTGATATTCGCTGCATCCCATTTCCACGTAAAAAGAGAGTTCAGAGAAATACCATGGCAAACCATGTTTCCGCGCTCAAGCGCGTCCGTCAAACCGAAAAGCGCACTGTGGTCAACCGCGCAAATAAGAGCCGTGTCCGTGGCAGCCTGCGCGCACTGCGCGAGGCCATCCAAAAGGGTGATGTGAAAGCCGCTGGCGAGCAGTACCGCGCCACCGCCTCCGCGCTCGACAAGAGCGTCCAGAAGGGCATTCTCCACGCCAACACCGCGTCCCGCTACAAAAGCCGCCTCAACGCACGCGTCAAGGCGCTGGCGACCAAGTCTGCCGCTTAAATTCCGATCTGCTTCTACGGTTCAGCAAAAAGCCGGGAATCTTCCCGGCTTTCTTCTGCTTACGACGCATCGCGGCTGGCGGCTCCAGGCATCTGCCGGCTAGAAAAGGCTCCTCGTCTTTCTGCGATAATGTCATTATCCCGAAAGGCGGTCTTTTTGCTGCGTAATCGAATCTCCCTGGGACTTTTCCTGGTCCTGCTGGTGGTGTTTGCCGCCGTTGCGTGCCGGGCGCAAAGCTCATCCGACGGAAGCGCCTCGGCGAAGCCCCTTACCCCCACCATCAGCCGCAGTATTGAAGTCACATTGCGCGCCAAGCTGGAGATTCCGCCGGATTATGTGATTCATGTCGGTCCGCGCACGCCGAGCAACACGCCCGGGTTCGACAACCTATTGGTTTCGTTCGATCTGCCGGGAAGTCCTGACCATTCGCAAAAACTGGAATTCCTGATCTCGGACGACAACAAGACGCTGGAGCGGGTAGCGCGGTGGGATATCAGCGCCGACGCCGCCGATATTGTCCCCATCGGCAACCGGCCAATACGCGGAAACCCCAATGCCAAAGTTGCGCTGGTGAACTTCGACGACCTCGAATGCCCCTTTTGCGCCAAGCTGCATTCCGAACTGTTTCCCAATACGCTGGAGCATTACAAAGGGCTCATCAAGATCGTCTATCGAGATATGCCAATTCCCGAGCTGCACCCCTGGGCTATGCATGCAGCCGTCAACGCCAACTGCCTGGCGGCGCAGAGCGGCACGGCATATTGGAACTATGTGGACTATGTGCACACGCATGGCGAGGACATCACCGGGCCGGACCGCGATGTGAAAAAGTCGGAAGCGATGCTCGACAAGCTGGCGCTGGAGCAGGGCGGAATAGACAAGCTCGACGCTGCGAAGCTGAGCGCCTGTGTTGCCAGGCAGGACGAGAGCGGCATCCGCGAAGAATTGAAGTTATCCGACAGCCTGGACATTGACCAAACGCCAACACTCTTTGTAAACGGCGAAGTGGTTGAGGGAGCGCTGCCCGAGGATGTGTTGTGGAAAGTGATCGACCGCGCGCTGGTATCGGAGGGTGTTACGCCGCCGCCGAATCCTTACGACCAGCCCGGGAAGCCGGTTGTAACGACAGCAGGACAGACAGCCGGCGGGGCGGCAGCCAAGCCTTAGAACTACGGGAGAAACCCCGGAATCTCTCTTCAGGCCCGCAGCCAGGTCTGGTTTGCATTATTCTGTAGGAACCTGCCAGTTTTGGAGAACAAGAGGGTTTACCCTGCTGGACGGACGAGGGCTGTGCGGCTGCTCGCTGCTTCCTCAAGGAGATATTTTTGCAACACACACTGAACGCTGCGCGTCACGCTTCCCCCTTGAATTTCCTGCGCAAGTCCAAATTTCCAGGTTACCTGTTTGCAGGGGCATTGGCCGTCACCCTTGGCGTGTCGGTCACCGGATGCAAGAGCGGCCACAACCCGGAGGTGGTGGCGACGGTCAACGGCCAGCCCATTCTGCGCTCCGATGTAGAGGTTCTCTATCAGGCCACGCTGGGCAACTCGCACGGGCAGCCGTCGGAAGACCAGGCGGACGTCGTGCGGCTGAATATCATTCACAATCTGATCGATCAGGAGATCCTGATGCAGCGCGCGGCCAAGCTGCACCTGACGGCCAATGATGAAGAGGTGCAGAGCAAGCTGGACGAGATCAAGGCCCCGTATACGCCGGAAGAATTCAACAAGCGGCTCGAGGCGCAGCACATGACGCTCGACAAGCTGAAGGAAGAGATTCGGCGCGACAAGACGGAAGAAAAGCTGTTCAACAAAGAGATCAACTCCCGGATCAACGTCACGGACGCCGATATCTCCAACTACTACAATGCGCACAAAGTGGAGTACGACGTTCCCCAGCCGCAATATCATATCGCGGAGATCGTTGTGACTTCGATCCCGGCTCCGGCGCAGCAGGCCGGCAATCTGCAGAACAGCAAGGCGATGAACGACGCCGAGGCCAAGCGCAAAATCGACTCGCTGCACAATCAGATCGAGAGGGGCGAAGACTTCGGCATGCTTGCGGCCAACTTCTCCGAGCGTCCTGACAATGCGCAGAGCGGCGGCGATATGGGTATTGTTTCCGAGCAGCAGCTGAAGACCGAACCCGAAGTCTATGCCGCTATCAGCAAGCTGAATCCGGGCCAGGTGACCGATGTTCTCCCGCTTTACGAGAACACGCCGACCGGGAAAAAACAGATAGGCTATGCAATCTACAAGCTGCTGGACAAGGAGTCGGCGGGGCAGCACGACCTGAGCGATCCGCGCGTTCAGCAGGCGATCCGCAAACAGTTGCACGACGCCCGCTCCCAGCTTTTGCAGAATGCCTACATTGAGATGCTGCAGGACCAGGCGCGCGTGGTGAACTACTACGCGGAAGAGATCTTCAAGAACGGCGTCCAGTAGAGAAAATATGATCCGGTACGGGATTCTGGGCTTTGGCCATCATGCCGTTCGCAGGCTGATGCAGGGCTTTGCGGAGGCTTCTGACGCGAAGCTCACCGGAATATGGCGGCGCGATGCGGCGAAGGCCCGGGAGAACGCGCGCGAGTATTCCATCCCTCATGTTTTTGCCTCTGCGCATGCGCTCTGCGCTTCGCCGGAGATCGACGCCGTGTTTGTCGTCTCTCCCGACGCGCTGCACCTTGAGCATGTGCTTCTGGCCGCGCAGCATGGCAAGCATGTGCTCTGCGAAAAGCCGCTGGCCATGAACGCGGGCGAGGTCGAGCGTATGCTGGCCGCGGTCGAACTCCATGGAGTAAAGCTGGGTGTGGCGCAGAACATGCGCTACAACAGCAGTCTGGCTCTGATGCGGAAGTGGATCGCCGAAGGGCGCATCGGTAAACCGGTGCTGGCGCAGGCGCAGTTTGCCTATTCGGCGAAGGATAGTCCGCGCGCCTGGATCTACGATCCGAAGCTGGCGCTGGGTGGCCCAATCGGCGATGTGGGCATTCATTGCGTGGACGCGCTGCGCTATGTGCTCGGAACAGACGTGACCGCCGTCGGCACGATGGCGCATGTGGACGCGCATTCCGGCTCGGTCGAGTCACACGCGGTGGTTGGACTGGATTTCACGTCGGGCGCGATGGGCGCAGTGACGGTGACTACGCGCGCGGCCTACCGCACGCTCATGGAAGTCACCTGCGCACACGGCGTGATCATTTGCGAGAACGGCCTTACGGTGGACTTTCCCGTCGACGTGGTGATGCGGCGCGGCACAGAAGTTGTGACCAGCGAGACAGTCTCGAACGCCGATGCTTACAGCCGCATGTTGGACGGCTTCTCCGGCTGGATTGAGGGGCGCGACGAATATCTGGCGCCGGGGCTCGACGGCCTGCACAACCAACGCATCCTGGATGCGGCCTACGAGAGCTGGCGCGATGGGGTTCGCATCAACCTCGAATAACGCAGCCGCCTATTCGATCACGGCAAGTACGTCTCCCGCAGCGACGGTGTCTCCCGGGGAGACGCGCAGTTCGGCAACCTTCCCGCCCTTGGGCGACTTCAGTTCGTTCTGCATCTTCATCGCTTCGATGACCACGATGCCCTGATGGGCTTCGACGGTTTCTCCCCGCTGTGCGAGCACGCGCACCACTCGTCCCGGCATGGATGCCTTGATCGCTTTGGGGCCATCAGTCCCTGCAGCGCGGGCACGCCGCGCCTTGAGCGAGCGCGGATCGTCAACGCGGTATTGGAAGCGTTCTCCGGCGACGAGGACCGCGGGATCGTTCGCATCGTCTTCAAGAACTGCGCTCCATGCGCGAGTTTCCCCGGCATTCCCTTGAACAATCAGCGACAGCACGCCCGGGCGCAGAACCTGCGCCTCGACCGCGATGGAAACTCCATCGAGCGTAAGAGTGTTTTCCCCAGGTATGTATTCGAGCACGCGAATTCGACCCCTGATCTCGATCTCCAGCTTCACCGGCGCAGGCCCTCCTTGCGCGCGGCTCGCTTCCAACCGCTTGCGGACTGTTGCGCAACAGCAGGAGCAGCGCCGCGCCGGCTTTCAAAGACGGCAGCGGCAATCGCGGCTATGTTTTCGCAGTCTTCCCCCGAATCGTTCGCGGATTCAGAAGCAGTCTGCGCGAGCAGGCGGTCTAAATAGCCTGTGTCAATGCGGGCCGCCTTGAAGTCCGGGTCGTTGAGGATGCGCCGGAAGAAGGCCAGATTCGTCCGGATGCCTCCGATCACATACTCATCGAGTGCTCGAAGCATGCGCGCAATCGCTGCCTCGCGCGTGGGCGCATAGGCGATGAGCTTGGAGAGCATGGGGTCATAGTCCATCGGCACCGTCCAGCCCTCGTAGATGCCGGAGTCCTCACGGATGCCGGGGCCGCCGGGCTGCAGGAGCCGCGTAATCCTTCCGGGCGAGGGAAGAAATCCGTTCTCAGGGTCCTCGGCGTAGACGCGGCACTCGATGGCGTGGCCGCGCAGACGGACATCTTCCTGTTCGAGCGGCAGCGGCTCGCCCTGAGCGATGCGAATCTGCAGATGCACGAGGTCGAGTCCAGTCACCAGCTCGGTGACTGGATGCTCGACCTGAAGACGCGTATTCATCTCGAGGAAGTAAAAGGCCTCTGTGTCGTCCAGCAGAAACTCTACCGTTCCGGCGTTCGTGTATCCGGCGGATTTCGCAAGGCGCACGGCAGCCTCGCCCATTTGCCGGCGGAGTTCGGCGTTGACGACGGCCGACGGCGCTTCCTCAATCACCTTCTGGTGCCGCCGCTGTACCGAGCACTCGCGTTCGCCGAGGTAGAGGGAGTGCCCATACTCGTCAGCGAGCACCTGAATCTCGATATGGCGCGGGCGCTCAATGAGCTTCTCCAGATAAACTTCGCTCGACCCGAAGGCGCGCTCGGCCTCACTCTGTGCCCCCTCAAAGGCGGACTTCAGATCCTCGCTGCGGCTGACGGCGCGCATGCCTTTGCCTCCACCTCCGGCAGCCGCCTTCAGCATCACCGGGAATCCAATCTCGCCGGCGACCTCAAATGCCTCTTCGAGCGACGCCAGGCCCTTCGTCGATCCGGGCGTGCGCGGCATTCCTGCTCTATCCGCGGCCTGCCGGGCGCGCGTCTTCGAGCCAAGCTCGCGCATGGCCGATGCTGGCGGCCCGATGAACTTGATCCCGGCCTGCTCGCAGGCTTCCGCGAAGTCGGCGTTCTCTGAAAGAAAGCCGTAGCCGGGATGGATAGCGTCAGCTCCGGCGCGGCGTGCGATGTCAAGCAGCAGATCACCGCGCAGGTAAGATTCAGCCGCAGAAGCAGGGCCGAGCCGGTAGGCCTCCTGCGCTTCGAGCACATGCGGCGCAGCGCGGTCGGCGTCAGAATAGACCGCCACAAACGGGATGCCCATCTCACGGCAGGCGCGTGCAATGCGCAGGGCGATCTCTCCGCGATTGGCGATGAGAATTTTTCTGAAGGCGCGAGGCTGTGTGTTCGCGGGCAAGAGGCTATTGTAAGGCAATGGCTCGACCGGAGGCAGCGCTCTAAAAGACGCGCTCGGCCCAGGAAAGGCTGCCCGCCGTGCCTACGTTCGCAAGCGTGAAGTTGTAGAGATAGGTCGTATGCTCGGGTACGGTTCCCAGGGCGTATCTGCGCACCTCAAAACTCAATCCGCAGCAGTTCCAGTTATAAGTAGTCTGTATACCCGCGTACTGCAGCTGATCCAGCGTGAAGTCGTACCCGGTATTCACGCCCACGCTCAAACCCTGCTTGATCGGGCTTCCGTAAATCGCCGATAGCCGCAGCTGATTGAAATTGATCTCCGTTTGGGCGGACGATGTCGTGACCGGAGTCCCGGGCGAAATTTGAGCGGGACTCTCCGCGGGTGCGGCGCCGGGCAGCGTATGAAGGTGAGCATCTCCCAATACGAAAGTGAAATCGTCATGCTTGTATGAGGTAAACAAGTTGCTCGAGTCGAGCCGCCCGGTTTTAGTGTCGTAATCCACGTCCCATTCCAGGTCGGTCGCGGATGTCGTCTGCCAGCGCAGCCTGGAGATTATCGGGGAATAGTGGCGGGGGTACTCGAGGAATGCGACCCCGCTTAAATCCAGCGTCGTATCCAGCACATTGCGCGTGCCCGGCGTAACGGCTCCCCCGAAGTCAGGCTCGAA
>Ga0335072_10007081_pt1 | contig 16366 bp, 14 predicted proteins | sample Lox_Sample_21_FD_206725 | JGI IMG/M metagenome (GOLD analysis project Ga0335072, IMG submission 206725) | Soil microbial communities from Loxahatchee National Wildlife Refuge, Florida, United States - Lox_Sample_2.1 | ecosystem: Environmental > Terrestrial > Soil > Wetlands | place: USA...
AATTACGCACAGGCCAACGCCCCAGGAGCGCACTGCCATGAATGAAAAGCACACGCCCCCGACGCAATTCCAGCAACAGCAGGCGAATGAGGCGCGCGCGAATCGTTCTGCGTACGCAAAGAACAACGGTGGGCACCCGCGGACTTTGACGGTTGCGCACTCTGAAGCATCCGCAAGAACGGGCGCAAGCGCCGGGGTTGCGGCGCATGAGTCCACGCGTCAACCTGCGCGCAGCGAGGCTACGGCCAGAAGCGAGACCACTGTTCGTACACTGGCTCGCCGAACAGAGAGCTCGCGGACCGAGTCGCGGCCGATGACGCATGAAACGACGCATGAGCCGACGGCTCGTACTCCCGAAGCCCATTCACCAACCACCGCCCGCGGCGAAGGCACAACGCGGACTGCTCCGGCGACGCGTGAAGCTGCGCACAGTCGAACCACGACTCCGGAGCGAAGTGAAGAATCGGCTACATCGCGCAGCGAACGTGACGCACCTCGCGAGACATCCCATGCAGCACCAGCAACCCCCGAGCCCGCAACGCCTCGGGCTGAGACGCATCCGGCTCCAGCTCGTGAGCCGTCAATGGCCTCGCATCCTTCAACTGAGCCAAGGCGCATGCCTGCGCCTGAAACCCGCGTCGCCCGTGCGCCCAAACCGTCAGTTGAGTCGCACGCGACTCCCGCTCCACGGCCTGCGCGCGAACCAAAGCCGTCTGAGAGCCACGTGACGCCGGCTCCGCGGCCTGCGCAAGCTCCGCGGCCCGCGCAGAGCCATATAAATCCAGCTCCGGCACCTCATCAGGCAAAGGCGCCAAAACCGCAAACAATGGCGCATTCGGCTCCCGCTCAGCGCCAGGCTCCTCATCAGCAGGAGAAGCCGCGCCAATAGCAGCAAGAAAGCTGACTCAAAAGGGCTGCCGATGTTGGCAGCCCTTTTTTGCGCGCGAATCGATCCCTCTTGGAACCGGATCAATGCTGCTTTTCCGCAGCGCGATGAGGAAAGATAAGCACGCAGATAACGATTGCCGCGGCCAGAACTCCTGAGGCGGTATATCGGCTGATGGCCAGGCCGCCCTGTGCAACTGGCTTGTCGAACAAGTCTCCCGAAACCGCGCCCAGCGGACGCGTGAGGATGAAAGCCGCCCAGAAGAGCGCGGTCTTGTTGATCTTCGTAAACAGGTGCAGCAGCAGCACCACGACAAGAAGACCGCCGAAGACCGCGACGCCGCCGAGATAGCCGAGGTTGAGACCAGTGTCGTCGGCCGCCCAGTCGCCAAGTGCCGTGCCGAGGGTCTGCGAAAACATGATAGTGACCCAGTAAAAAATTTCGGCCTTTGCGGAGTAGACGCTGCCCACCGAGACCGTGCCCATTGTCCAGTACCACACTCCCAGCGACGCCATCACCAATGCGAAGAGCAGCGCGCTTCCCCACGCGTAGCCCAGCCCTTCGGATCGGTCGGCCAGATCGGCCATCGTAGTGCCAACCGTAGTTGTGGCCACAATGGTGAACCAGTAAAGCAATGGGTGGAACTTCTTCGCCTTTACCTGCGCAAGCACCGCAACGATAAAGATTGCGGCAAAGATGGATGTGCCGACAGCGTAGCCCAGGTTCATCTGCATGGTGACCGCGTCGCCGCCGGTTTCGCCAAGCGTGGTGCACAGAATCTTGATGATCCAGAACGAGAAGGTGACGGCAGCAACTTTACTGAGGCCGGTGGTAGGCTGCGATTCGACTGAGTTCTGAGTCAAGACGAAATCCCCCGCTACAGAATAACGGCTGCCGATGAGGGCAGCCTGAAGAGATGGTGCGTTCCCCGGTCCCCAAATGCGAGGGATCGCCACCCCACGGACTAAGACCCGTCCGCGGGGACCCCGACCCGGGGGCACCCAATGTTGGTGGTCGATTGAGAGAGGCTGGGCGAGGTTCGTGCTTTCCCACCCATCGAGCAAAAGACGCGAATGGATGGGGCACGGAGGGTTGTGGTCGGTCTTGCGACGGATACGGTTAGGCCGTGACCGGTTCGCTGGAGTTCACCTTGACCGGCGTTAGCCAGCCGAAGCGGTCGGGCTTTAGCCCATTAGCGATTCCGAAGAACTCGTCGGCAATGCGCTTGGTGATCTCGCCCGTCTTGCCGTCGCCAATCAAAATGCGATCGATCGACCGGATAGGCGAAACCTCAGCCGCGGTGCCGGTGAAAAATACCTCGTCGGCGATATAGAGCAGCTCGCGCGGGAGGGACTGTTCGGTGACTGTGAGGCCCAGGTGGCGCGCGATGGTGAGCACGCTGTCGCGGGTAATGCCCGAGAGCGCTGAATTGGCCAGCGGCGGCGTAAACAGCACGCCGTTGCGGACGATGAAGATGTTCTCGCCCGAGCCCTCGCTCACCAGGCCGTTCACGTCGAGCCCGATGCCCTCGTGATAGCCGTTCACCTCGGCTTCAATCTTGATGAGCTGCGAGTTCATGTAGTTGGCGCCCGCCTTGGCCAGCGCCGGCATGGTGTTGGGCGCGAGGCGGTTCCAGCTCGAAACGCAGACATCTGCCCCGCCGGTACCGGCAATGTACTTGCCCCACGGGTAATTGGCGATGTAGACCTCGATGGGCGAACGCAGAGGGTTGACGCCCATCTCTCCGAAGCCGCGAAAGACAATGGGGCGAATATAGCAGGGCGCTACTCCGTTGGCCTCAATGGTGTCGACGACCGCGGCGCACAGCTCTTCAAGCGAAAAAGGGATCTCCATGCGATAGATCTTGGCCGAGTCGATGAGCCGCTGCATGTGTTCGGGCAGGCGGAAGACCGCCGAGCCCTGCGGTTGACCGTAGCAACGAATGCCTTCAAAAACGCTGGAGCCGTAGTGGACGACGTGGCTCATCACGTGGATTTTGGCCTGGTCCCAGGGAATGAGGGTGCCATTATGCCAGATTTTTTCAGTAGCTTGGATGGGCATTGGGGGTCGAATTACTCCTTGTGCGGGGCGTGGGCGCGTGTCATGCGCACTCACGGCTAGGGTATCGCGAATCCGATCCTCGTGTCACCGTGGGAATTAAGGTTTTACGCCGGAGGAACTTAATGAACACCGGTGACGATTACCGAAAATTAATTATTCGTAGCGCAGGGCTTCAATCGGGTCGAGGTTGGCAGCGCGAATCGCCGGGATCATGCCGCTCACCAGGCCGGTGACAACAAGAATCGCCGTCGCCACGATCACGATGGACGGGGAGATAAGTAGCCGGATGTCGGCATCGGTGGCGTTTTTGGCAATTGCGCTGTAAAAAGTGATGCGGCCTACCATGACCGACACGAGGTAAGCGAGACCGATGCCGCCAACTCCGCCCACTCCGGTAATGACCAGCGCCTCAGAGAGAAATTGCAGCAGGACCTGGTTTTTGCGCGCGCCGAGAGCTTTTTCGACGCCGATTTCGCGGGTGCGCTGCTGCACCGCCACCAGCATGATGTTCATGAGCCCGATTCCTGCGATGCCCAGGGTGAGCGCGCCGACCAGCGCAAGGAGGATCTGCAGCGCGATCGAAAGAATCTCGAACTGATGGAGCTGCGACCGCAGGTTGGCGATGTGAACCGCATCGTGGTCTGTCGGCCTGAAGTGATGCGCAGCCGCAAGAGTGTCGCGGATGTTCTTCTCAATCTGCAGGTAGTCGCCGCCGCTGTAACCAATCCAGATGCCGTCGATATAAGTCGTGTCCTTGAGGTCGCTCATGGTGTTGAAGGGCACGTAGACGGTGCGATTGATGTCGTCGTTCGACTCCTGCATTTTTGCTTTGAGCACGCCCACGACTTTGAAGAACACGCCGTTGAGGCGGATGGTTTCGCCCACCGCCCACTCGCCCGAGAAGAGCTTGGTCTTGGCCTCGGAGCCGAGCACGCAGACGTGCGCCCGCTGCTGATCTTCAGCGCCGTTAAAGAAACGCCCCTGATCGGGAATGAGCTTGATGATGTCGGAATATGAAGCGCGCGAGCCGACCACGGTCCAGGTGTAATTGTGAGTGTCGTTCTGCACGTTCGCATCGAGGTAGGCAGCCGGAGAGATGTGGGTGACTTCAGGCACAACTTCGTTCACGCGGTCAACGTCGTCGAGCTTGAGCTGCACCTTCACACCGGCCTTGTCTCCGCCGGCCTGCTCGCTCGATTTGCCGGGAAAGATGCCGATGGTGTTGGTGCCCCACTGGGCGAAGATTCTTTCAATGGCGTTGCTGAAGCCGGCGCCGTAGGCCATGAGCAGCACGACCGTGGCGATACCCCAAGCCATGCCGACGGTAGTGATGGCCGTGCGCCGGCGATTGAAGAGCATCGCCTCCCAGGCTTGTTTGAAGATGTCTTTGAACATAAAAACCTCAGGTGGTGCACGGCTTGTTTAGGTTTGTGCTTTGCATTGTCCGAGTTCGTGCTTTCCCACCCAAGCGACAAAAACAAAGACGTCGCTTGGATGGGGCACCCGATTTCGTGGTCAGGTTGAAAATCTTTAAAGCCGACGAGCCATCGCTACTTTGCTGGCTCGCTTTTCCTAACTGCCCTAGCTCCGCTGTATTTCGCTACCTTGCTCACTTGCTGCTTTCTCACTCCTTACGCAGCGCTTCGATGGGGTCGAGGGCCGCGGCTTTGCCGGCCGGGTACAAGCCGGCTACTACTCCGCACAAAACCAGAGATGTTAATGCCAGGGCCGCCGACCAGGGCACGATTCGCGGCGGATCAAAGCCAGGAATCTTGTCGGTGAGCAGCGCCTGCAGCACGGCCATAAACCCACCCGAGACGGCGATCCCGATCAGCCCACTCAAGCCCGTGAGCAGTAGCCCCTCCCAGAAAAACTGCGCCAGAATGCTGCTTTGTGTAGCGCCGACAGCCTTGCGCAGGCCTATCTCGCTGGTTCGCTCGGTAACCGAAACCAGCATGATATTGATAATGCCCACCGCTCCCAGGCCCAGGGTCACGATTCCCACGCTGCCCAGAAAGATATCCATCGCCGTAAAGATGATGCCGATCAGTTTCGACTCCTGAATCGTGTCCCACTCGTTGAAGGCGTCGGTTAGCGAGGGGTCAAAACCGTGCCGCTGGGCGATGACGCGATGCACGGCGACCTGGGCGTCTGTGTTGTCGTTGGGCTTGGTGGGCCGGTACTGGATCGAGGTCAGCGCGTCCTGGGGAATATTGTCGCCGGTGAGCGCGAACAACTCATGCATAGTCGTCACCGGCACGTACATTTTTTCATCGTCGTAGGTGTTATTGCCGCGGCCTATTTTGTCGAGCAGTCCTATTACCTTGAACTCGGTTCCATTAATGGTGATGCTCTCGCCAAGCGACGGATGGCCGGGAAAAAGCAGTTGCGCCGATTTCTGGCCAAGGACTACCACGCGCCGGTTGCCGCTCACATCTTCGGCGTCGAGGAACCGGCCGCTGGTGATGGGAATGTAGCGCACCGAGGTGTAGCTGGGCTCGGTTCCAGTCACGTGACCCGAAGTATTGCTCCACTCGCTCACCTCGTAGAGATCGTTGCGGGTCAGCTCTACGGTAATGGCGCGAATCTCAGGCAATTTGGCCAGCGCGTCGCGGTCGCCCATGGTCAGTTCGTAAGGGCGCATGCCGGTGTGCTGGTTGGCGAGCGCGGGAATGGTGCCATTGAACACCATTACAAGATCGGTGCCGAGCGACGCCAGTTGCTTGTGCTGCCCCTCTTTGAACCCCTCGCCCAGGCCGACCAGCACCAGCAGCGAACCCACGCCCCATGCGATTCCAAACATGGTGAGGAAGCTGCGCAGTTTGTTGGCCCAAATGGCGCGCAGAACCTGGCCGAGCGTGTCAGAGAAGCTTTGCATGTGTATTTGACGGCGCAGTTTCGCCGTTGCATGCAGATACGCGATGAAATCGCAACTGGTTCCAACAGCGGCCATGGAACCGGCGCCAGATGAGATACGTAATAGGAGATAACGGTTGACGGCAATGAGCCTGAGTCGTCTCAATCTTTGGGCCTCTTCAATCACTAAAGTGAGTTAAATCACCGGGAGATGGACTCGTTGTTCCGGTGTTGTCCGGGGAGGGTTTTGTGGCTGCACGCAAAAGCAGGCGTTTCTGGATATGGGTGGGCGGCACGGTCGTGATTCTGGTGCTGATTGGCGGCACGGGATTGATCAAGCTGGCTAAAGGCGCGTCTCTCGATCCCAACCGGCTGGCGCGCGTCACTCGCGGAGACGTGGCCCAGTCGGTAGTGGCGACGGGCAAAATCGAACCCATCACCAAGGTCGAGGTCAAAAGCAAGGCCTCGGGCATCGTGGAGAAGCTCTTCGTCGACATCAACAGCCACGTGACCAAGGGCCAGGAGCTGGCCCAGCTCGACAAGCAGGAGATCTCGGACCAGGTGGACGCGCAGCGGGCGCAGCTTGCCGCCGCCGAAGCTAACGTGGCCACCTACGAAGCCAACATCGCGCAGGATAAGGTGAACGCCGCCGCACCCGATTTGGAAATGTACAAGGCCACACTCGAGCGCACCATGGCCATGCAGAAAGACGGAATTGTGAGCCGGCAGTCGCTCGACGATGCCAACCGCGACTACCTGGCGGCTCTCACCAAGCGCGATTCTTCAAAGGCGCAGATTGGCGTTGATACAGCCAAGTTGAAGCAGGCCCAGGCTCAGGTGCAGCAGAGCCAGGCCAGCCTGAAGCAGCTTGAAGAACAGCTCTCATACACCACCATCGTCGCGCCGATGGACGGAATTATTCTGTCGCGCGATGTGGAGATGGGCGACGCGGTCAGTTCAATCTTGGTGCTGGGATCGACGGCCACGCTGGTGATGACCGAGGGCGACACGAACGAAGTTTACGTGCAGGGCAAGGTTGACGAAGCCGATATTGCGCACGTTTACCTGGGCCAGCCCGCGCGCATCAAGGTTGAGAGCTTCCGCGACCGGGTTTTCAACGGCAAAGTGACCAAGATTGCACCGATGGGCGTGGAAAAAGACAACGTGACCACCTTTGAGGTGCGCGTTTCCATCAACAATCCGGGCGGCGAACTGAAGGCCAATATGACCGCGAACGCCGAGATCCTGCTTGACGAACATAAGAACGTGCTGATGGTCCCTGAAAACGCGGTGGTGTATGACGGACAGAAGCGCGCCTCGGTGTCGGTTCCAGATAAGAGCCAGAAGGACGGCTCGCGCAAGGTTGCGGTCACTACCGGACTCTCGAACGGCTCAGTGACCGAGATTACCGGCGGGTTGAGAGAAGGCGACCAGGTGGTGCTGCAGCAGTAGTTATCAGGGCTCGGGTTTCATATCGGTTGGTTGGGGCACCAAATTTCAAGCTCATGCAATCGTTCACCTTGCTTGTGCTAACGTTCAATCGTGCGACAGGCCGGCGCCAAACCCATCCATTTATCTACGCGTCCAAAGCGGCACTGGCTCAAGGGGCTGGCCGTGAAAGACGGGATGGTGCGCCACCCCTTCGATTTGGAATTTGGCGTGCGGACGAGCGGGTTAGTTGCCGGGCGCGATTTGGCCCAGGGTAGCGCGCAAGATCGGCATCTGACCGCCTACTACGCAGTCGCTCCATCGGTATTTCGATCGATGATCGAGCGCTGGCGAAGATGCAAGCCGGCCGCGTCTATCGACGAATTCACCTTTATTGACGTGGGCGCCGGCATGGGACGCGGCATGATGCTGGCTGCGCAGCTTCCATTCAGAGCGGTGGTGGGCGTCGAGCTGCACCCCGTACTAGCTCGCATTGCCCGAAGGAACCTGGCGCTGTGGCGGGCAAAGGGGCGAACCTGCGCGCCCACGCGTCTCCGCTGCTGCGACGCGGCCGCGTTCAGGCTGCCGCCCGGGCCATGCGTGGCGTTCCTCTTCAATCCATTTGCCGCGCCCGTAATGCGGCGAGTGCTGGCGGCGTGGAACGACCAGCTCGCCAGGAAACCTCGCCCCTTTGACTTGCTTTACGTGAATAACGAGCAGGAAGAAGCGATCAGGCGAATGGCCGGCTTCAGGCGGCTTTTTCAGGGTCAGGTAAGGCGCAGCCATGCAGACTCAGTGGCCGACCGCAAGATTCTCACCAGCCAGCCCGGCGGCGAATATGCCGCCATGGACTGGGAAGACTGCTCGATTCACCGTTGGGTGGGAAGCTGATAAGGAATCGCCAATAGCTCGACGATGGAGCTTGCGGCCTGCTGGCTAATGTTTGGTCACCATTCCCTGCTCTCTGTGCTACTATCAGCGGTCAAACCATGATGTACGCTCCTCACCTGATCCTGGGAATTGGCGAATTGCTGTGGGACATGCCGCAGGGCGCGCCGGGGCCGGGCGACAGCGGGCACGGGCTTGAGCCGCAGGGCACACTGGGCGGCGCTCCGGCGAATTTCACAGTCATGTCTGGACGACTGGGAAGCCATGCAGCGATTCTAAGTCGCATCGGGCGGGACGACCTCGGGCGAAATGCCGTAGCACGCCTTAATGAGATGCCGGTCGACGTTACAGCCCTGCAGATTGACCCAGCGCACCCGACTGGCCGGGTGACCGTCGACCTCTCACGCGGAGATCCGCGCTATACCATTCATATGCCCGCCGCATGGGATTTTATGGAGCTGACCGACGAGTGGGTGCGGCTGGCTGAGCGCGCCGATGCCGTATGCTTCGGATCTCTGGCCCAGCGCAGTGAGCAGTCGCGGCAAACTATCCAGGCGCTGGCCGCGCAAACCACCTCGGCGTGCATTCGCATCTTCGATGTGAACCTGCGCCCGCCGTTTTATTCAGAGGAGATCGTCGAGGAGTCGCTGGAGCTGGCCACGGTAGCCAAAATGAATGAGGCCGAGGCGCCGCTGATTCTCGATCTGCTGGGTCTGGCCGCTGCCGAGCCGCCATTTGACGGCACGGTTGCACTGCGATACGCCGCGGAACGGCTGCTCGAGGAGTTCCCCGGGCTGCAGATGGTGGCGATAACACGCGGCAGCCGGGGCAGCCTGCTGGTGACGCGCGACGAGTGGGATGAACATCCCGGCTTCCCGGTTGCCGTTGCCGACGCTATCGGCGCGGGAGATGCTTTTACTGCTGCGATCGCTCACTACTTGTTGCGCGGCGCGAGCCTTGCAACGCTGAACGAGGCCGGCAATCGCTGGGGGAGTTGGGTGGCTTCGCAGGCCGGCGGCATGCCCGCGCTGCCCGATGCGGTTCGCGACGAGATCTCCGCACAAGTTGAAAGTGTTGGCTAGCCTCAAATCGCCGCACCCGGCGCACCGGCCGCACATCTAACGGAGTGAACGTAGCGGTTTTGAGCATCGCCGCCGCATCAAGTACATTGAGGAAACGTGATTATCAACTTCGCCAGGCGCGCGCACGATCATAACTGGGAGCTCGATCCCATCACGCGTTCACTGCTCGACACCGACTTCTACAAGCTGCTGATGCTGCAGTTCATCTGGAAGAACTTTCCCAAGGTCAACGCAACGTTCTCGCTCATCAATCGCAGTTCTCACGTCAGACTTGGCGAAGTGATTGACGTGGAGCAGTTGCGGGAGCAGTTGGAGCACACGCGAACGCTCGGTTTCAAAAGGTCGGAGTTGATATGGCTGGCCGGCAATAGCTTTTTCGGGCGCCGCGGCATCTTTGAGCCGGCGTTTCTCGACTGGCTCCAAAACGATTTCAGCCTCTCTGACTACGAGCTCACTGTCGACGACGGCCAGATCAACCTGAGCTTTCGCGGATTGTGGTCGGCGACCTCGATGTGGGAGATTTATGCGCTCTCGATCATCGGCGAGCTGAAGACGCGGGCTGCGCTCAAGCAACTCGGCGAACTCGAGCTCGACATTCTTTACGCGCGCGCCAAGAGCCGGCTTTGGGAAAAAATGGAGCGGCTGCGCGGAGTTCCGCTTTTGAGCATCAGCGACTTCGGCACGCGGCGGCGGCACAGTTTTTTGTGGCATGAATACGTAGTGAACGCGATGCGCGACGCCATCGGGCCGGGATTTGCCGGCACATCGAACGCATTCCTGTCGTACAAACACGACCTTGAGGCAATCGGCACCAACGGCCACGAGCTGCCGATGGCCATGGCTGCGTTGTCGAACAGCGACGAAGAGCTGCGCACCGCGCAATATCGCCTGCTGGAGCTGTGGCAACAGAGCTATCAGGGCGAGCTGCTCATTCTGCTTCCCGACACGTTTGGCACCACGCAGTTTTTGCGCGACGCGCCGGGGTGGGTTGCCAACTGGACCGGCCAGCGCATCGACAGCAAGGACGCTTATCTAGCCGGCGATGAGTACATCGCCTGGCTCGAGCGGCACTATCGCGATCCGCTCCGCAAGCGGTTGATCGCATCCGACGCGCTCGACGTGGAGCAGATCCTGGGGCTGCACGCCTATTTCTCCGGACGGCTTCTTAACGGCGCCACTCCTGACGATTTTCACTGTGCCGCCGATTTCAACGACTCCGATCGCTGGATTCCCGAGCGGCGCATACGCTTCAGCGCAGGATGGGGAACGCTGCTCACCAACGACTTCCGCAACTGCAATCCGCAGGGCGGCGAGAGCTTCAACCCGGTGAGCCTGGTGTGCAAGCTGACCGAGGTTGAGGGCCGGCCGGCAGTGAAGCTCAGCGACAATTACGCCAAAGCGCTGGGCGAGCCCGCCGAAACAGAGCGCTACCGGCGCGTATTCGGCGTGGCGGGACTGGCCGATGTGCCGGTGCTGACGTGAAATCCTGACGAAATGAAGATGAATGGACGGGCGGGCCTGTTTGCGGGAAACCTAAGGGCCGAGCTGGCGGCGCGTAACCGGATCTACGCACGCGGGCGCGCGCACGCCGAAAGCTTCGGCAGTCAGCCTGTGATTGTTTTTGAACCGGAAGGCGAACGGCACGGGAACTTTTTCGAGCCCGCTTACACTGCGATCCTCGCAAACAGCAAATGGATGCGGCGCTTCGACAAGATTCATACGCAGGGAGCGCGATCGATTCCCCGCCCCGCTCTCGATCACATGCGCCGCTGGCGCGAGCTCGACTCATGCATGAGTTCCGACGCGCTGCTGATGAACATTTTCTGCACGCCGGGAGTTGTGGAGTCGCCGCCGTTGGAGGGCGCGTTGGGAGTGGAGGCCGGCGCGCTACTCGAATTTGGATGGAAGGCAAAAGTGCCGCTTGCGAGCGGCAGATTCGACCGGACAGAGGTCGACATGCGTCTCGGCTCTCTGCTGGTTGAGGCCAAGCTGACTGAATCGGATTTCCAGCAGCGGTCGGCGCCGATTGTCGAAGCTTATCGTGACTTCGATGCGGTGTTTGAGCGGAATTTGCTGCCGAGAGCGGCGATTCCCACTGCGCGGCCGCGGCGGGCGAGCGAATTCCCCGAAGACAATTCGCAGGAGTTCGAAAGCCTCGTCGCCCATCCCGATCTGTTTCCCGATCTGAACCCGCTCGCTGACGACCCAATTTTGGAAGCGCCAGCCGAAGCTGGTTATGCGAGCTACCAGCTCATTCGCAATGTGCTGGCCGCGCAGGCGACGGGCGCATGCTTCTGCGTGCTGCACGATGCGCGCCGCCCCGATCTGCGCGAAGCGTGGTTCGAGGTAATGGCCGCGGTTAAAAGCGCTGAGCTGCGCGTGCGGCTGAAGGTGCTTACCTGGCAGGAGCTGGCTGCGTATCTGCCAGACGAGCTACAGTCATTTCTCGACGTGAAATACGGAATTGTGGCGCCGGGATGCACTGCAAGCGCGATTAGCGAAATAAACGCGACTGAATAAAGTTACATGGCGGTGCGGGCGTAGACCGTGACAGAGTGTTTCCGCAGCATGTAAAGCTGAGCGTATGCGGGACCGGAGTCCGGCGCTACAACCGGGCTGGAGCCCGGCGCTCCGAATTTCCGCCTGCGGAAACTACAACCCCAGCACTTTCCGATTCTTCTCGGCGTCGGTCGCGCCGCCTGCGAAGTCGTCGAAGGCGTGTTCGGTAACGCGAATGATGTGGCTGCGCACATAGTCCGCGCCCTCGGCCGCGCCGTCTTCAGGATGCTTGAGACAGCACTCCCACTCAACGACGGCCCAGCCGGGATAGTCATACTGGGCCAATTTTGAAAACACACCGCCGAAATCGATCTCGCCGTCGCCCAGCGAGCGAAAGCGGCCGGGGCGATTGATCCAGTCCTGGTAGCCGCCGTAGACCCCGGAGCGGCCGCTCGGGTTGAACTCGGCGTCCTTGACGTGAAAAGCGCGCACGCGCTCGTGATAGATGTCGAGGAAGGCGAGGTAGTCGAGCTGCTGCAGAACCATGTGGCTCGGGTCGTAGAGAATGTTGGCGCGCTTGTGCCCGCCCACGGCATCGAGAAATCGCTCGAACGTTGCACCGTCATGCAGGTCCTCGCCGGGATGCAGCTCGTAACAGACGTCGACGCCCGCCTCGTCGAAGCTATTGAGAATCGGCGTCCATAGTCGCGCCAGTTCATTGAACGCCTCGTCGACCAGCCCAGCGGGCCGTTGCGGCCACGGGTAGAAAAACGGCCAGGCCAGCGCGCCCGAAAACGTTGCGTGGGCTCTGAGCCCCATGTTGAAGCTGGCCGCAGCGGCAAACTTTAGCTGCTCGATGGCCCAGGCCTGTTTTGCCCTGGCATTGCCGGCGAGTTCTGACGGAGCAAACGCATCAAGCAGCGGATCGAACGCCGGATGACTGGCGACAAGCTGGCCCTGCAAGTGTGTTGAAAGCTCGGTGACGGCGAGGCCGTGCCTGGCTGCCGTTCCCAGCACTTCGTCGCAATACGACTTGCTCTCAGCGGCAAGCTTCAAATCGAACAGCCGCGCGTCCCAGCTCGGAATCTGGATGCCGACATAGCCGTGGCCAGCGGCCCATCCGGCCATGCCGTCGAGTGTGTTGTATGGCGCTTCATCGCCTGCAAACTGCGCAAGAAAAATTGCCGGCCCTTTAATAGTTTTCATTGTTTTCCTTGAGAGCAGCCTTTAGCCGTTAGCTTTTAGCTGTTAGCTCCATCGTGGTAACAAAAGCCGCGCGAATTCAACGCAGCGACCCAATCTTTCATACCAATTCAAAACCGAATCAGAACTCAACCCAAGTCTGCCGCCGGTCGCTTTCAATTGTGCGCTCAATGAATCTCATGCCGCGCACGCCAGCTTCGATTCCCGGCAACGTTGGATGCAATGGGCGCGCTGCGCCTTCTTTCCACGCTACGATTGCCTCGGCAAATTCGCGATAGAGCACCGCAAAGGCTTCGAGATAACCTTCAGGGTGACCGGCAGGTGTTCGCGACAACGCGCGGACTCCTGCGCTGAGATAGCCGCTGGAAGCGATGTGAATCTCTTCGGGCTTGTCGAGCCACTTCACGACAAGCCGGTTCGGGTCCTGCTGGCGCCAATCGATTGAACCCTTCTCGCCGTAGATACGCAGCCGAATTTCGTTGATCTCGCCCGCGGCTATCTGCGAGCAGGCGAGCGATCCGGCTGCGCCATTGCTGAGTCGCACAAACGCGTTACAGTCATCATCGAGCACGCGGCCTGGCACCACTCGGCGCAGGGTAGCGTTGATGGCCGCAACCTTGAGTCCGCTCACGTACTCAAGCAGATGGAAGGCGTGCGTCCCGATGTCGCCTATCGAACCACCTTTGCCGCTGCGCGCGGGGTCGGCGCGCCACTCGGCCTGCTTGTGGCCACTGGCTTCGAGCGGAGTGGTAAGCCATCCCTGCAGGTATTCAACGGCAACTTTTCTAATCTCGCCGATTGCGCCCGAAGCAATGAGCGTTCGCGCCTCACGTACCATTTGATAGCCCGCATAGGTGTGGGTCAGGCCATAGGGCAGGCCGGATTTGTTCACCAGCGCTTCAAGTTCGAGAGCTTCGTCATAGGTTGCCGTGGCAGGCTTGTCGCTCATTACCGGTATGCCCGCTTCGATGGCGGCGCGGGCCACGGGCAAGTGCAGATGGTTTGGCGTAGTAATCACCACGAAGTCGATGCCGTCGGGGCGATTGCGCTCGGCTTCGATCATTGCCTGGTAGCTGGGGTAGGCGCGATCGGGGTCGATGTGGAAAGCGATGCCAGCCTCGCGCGAGCGATCGGGCGACTGCGAAAATGCGCCGGCTACCATCTCGATTTTGCCGTCAAGTTCTGCCGCGATTCGGTGCACAGGACCGATGAACGCGCCCTTGCCCCCTCCAACCATGCCCATGCGCAACTTGCGCCCCAATTCCATTCAATCTCCTCAGGCGGCGCGAAGCTTCAAAATTGCGCGCACAGTTCTTCGCGAGCCAGTCTACACCAAGGGCGGTGAGGCGAAACCCACAGGCTTTTTTCACGCGGTGCAACATCCTCGATCACATAGCCCGCGCCCTTAATCGAATAAAATGATCCTTCGCCTATGGAACCACTTATGATTCCCAATCAATCGCGCCGCTGGGATTGCCTTTCTCTCGGCGAGGTCATGCTGCGCCTCGATCCCGGCGAAGCGCGCATTCACACTACGCGGCACTTCGAGGTATGGGAAGGCGGCGGCGAGTACAATGTGGCGCGCGGGTTGCGACGCTGCTTTGGCCTGCGCACCGCCATTGCCACCGCGCTGGCCGACAACCCGGTCGGCCGTCTCGTTGAAGACTTCATCTTGCAGGGCGGCGTGGATACGTCGCTGGTCCGATGGGTTCCTTATGACGGCGTAGGCCGCACGGTGCGCAACGGGCTCAACTTTACCGAGCGGGGATTTGGAGTGCGAGCGGCCGCAGGTTGCAGCGACCGCGGTCATACTGCCGTCAGCCAGGTAAAGCGCGGCGACTTTAACTGGGACTCGATCTTCGGGAGCGCGAACGGCGCAAAGTGGTTTCATACCGGCGGGATATTTGCGGCGCTCTCAGATTCGACGGCCGATGTGGCCGTGGAGGCGATGGATGCAGCGCGTATGCACGGCACGCCCATCTCGTACGACCTGAACTTTCGCGATTCGCTGTGGAAGTCTATCGGCGGCAAAGCCAAGGCGCAGGATGTGAATCGTGAGATCGTCCGCAAAGTCGACGTGCTGCTCGGCAATGAAGAGGATTTCAGCGCCATGCTGGGCATTGCCATAAAAGGCGTGGGCGAGAACTTTGACGAGCTGCCGATCGCCGGATACGAAGAGATGCTGCGCGAAGTTGCCGCAGCGTATCCGAACGTGAAACTAGTGGCGAGCACGTTGCGAACGGCGAACACGGCCAGCCGCAACGCGTGGGGCGCAATTGCGATCTATGAAGACAGGATTGTTCATGTGCCGCAGCGCGAGATCGACATCTTCGACCGCGTAGGTGGCGGCGACAGCTTTGCCTCGGGGTTGATTTATGGAATGCTTGCCGGCAAAGACATTGAATGGGCCGTGAAATGCGGCGTGGCGCATGGCGCGTTGGCCATGACCACACCCGGCGACACCAGCATGGCGACGCTGGCCGAAGTGGAGCGCATCATCAAGGGCGGGTCGGCGAGGATCGCACGGTAATCGCTGACTTGCTGACCCGCAGACTTGCTGACTCGCTCTTCCGGAGGAAGGAAAAATGCCAGAAACCACCCAACAAACTCTCGAACGTGTCGGGCTGATTCCAGTACTGCGCGCAAAGAGCGTGGCGCAGGGCCGCGCTGTTGTAGATGCCATGATGGCCGGCGGCGTTACTGTGGTCGAAGTCACCATGACGGTGCCGAATGCAGTTGAACTAATCAAGGAGTTGAAGAAGCAGTTCGGCTCAGAGTTGCTGCTGGGCGCGGGCACGGTCATCACGGCCGACCAGACGCAGGCCACCATCGACGCGGGGGCGGAGTTCATCGTGAGCCCGAGCCTTCATCCCGAAGTGATTGCGGCAACGAAGAAGAATGGCAAAGTGTCGTGCCCCGGCGCGCTTACCCCTACCGAAGCCATCACTGCGTGGGAGGCCGGCGCCGATTACGTGAAGATCTTTCCCTGCTCTGCGGTCGGAGGGGCAAGTTATTTGAAAGCGCTGCTCGCGCCATTTCCACATCTCAAGCTGATTCCGACGGGCGGCGTAACGCTGCAGACTGCCGAAGGCTTTATCAAGGCGGGCGCGAAGGCGCTGGGCGTGGGCAGCGACCTGGTAAATCTGGCCGCGATTGATGCGGGGCATCCAGAAACGATTACGGAAACGGCGCGGGCGTATCTGGAGGTTCTTGCGAAGGCTCGGCAAGGTTAGAAGGGCACATGGAAAATCACAGTCTGCCGTTCCGTCTCGACGACCGTCACGCACTCGTCACCGGCGGCGCGAGCGGCATTGGCGAGGCCACCGTGAAAGAACTCTCGCGGGGCGGCGCATTTGTTTGGATTGCCGACATCAATCAACCCGCGGCCGAAGCGCTCGCGACCTCGGTCGGCAGAGCCAAGGCTCTGCGCCTCGACGTCGCGGATCCCGAGTCCATTGCCACC
>Ga0335072_10007082_pt1 | contig 16365 bp, 17 predicted proteins | sample Lox_Sample_21_FD_206725 | JGI IMG/M metagenome (GOLD analysis project Ga0335072, IMG submission 206725) | Soil microbial communities from Loxahatchee National Wildlife Refuge, Florida, United States - Lox_Sample_2.1 | ecosystem: Environmental > Terrestrial > Soil > Wetlands | place: USA...
CAGCTGCCTTATTAATTTAATTGCAAGCGAACTTCGATGTCGCCCTTTCGAACGCTGTCTGGCGTAGAGTTTGAGGTTCGCAGATCTCCAGCAAAGTCGGGCCTGAAAGCTTTTCTCAGCTGTCGTCCACGGTTGGCTGATGAAGCTGAAACGCCCCAGTTGGAACAGAAATTGCGCATGCGGTGCAGATTTAAATCCCATCAATCGGATTTCCTTCTTTAAGCACAACCGCCTTCGCTTTGAAAAGTATCGTACAACCAACGATTTCTGATTTCTTCGGTTATTCTTGTTTGAAATCAAAGCCTCGGTTTTCTTATTGTTGTTTCCCTGTTGAACGTACGCCATGTCTATATCGTCAATCGATCCCGAGAAAGAAGCGACGTATCAAGTGCTATTAGGCTCCACTTTCACAGACGTTCCTAAGCAAAACTTCCATGCTCTGAAATGTATATCCATCGCCTCTCAAATCAATTTCACACTAACATTTTTCAATAATAGACAATTTCAAGCCTGCCGCAATAGATTACGTACTGCCTGGAAACCTCTCTTATTCAGAAGAAAACCAAGGAGAAGTCTCGTTAGCTCTTCCTTCCACAACGGTATGCAGATTTCAGGGGAAATCCCGAGTAATTTTTCTAGGATGGCGAGAGTCATATCTTCAAAGGCGCTCTTCAAGAGGCAAAGAGGAATGAATTCGTCCTCGCTTTTGATCCTGAGACCAATTCATTTACTTTAGAACGATTGTCTTCACTCTCCAGGCTCGCTGCCACTCGAACATCTCGTTCAAGTACATTCAACAATGGCCTTGCCACTACCCCAATCCCACAACACGATGACCCTTCTCGCTACGACTCAAAAGGTATAGATGATGTTCCAACGATATCCTTAGATCCAACGATCTCGGCTACCGAGGATAATGCAATAAGCGATGCTGAGGAAGCCTTCCTGCCTTCCCTAGTAACTCCAAGACTCCCACCCGTTTCTCCCATGCAATCACGTGGGGGACGGCCGGAGGAGCAGGAATCCTCAGATGACGATTCAGAAATCATTGAGATACTAGACAACCGGAAGAATGAACCGGCACTCGATCCGGACGACGACGTCTCGGATCAGGATCTCGATGATTTGGCTAATGAGCTCGAGTCATCACTTGAAAATCGCCCAGATTCCTCATCCTCAGATGCCGATTCAGATCGACCACCTCCCCCTAAGTCCACAGCCCCAAACTTCAACAATATACCTCGAAGCGGTGGCCCAATTAGCATGAGCAGGTTTGCAGGGGCTAGAAGGAGAGAGGAGGAAGAGAGTAGCAGCAGTGATGACGACGACGACGACTGAAAGACGTTTATCTGCAAGACTCCGCATACACTTACGATGGTTTCAGATCGCCGCAATTTATGCCTACTCCATACACTGAGTAACTACTCCCGTCGATCTCGCTGCACACCTTTCAGCCTCATCTGCTATACAAGGTTGTCGAGATTCTGTATATTTTCTATAAATCGGCGAATAGAAAGATATTATCACCGTTTTGAGTGTCCTTACTTATAGTTCACCGTGTGATAAGATAATCTAACCACGCTGAAACCAATCTAGATATATTTCCCATCCGGATCCACACTTTCAAATATTTCAATTACTTTCTCATACCTAGACGCAGTGTTAGGGAGGACATTGATCAGCGCGACGTACACAGTGAATACAATCCCTCCAGAAAGCAATAGTCTGGCTAATCGTGGAGTCGCCCCAGACCAGAATGCCAGGATTCCTTCTTGCTTATATATCGTCCATGCACATTTAAAGCTGTTTCCATAGTCGGAACGAGCATTGATTGATTGCATTCTGGTTTTAATCGTGTCCTGTAAAATGTCAGCTCTCCATCATCGAAATGGGGTTGAACAAGTGGCATTGTCGCATATCTAACAATTAGCAAGTATGGTCAGCAGATATACACTGTGATGAATCCTGCCGCGGCGCCAATTCCGAACGTGCTTAGTGAGCTTAACTTTTCTCCCGGGGCTAAACTCCCCTGAACAGCTTGTCGGATAGTCGAATAACTCCAAAACCGTACACCTGAATTGGCTGCTTGTCTTGCAAGTGTCGGCATTAATCCTTGATAGATCCCCCGAATCCCCCTTTCAGCAAGTATACTTCTTGCACCATGAACTAGGCCGCGATACTGAGGTACGTCTCGCTTCTTGTCATCAATTAGGCTGGTCTTTATACTTTCAAACGGTGCAACAGCGAATATGGATTCACAGACTCCAGCTCCTAGACCGGCCAGTACCGTGCGAGGCCCTGAGATGTGTCCATTTTCGTCCGAAAGCATGTGTTTGAAGGTGTCAAAGGAAAGAAATCGGATTGCGGCTTTGAGTGTATTTCCTGCCACCAGAGAAGAGCAGCCCACATAGTACTGCAGACCGAACGGTGGTAGAGGTTGCTTTAGGGCATTAGGTAGCGTCCGATTGAGCTGCAGACGAGTCTTCGTGAATTCGGCGGGATACTCTTGTGAGCAAGAATTGTGGGAGAGAACTTACAGTGACAGCAGCTTCTATTGCCCCAGCGATCCCACCGGCAATGACCGATCGGGCTGGACTAGGCTTTTTCTATGGCGTCAGCTTGCTTTCGAGGGTGTTACGACCTTCTTCTCGGTTGACATACTCAACAAGGCCCGAAAGTTTCTCGAAAATTTGCATTAGCAGAGATCGGCAATGAGGACGAAAAATCTCTTCGCAATGAATTGATTTGCTAGCTATCCCAGCTATATGTATTTTACTATAATGAACCCGGATATCTCAAAGGTTACTATATTAACAAGTCTTCGTCTACGTCTTCCTCATCATCAAAATCGTCTTCAGCGTCCAAAGTATATTCAATCTCTGTCCCAGCTTTGTTCCGAGGTCCGTTATCCCGAGGGCCTTGAGCCGCAAAGTGAGGAAGCACGACGATTTCTTTGTTCCGCTTCTGCTCTTGAGTCATGCCAAGATTAAACGTCGTGCCAAAATCCATGCCAATATTTGTTTCAGGTAGAGTTCCTTCGGTGCTCCGAGCTTCAAAAGATTTGATTGCACCATCTTCTAGCTTCAGGACACAGCGCTCTGTCACAATTCGGCCAGATTTCTTTCTGTACTCTATTGCGACGAGTATGCTTTCTCGACAATTCGAGGCAATCGCCGAAATTACACCATATTTATCCGCATCTTTATCAATAGGGTCCGGAAGGGCTTGTGATTCTGCCTCGAGTCTGATGATATGCTGATCAAAAGAAGACACTCGTAAGACTGTGGTGGATATCTGAGAGAGCAACGATTCTGCAGAAGGATAATGGGGGAAAGTTTGCGGAAGAGCAACATCTAAATGATGGGAGAAGATGATGGAAATGGCTGCACCCAATTAGAGAGATGTACAGAACGAAGACATACGGTGTAAGGAGAGAATGGAACCCAAAAAATGAATAGGATCGGAGGTGGGTTCCAGGAACAGAGATGTAATGCAATCTATAATGACAACAGTATTCTGAGGCTCTAATTTGTTAGGATGGGAATAGATGTGAGGAGATACTTGACGAGAAAGCTTCATGTACTTCCTTGAGCAGAACTGGGAGAGGTTTAAGCCAGACAGATGATCTTTGGGATGTTGCTAATGTGTTGTTGCCTGAGATGCTTCGTAAACAGCGGACTACAGTAATATTGTAATCGAAGTTCTTCTTAAGCTGCCTTGTTTCCTGACAGTCCTCGAATGCGACATATACCAGATAACGTCTTCTGGCCGAAGGTTAGTATTCAACAGCCCAGTGGTATACCCAAGCTCTGCACGTCTTTGGAATTCTTTCAAGACAGGTTGTGCCGACTGTGAGCAGTTGTCAAAGACAGCTATGAGTGGAGACTGTTCCTTGTAGGACAGCAATTTCTCCAACATGGCAGCTGGCTTCTGCATGTCTTGTCAGGTACAGATTTAGCTGAAGACCTTACAAAAGTTTTTGTGTATTTAAATAAATCTCAGGGTTAGGGTTTAAGCTTCACGTAGGTCGACGCGTCGTGCACCCAAAGCTTTGCAAACATGACCGACCCAGCTACTCAGACCAGTCTTTCTGAAAAGACTGCATTTGAAAAACAACGCGATGGTCTTGTCAGTCAAATCACTCAGGTATCCAGATATTGAAAGCATATTTCGTTAATCAGTTTAGAGCATGGAGCAGATTATCACTAACATGAATCTTCTTAATCGTTCGATAGAAGGGGTCATTGCCGTAAAATGAGTGATTATCCGAGCTAATTATTTCTAGGTTGGCAAAGAGTTTGAAAGTGTTTCTACGCTGTGGAGGTCGTTTCACGAGGTTCTTGCAAAGGGCGAACTCGTCCCTGGAGGAAGCGTTCCCCATGAGAAGGATGGGCAATGAAGTTGGAATCTGGGAGACTCTATACAATACATCAAAATGAATATACTTATGCAGTACTATGCCAACTCGTGCCACATATCCCTGCAGGCCTTCTAGCCCGATATATTTGCTCTTGAAGTGGTTTGACATTAGCTTCCAAGCTATAAAATGTTGCAATTCCTACTTCTCTTCTTCTTGGCGTATTGATTTCCCACAGCCAATTCAACGGCCAGCTGGAATACCTCATTCACACCGTTATTTTGCTTCGCAGAGCATTCAATGTATTGAGCTCCCATGGTCTGTGCAACTGCGTTGGCCTATTTGCTGCGTCAGTATGAATAAATAAATAGTCCGAAGATTACCTCTTGGAAGGTTATCGGTGCCTGTCCTTGGGTTCTAAGTATAGAAACAGCCCGTGCATTGTGCCGAAGATCGGATTTCAGACCAACTAGAAGAACAGGAGTGTTGGGGCAGAAATGCCTTACTTCCGGGTACCACTATCATTAGTTACAACTATATTGACATGATGGGCAGTTGTTTACCTTGTCGGTGACATTTTCCAAACTAGCATGCGAGTCGATGGCGAAACAGATTAATATAACATCTGTTTCCGGATAACTCAGCGGCCGTAATCTATCATATTCCTCTTGGCCAGCAGTATCCCATAAAGCAAGTTCCACGATTTTGCCTGTTGGTTCATGTATTGTGTTTGTTAAGTAATTCTCGAAAACGGTAGGGACGTATTTCTAGAGGCTGTCAACAAATGCACTTGAAATTCGATACCTCAGGGAAATATCTCTGACTGAATACAATCAGAAGACACGTCTTTCCGCTACCTCCATCCCCGACGACTACCTATACCTCTCAGTTCGACGTTACGCGTATGAATTGCAGTTTTTGCATGAGACTTACCAGCTTTTTGACGAAATCTTTTTCATTAGCGTCCTGAACCAAGTAGTGGAGAGAAATACATACCAGGATTCTCGCATAGCTGCGTCTGCGTTATCTTCATGGCCATTGTACTTTTGTTTTGGAGCGAGACGAAGGATGTTGACAACTGTTAAAAGCTGCCCCTGACAGGTTGAATTTGCGTAACTATTTACAAAATGTATGCTTCGCAGAAAATTTTGGATTGATCATTCAGATTTTTCAGTTCGATTTCAGAAACCTTTGACAGCAGCCGCTGAACCACGGCCCCCTGGTCGCTCTTTCTCAATGCAAGTCAGCACAGAATCAACACATGCGGGGATTGAAGTACATGGCGATGGATCGAAGGAATTAGATGCTGGATTGAGGCCTCTAGATCACTACAAACAGGTAATCTCCCAGAGCAGGGAGGCTGTATACTGACTTCCAGCGACTGGGCTACAAATTTCCACTGCGACAGTCCATTCTCCCCATTGTCAGATGGGAAACACCATACTTAGCTCAATTACAGGTACATTTTGACGTGAAAGCCTTTGGGTTGAATTTGGAAAGCATTCCTGACTCTCGTCCAGTCTATTCTACGAACTCCTGTCCTTGATGTTTTCTTTGTGAATACAGCAAATCTTGGGTTATTCTCGTATTTGTCTTTTCTGACGATCCTTCAGAACTCACACATTTTTTCTAATTGTGTTACCGGTAACGCATTGGGTCGGTCTACCAACGTTATCATGTAGGTATGTCTTGATGCAGTTGAAATTTCCTAACCAGAAGTTTCGTCGATCTTTTGGCGCCCGGGGTATTCTTCACCGGAATGGTTAAAGACTTTCTCTGTTTACCGAGGCCGCTGAGTCCTCCTTTGCAAAGGATCACAATGTCAGGTTCGGCTGCGCTTGAATACGGATTTCCAAGTACGCACTCGGCAAATGCCGTGTCGGTCGCGCTTTATTGCCTTACTCTCCTCGATGCTTCAGACGGTGGTTTTGCCCCAGGCTGGATATTCTGCTTGAAAGGAATTGCATGGCTGTATGCCTTCAGCGTTGTTATGGGGAGGATATACTGCGGAATGCATGGATTTATGGGTCAGGCTAACCCCTCCGTTATCTGTTCAACCGCTCATCGTTAGATTGTATTGCGGGGGTCCTGATCGGTGTCGTGCTGTGGTGGATAAAAATTACATACGGCAAGTATTTTGACGCTTTTATCCTAGACGGAAGCGTTGGAGCACCTATACTGGTTATGATAATTACCCTCGTCCTCGTACGAGTACATCCAGAGCCTGCTGATGCATGTTGTAAATGTTTTGAAGACGGTGTCGCTTTTGCAGGCGTGTTCATTGGGGTCAAGTTTGGCCAGTGGCGAAACCCCGTAGCGCAATTCTCGATCGTTACTCCTTCTTCCGGTTTTCCTCCACTGCTATCAGTGGTTAAGATATTACTGAAAATTTTCCTGGGTTGGCTTCCGTTGGATTTTAAGTCTGACATTGCGTTTAGGTGTTTCAGTGCTCCTTGTTTGGCGGGATACTGCCAAGCGTCTACTGCATAGACTATTGCCTCCGTTGTATCGGATACTCGAAAAGGCAAACCTTGACATGCCGCGTCGTTATTTCATAAGAGCTTCGTATCTGGCCTCGTTGAATGATATTAACCGTCAGGACTTATCGTACTCTTCCTCCGATTCCTGACCAGCCCTTGCCAAGCGTGGCGGAAATACCGGAATTATTGGCCAGGTTTGGTCGTCCCAGATCTGTTTCTGTAGGTCCTCAGAGTGAGATCGATGTTTGGGAACAGCTCGATTACCGAGAGGAACGTCGTCGTCAACGGAGTAATAGTATTGGGAGCAATTTCTCTGCTATCAATGAGAATCATTCCCACTCAATATCCGAAGAGCCCTACACAAATGGCCGGCTACTCGATGACATCTCGGATGAGAAACTACTGAGAACTAGTATCGAGGAGTCAAGGAAGCCTTATGATGTGGAGGTTGTCACGAAATTAATCGTTTATGGAGGTATTGTCATCCAAAGGAGATTTCTAATTCCAGGCATAGGATGTTTGAGTGTGGATTTTTTGCCTGTTGCATTTCATGCGTTGGGGTTATCTGTCGGGAGTATAGAGTAAATGTGGTGAACGATAGGTCGCCCTCGAGGAGGCTTTGATAGCTGTTGTTCTACATTTCGAGATAATAGTCATCGTGGTAATGCTAATCATAGTGTACAGTAGTGTCTATTATTCATCCGTGCAGACAATTGCTTCCAATCCAACCAGCACAGAAAGTCGTCTAGCTAGACTCACTCCGATTCTAGATCTCTCTCGATTAGCAGTTCTTCCAGCTCTCGGTCATTAGATTCCTCCCAATCACCATTCGATTCCCAGAATGACCAGTATGATATCTGCATATCCCTATCTAACAGTAGCGATCGGTGAGAAGACCCAGTAGGATCATCTGAAACAGGCGAGCACTCCGGAAGCTCATCGAAATTGTCGGTGTTATGATTGAATCCACGCATTTGTGCATCTAGAGACGAAAGGTATGACTCTATTTCTTCTGTTATAACATCTTCAACCAGTTCCACATCAGATTCAGACTTGAGACAAAATCGAGGAAGATCGTGTAAAGGCGAATTGATTAGTGGGTCGGCCGGGTCAATCTGCAGGAGGGATGCTTTGAAATATTCGAAATCTTGACTCAGTTTCCGATATTTATGGAGGAGCACGCCATCCAGCCGACTTTGAGTTGCAGACGGAAGTGGTGCATAGCTGAGTTTTGCAATCAACGGTCGATTTATCCGAGGAACGGCTGCCGGCAAAAGTCGCATGGAATCTTCTTTTGTTCTGCCGATCGATTCCATTGGCCCCTTCCCCTTACTCGTCGAGTCGCTATAGGCTTGCTGAACATCATGAATGGTCGGGAATTTATTCGAACGTCGCACTGGGAGCGGCTTTGAGTTGGATTTCGAACATCGCACAATGTAGTCATAATCGAACCCTTGCTTTTCGGCAAGAAGAAGTATCTCGCTTGCGAGGTCATGATTTTCGCATCTTCGACATAGTTTCCACATCGCATTATATGCCCACGCGTCTATTTGAAAGTTGTTCGCGAGTTGACCGACTTCCATAGCACGCCAGATCATTCTTCCCAATGTCCAATCGCGACGAGATCCGCAGTCACGAAGTAGGCTAGTCAGAGCAGGAAGTGAAGGAATAGCTACGTTTTCCGTCATCTCCTTTAGATACTTAACAGCTTTTCCTCTCCTGCCGAATTTAAGGCATCCGTCAATAAGGATGCCATATGCAAACGAATCGAGTTGAATTTCAGATTGGCTGATCAATCTCTGGGCATCATCAAACTCTTCGCGGTCTCCCATTGAGATGCAGAGTTTGAGCATGAGAGACATTGCGAGCGTCCTCGTTGGGGAGTATCCCGCAAGGGAGAGGTGATAGTATGCACTTCGTGCCGCTGACGTGAAACGAAGACGAGAGAGCTGCTGGATGATGATAAGGAAGGAATGCTCGGAAAAGGGCAGGCTCGATGTGAGGAGATGAATGGCGAGATCTTCCAAGATCCGATCGTCGGGAAGAGCAAGTAAGGCAGCTAAAGCATCGTTTGACGATCGCAAACTGGATTCTCCGTCGTGGATAGACCGTTCGGAAACTGGAGGAATATGGAGCCGTCCGTGGAGCCTCTTCAACACAAGATACTGGCTAGATAGAGGTATATTTCGATGCCTAGCGTAATACATCTCTTCCTTTGCCCTCTGGAGTGCCTGCGCAATATCATCAAGCTCCGGACCGCTAGTTTTATGTTCCACTTTGCCTGTCCTGGAAACCCTTGGCGTGATCACTGATTGGAGATGGAGGAGTTTCTGTATTTGTGCATTCTTGTTCGCCAGGTATTGGGAGAGATTTAACAGATCTTGAGCGAGGCTAACGAGAGCTTTGCGTAGTTGTACTTCTTCGCCGTCGAGGGGTTTTCTTTTCTTTACAAGGTAGGATGATTCTATATCGACAGGCGAGGAAGTGGAGAGCAGTATCTGGGGGTCTATCCCGCGGAGCTGGACAGATGAGACAGTGAGGCGGCGTAAGAGGAAGTGCGAGAAACATGGAGCCCACCATTCCCGAACATACGGACCCAAAAGCATTTACATGCGAATTAGGAAAGCATCCAGATGTTCGATCGCGAGTCTCAATTAGACTTTATCGCATCATGAGACTTGCATGGATCGGTTCCAATTGAACCACGATGGTCGAAAGTCACAATTGAAGCTTGGTTGGGCACTACGTTGTGATAGATCGAGTGGATTGATCGTGGATTTTAATCGGTGTCGAGTAGATAAATAAATACTTCGAGACGATCTGCATACGACTCAGGCAGGATCTCAGTTTTGCACCGATAATGGTCAAACTCGCGCTTTTCATACAAGCGGATTTGCAAGGCGTAACAGATATAACGCCGATTGATACAGACAAAGACCCGTTCTTGTATACCTTCAAGGTGGTATGTAATTCGTGTCACGAAGTAAACAACAATTGGATTACTATTTCACGGCAGGTACTTGATCCAGACTACTACTTGCCTCGCTAACCTTTCCACAGGACAAAGCTTCCATTTCTGGAAGCCGCGGTGAGGCAAATTTTGTTTGGAGATGCAAAAACTGTAGGGTATAACCGTCCTGCATTATCTTTTAACTGATCAAAAACAGAGAGAGCACTCTGCGAGTAGCTTCCGTCGCTTTATTCGACTGATTTCAAAGACATAGAATCGTTTCCCTCACCCTATACCTACGAGATGTCGGGGAAAGCCTCAAAGCTCACAGAATTTGAGTGCCGTGGATGTGAATTTACGGAGTTCAATCCACAGGTATGTAATAACTGTCCCTTCCTGACATACCAATGGTAGGGAAACTTCGCTTGCACAGGTGAAGAGACAAATACCCAATTTAATAATGTGGACCTCACAGAGTTGGCATGGTATGACTATGATGAGAAGGTATCATTGTCGATGGGCTTGCACTGACGCTCGATACATCATAGGCAGCTGAAGAAGTCTCCGTAACTGAAATTCAATTCTCCATTCGTCGAGCCTGACCGCTTCTCAACTCCATGCAAAGGATGCACATACTCGCCTAGTCTATGTAATAACCATATTACTTCCCTTCCCCGCCAAATTGTGAATTTCGGTCATCCCATATTTGATTTTCCTCAATGCCTTGTCTGCCCCATCAATCATTTCGACTGGCAGAACCTCGTCTATTAACAAATAACCTTCCACGCACCATTCATACCATACTTTCCGACCATCTGTATGTCGCCAAAAATATACATCTATTTCAGTATCGCCAGCTGGTACCAGAAAGGGTTGCTATTATTAGGTGTGGACACAAAGGACTTACCTTAAGAGGAAAGTAAGCCGGAAACCAAGAGAACATATCGCGACTCTTGGAATCTATCTGGTCTGGGCGCGTACTGAGCTGAATATCTTTGTACAAGACCGCTTCGAAGTAACCGGCAATGCCGTTAATCTTTCCCCGCGCTTTTGACGTCCTAAATCTCGCTATCGCCTGTCTTTTGTTGTGAGAATTTTGCAATGCTATGTTGGGATTCGGATGTTGGAAAATCCATAATTCTTGGATTTGATCGCTGGGATCCAGAGTGGCCAGATGATCGTAAGCTTGTAGCCAAACGACGTATGGCGTTTCAAACGTGCTCTGTTCCCCAGCCTTCAACCGACGTAGTAACTCCGAATGGTGTCTGGAAGACGCAATTGGTGAAATATGTGCTGTGTACGAGGCCGGGATGGAGATTCCCCCGACAGCTAGACATGGTCAACGTAAAAAGGCTTGAGATCGGTACGATTGAGCACCCTCTGAGCACCATCAAGACATTCCGGGCTTAGTTCATTATCACCAAAACTTCCTAGCAACTCGCTGATGAGGATATCAACGAGTTTCGCGGGTTTCCATGATCTCATATCTTCATTGAAAAGACTAACTTGCCCTTGCCACTCGGACTGATTCTTTCGCAGCAACCTAAATTAGCTCAAACATGTAGCCTCGGTACCCAATGAAAGCGTGTGGGTTCTTTTCTACTGCAGAAATCTCAATTTGTCGACCGGCAGCCTGTGCAGCTCTTAGAGCTCGATCGACCAACGGGCCTCGGCCCGCTCCAACAACAGCGACAACACTTTCATGTCAGCCAAAATCAGGCCGGGAACTACATCTTTTTGTCAGCCGGTCGGTCTCTTAGTGCAAGTTCGATGGCTTTTTCATAATTGCCATACTTTACTGGGTCTTTTTCGAATATTTCGTACGTCGCACTTTCGAGATTAAACTCCAATGGTTGTAATGGAGTTTGCAAGTAATCTTGATATCCTGCTGCGAATTCTTCCAATTTGGTGGGAGGAGGTAAACTCTCGTGAAGATAACGAATATACATGAGATGAGCACTCGCTTCATTGCCCTCAACAAGAGGTAGGTTTTGTAGCACAGTAAATGGTTTCAACTGCCCTTAAATCATACGAACATGGCGGAGCTTACCCTCATGAAGCTATTCAGCAGCCGCTGATGTGCTTTTGAAAGGACAGGATAGCCTTTATTGTTTGATAGAAACACCTCGGCGTTACATAGCAATATCCGTACCGGTTCGGCAAACCATTGCTTGATCAGGTATTTAGGCGGCAAATCCTTTGGTATTTGCAGGGCCACGGACAACCTTGGATGGTAATTTGTCAGGGTCTGTATCGTGTTCCACACTTGCCATACTGAGCCTTCGTCGTGTCTTTGAGAAGGGTCACCAGGTTCTTCTTGAAAGGGAAGGAGGATATTGATTTGAACTTGCGAATCTCTAAGGATCGTGTTGAGGACAGATGCATAATTATACAGTCCAGCGGGTCGACGGGGAGGGGCAATCATTACACTAGTCAGTCCACAATAGCTGGCGTTCGTGATTTCGTGTTGCAGAACCTTCGTCGTTAGTCTGCCGAGAATTCAAGGGGGACAACCACTGCTGAAACTTCGGCAACCATTGGATCATTGGCATCCAATTCAACCCAAGGCGATGTTAAGCCCAAAATGTGCAATACCGGATCTACTGGTGAGGCTGGTGGATAAAATCGACTGACCTGATGGTTTCAAAAGGGCGTTTTTGAATAGGATTTGATTCAATTGAGGTGAATTGGGCGGGAATGTCTGGATTTCGGTTTGGAGCTGAGGTCGTGAAATAAAGGTACAAGCGAAGTCAAAGTCATGGTTCAACGCGTAGTCCCAGGGGTTGGGAACGTCAGGATTGTGAACTCCAACAACGAATTTATGTCGTGGCCCATCGGCAGAAGAGTATTCGGCCATGGAACCTGCCTCGGTACCTGTTCTTGACCCCTTTGTGCAGAAATCAAGGTAAGTCTAATTTCCGGCTTATTCAACGTGACGGACGCAGAAGGATTGCAGAGGGCTCCTGGAAAGTGAAATTTCAGAATCGCCCCACGTCCAAATCGCAACCGCCGCGTGCTTTCATGTCGATCTCGCGGAAGCTGTTCTATTGACGTGGATAACGCAATGATCAGATCACATCGATATCAGTTATGGTTAAGTGGCAACTCAGCTCAGACACTATATGACACTGTTGATTTTTGTATTTTTTTTATTTGTTTCAGTTCCAGCTGCAAGTTGGGGCCACCTTTCTCCTGCAAATCGTTCAGGAAACAGCCCTAACGATCGTGATCGAGGATGCGATGCTGGGGGGAGGCTGCAGCTGACTCTGTGCCTCGAAACTGCTCCCCCGCGCGATCAAGAGGAACCCTGCGCGTAAGGATGTACTAATAGTAGATGCATCGATCCAGCTGGCCACGTACTACCGGTCGCCGGCGGCCAGCAGCAGTCGATACCAACTTGCAAGAGCCGAAGCCACCTGCTGACTTAGCGAAGGATTCCTAATGTTCTCCATAGTTGCAGATGCCAAAGAATGTGTCGGTCATAATCCGGCAGCGGCGAAAGCAAATGGAGCTGCTGTATATATCTGCATAGTATGTACAACAGCAGCGCTGCCCTTGCCTTCTATGAGGATCGGTAGCCATATGCATACTAGTATGCATCCTGCATCCTTTATTAGCAAGTTGCCAAGGGAGCGTAACTAGATTGTGAACGAAGCGTGATCTCAATGAGCTGCAGTACAACTTATTACCTGATTGCTATAGCAATCGATGGACTCAGTAAGTTTTCCAGTATAGATACCAGCTAGTATCTAGTAAGCTAGATGTGGAGGTTCGAACCTGTAGAACCTTTGCTCCTAGCCTGCCTACTATAAGGAAGTTGCTACAGAACCTAGTAGGGAGCCGTTTGCTTGCATGTCTACGTTCACAGAAAAGCAAGTGGAGCTAGTTCAAGTTTTGCATACTAATTAATTGTAGCTACAGCATGATTTTGAGACTAGTGCTACTTGTAACAGCAGCGGCTAGCTCGTTTGCCGGCCGGCTTTTTCTTTTGGCTACGGAACGAGCATGCAGCAGTAAGCGAGGCTATTATATATTAAATTTGTGTTAACATGCATTGCATGCACCATGCATGTATATATTACTATGCATTGGCGATTGAAAATTTATAGAGCTGACTAGCTAGCTAGTGGTACTGCAGCCAGTTGGGTTAGCTACACTGTCCTGCAACTGCTCATGATAGCAAGCTAGGAACCTCCCTATGGCATACTTAAAGCTGCTACTATATAGCTATGAGCCTCGATCCTATCACGTGAACTATATATAGTTATAGAGCTTATATGGCAATATGTCTTAGCACATATAGTACTAGTGTGTATAATTATCCCATATGCATACGGTAGCTTCAGAGTGCAACTCTGCAGCTGCAATTCAAGATCAATTAAATTTAATAGTTAATATTTAATATACTACTACTACTACTATGTGCATCGCCCATATAAGCTTATGTTGCATGCATATGCATATGCATATTAATCGACGTTCAGCTAACTATGGCTATTTAGCTTAATTAGCCCGCGGGCACAGCTAGAAATTCCATCCCCAAGGTATCTCAACTCCATAATTCGAACCGTTAAATTTTCCAGGGCCTATCCATTCGATGCTGTGACCGCCACTGTTGCTCAGCTGCACCGCATTTGGTAGTAGATGAGTGGAAGTCTGAGGAATGACTGGAATGGAACCGCAAACACCTGGATTGAAAACGGGCTGCCCGATAGGAGGAACTGAGATCGCAAGCGGGGCAAGCGATCCAAAGGTTTGAGCAATCCCTGCACTAGGAAGTGATATCGAACGGGCCGCCGCTGGAGTGAGATTAGAGCCAACCTTCCTCAACGCCAACAAAAGGTGGGGAATCGCTACTGTCAGCCAAATGGAGAGATGCAAAATACTCATAGAATCTATCGGTATATCCAGCCCGGTATTGTCTAATTCGAGGAAAAATTGATTCTCTCCAAAAATCAAATACATCCCGTTTCCCAAGGATAACCTATCTTCATCGTCATCTCCTCGCACTCCCGCCGAACTTCCGATGGTCAAACCGGATGCAAACAGGTAATTTTGAAGATCCTTCGCCGAAGATGAAATGCCTGATACGTAGGGAGCATTCTGGTAGAGGTTCGTCGGATAGCCGGTCCAGCCTCCCGAGGGGAAGCAGCTGCAACACCCAAGGGATGAATGGCACGCTAGGCCGCGAACGGCAGGGGGACCAAGGAGTGACCTGATATAAGCTTTGTGTGGCGATTAGAACTACCACCATATCTTAGTAGCCTCCGCTCTAAGAACAGTGTCGCTCAGTGCAAACATCCGACAGGCTTCTCGTTCGATGAAAAGCGTATAGAGACCCTTTCCGCTCAGGTCTTGTACATCGAATTCGAGATCATTGCGGACGGGGGCCCAGCGGGCCTTCTTCGTCGACAGAGAGATTTGACCCGGGGAGTCTGCTGATGGAGCCGTCCCATAGATCCGGATCTGAGAAATCTGACCAGGAGATCCATCCGAGAGGCAACGTGCATAGCGTTCGGCTTTGATAGCCTTGGTGACGAGGAAGATCCCAGTAATCGAATCTACAAGGTACGGCCAAGTTCGGAAAGCATTGCGTTTAGCAAGTGACCACCATTTCCTTAAAGGTTCTGGGTCTCGAAGGCTGACCACTGTGAAAGGAGCAGAAGGAAGAATAATGGCGATTTCATCGGACAAACGTTGAAAACATATATCAAAACACGGTTGAGGACTGTCCCTGGATGGAAATCAGCTTCCCAATCTAGAAATTCCGGAGTATACAGCACTGCGGATACGGCCCACCAGCATCCGCCGGAGTGGATTACATGGGCACCTGCATCGACGGAGGTGCTGACGACTGCCTGCTCCCTTGTCATTTCAAGTCTCGGCCATTTTTTGTCCTCCAACCACTAGATAACTTTAGTAGAGCGATGATAAAGCTTTACTTGGTTATTGTCGAAGACATTGAGGATCTTGACCGCTTTGCCTTTATCATCCCAATAGCACAAGTCGCCTACATCGATAGCCTGGACAGGGTGATACAGAGCGATCCCATATCCAGTCTTGTGAAGCAAGGTCGAAAAAGCCTCTTGTTCGTCCATCAACTTGAGCGAGTGTGTGGATCGAGAGGCCGCAGGGCTTTTATCTCCAAACCGTAAATAAATTTAGTGGCCAATTTTTGCTGAAAATTGATGTCGGTCTCATCACAGAGGATACGCAAGCCATCAACCTTAATTACTTTACACTACCGCAAGTCCCTGATTTAACTTCGCCGATCCGGCAGTAATTCCGTGTCAAACGTACACACTGCCAGCCTGCCCGCGTCGGCAAACAGCCATACCTTTACGTAAGTATCCTCGAGACCATTCAGGACAATGCCAGCGGAACGGGTTACTTGGATTGCCTGCCACTCCAGGCCTGATTAATTCCGAAAATGGGACATGTGGAATGTCTACCCCAAAGCAAACCCCTACCTGGGCCGGTCTCCAAACTGAGCCAAAAATATTCATCACATTTCGAGAAATTGACAGGTGTCTTGAATAATGTCGAAAATTTGGAGTTAATACGTCATTTGTCAAACA
>Ga0335072_10007083_pt1 | contig 16365 bp, 15 predicted proteins | sample Lox_Sample_21_FD_206725 | JGI IMG/M metagenome (GOLD analysis project Ga0335072, IMG submission 206725) | Soil microbial communities from Loxahatchee National Wildlife Refuge, Florida, United States - Lox_Sample_2.1 | ecosystem: Environmental > Terrestrial > Soil > Wetlands | place: USA...
CGGCGAAATCGGCGGCTGGCTCCTGTTGCACACCGGCAACCGGCGCTTCCGTGAATTATTGCCGTGGCTGCTGCTGTTCGCTGCCGTGATGTTTGTCCTCAGTTTTCCTCTCGGCCGCTGGCTGCAGACGCTGTCGGGAGGCCGCCGCTACAACACCTGGCTTCTCATCGGCATGATCGGGGTCAGCGTCTACGTCGGATACTTCGGCGCGGGCGGCGGATACCTGGTCATGGCGCTGTTCGGTTTCTGCGGCGTGCACGACATCCACGAGATGAATGCGCTCAAAGTGGTCACGGCGGCGGTTTCCATCGGGATCCCGGCACTCACGTTCATCGTAGCCAAGCGCGTGGCATGGGGCTTCTGCCTCGAGATGGCGATTCTGGCGGCGATCGGCGGCTATCTTGGCGCGCACTACAGCCGCAGAATCAATCAGCGCAGGATGCGATGGATTGTTGCGGTGGTCGGTTTCATCACGGCAGCCTATTTCTTTGTCCAGAACTTTACGCAGCACCTGTAATCACGAAGCGAGCATGCCTGCCAATAAGGCAGTGCGCAGAGCCAGGTGCTCGATGACGACGGACTCATGCCTGGCGTGCGCGCCCTCGCCCACCGCGCCCATTCCGTCCAGCGTCGGGATGCCGAGCGCCGAGGTGAAGTTGCCGTCGGAGGCGCCGCCGGTCGCAGCCTCCTCCAGCGCGAACCCCAACTCCGCGGCCAGCGCCCTGGCTTTCTCATAGAGCTTGATCGTCCCGCGCGAGCGCTCCATCGGCGGACGGTTGATGCCCCCGGTGACGGTGAGGGAGCAGCGCGGGTCGACGGATTTGAGCCTCTTGAATTTCTGCTCGATGCGCGGCCCATCTTTCTTCTTTGCGATGCGAACATCCACTTCGGCCCACGCTTCCGCAGGAATCACATTGGTCTTGGTTCCCCCGCCCGCCACGCCCACGCTCACCGTCAGTCCGCGCTGCAGGTCGGTCCAGTCGCTCATCGTTTGCACAGCACGAGCCAGTTCCTGAATGGCGCTCGCGCCCTTTTGAAAATCCACGCCCGCGTGCGACGCCACGCCCCGGATGTCGACGCGCCAGTTTCCGGTTCCTTTGCGGGCGGTCTTGTAAGCAAGCCCCTGCGCCGGTTCCAGCACCAGCACCGCTTCGCATTCTGACGCGAGCTGCTCGGTGAGGGTGCGCGACGCCGGGCTGCCAATTTCCTCATCGCCATTCAGCAACAGGACAATTTCGCGCTGCAGCGCCGATGCCTCGATGAGCATCTCAATGGCAGTCAGGGCCATGGCAACGCCTGCCTTCATGTCGAGCGTGCCCGGTCCCCACAACTTTCCATCCGCGATCCGGCAGGGCATCGACTTCAGCGTGCCAACCGGCCACACCGTATCCAGATGCCCAAGCAGCAACACCTTGCCTGACGATGCCTTCGGACAAAACCGCGCCTCCAGCACATTTCCGTAACTCCGCTGGGCATGGATTTTCACGCGTCCGCCAAGCTTTCGGATCTGCTCAGCGACGAGTGCGCAGCACCCGTCGACCGCCGGCTTGGTATCGGAAGGCGACTCGGCCGCCACAATCCGTTTTGTGAGGTTCAGCAGCTCGGTTTGCTTGCGCCGCGCTCCAGCCAGCAGTGCGCGCATTGAAATCGCAGAATTGGGGTCAACACGAGATCGCATCATGGTCGAATCGGAAGGACTTTCCGATTCTACGATGATCGAATCGACTCACACCGCAAACAGGTCCCGTTACATAGCCTCCTTGACCCCTGCGCGGATGAGCCAGCGATTGACCGGATAGGATGTGGCGAAACCGCAGATCATCGCCACCTGCATCATGAGCCAGTAGCGCGGATCGAAGGCGGTGAGATGCGGATGCGGAAAGAGCACGAAAAAAGTGACCGCCATCCACGCATACATTCCCGCCTGGAACGCCCGAATGGAGAGCGTGTCGGCCTTCATCGCGGCGAGGATGCCCTCCGCCGGCGAAAGATGCCGCATGGGTACGATGGCGAAATACTGGAACACGATTCCCAGCGCCCAGGTCAATGGCGTACTCCGCCCAGAGCACCGACCCGAGGAAGGTGATACCGGAGCGGCGATCGCAAACTCGCAGACGAGATCGGCGAGCATGCATCCCGCCCCGCAATGGCTGGTGCCGACCGCGACCTGTGCCGCGCTGGGATTCGCGCCTGAAGCATTATGCCCGGCATGACGCTGGTGCGTTGCGTCTTGAGCCACGGCGTCCCGGATGTTTCTTCTCCCGAACCGGTAGTAGGCCCACAGGGCGATAAAGCTGAAATAAAGGGCCGAAACCGGCCAAACCACATTCATGATGCCCATCGCCTGGGGATGGCGGCGCTCGTCAAGCAGAATCCACAGAGCGCAAGCCGTTGCAATTGCAGTAGATAGCCACGCAACAATGGTGAGCAAAAATCGGCTCCCCTCATCCCTCCTGTTAGGATGGCGCGCATCGGAGCGCCGTTGCAGTGGTTTGGGGAGAGCCCCAGGAGTAACGTTCCGGTAACCCGCTGCGGAAGCGGGGGTTGGCGCAACTGAGCACGCGGAAGGGGCAGAGTGTGGCAAAAATACCACAGCTCGATTTTGGATTTCCCGTCTAATCTGGCGGTTGCAAGTTTTCTGCCAGCAGGAGTTTTGATTGTCGCCTTCCGCTCACCTTGAGCAGACGATTGCCGCATCCCTCGAATTCACGGGAATCGGGCTGCATTCGGGCGCGCCGGTCACCATGCGGCTCCTACCCGCCCCGGCGGGCTCGGGCATCGTCTTTCGGCGCACCGATCTCGACGACTTCGAGATTTCCGCGATCGGCCGCAACGTGGCCAAAGTCAGCTACGCCACCAGCCTGATGTCTCAGGGCGTGCTGATCTCCACCACCGAGCATCTGCTATCCGCGCTGATCGGGATGGGCGTCGACAACGTCATCGTCGAACTCGATAATCTCGAACTTCCCATTCTCGACGGCAGCGCGCTGCCTTACGTCGAGGCGTTTCTCCGGGTCGGCATTCGCACCCAGCGGCGTCATCGTGAATCGATTCGTGTTCTGCAGCCGGTGGAAGTGCGCGAAGGAGACAAGTTCATCGGCGTCTATCCGGGCCGCGGATATCGCATTGACTACACCATCGACTTTCCCGCTCCCATCGGCCAGCAACACGCCAGCGTCGATCTCGCGGCCGAAACCTACGGAACCACGATCGCCGCGGCGCGCACCTTTGGCTACAAGGCCGACGAAGCCCGGTTGCGCAACATGGGGCTCATTCGCGGCGCGAGCACTGACAACGCCATCGTGCTCGGTCCGAAGGGACCGGAAAACGGGCCGCTGCGTTTCAGCGACGAATTTGTGCGGCACAAGGTTCTCGATCTCATCGGCGATCTTGCCCTTGCCGGCCGCCGCATCGAGGGGCACGTGGTGGCCGAGCGCGCAGGTCACGCGATGCACACCGCGCTGGTTTCAAGATTGATGAAGGACCGCTCTGCGTGGGAACTGGCTCGCGTTCCGCTGATCCCCGCAGCCGAAGAACCTGCCGAGCAGGTTCACTCCCGCATGGCTCGCCCTGCCTTGATGGGCGCGTAGAGCCGGCTGGTCAACGCAGAATCCTCAGCCTAGACAAACAAGATGCACATCGGCGCCGCGGCCGCAACGCTCTTGCCCTCGTCGGCGAGTTTGCCCGTCTCGGCGTGCCGCGCAAAAACGCTGATCACGTTCGAATCCTGGTTGGCCACCAGCATCCAGCGCTCCGTGGGATCGAGCGTGAAGTTACGCGGCGTTTTTCCCCCGCAGTTGGAGCGGACCATTGGCGTCAGCGCCCCGCTCTTCGGGTCAGCCTTGAAGCTGTAGAGAAAATTGTCGTCGCGGTTGGCAAAGTACACGAATCTTCCGTCGCGCGTGATCACGGTGTCGCAGCCGCGCGTGGGTCCGTGATAATCCGCGGGCAGCAGGTTGACCCGCGAGACCAGCGTGAAGTGACCATCCTCCTTGTGCCACTCGAGCACATCCACCGTCGACGCGATCTCGTTCATGCAATACGCCGTGTGCCCGTTGGGATGGAAGTGCAGCGTGCGCGGCCCTGACCCGGGCGCGCCATGGTAGGCGCCTGCGTTGTTAAGCCTGGCTGTCGCCGTATCGAACCGGTAGATGTGGACCATGTCGCCGCCGAGGTCGTTGACGTAGGCGAACCGGTTGTCGGGCGAGAAGGAGCAGAAGTGCGCGTGCGCTGCCTCCTGCCGGTCCGGGTTCGGCCCGTGCACGGTGTAATGCTCGGTCCAAACGGCGCGGCTGAGCTTTCCGCCGGTGATCAGAAAACTGGCCGCGCTTCCCCCGCCGTAGTCCGCCGAGAGCAGAACGCGCCCGGTGTGGTCGAGCCCGACGTGACAGGTTCCCTTGGCCGCGGAGTTCTGCGCCGACAAAGGCTCGAGGTGGCCGCCGGTGTGGCGAAAACTTGCGACTTCGCCGGTTGGCTTGCCGTTGAAGCTGTCGAGTTCGCACGCTGCGTATAAATATTCTTTACCGGGCGAAAATGTGATCCAGTCAACCGTTGCAATGTTGGCTGCGACGCCGGCCGAGGTTAGTTCGCCGTTTGCCGAATCCCAGTCGTAGGACAGAATTCCGGTCGGCGTGCCCGATGCGATGAAGACGCGCTGGCGTTTGGCGGGCGCGGAATGGGCGGTGGAAGCAGCAGCGAGAGCGGCAGCGGACGTATTCATCAGGAATTCCCGGCGTGTGAGTTTCTTCATGACAGAGGGAATTGTCGCTGATGGAGCGCGAGCAGCGCCAGTTTCCTTCTTCTACACTTGGATGCAGAGAGCTGCCGTGTCTCAACTCATCAATTTCTACCGGATTCCCGCACTTGCCATCCGCCAGCGCCTGCGGCCGCTGCCGGCGCTTGGAATCCTGGATGAGGACCGGGTTCACATGCGCGTGTGGCCGAACGATATCGACCTGAACATGCACATGAACAATGCCCGCTATCTCAGCGTGATGGATTACGCCCGCACCCATTTGCTGGCGCGCGCCGGCCTGCTCGATCACATCCTGCGCTCGCGCTGGCAAGCGCTGGTGGGCGCGGTGTGGATGACCTATCGCCGGCCACTGCCGCTGTTTGCAGCTTTCACGATTTCTTCGCGGCTGATTTGCTGGGATACGCGCTGGTTCTATATCGAACAGACCTTCACCGGCGCGGATGGCCTTGCGGCGATCGGCTGGGTGAAAGGAGCGCTGCGCGATGCGAGCGGCGCCGTGGACCCGCACCGTGTGATCGCCCGCGTCGCGCCCGGTGCGGCCAGCCCGTCCATGCCCGAGACTATCGCGGCATGGAACGAGCTGACCCGCGAAAAACTCCAGAGCGCCTGACCTCCGGCGAGTTCGCGCCCGCTCTACCGCATGCTGAAGACGACGTTGACCGTGGTTTCCACCTCGACCGGCTCCCCATTGAGCAGGTAAGGCCGGTATTGCCACTGCTTCACCGCGTCAAGCGCAGCCTGCTGCAGCATCGGCTGACCGCTGAGGACGCGAAGATTCTCGATCGTACCTTGTTTTGAAATCGTCGCCTGCAAAACCACCGCGCCCTGGACTCCCGCAGCTCTGGCGATCACGGGATAAAGCGGCACGACTTTGCGGACCAGCAGGCCCTCGACCAGTACCGATGGAACGCGCACCGGGCCCTTCGGCTCGCTATGGACCACGACCGCGGCGCGATGCCCGCGAAACGCGTCGTCAGCGCCATTCGGCAATCCCATGCCCTGGTCCATGGCCACTGGCCCGGCAGGAGCTTCCTGCCCTTCAAACTGTGTAATATGCGTCGGAATCCGCGGCGGAGCGAAGATGCGGGTGCCCTGCATCTCCGGCGCTCCATGGAACGCATGCGCCGGCTGAGCCGGCGGCGGCTGCCGCGCTGACAAGTCGGGAGCTTCGATCAGGTACGTAAGATTCTGCCGCGAGAGCGCCTCAGGGTGAATGAGAGGGAAGAGAATCAACGCGAGGAGAATCGAACCATTGCACGCAAAAGCCGCAACCATCCAGTTGCGGCTGCGGGTGCGGATTCTGCCGGTGGATTCAAACGTCGAGTCCTCAAACATGGCTTGCCTCCTGCCAAAACTCAGTCGCGCCGCTCGGGAGGCACACAAGGAGCGCTGCGCTCGCCGCGCCAATCGGCGCGCCGGGCGAACTACGGACCTCGATTCATCCCAACCGGAACCACTGTGCTTCTGTAGACACCACGTCGACTGAAAGTGTTCCCGCCATGCAGGCACTTCTGCCTAAGCTGCGATCGTTGCGTTACACTCCAGAGCAATCCGCAACCGCGGGAGTCAAAATGAAGCTGCTTCCCTTGTTGTTCCTTGTTGTTGCCGCAATCGAGATCCCGAGCGCTCAAACCCAGCCGGCCGCGTCGGCCGCCGCGCAGCCAGATAGCGCAGCAACGCTCCAGTACATTCACGGTGCATGGGACACGCTGACCCGCTCCATGGTTGACTGCCACTCGCTGGTCGATATCAAAGTCAGCGAGAATCCCGTTCTCTACATGCCCGCAGAAGAACCTGCTCCGCCCGAGGTGAAGGAACTGGAGCAGAAATGTCATGTGAAGGTGCTGGCGTTACCGCGACCGATCGATCGCATCGGCGAAATGAATCCTTCTGAATTGCCGACGCAGGGTTTGCTCTACCTACCCAATCCCTATGTCGTTCCGGGCGGGCGCTTCAACGAGATGTATGGATGGGACAGCTACTTCATCATCCTGGGCCTTGAAGCCGACCATCGCGAGGCGCTAGCCAAAGGCATGGTCGAGAACTTTTTCTACGAGATCGAGCACTACGGCGGGGTGCTGAACGCGAATCGCACCTATTACCTTACGCGCTCGCAACCTCCATTCCTTACCTCGATGATCCGCGCCGTCTATGAGGATCCTGCGAGTTTTCCATCGACGCCCGCGGGCCGCGCTGCGTCGCGTGCATGGCTCGAGCGCGCGTATGCGATGGCTCAAAAAGACTACAGCACCTGGACGCGCCCGGAGCATCGCGCGGGCGCAACCGGGCTGGCACGCTACTTCGACTACGGACACGGGCCTGTCCCGGAGATGGCCGACAGCGACACGTACTACAGCGACGTGATCCGGTGGATTGTCGCGCACTCTCATCAGGGAGCGGACGGGTTTTTGGTCAAGGGCCCCGAGCATCCCGATGCCGCGCAGGCAGCACGCCTGAAGCAGACAAGCTGCGATGTCCATGTCGGCGTCGTCTGTATGCATGCCTGGTTCGGAGGCTACCGTCTCACTGCGGATTTCTACCTCGGCGACCGCGCCATGCGCGAATCCGGCTTTGACCCCAGCTTTCGCTGGAAGCCATTCGATGGCGAAACGCACCACTACGCTCCCGTCTGCCTCAACAGCCTGCTCTATCGCTACGAGCGCGACCTGGAGCACTTCGCGCTGCTGCTAGGCAAGCCCGGCGAAGCGCAGCGCTGGGGCCGGCGCGCCCAGGCGCGCAGCGCGGCGATGCAGCGCTATCTATGGCAGCCCAGGAACGGCGTGTTTGGCGACTACGATTTCATGCGCCATCAGCCGTCGTCGTACGCCTATATCTCGTCGCTGTATCCGTTGTGGGCAGGCGTGGCCACGCGCGAGCAGGCAGCGCAAATTGAAAGCAAGCTGAATCTCTTCGAGCGCCCCGGCGGTCTTTCCATGAGCAACTTCAACAGCGGCATGCAATGGGATGAGCCCTTCGGCTGGGCGCCGACCAACTGGATCGCCGTCGATGGACTCGACGAAAGCGGCTTTCGCGCGGACGCCGAGCGCCTGGCCCGCAAATGGGACGATACGGTCGACACCGGCTTCGCGCACGACGGCACCATTCGCGAAAAGTACAACGTGGTCGAAGGCAACGCCAACGTCCATGTCAGCGCGGGCTATACCGGGAATGAAGTCGGCTTCGGCTGGACCAATGCCGTGTACCTGAAGATGCGGCAGATCATGGCCGAAGCGCCGGCTCCGTCCACGCCGTGAACGTAAAACATCCAGGGCGCCCACTCGGACGCCCTTATGTTGCGGCTGATTTCCGCGTCTACTCCGGCAGCGTCTTGGTCCCATCCATGTGGAATTCCTTTGTGACTACCTGGGCATCAGTTCCCGGCTGTCCTCCGCCGACTGAAACCGTGTAGTCGCCTTCAGGAATTTCGATCTGGCCAACATCGGTCACCATGCTCAAGTCGCGCGGCTTGAGATCGAACTTCACTCGCTGCGAAGCGCCGGGATCGAGATGCACGCGCTGAAACGCGCGCAGGGCCCGCAGCGGAGCGCCGGCCACATGGGGAAAGTTCAGGTAAAGCTCCGCCACTTCGTCGCCGGCCACCTTGCCCGTGTTCGTTACCGTCACTTCCACGTGCGCCGGATCGCCCGCATTCACCGCAGCTGAAGGCACGCTGAGGTCACTGAACGAAAACGTCGTGTAGCTCAACCCGTAGCCAAAGGGATACAGCGGCTTTCCCTTGAAATAGCGATAGGTGCGGTTTTCCATCGAATAGTCTTCAAAATTAGGAAGCTGGCTGATGTCGGTGTAGAACGTCACCGGCAATTTTCCGCCCGGATCGTTCTCGCCAGAGAGCGTCTGCGCCACCGCTTCACCGCCCTTTTCGCCCGCATACCACGATTCCAGGATGGCGTTCGCGTGCTCGTTGGCCCAGTTCACGCCCAGCGCGCTTCCGTTTACCAGAACCAGGACCACGGGCTTGCCGGTTCCTACCAGTGCTTTCAGCAATTCTTCTTCCGGCTCGGGCAGGGCAATGGATGTGCGGTCGCCGCCCAGGAATCCCGGGACGTTGACATGCATTTCCTCGCCTTCCAGCTGGCTGGTGATGCCCAGCACCGCGACCACGACGTCGTCTTTCTTTGCTGCCTCGATCGTTTCAGCCTGCGGAGTGAGGTCCACCTTGTTCCATACCAGCTCGGCATCCGGCGCGTGACCCTCTCCGGGGCCGTAGTCGACGACCAGCTTGTAGGTCTTGCCCTTCTCAAGCTGCACGCGGCCCAGCTTGGTATTCACGTCGCCGCCCGGCTCGAAGCCTGTCGTGACGTCCTTGCCGTCCAGCGTCATGCGGAAAAATCCATTCGCCTTCAGGCCGAGGTTGTAGTCGCCGGTGTCGGGAGCGGTCAGGGTCCCCTCCCAGTGAATCACTACGCTCTTGCCCTCCGCCTCGCTGGGCAGCGTCAGCCCGGCGGTGTGCATGCCGGGCTCGACGCGCGTGGCAAGGACCGTCGGTTTGGCGCCGGGAGTCATCATCATGTCGCGCCGGAATTCGACGTAACTCGCCTTCACGCCGGGCTGGCCGTCCGTCGTCAGCGCGGAATCAGGAACCGGCGACGCTTCGTTGCTGAGGAACTGCGTTCCTACGAGGTAGTCAATCGTGTCGCCCGCAAACACCTTCTTCATCCCTTCCAGGATCGACACGGTGTGGAGCGGGATGCCCGTGTAGTTGCCCAGGAGGAAGCGTGTCTGGTTGGCGAGCGGACCGACGAGGGCGATTTTGATTCCCGACGTTTTCAAGGGCAGTGTGCCGTCATTCTTGAGCAAGACCATCGATTCGTTTGCCAGTTTCAGCGCCAGCTCCTGGTGCGCAGGGCTGTTCAACTCATCGGGATTGATCTTGGTGTAAGAAACCATGTCCGGCGGATCGAACATGCCCAGTTTCATGCGCGCGGTGAAGAGCCGGACGAGAGCCTTGTCGATGTCGCTCTCCTTGAGATAACCCTCCTTGACGGCGTCGAGATACGGCTTGTAGTCATGGTCGTCGGTCACCTTCGCGGTGAAGTCGATGCACTCGTTGTCCATGCCGCGCTGCAAGCTGATGGCTGAGGCCTGCGCCTGGGATGGCTCGTAGTGATGGCCATCGAAGATGTCGCGCACCGCGCCGCAATCTGATACGACGTAGCCGTCGAATCCCCACTTGCCGCGCAACTGATCCTCGAGCAGGAACTGGTTCGCGCAGGCGGGTTGGCCGTTGATGGCGTTGTACGCGCACATCACCGAGTCAGCCTTGCCTTCGGTGACGGCGGCCCGAAATGCAGGCAAGTACGTGTCAAGCTCGTCGTGCTTGCTCACATCCACGTCGGCAAAATGGCGCGTCGGCTCCGGACCGCTATGCACATCGAAGTGCTTCGGCGTCGAAATGACGCGGAAATAATGAGGATCGGTGCCCTGCATGCCGGTGACAAACGCGACCGCCATGCGGGCGGTCAGGAACGGATCTTCGCCGTAGGTTTCCTGGCCGCGACCCCACCGCGGATCGCGAAAGATGTTGATGTTCGGCGACCAGAAATCGAGACCCTGAAAAATCCGGCTGTAGCCGCCATTCTCCTTCACGGCCTCGACGTGCTTGATGCGGGCCTCGATGCTGATATCGATGGCCATCTGGTGGATGTTCACCGGGTCGAAGGTCGCGCCCAGCCCGATCGGCTCAGGAAACTCTGTTGTTCCATTGACCGCAACGCCGTGCAGCGCCTCGCTCCACCAATCATAGGCAGGCACATTGAGCCGCGGAATCGCGCGCGCCTGGTTGACAAGCTGCGTTGCCTTCTCCTCAAGCGTCATGCGGTGAACCAGGTCGGCCGCTCGTTGCTCGGGCGAAAGCGATGTGTCGAGATAAGCAGGTTTCTTCTGGCCCCACCCGCACGCAACGCCGAAGCAAACAAAAGCAGCCGCAACCCCCAATCCAATCCTATTCATCTCATCCCCCGCCGGCAGGCCTTGATTCCTCTCGCGTTCAATTCAGAGTTCTTGCGCCCCGCCTTCCGGCTGCCAAACTAATGGGCTGGGCGAGGCTCTGTCAAGCAGCGGGAACGATGAATTCATAAAGAGAAAATCGGTTTAGCTTACGGGCCCGAGAAACGGCTATCATTCTTATCCATGCCGGGCGCTCGCCCGCAAGGGGCCCGCCGAATTGCGTGTAACCTTTCTGCCATTGAGTGAGTAAGAACAAGCAGAAGGAGAAGAGCCGATGCAGGACGTTGCGAGTTGCGTCCTCGAAGACTTCCGGCGAGACCACGCTGAGACGTCCGAAGCGGCCTTCGAAACTCTTTTTCGGCGCTATCAGCGCGATGTGTACGGCTGGCTTCTGCGCATTGTCCGCAACCCCTCGGTGGCCGAGGACCTGACGGTCGAAACCTTCTGGCGCATCTACCGCGCTCGTGCCCGGTTCGATCCGGCTCGCGGGTTTGAAGGTTGGGCGCGCGTGATCGCCACCCACGCCGCGCTTGACTGGATGCGGAATCAGCGAACGACAGTTGAATTGCCGGTGGAATTGCCGGCTCCGCCAGGCGCCGACCCGGGAGTTGCAGCGGAGATCAGGCGCAAGGTGACGATTGCCTTCGGCCGCTTGCCGCCCAAGCTGCGAATCGTGGCAATTCTGGCGGTGGTGGAGGAGCAGCCCCACAAAGACATTGCCGCGGTGCTGGGAATTTCGATTGCGGCCGTGAAGGTCAGAGTGTTTCGCGCATTGAAGCATCTCAGGAAAGATCTGGAAGGGCAGGGAATCAAACCATGAACGCACACGACGAAGAGCGGATGAATGAACTGATCAGGCAGTCGATCGCGCCGATGCACGCATCGGAACCGGCACGCGATCTTTGGCCGGACATGCTGCACCGCATGGATGCAAGACCCCAGGTGCCGCCATGGTTCGACTGGGTGCTGGCCGGTGGCGTGCTGGGCTTTGTCGCGCTGGTTCCCGCGTCGATTCCCGTGCTCCTTTATTACCTGTGAACCGCGGGCTCAAGTCCGCCGAAAGCGAGGTTCCTATGAATACCCATCCTTACCTGCGCGCATTCCTGGCGGGAGCATTTGTGCCCACGCTCATCTTGCCCCTGATGCTGGCCGGCTTCATTATCTTCCGCCTCGTCTTGCAGGTCCCGATTCCCATTGAACGGGGCATTGTCTTTCCCATGGCGCTCGTTCCATCGCTTTGGGGTGTTTGGAACATGCTTTGGCTGGTCACGCACATGCGCACCCATCTGGCAATCTCGTTGCATGGAGTGTTGCTGCCGCTGTTGTTGATGCCCTGTGGAGCGCTGCTGGGCAGTGGCCTGGGGATTCTTGCGCTCGGGTCTACCGGAGTCGTCTGGTTCCAGGAGATTCACGTGCCGTACGTGCTCATTGCGCCCATCTTTCTGTGCGGGCTCATCGGCTATTACCTGGTCTGGAAATACATCGTTGGATCGGTGAACCGGGTGCTGGGCATCGCGTGATTGCGGCAGGCCCGCACCGCTGATCGATCTGTGCAACGCGTGAAGCCGCTTTGAACGTGAGGAGGTCGTCATGGTTGTCTTCGTCCGCACCGTCACCTACGCGTCGCTCTTTATCGGGCTGCTGCTCATCTATCTGCCGGCACGCCTGCTGGCATGGGCAGGCGTCACTCGTCCTGCCGGGCCGGCCTGGCAGCAGGTCGGCGGTGTTGTGGTCGGATCGTTGGGCGCTGCACTCGCCTTATGGTGCGTCGGCGCGTTCGCGTGGATTGGCAAAGGCACTCCCGCGCCGTTCGATCCGCCGCGCCGCCTCGTGGTTCGCGGCCCTTACCGCTTCGTGCGCAACCCGATGTACATCGGTGTGGCTTCTGCTCTCACCGGGGCTGCGCTCTTTTACAGTTCGCCGGCGCTGCTCGCCTTCGTGTGCGGCTTCGTGCTCGTCACGCACCTGTTCGTCATTCTTTACGAGGAGCCTACGCTGGGGCGCAGTTTTGGACCGGAATATGCCGCCTATTGCGAGCATGTCCGCCGTTGGATGCCCCACTTGCACGCGGCCCGCTAAGCGCCCGGATTAAAAAAGTCGCCCAGGCCGGCCCGGTCGGCATGCGTCTCCATCGACGACTGGATCTCTAATGCCAGCGCCAGCGCTTCTCGGCCCTGTTTCGCGGTCACGCGAGGCTCGCGGCGCGTCCGCACCGAATCCAGAAACGACTCAATCTCGAGCCGCAACGGTTCGCCGGGCGCAACTTCGGGCTTCAGGAAGTTCAAGCCCGGCGCGGGCCCCGCAGCTGAGGCTGCCCCAAACTGCGCAAGCATCCGCGCATCCATGCGCCCCGACGAGATGGCCGCCGCAATCTCCGCGGGAACGGCCCTGTCGAGCTTGATCACCAGCAGTTCACGCCGCGCGTAGTCAATCGACACATACTGCCGCGGCTGGAAGAACCGCAGCTTGCGCACCTTTTCTGTGGACACGCGCGAAGCGGTGAAGTTGGCCACGCATCCCGAATCAAACTCGACGCGCACGTTGGCAATGTCCACGCGCGGAGACAGGATCGGCAATCCCACCGCCCGCACTTCGCGCACCGGCGAGTTGGCAAACGTGAGAACGATGTCCAGATCGTGGATCATCAGGTCGAGCACCACGTCCACGTCGAGCGCGCGCGGCGTGAACACCGAAAGCCGGTGCGCCTCGAAAAACATGGGGCGGCGCAACTGCGACTGCACGGCCAGCACGGCGGGATTGAAGCGCTCGAGGTGTCCCGGCTGCAGGATGCGTTTGCCTCGCGCCGCAAGCGCGATCAGTTCATCTGCTTCTGCCAGCGTGGCCGCGAGCGGCTTCTCCGCAAGCACATCGATTCCCGCTTCGAGCAGCGCCGATGCGACTTGATGATGATGGACGGTTGGAACGGCGACGCTTGCCGCATCCACGCGCACGCCCGCGCGGAGGAGATCGTCCACACTTTGAAAAACTTGAATGCCGTATTGCGATGCCGCCGCCGCAGCGCGCTGCTCGTGGGGCTCGATTGCGGCAACTAGCTGGATGTCGACTCCAGCCGCTTCGAGATCGCGGTAGACGCGCAGGTGATTGCGGCCGAAGGCGCCGGCCCCGGCAACGGCGACATGGACCATCGGCTCGTCCTCGCTCGCTACGCCTCTTTGCCTTCCACGGCCTTCAGGCAGCGGCCATAGAGCGCGAGCAGCTCGGCCACGTGCTCCTCAGGCTTGCCGCCCGGGCCGCCGCTGAAGCCGGTTGAACCAACAGCCGGCCTTCCCACGCCGGCCGTTCCGGCGACAAACTTCAACAGGTCAAGCGCAATATCTTCGTTGCGGCGTACTCCAAGTCCCGCACTGTTCAGGGCGTCCATTGGTTGAAATGTTCTCCGACTATGGATGCTAACAGAAGCCCCACTGATCCGGCCCCGCCTGCGCCTGACCTTGTCCGGCCGATCATCTGCACCCGATAGCGAGCCCGGCGATCCCCGCATCTGATCGTTCAGGGGGCAATCGATGCGCTCATCAGAACGCGATGTGCTGTTGATGCTGCTGGCCGTTTGTGCCGGCTCCGCCGACGGATGGAGCTACTTCGGGCTCGGTCACTCATTCGTTGCCAACATGACCGGAAATACAGTTCTCGTTGGTCTTGCCGTCTTTCAAGTCAATGGCGACGTGGTGCATCCTCTCATTTCTCTTGTTTGCTATGCCGGCGGCGTTGCGCTGGCCACATTTCTGATCCGCCGCGTTCCCGAGGGAGCAATCTGGTCGAGAAAAGTCTCGGCCGTCCTTCTGTTCGAGGGCATTCTCATGGCGGGCGCCGCTGGGGAGTGGTTCGCGATGCACGGGCAGGCTTTCTCCACTCGAACCTCCCCGGTTCCTCCCAACCTCGATCCCCTGCTTGGCGTTGTCGCTCTTGCCATCGGTATCCAGAGCGGCCTCATGCTGCGATTGAAGGTGCCGGGAATCGTCACCACCTACATCACCGGCACGTCGACGAACCTGGCCAGCGGATTGGTTCGTTTGACCACGCGCAGAACGCGCCTGCCGCGCCAGGAAAAGGTCGAGTTCGAAGCGCGCCTGTTGCTCCAGGCAGGCATCCTGGCGGCGTACCTGTTTTCGGCCATCCTAACCGGCTGGCTCTTCCGCTACCATCCCTCCGGGGTCGGCGGCCTCTCCGCGTCTTCTCTGCTGGCGGTTGCAATCTACGGGCTTGTCCGCGGCTAGTTTTTCGCGGGGTTCCCAACCTCGTCGGCCAGAACGCCTATTTGCCTCTCGGTCCAATTGACGATATAACTGCGGCCAGAGCCCATCCGATTCGATCGGGCTGGAGGGTCCACCCTTGCAAACCTGGCTCTACGACGTCCAGTTCGCGCTGCGTCAATTGCGAAAGACACCCGGAATGGCCTCTCTGGCAATCGTGACACTGGCGCTTGGCGTCGGCGCCAATGCTGCCATCTTCACGGTCATCCAGAGCGTTCTGTTAAGGCCGTTGCCCTACGCCGGCTCCGACCGGCTCATGTACGTCGGACCAAAATCCGACAAGGCCGGTTTCGCCACGACGTCGTGGCTCACCTTTCACGACGTTCGAACCCAGTCGAAGCTCTTCGATGACGTGGCCGGGTACTCGAACGACGTCAGCGTGCTTGAAACCAGCGATACTTCGCAAAGTATCGATGCACCGCGCGTGAGCGTTGACCTTTTTGCGATGCTCGGAACGCGTCCCCTGCTGGGCCGCACCTTTACGCAGGCTGAAGGCGAGTCCGGCGGACCCAATGTCGCCTTGCTTTCCGAGGGAATCTGGCGGAACACATTTCATTCCGACCCCAATATCGTCGGCAAATCGGTCCGGATCGGCGGCCAAAACCGCACTGTCGTCGGCGTAATGCCCGCGGCTTTCCATTTCCCTGAAGAAGCGGGTCTAGATCTCGAAAAAGGTGTGTGGCTGCCGCTGCAACCCACCCAGATGATGTTGAACGATCGCGGCTACGCCCTCTTCAATGTGGTCGGAAAGCTGCGTCCCGGCGTGAGCGTGCAGCAGGCGCAGCAGGAACTCGACGCCATCGCCGCGCACGTTCCGCTGAAGAAAGACGACAGCCCTGTGACGCTCTCGGCGCATCCTTACCAGGAGGTCCTTACCGGGCCGGTGCGGCCGGTCCTCTACGGTCTGTTCGCGGCGCTTGCGCTCGTGCTTTTGATTGCCTGCGCCAACGTCTCCAATCTGCTCATCGCGCGCTGCCTGAGCCGCCAGCAGGAGTTCGCTGTGCGCGCCGCCCTCGGCGCAAGTCGTCTTCGCCTGATGCGCCAGATGCTCGCCGAAGGGCTGACCCTCAGCGTGTTCGGCTGCGGCGCCGGCGTGGTGCTCGCAGAACTGGCCATGCTGGCGATGCGCAAGCTGCCCGATGGAACCATCCCCAGGGCCGATTCAATCGGAATTCACTGGTCTATCGTCCTGGTGCTGGCGGCCATCGCTGTTTTCACCACCGTGTTGTCGGCGCTGTTGCCGGCGCTGATGGTGGCTCGCGCCAATCCGCAGGCGGCGTTGCAGTCCGCATCGCGCGGAGTCGGCGCACGCTCTGTGAGCGGCAAGTTGAGCGGGATGCTGGTTGCCGGAGAAGCCGCGCTTTCCACGCT
>Ga0335072_10007084_pt1 | contig 16364 bp, 17 predicted proteins | sample Lox_Sample_21_FD_206725 | JGI IMG/M metagenome (GOLD analysis project Ga0335072, IMG submission 206725) | Soil microbial communities from Loxahatchee National Wildlife Refuge, Florida, United States - Lox_Sample_2.1 | ecosystem: Environmental > Terrestrial > Soil > Wetlands | place: USA...
GTGACTCCCTAGCGTAGCCCGGGGGACGACCCCTGCCCTCCGCCGTCCGCGCGGGATGACAACGGCCGCGTGATCTTGCCTTCGTACGTCGGGCCTGATCTTGTCTTAGTAGGTCGGAAGCGAAGGGTCGACCTGGCTGACCCAGGCGAGGACGCCGCCGCCGACGTGCACCGCGTCGGAGAAGCCCGCGGACTTCAGTACCGCGAGCGCCTCGGCGCTGCGGGCGCCGCTCTTGCAGTGCAGCACGATCTGCTTGTCCTGGGGCATCTTCTCCAGGGCCGCGCCGCTGATGAACTCGCCCTTCGGGATCAGCGTGGCGCCGGGGATGCTCACGATCTCGTACTCGTTCGGCTCGCGGACGTCGACGAGGAAGATGTTGTCGCCCCGGTCGAGCATGGCCGCGAGGTCCTTCGCGCTGATCGTCGACCCGACCACCGCCGCCTCGGCCTCCTCGGAGACGGCGCCGCAGAAGGCCTCGTAGTCGATCAGCTCGGTGACCGTCGGGTTCTTGCCGCACACCGCGCAGTCCGGGTCCTTGTTGACCTTGACCGAGCGGTAGCTCATCTCGAGGGCGTCGTAGATCATCAGGCGCCCGGCGAGGGTGTCACCGATGCCGGCGATCAGCTTGATCGCCTCGTTGACCTGGATCGAGCCGATGGAGGCGCAGAGCACGCCGAGGACGCCGCCCTCGGCGCAGGACGGAACCATGCCAGGGGGCGGGGGCTCCGGGTACAGGCAGCGGTAGCAGGGGCCGTAATCCGCCCAGAAGACGCTCGCCTGGCCGTCGAAGCGGTAGATCGAGCCCCACACGTACGGCTTGTGCAGCAGCACGCAGGCGTCGTTCACCAGGTAGCGGGTGGCGAAGTTGTCGGTGCCGTCGACGATCAGGTCATAACCGGCGAAGATCTCCATCACGTTGGACGAGTCGAGCCGCGTCTTGTGCAGGATGACCTCGACGTACGGGTTGACCTCTTCGATCGACTCCTTAGCCGACTCCGCCTTGGACTTGCCCACGTCCGATACGCCGTGGATGATCTGACGCTGCAGGTTCGACTCGTCGACTGTGTCGAAGTCGACGATGCCGAGCGTGCCGACGCCGGCCGCGGCGAGATAGAGCAACGCCGGCGAGCCGAGGCCGCCCGCGCCCACGACAAGCACCTTCGCGTTCTTCAGGCGCTTCTGCCCGGTCATGCCGACATCGGGGATGATCAGGTGACGCGAGTAGCGCTTCACCTCATCCACCGACAGGTCCGCAGCCGGTTCAACCAGCGGTGGCAGCGACACTGTGCAAACTCCAGTCAGGTTGACGTCTTGCCTTTTCATCCTGCCATCCGACCCTGGATCTGACGAACCCGTGAGATCAGGATGAAAAGACGCATGCTTTACGCGTCAACTGGGTCACGGCGGCCGGAATTCCCCGCCTCCCCCGAACGCGTCTCCGCAACCATCTCACGGAACAGGGTCGCCACAACCTCCGGCCGCTCCATCTGCCCAAGATGACCCGTGTCCGGAAGGACGACGATGCGCGCGCCGGCGAAGGCGCGCGCCGCCCGGCCGGCCAGGCTCGGGCTGACGAGCTGGTCATGGGTGCCGAAGAGGACGAGCGCGGGCATCCTGAGCCGCTCAGCGTCCCGCCACAGCGAGAACGCGTGCGGGCGGAGGGTCTCGCTCACCAGAGCTCGCGCGGCACCGGTGATCACCGCGATGTCGTAGCCGAGCCCGTCCCGGCGCCGCAGCTCCGCAACCGACAGGGCGACCCGCGCCGGGTGGACCGCGCCCGGATCGTAATAGCAGGTCCGCAGCACGCCCGCGATGCGGTTCTCCGCCGGGAGACGGCCGAACTGCCGGATGAGCCCGTCTCCGATCACGGGCAGCGCGACGACGGGAAAGTGCGCCGTCTGGCGGCGTAGCCGACGGTCGGGCAGGGCGGCGGAGACCAGGGTGAGTGTCCGGACCAGGTCGGGACGGCGGGCGGCCACCCGGAGCGAGACGGCGCCGCCCATCGAGTTGCCGATCAGGTGTACGGGACCGGCGCCGATGGTCTCGATCAGCTCGGCCACCGCTTTGGCCAGCGCCGTGATCGAGTAGCCGCGCCGGGTCCGCGGCGGCGGGGAGAACCCCGAGCCGGGCAGGTCGACGGCCACGGCGTCGAAGTCTGGCGCGAGAGCGGCCATCAGGTCGGTCCAGTTGGTCGTGTCGCCGGTCATCCCGTGCACGCACAGCACCGTTTCCCGGGGACCGGGTCCTGGTGACGTCGGTGTGCCGGCTTCGGCCAGCCATACCTGCTTTCCGCTGGCGAGCGTCACCATCCGGCCCGGCCAGTGCGGTATCGGCTCGGTCACGCACTCGCCTTCCTGCGCCCGGACGCCGGCGACTTGCGCTGCCTGGGCGCCCGCGGTGCGGGGTCCGCCACGTTGTCGTTGTCCTGCGCCCGGTTCGCCTTGGCCGCCTCGACGCTGGCGCGGAGCGTCGCGGTGAGGTCGGCGGGGCCGCCCCTGTCCTCCGGAGCCGGGGCGCCGGCCGGACGGACCACCTCGTTGCCCTCGATCTTCGCCTGGACGAGCGCCTCCAGCGCTTCCCGGTAGGTGTCCTTGTAGAGGGAAGGGTCGAAGTCCTCGGTCATCGTGTCGATCAGGGATGCCGCCATCTTCAGTTCCTGGGTGCGGACGTCCACGTCCTCGTCCAGGAACTTGAAGTCGGGTGAGCGAACCTCGTCCGGCCACAGCAGGGTCTCCATGACGAGGACACCGTCCCTGGCGCGGACGGCGGCCAGGGCCTCGCGCTGCCTGATCGCCACCTTGGCCACGGCTACCCGGCCCGACCGCTCAAGGGCGTCACGGAACAGCACGTAGGCGCGAACTCCGGCGGGCTCGGGCTCCAGGAAGTAGGCCTTGTTGGCGAGGATCGGGTCGACCTGGCCGGCCGGGGTGAACTGCAGCACGTCGATCCGCTTGGAGGTAGCGAGCGGCAATTCCTTCATGTCGTCATCGGTCAGCACCACGACGTCGCCCGTGGCGAGCTCGTATCCCTTGGCCACGTCGGAATACGGCACTTCCTGTCCGTCGATCGAGCAGAACCGGCGGAACTGAACCCGCCCGCCGTCCTCCCGGTGCACCTGACGGAACGCGACGTCCCGCTGCTCGGTCGCCGCGTAGAGCTTGACAGGGATCACGACCAGTCCGAACGAGATCGCCCCGGCCCAGATGCTCCGCATGGTCTCTCCCTACCCAGAACGCCACCGCGATACATCCAGTGTTACACCCGCAGGCCCCGGCCACGGAGATACGCGAGCCTGCAGGCCGGCAGGCCGCGCGGTAAAAGAGTTTCCGCGGCTTTGGTACAGCCTTGGTGCCGGGGGTACGGAGGGGTCGTCGCCCCGGACGGCAGCTGCGAGAATGGGTCGGCAGTGGAAGGCACTTTACTGGTTCGCGGAGGTGGGGCAGTGAGCGAGCTGAGCATGGAAACCCCGGACGAGGACGCCGCAGAGCAGGCCCGCGAGGTTCCAGAAGACGAGCAGGAGGAACTGTCTGAGGTGCCATTCGAGGTCGACGAGGCGGACGCCGCAGAACAAATCAGGGACGCGGGCTATGACGACGAGGACTATCGTTAATAACCATCGTCCCAACCCGGAGAACCATGGTGACCGCCACATCTAGCACCCGACCGAGGGGAACCCGCCTCCCGCGGCTCGCCCGCCGCCGCCAGTTGCTCGACGCGGCCATGGAGGTGTTCGTCGCCCGTGGCTACCACGCCGCGGCGATGGACGAGATCGCGGAGCGTGCAGGTGTCAGCAAGCCGGTCCTGTACCAGCACTTCCCCGGTAAGCAGGACCTGTACCTGGCGCTGCTCGACGAGAGCGTGGGCCGGCTGGTCGAGGCTGTCGCCGACGCGATCCGTTCCACGACCGACAACCGGCAGCGGGTCAACGCGACCTTCGCCGCGTACTTCGGGTACGTGGCGGAGCACAGCGGCACCTTCAAGCTCGTCTTCGAGTCGGATTTCACGAGCGAGCCGGCTGTCCGCGCCAGGCTCGACGCCGCGGACCGGGAGTGCGCCGACCTGATCTCACAGGTCATCAGGGAGGACGCCGGCCTGGCGGACGACGAGGCTTACCTCCTGTCCATCGGGATGATCGGTATGGCCCAGGTCAGCGCGCGGTACTGGCTCAGCACCCTCGGCTCGATCCCGAGGGAGGCGGCCGAGCAGCTTGTCGCGCGGCTGGCCTGGCGAGGCATCAGCGGCTGGCCGCGCACCTCTGACCAGGCAGAGCACCAAGCCGAGCACTGAACCCGGCTCAGCCAAGCCCACTGCAGACAGGAAAACCAACGCCGTGGAAGTCAAGATCGGAATCCAGTCAGTGCCGCGTGAACTGGTCGTGGACACCGACGCGACCGCCGAGGAAATCGAGCGCGGCCTGACGGCTGCCCTCACCGCCGCGGACGGCAAGACAGTCTTCGCGCTGACCACCCAGAAGGGCGGCCGGGTCCTGGTCCCCGTCGACAAGATCGCCTTCGTGGAGTTCGGCGCGGACCAGGCGCGCCGGGTCGGTTTCGGCAACATCGTCTTATCCGGATCGCCTGATCCGGGAACATCGCTTTCGCCCCTGGTACCGTGGGTGGCGAGTGAACAACTGGAATGACATAGGACCAGTTCACGTTGACACGATTGCGGCATCCCGTTGGTCGCCGCGCCTGATCACCAGGCGCGGGCACGGGTAATGCACGCTCGGAGGAACCCCTGACAACACAACTTATAAAGTCCGAGGCCAGCGACGAGGCACCAGCCAGCCCCCCGGCACCCGGGCAGCTGCACGCCGTGCCGTTCCGCGAACTCGGCGTTGACGAAGTTATCTGCACCGCGCTTGACGACGCGGGCATCCACACCACATTTCCCATTCAGGCGCTGACGCTGCCGCTGGCCATCGACGGCCAGGACATCATCGGCCAGGCGCGCACCGGCACCGGTAAGACCCTCGCGTTCGGCGTCCCGATCCTGCACCGGCTGGCGACCACGATCGCTGCCGTGCGGACGGCAAAGCAGCCGCGCGCCCTGATCGTGGTCCCCACCAGGGAACTGGCCATCCAGGTGGCCGACGACTTGAAGAAGGCAGGCGCCCGGCTCGGCGCACGCGTGCTCACCGTCTACGGCGGCCGCGCCTACGAGCCCCAGATCGAGGCGCTGCTGGCGGGCACCGACATCGTTGTCGGCACTCCCGGGCGGCTGCTCGACCTGGCCAGCCGCAGGGACCTTGACCTGAGCCAGATCCGCGCGCTCGTCCTCGACGAGGCGGACAAGATGCTCGACCTCGGCTTCCTGCCCGACGTTGAGAAGCTGCTGCGGCAGACCCCGGACGACCGGCAGACCATGCTGTTCTCCGCGACCATGCCGGGTGAGGTCGTCACGCTGGCCCGCCGCCACATGCGCCGGCCGACCAACATCCGCGCCGAGGAGCCGGACGAGTCCGCGCCGCCGCCGATGACAAGGCAGCACGTCTACCGGACGCACCACCTGGACAAGATCGAGGTTCTCGCCCGGGTGCTGCAGGCCAAGGACCGCGGCCTGGCCATGGTCTTCTGCCAGACGAAGCGGGCCGCCGACCAGGTGGCCACGGCGCTCGACGGGCGCGGCTTCGCGGCCGCCACCGTGCACGGTGACCTGGGCCAGGCACAGCGCGAGCGCGCGCTGCGCGCCTTCCGCACCGGCAAGGTCGACGTGCTCGTCGCCACTGAAGTGGCGGCCCGCGGCATCGACGTCGACGACGTGACGCACGTGATCAACTACGAGTGCCCGGACGACGAGAAGACCTACCTGCACCGCATCGGCCGGACCGGCCGGGCCGGGCGGGCCGGCGTCGCCGTGACGTTCGTCGACTGGCGGGACATGCACCGCTGGAAGCTCATCAACGACGCGCTCGGGATCGGGCAGCCGGAGCCAGCGGAAACTTACTCCACCTCCGAGCACCTGTTCACCGACCTGACCATCCCGCCGGGCGCGACCGGCACGCTCCCCCGTGAGCTGCGCGGCGTGCGGGCCGGGCTGGCCGCGGAGCTGGAAGAAGACCTCGGTGAGACCGGCCGCACCCGCTCCCAGCGGCGCCCGTCCGGCGGGAGGTCACGCAGCCGCTCCAGGTCAAGGAGGACCGGAGACGGCACGCCTGCCCGCGGCGACGACACCGCGGCGGCGAAGGCCGGCGACGGCGAGCCCGGTGATCCCGGCGATGCCGTCTCGCCCCGCCGGCGGCGCCGCACCCGTGGCGGACACGAGGTGAGCCGCGAGGCCGCCGCCGAGTCCGCACCTCCGGAGAGTGCACAGCAGGCATCCTGAGATGTCCACGCCGAGCTCGCTTGAGCTGCCCGACCGCGCCCGACGGGCCACGGTGCGGACGGCTCGCGGCGAGTTCGCCGTGCTCGACGCGATGCCCGCGGCCGGTCCTTGTGAGCTGGGCACGGTTCTGCTCGTGCCCGGCTACACCGGCAGCAAGGAAGACTTCATCGCGATCCTCGGCCAGCTTGCCGCCGCCGGACGCCGGGTCATCGCGGTGGACCAGCGCGGCCAGTACCAGACAGCGGGGCCCGACGACCCGGATGCCTACGAGCCTGGTGAACTCGCTGCCGACATAACGGCGCTCGCCGAGGCGGTACGAGCGACCCACCTGCTCGGCCACTCCTTCGGCGGGCTCGTCGTCCGCGAGGCCGTCCTCGGCGGCTGCACGCCGGCCTCGCTCACGCTGCTCAGTTCCGGCCCTGCCGCGCTCCCCGGCGCGCGCGCCGACGAGCTCCACTTCATGCTCAACTACATGGACGGCACCCCGGTGGCGGGCCTGGCGGCCAAGGTCGCTGAGGTCTGGCAGGGAATGCTCAAGCCGGAGGCGGTGCGGGCCGGCGTCGCGGACCCCGTCCTGGCCTTCCTCGAAGAGCGCATGCTGGCGAACAATCCGACCGGCATGGTCGCTATGGCCACCCACCTGCTGAAGGCCGAGGACAAGACCGCCGAGCTGGCCGCCCTCGGCATCCCCACGTTCGTCCTGTACGGGGAGAATGACAACGCCTGGCCGACCTCCCAGCAGCGGGACATGGCGGCAAGGCTCGGCGCCGAACGCACCTGCATCCCCGGCGCCGGGCACAACCCCAACGTCGAGGCCCCGGCCACCACGGCCCTGGCCCTCACCGAGTTCTGGAACGCGTCAGAACCGTAAACCGGTCACGGGCTGAGCCATTCGATCCACTCGCCGGACGGGTGGGCGCGTCCGAGAAGACGCCCGTCGTCGCTGTCCCCGTCGAAAGTGCGGGCTCCCAGTACGGCGAAGACCCCGCCTCGCTGGTAGTCGCGGATCAGCGCGGGCGGAACGGCCAGGCCCTGTACGCTGTCGCGCCCCGCGGGTCCGAGCGGTACAAGCGGATCGAGAGATACCCAGGTCACGGGGCGGGCCCGGGCGGCCGCAGCGAGGACACCCGCCAGCTCGTCCCGCCGCTCCCGCGGGAGGAACACAGCCGTATAAGCGTCGACCACGACGATGCGCTGCTGCCGGGGGATGCCGGCCAGTACGCGGGGCAGCACGTCCACGGCATCGCCCGCGATGATCCTGGCCGGATGACGCCGCGCGATCTCCACGGCCGCCGCAAGCCGGGACAGGGCGGACGCTTCGGGTGGCGCGCAGGCCTGCAGCCACGCCCGGGCCGCCGGGTCGGCCAGGTCGACCGGATCAAGGTCTACGCCGACCCGGCCGATGACGGGCGGCAAGTCGGCCGGCGGCGGCGCGATCTGGCCGCGGACCGCACAATCCAGAGTCAGGCCCGCCCCGGCAGGGCCGTACGCCGCGGTCCCGACCCGGTACCGGTAGCGGTCCACCCGCAGCCCCAGCCCGGCCCCCGTGCCCAGATCGACCAGTGCCAGCGGACCGCCGGATCCGGCGCTGGCCGCCGCGATGCCGAGGACGACCTGCGTGCACCGGGCCACCTCGTTCATCTGGTACCTGCGGTCGGCGCACACCTTGGCGATGTCATCCAGGCGCGCCGCGCAGAATTCACGGAACGCCGGGAAGAAACGGTCGTCGAACCGCGGCTGGGGCGCGCCTGGCTCAGGGAAGTAGCCGGACAGCGGGACGGGCCGGTCACGCCGCACCAGGAACGCGATGGCCGCACTGCCGAGCAGCGCGGGCAGCCGGTCAGCCGGGAGCACGGCCAGCCGCTCCAGGAGATCGTCTTGAGCCGCGATCGCTTCGAACATCGCGGCGGTCAGCCGCCATGACCGCGGCGCGCCGGGCGGCGACCAGCCCCGTGCCACCTCCAGCGCCTGGGCGCGCAGCTCATCCGGGCCAGGCAAGCCCGCACCCGCAGGACCCGCATGCCAGGTGCGGCCGCCGGACACCCGGCCCCCACCCCGATCGGCGCACCGGTATCACCTGGCCACAGTATCCCGGCAGGCGAAGTCCGCCGCGGCGCGGGTTCTCACCAAGTTCTGGAACGCACCCTAACCGTAACGACTCGCCGTGGCCGCCAGCCTCCGCCGGCCCGGCTCCAGCTTTCCCGGCACGGGCCAGCCCCTGCACGAACACTCTTGTCATGCGCCGACTGAAGGCCGGCTGCCCGCCCGGGACCGGCTGGCAGATGAGGGCGACGGCGGTAAGGACTTCCCTGGCCGTAACGTCGTCGCGCGCGTACCCGGCGTCTACCGCCCGGGTGAGGAGCGTCTGCAGCGCCGGCTCGAGCCGGTCCAGGAGGTGCTGCAGCGCTCCGCAACCTGAGACGCCCCGCTGGACAGCCGGGGGGCCGCCACCGCCCGGCCCGTACCGGGTTCTGGAGCGCGTCACAAGCGCAGCCCGTGGGGTATAAGCGAGCCATGACTCCCGCGGCGCCGCCGGTCAGCCCGGATCAGCCGGGCTGGCTTGATCCGGAACTGGCCACGCTCACCCAGGACCGGTTCTCCGACCCTCGGTGGATCTACGAGAGGAAGCTGGACGGCGAGCGCTGCCTGGCGTTCAAGTCCGGCGGCCAGGTCCGGTTGATGACCCGCAACCAGAAGGAAGACACCAGCACGTACCCCGAGATCACCGGGGCTCTCACGGCCCAGCAGGCCGACGGCTTCATCATCGACGGGGAGATCGTCGCCTTCGAGGGCAGCGAGACCAGGTTCGCCCTGCTGCAGCAGCGCCTGGGGGTCCGCCATCCCGGACCGGACCTAGTCGCCCAGGTGCCCGTCTTTTTCTACCTCTTCGACGTGCTGTGGGCCGGTGACCGCGACGTGCGCCCGCTGCCGCTGCGCGAGCGCAAGCAGATCCTGCGGGACCTGCTGACTTTCGCTGACCCGCTGCGCTTCACCGAGCACCGGAACACCGACGGCGAGGCCTACTACCGCCAGGCGTGCGAGAGCGGCTGGGAGGGACTCATCGCCAAGCGCGCCGACGCGCCCTACCGGGCCGGCCGGACCAAGGACTGGCTGAAGTTCAAGTGCGAAACCGGCCAGGAATTCGTCATCGGCGGCTTCACCGACCCGCGCGGCAGCCGCACCGGATTCGGCGCCCTGCTGCTCGGCTACTACGACACGGGTCACCAGCTCGTCTACGCCGGGAAGGTGGGCACAGGCTTCAGCCAGCAGACACTGAACAGCCTGCATGGCGTGCTGTCCGGGCTGGAGCAGGACCGGCCGCCGTTCGACCGCGGCCGGCTGCCGCGGTCGGCCGTGCACTGGGTGCGGCCCCGGCTGGTGGCCCAGGTGGGCTTCAGCGAGTGGACCACCGACGGGGAACTCCGCCACCCGCGGTTCCAGGGCCTGCGGGACGACAAGGACCCGGCCGACGTGGTCAGGGAGACCCCGCAGGAGTCCGGCCAGTAAGCGTCACTGGATCTGCGCGAGGGCGTCCCAGGGGCGGCGCGAGGCGGCGGCCGCCTGGCCTTCCGGGCAGCTGCGCAGGTAGTCGCACCAGCCGCAGGCCAGGGTCGGACGCGGCGGGAAGACCTCGTCGTACTTTTCCCTGGGCAGCGGGGCGCGCATCAGCTCGTCGGCGTCCGCGCACTCGGCGGCGACGTCCTCGGCCCGGCGCAGGTGCCGCTGGAGAGACTCCGCGGTGTGCTCCCAGGCGAGCACCTGGCCCGACGGCAGGTGGTGCAGTTCTACGCGGCGGCATTCGCGGCGCAGTGCCCGGGAGGCGGCAAGCGCGTAGATCGCCAGCGCGAGCGAACTGCGCGCGTCGTCCACCGACAGCAGGTGGCGGCCGGTCTTGTAGTCGACGACGACGAGTTCTGTGCCGTCCGCGCCGTCTGACTTCTGCCGCGAGTCGAGCCGGTCGATCCGGCCCGACACCGCGATCTTGTCAGTCCGTGTCGCTACCGTGCGCTCGACGCCGACCGGCTCGTCGGCCGGGTCAAGCCCGCCGACGTAGGCCTCGACCAGGGACCTGGCCCAGTCCCGGTACTGCGCCGACTGGGCGTCGCTCGCGAAGCCCTCGTTGATCCAGCCGGTGCTGACGAGCGCGCCCGCGGCCTGCACCGTGCGGCGGTGCAGCGGCAGCCGCCACCAGCCCGCGAGCGCGTTGTGGACGGACGCGCCGACGCTGTTGTGTGCCCACGGCGGTCCCTTCGGCGGGGCCGGCCTGTCCAGGTAGCTCATCCGGTAGCGGCGCGGGCAGTCAAGCCACGTCGCGAGCCGGGTCGGCGTACACGAGTACAGCCGCCTCGGCATTCCCTCGAAACCGAGCTGCTCCATCGGAGTTCTCAGCCGAGCTCGCCGGCCGGACCCGCAGACACCCAGCCGTCGAACCGCTTGGCTGCGTCACCGATCGTCGTCTCCTCGCCGTGCCCGGGCAGCACCCGGGTACGCGGCGGCAGGTCGAGCAGCCGTTCGCCGATCGCGGTGAGCTGGCCGGGGAAGTCGGCGAACTCGCCCTCATGCGGCACCGGACCGCGTGCGCCCAGCGTGTCACCAGTGAACACGACCCCGAGGTCGCCGCAGTAGAGGCAGACCGAGCCGGGCGTGTGCCCCGGCGTGTGGATGACCTCAAGCTGCACGTCTGCCACGTCGAAGCGGCCGCCGTCGGCCATCTCGATCTCCGGGTCGGCGCCGCCCTCGTACGCCATCCGCCACAGCAGCCGGTCCGCGCGGTGCAGCGCCGCCGGCGCCTCGTCGCGCTCAGCGACCTCCATCGCGGCGGCGACGTGGCTGGCGTGCCCGTGCGTGCAGATGACCGCGAGGATCTCGCGGTCGCCCACCCGGTCAAGCACGCCGTCGGCGTCCTCGCCAGGATCGATGACGATCACCTCGTCGTCGTCGCCGATGATCCACGCATTACTCTCGCCGGTTCCGTGCTCGCCGAGATCTGCCGTCTCGCCGGCATGCTCATCGACCCGCGGCGTCCACACCCGCTCGACCCGAGCCTCCACGACCTGCACCTCCGCCACAAAGCGCCCATCCCGGGCAATGACCCGATGTGCCCTCGGCCACTTTAGTCCTTCAGTGCGCCTGCGCGGCGAACGCCAGCGCGGACTCCGCCACCAGCTGGACCGCGATCGCGGAAAGCAGCAGGCCCGCGATCCTGGTCAGCAGCTCGACCCCGTTATCGGTCAGCACCCGGTGGATGACCTCGGCGAAACGCATCACGAGCCAGGCGCTGACCGCGACCGCGATGATCGCCAGCGCGAGCGCCAGGGCCTGCTGGACGGTGTGCACGCGGTGGACGAACAGCATCGTCGCCACGATCCCGCCGGGCCCGGCCAGCAGGGGGGTGCCGAGCGGGACGAACGCCACGTTGGTCTTGGCCCGTTCGGTCGAGCTCGGCTCTTTCGACCTGCCGGTCAGCAGTTCCAGCGAGACCAGCAGGAGCAGCAGCCCGCCCGCTCCCTCCAGGGCCGGAAGCTGGACCTGCGTGTAGGCGAGGATCTCCTGTCCGAACAATGCGAACAAGACGATGACCCCGAAGGCCACGACGGCCGCCTGCCAGGCGAGGCGCCGCCTGGTGCGCGCCGACCGGCCCCTGGTCAGGCCGAGGAACACCGGCACGATGCCGGGCGGATCGATGATGACGAATAGCGTGACGAACGCCTGGAAGAAGAATGTCACAGTCCCGCCCCGGTCAGCTCGGCCCGGCAAGGGCGAGCAGCCGCTCGTACTCCGCCGGCGGCGTCGTCTCCGCGCCAAGGCCGCGACCACCGCCGCCACCGACGGTGCCGCGGTCATCCCGCAGCTTTTCGTCCGGTCGGGCGGGCCTGGTAAGACCGCGGTTTCCGCGGTCAGGCCCGGCAGGCCGGACACCGGAGGGTACGGAAGGTCGCCCTCCCGGGAGATAGGAGCCGTGGTCGTCGCTGCCGCCCGTCATAATCAGGTCCAGTGACGCGGCCAGCTCGGTCAGCCGGGCCCGTTCCCGCTGATCGTGGTCGGGGTGGAATACCTCGATCCCGCACAGGCCCGCGCCGGCCAGCCCCTCAATGACCTCGTCTGGAATCTCGTAACCAGGCGAACGCGGATGGGCGAGCACCGGGACGCCCCCGGCGGCGCGGACCAGCCCCACCGCGCGCACCAGGCCGGGGGCGTACCGGTCGACGAAGGCGCGGCCCCCGTCGCCGATCCACTCGGCGGTGAACGCGTCGGCGGGGCTGGCGACCGCACCGGAGGCGGCGAGGGCGCGGGCGAGATGCGGCCGGCCAACGACCGCGTCCCCGGCGATCGCGGCGACCTGCTCCCAGGTGACGTCGGCGCCGAGTTCCCTGAGCTTGCCGGTCATCGCCTGGGCCCGGTAGACGCGGTCGTCGCGGATCTGGGACGTCTCGGCGGCAAGCGCCGGGTCGGCGGGATCGAAGAGGTAGCCGAGCAGGTGCACGCTGCGGCCGTCAAGCTGGCAGGACAGTTCCATGCCGGGCACCAGGACCAGGCCCGCCGGCAACGCGGCGGCGGCCTCGGCGAGGCCGGCCTGCGTGTCGTGGTCGGTGAGGGCGACCACGTCAAGGCCGGCCGCCGCGGCACGCCGGATAACCTCGGCCGGGGCGTCAGTGCCGTCCGAGGCGTTGCTGTGAACATGGAGGTCGATGGGCACGGCGGCCATGGTAGCCGCCAGCGGGTACCGGGCGGACGAGGCTCAGGCACCGGGATCGCCCCGCGGGCAGCCGTTTCAGGCGGGCAGGCGGGGCGACAGCGCGCCGAACGGGACATCGAGATCCTGCTCACGGTCACGCAGGTCGCGCAGCGGCAGCGGTTCGACGAGCAGCGTGCCCGCGGTGTCCGGCCACAGCACCAGCCACAGCCAGTTCGCCGCCACCTCGCCGGCGAAGACGGCCTTCCCGTGCGATTCCACCAGCCACAGGGGCGCGTCGTGGTTGGCCACTTCCACGGTGGCGTTCGGCTGGCTGGCCGCGAAACCGTCGCCTGGATCGGGTCCCGGCAGGTCGGCCAGCCCCGCGCCGAGGCCCACGCCAGGTTCCTCGGCGATGATCAGCATTTCGGCCGGGCCGCCGAGCGGGTTGGGTCCGGACAGCGCGAGGGCGGACCCCCGGGTGCCGGTGCGCTCGTCGCCGGCCCCGGTAAAGCCGCTGACAAGCCAGCCGGTCGGCAGCGGCCACGGGAGCCAGAAGGGGACCTTCGCCTGCCGCACCAGGGCGTGCAGGCCGTCGGTCGTGGGAAGCCTGGCCGGGGCCAGCGGATAGATCTCGCCATGCAGGTCACAGCGCCACGCACTCGACCACGCCGTCGGAGCGTGCGCTACGCCTCGGCAACGCGGGCATACCGCTCTCATCACCACGATGGCGGTATATCTTCCCCATGCGCACCTTGGCCACACCCGACGACAGGTACGGAGAGTTAAGAGGATAAGGCGGGGCGGTAACGAGCCACGATCGCCTGCGCCAGCTTGCGGGACGCTTCGTCGATCATCTCGCCGTCCAGCATGACCGCGCCGCGCCGGTCCACCGACGTGGAGCGCTCGTAGGCATCGAGGATGCGCACCGCCCGCGCGTAGTCGTCGGGCGCCGGAGTGAACGCTTCGTTGACGATGTCTACCTGGGCAGGGTGCAGCACCCACTTGCCGTCGTAACCAAGGGCGGCGGCGCTGCCCGCGGCGGCGCGGAGTCCGTCCGTGTCACCGATCTTCGCGTACGGGCCGTCGATCGCCTGCAGGCCGTGCGCCTTGGCGGCGACAAGCATCCGCATGAGCGGGTAATGGTGCGCGTCGAACCCGTAGCCCGCTGGCTGCCCGCCCACGGTGAGCGAGCGCATCCCGATCGACGCCATGAAGTCGGCCGGGCCGAAGACCAGGGAGACCAGGCGCGGCGACGCCGCCGCTATCGCCTCGACCGCGGCCAGCCCGGCCGCGTCCTCGATCTGTGCCTCGATGCCGGTCCGCCCCGGCGTCAGGCCGGCGGAGCGCTCAACCTGGCCGAGCAGCAAGTCCAGCCAGACGAGGGCGGCGGGGTTGCTCACCTTCGGCAGGACCAGTGAGTCTACGGCTCCGGGCGCGCCCTCGACCACCGCGATGACGTCCCGGTAAGCCCACGGCGTGGTCGCTCCGTTGACCCGCACCGCGACCAGCTTTCCGTCCCAGCCGCCGGCCCGCAGGGCCGCGACCGCGAGATCACGCGCGGCCGGCTTGGCGTCGGGCGCGACCGAGTCCTCAAGGTCGAGCATCACCTCGTCGACGGCCAGCTCGCGTGCCCTGGCGAGAAACCGCTCGCTGCTGGCAGGCACCGACATGCAGGTCCGGCGCGGCCGGTAAGACGTTTCCACCACCCAAGGAACATACCGCTCCGATTTCCCGGGGGGACGGCCCCCCGTATCCCCACTGTCCGGACGGGGGATCACGGGACGCGGCCAGAGGGGCCGGAACCGTTCCTCTGCGCTTGATTTTGATCTTGTCCTTGGTGTCTTGAAAGTGAGGAGCTGATGAACGTTTGCACCCGGAGTCGCACTGGGCGGCGTCCGGGGCGTGACCGTGCCTATGCTGGCCCCCGGCTGCCGCCTATCCCAGATCGTCCCGAATGCCTGGAAGGGCCATGCGCACCAGACGCTTGCTCGCGCCCGTCGCCGCCTGCGCCGCGGTCACCGCACTCGCGGCGGCGCTGACCGGTTGCGGCCAGGGCGACGGCCAGCCGTCGACCGTCATCGACATCAGCAGCAGCCAGTGCGGGGGAGCGTGGTCGGTTCCCGGCCCGGGCTGGCACACCATCCAGATCAGCAACCAGGGGACCGGAGGGGCCGAGGTCGACCTGGTCAACCCGGCCAACGGCGCCGTGTACGCGGAAATCGAGAACACCGGCCCCGGCACCGTCAACCCGATCACCATCGACTTCGGGTCGGGGAAGTACGCGCTGCTCTGCCTGTTCAGCGACTTCAACCCGGTCCAGGGGACGACGGTCACGGTGGCCGGCCACGCCTCAGGGACGCCGGCCATCCTGCCAGTCACCTACAACGACCTCATACCGCTGGCCAAGGAATACCAGGCCGAGGAGGAATCGGCGCTCAAAGTACTGGGGTCGGAGACGGCAACGCTCGCCGCCGCCGTGCGCGGCGATGATCTGGCGACGGCGCGCCGCGACTGGCTGACGGCGCACCTGCAGTACGAGACGCTCGGCGACGCCTACGACGCGTTCGGGAACTTCGACACCGAGATCGACGGCCGGGCGGACGCGACCGGGGTCACCAGCCCGCGGTGGACCGGCTTCTTCCGTCTCGAGTACGGACTGTGGCACGGGCAGTCGCTGGCGTCGCTCGTTCCCGTGGCGGACACGCTCAGCAACGATGTCGACCAGCTGGTCGTGTGGTGGCAGACGCAGGAGGTGCCGCTCGCCGACCTCGGACGGCGCGCCCACGAGGTCATCGAGAACGCACTGGAGTTTCAGCTCACCGGGCACGACGACTACGGCAGCGGCACGACGCTCGCCAGCACGGTCGCCGCCATCAGCGCGAGCCGCGTGCTGCTCGCCCTGCTGCAGCCGCTGCTCGCGCCCAGGTACCCAGAGCTCCCCTCGGTGTACGCCGGGCTGAACCAGCTGCGGGCACTGCTGGACAAGGAACGCCTGCCGAACGGCTGGTGGGTCCCGGTCTCGGCGCTGCCCGACGCCGCCAGACAGGCGATCGACGCGGAGTGCGGACAGGTGCTCCAGGAACTCGCTCCCATCGCATCGATCACCGAGCCGAGGAACGCCGCCAATGACTTCTGAACCGCAGGAGCCGTCTTCCCCGGGGCCGGCTGAGCCGGCGACGGAGCCTGCCGGTCCCCGGCCGGGACGGCGGTCATTCCTGCGCGGCCTGGCCGGCGGCGTGGTCGCCGGCGGGGCAGCGGGAGCGGCCGCCGGGTACTTTTCCCTGGACGCTCCGGCCGATCCGTCCGCGGCCGCCAACGAGGCGGCGGTGACGGGGCGGCTGCCCGCGGTGCCGTTCCACGGCAG
>Ga0335072_10007085_pt1 | contig 16364 bp, 13 predicted proteins | sample Lox_Sample_21_FD_206725 | JGI IMG/M metagenome (GOLD analysis project Ga0335072, IMG submission 206725) | Soil microbial communities from Loxahatchee National Wildlife Refuge, Florida, United States - Lox_Sample_2.1 | ecosystem: Environmental > Terrestrial > Soil > Wetlands | place: USA...
CGGGGCCACGTTGTGCTTAGTATCGCAGCAGTTGGAAACTGCTGGACCGATTTTCGATTCGCCCTTCGGGCGAGGGCCACCTGAGCTACGGGGCCACGTTGTGCTTAGTATCGCAGCAGTTGGAAACTGCTGACCGGAGCACTAATTCCGAACCGGAATGGGCGGCTGTTGCCGAACTGGCAAGGGCCAGGTGGCGACGAAACTGCGTATCGCAGACCAGATGGCTTTCGCATGGGGGCAGGCCCGGTGGTAAACGGGGGCCATCCAGGGACGAACTGCAGCCAGGCTTGGGGTCTGCCGCGGCCTATGAGGACACGGGACCACCGAGGCTCCTACCCCGAAAGTTGTAGATGGATTTCGTTCTAAAGTGTCACCGAATTTCGATTTTCGCCTTGCGCGGCTCGACCGCGGCGGCTATTGTGGGAGAGACTTCCCAAGAGTGAGTAATCCTCCCCACAGGGTAAGCGATCCTCCCCGTATTTCCTGCGCCCGATCGAACGTTGTCGCGCGTTTGCTGAGGGATTTGTGCGAGAAATGGACCGATTCACGGATTGTTCAGCTGGAGAGCCCAGCTCGATTGAGCAGCATACGCCATTCAATAGTCTCGCCACGGGCCGAAGGGCCAGGTGGCACGAATTATTGAGGTCTTCGCTCAGGCTGTGTTGCCGCGCTGGCTACACAAAGAGCGAAGGCGGCGCGCTGGTGGAGTTCGCCCTTGTGGTCCCCATGATGTTTGCACTCATCCTGGGTATGGTGTGGTTTGGGCTTGCGCTCAATAACTACATCATTCTGACCGATGCGGTGGGGTCAGGAGCCAGAGCGCTCGCGATGGCGAGAGGACAGACAAGTCCGGCCATAGCAGGCACAGATCCGTGCGCCTATGCGGTGCAGATCGCCAACAGCGACGCGACGACGTTGAGTTCTTCGAACATCAGCTACAGCATCACGTGGACTTCTGGAACGACATCGAAGTCGTACACGAACAGTTGTTCGGGAATCACCCTGAATTCGCAAGATGTTGTCCAGGTGAAGGCGTCTTATCCGGTATCTCTCTTTCTCATGGGAGGGCACGGATCGCTGAGCTTGAATGCCAGCACGACGCAACTGGTTCAATGAGAAGCGCATTGCAAGGATTTGCATCGAGAGAAAGCGATCGAAGAGGAGGCTACGCCATGTTGAGAATCAGTACACGCACACCCGGCGTCTCCGCAGCGAACGCGCTGTGGACGTCCGGGCTGCAGGCAGTGCTGGAGGGCGGCAAGTGGTTCCGTAAGGGAATGTTGCAGGATGAGGAGGGCCAGGTACTGCCGTGGACCATATTCGTCATGCTTCTCTTTCTCGGCATATGCTCGATGTCGGTCGATATAGGGCATGCGTATCTTGTGAAGAAGCAACTGCAGGCCTCCGCGGATGCGGCGGCGCTGGCGGCGGCACAGCATCTGGGTGACGGCACCTGGAACGCAGTTGGTCTGAACTACAGCGCCAGTGCAGGAGACAAGAACGCGTACAACGGCTTCACTCTGGGGACGCCCAACATTAAGCCCCGCTGTTCGACGACAGTGGCGGGGCCTCCGTGGAATATTCCCTGCACCAGCAGTGCCCCAAATGTGGTGACGGTCCAGGAAGTAGCGACGGTGCCGACATTCTTTGCCTGGGTGCTCGGACACCCCTCTCTCACCGTAAATGTCACGTCGGCGGCCTCGAAGGGCGCCAAGCCGCAGCCCTACAATATTGCGATCATCCTCGACACGACGTATTCAATGCGCACGTATGATTCGAACTGCGGCAAGACTCAGTTGGCGTGCGCGGAAGACGCGATCTCGGTCATCCTCGGCGGCCTGGCTCCGACTGAAGACAACGTTAGCCTGTTCACGTTCCCGGCGATGACAACATCCTCAGTAACCAACGACACCAACTGTTCGGGCAACGCGGCGACTGGCGAGCCGTATACGTTCCCTTCGACTACTGCAACATCGCTGTCGACGATGCCCTATTACACGTCATCAGGGCACGGGACCACGACCGTACAAACGACTTATCAGATCGCCGGATTCAGCAACAACTATCGCAGTTCCGATACAGCAACGTCGCTCGCCAGCACATCGCTGACGAAAGCGATCGGAGCCTCGTCAAGGTGCAACGGTCTTGCGGTGAACGACTCGCAAAACACATACTTCGCTGCAACCATGTACGCGGCCCAAGCGGCGCTGGATGCCGAACAGGTGGCAAATCCGGGAACGGATAACGCCATTATTCTGCTGAGCGATGGAAACGCGACTGCGGTGAATAACAGCTACTTTCACGATATGTCAACCAGCAGCGAAAGCAGCGTTGGAGTGAACAACTCCAGCGACGGAAAGTACCCTAATCTTCAGGGACAATGCGGCCAGGCGGTGGATGCAGCATCCGCAGCCTCGGCAGCAGGCACACTTGTCTTCACCGTTGCCTACGGCGCACCATCGACTTCGACAGGAGGCGGGCGCTATGGCAATGGAGGGAATTGCGCCAGCGACCGGGGAGCAGGCCAGCACCAAAACATAACGCCCTGCCAGACCATGCAGCAGATATCTACCGGCTGGAACTCAGCGAAGCAGGACACGTCGCACTTCTACTCGGATTACTATGCCCCAGGCGGCGACTCCGGTTGCCAGGCGGCCGGCGCCAACAACACCACTACTTCGCTGAGCGATATCGCCGCATCGATCGTTGGCGATTTGAGCGGGGTGCGTCTCATACCGCCGAACACGCCTTAAACGCTAAAGCATCCTGCGGGGAGACACGAGGCACGAGCGAACGAAAAGGCGCTCGTGCCTTTTGCTTTTTTTCGACTGAGGCGACAATCTGACGCGCTTTGCGAGAGCGTTTGCGCGTCGCGGCGATCTCTTCTGATTAGCGGATTTCGCCTGGATATCAGGCCTTGTTGCTGAGCGAGGAGGAGACCGCGCGCACTGCGGTTCCGCTGGATGAGAGAAACTGGGCGACGAGAGCCACGGCGGGGATGAGATAGACCATCGATCCGCAAACCCACATAAAGGCTCCGGCGGCGATCTGATCGTTAAGCGCCGCAAAGCCGAAAGGGCGCGGGATCAGGCCGTAGCTGGGATACAAAAGCCGGCCCGCGAAGCAAAGGTAAGCAGAGATGGCCGTGTTGACGATGTCAGCCAGAAGCAGATAGGGGATGAGCATCCAGCGCGAGGTTCGTGACTGCGCGCCGCCAACAGGCCATGGCTGGATGATGGGCCACCAGAACAACAGGTTGGTGAAGAAGAAGCAGGCATGCTCAAAGTTGTGCCAGTTTTCTGACGCGAGCGCGAACTCGTAGGCTCGGGGAACGTGCCAGCCGATGTAGGCGGCATTCATGGCGAGAAAGGCGACGCGCGGCCGAATGAGGAAACGGCCTATTGTGGGCAGCAACCGGGTAACAAACAGCGGCCGCAACAGCCGGCGGATCGTCCAGCGCGGCAGGCCGCGCAGCATGGGCACAACCGGCGCGCCGAAGAGGAGGAGCGGCGGCGCGAGCGACATGAGCACAAAGTGCTGCGCCATATGCATGAAGAGCAGCGATTCGCTGAAGGTATCAAGCGGCGAAGCGACCGCGACAAACAGCGCGAGGATGCCGCCAAGGAATGTCACGAGACGCCAGGGCGGGAACTGCTCAGGGCGCGTGCGGCGAATGCGCAGCCAACCGCGCAGGTAGATGAACGCGACGAGGGCAAGCGCAGAGGTGACGGCCCAAGGGATGTCCCATTGCGTGAAGAGATCCGCGAGTGTCGTGCTATCGCTCATGGGTCGGTGCGCGGCTGCGCCGCGGTCTTTGCTTCGGGCGCGGTTCTGTTCGGCTGAGCCTCGGAGGTCTCGACTGCGCGCCGTGAAGCATCGTAGGCCGGAGGCTCATTGGCCGGGTGGAGCGTCTCGAGGAATGTTACAAGCGCCTCGATCTCATGCGGCGTAAGGTTCTTGCCATAGGCCGGCATGTTACCGCCGCCGGTGACGACCTTGAAGCGCAATTGATCGATCGTGAGCCGCGTGGCGACATCGTCGAGCGCTGGGCCGCGCTGGCCACCGGAGCCACCGATCGAATGACAGTTACGGCATTGCTTGGCCTGGAAGACGATGGCGCCCTGACGCACCAGCGGCGTGGCGCGCTGCAGATCGTGTACAGGGATCGGGTCGCTGCTCCAGGCATTCATATGCGGGCTCCATGGCGTGGTAGTTCCGAGTTGCGTAAGCACGCCCCAGCAAACCGCGATGGTGGAAACAGTGAGAACCGCAACAGGGCGGCGGTGCCAGCTCTTCTCTCCTTCTCCCGCGACAAAGGGAACAGCAAGAAGACCAGCGATCGCGAGGAGCGGCACAATCAAGATGAATGGCGTCTCCATCTGCGGCGGCAGGTAGGAGAGCACGGTGTAGATCCAGAGGAAGAAGAAGTCCGGTTTGGGAACGGTCTGAATGATGGAGGGATCGGGTTGCCCGCCGGGACCGTATGGTCCGAAGACCACGGCACAGACAGCCACGGCCGCGACGACGGCGCCCGAGAAGACGAGGTCTTTCCAGAATGCGCCGGGGACGAATGGGATTCCATCCTCATGCGTGAGTTGCTCGTACTCCGCGATGTAGGTGGAGCGGTGCACGAGACGTCCAGGCATCGGCCACTCATTGACGCCGAGCTTGAGCACCATCCAAACATGGAGCAGGGCAAAGATGAGCAGCGCACCCGGAATGATGAAGACGTGAAGCGCGAAGAAGCGTGAGAGCGTAGCGCCGGCAATAATGGGTCCACCGAGCAAAAGATGCACGAGGCCGCCGCCGATCCACGGAACACGGCTGACGATGGAGGCGCCGATGCCGAGGCCCCAGTAGGCATCCTGATCGAAGCGCAGCACCTGGCCGGTGAATGCCATGCCGAGAGTCATCAACAGCAGAAAGACGCCGAGGGTCCAGGTCAGCTCGCGCGGATACTTGTATGCGCCGAAGAGAAAGACCTGCGCCATGTGGATGAGCACGATGGCGACCATGAAGTTCGATCCCCAACCGTGCAGAGCACGCAGGAACCAGCCAAGGGGAATCTGGTGATTGAGGATGTTGAGACTGTTCCAGGCCTGCCCTGCCGCGGGCACATAAACGAGGGCAAGAAGAATGCCGGTGAAGATCTGCAGAAAGAGGAGCGTGAAGGCGGCGCTGCCGAAGACATAAAACCAGCTTGCCGTGCTGCGCGGCACAGGATGCAGCGCGGCGTCTTTGACCGGCGCTTCAAGCTGCAGACGCCGTTCAAACCAGCCGTAGATGCGGACTGCTGTGCGCTTCATCCGCGGCATGAGGGCTCTCCTGGATTGATGGAGATGTTAACGAGTTTGGCCTGATTGGAGAGAGTCGGCATCTGGCCCGCATCAATGCACAACTGGCTTGAGGCGATCTTCCAGTCGTAAGTGAAGAGTCCGCGCTCGGGCGGGCCCGATGCGCGCGAACCATCTGCATAGTAGACGCCACCGTGACACGGGCACATAAAGAGCTGCGATTGCGGAAACCACCGCACAGGGCAACCGAGATGCGCGCAATTGATCGCAAAGACGCGGAACTGGTCTGCGCTCTCACGCCGCACATAGCAGGCTACGTTGTCGGTCTGGCCGTCCCAGGGGTTGGTGGATGGATTCTTATAGAAAGCAAGACGAGTCTCTCCGACAGGAAATGCATCCACTGCCCCAAGCGGAACCCACGAGTCGTAACTTGCGTCCTTTTTCCACGGCGCGAAAAGATAACGGAAAATGGGGACGGCGAGAACGAGGCCGACGACGCCGTTGAGGGCGATGCCCGCCGTGAGCAGCAGCCAACGACGGGAGATGACACGGGGATCTTGCGCGCTGCTAATTGCGTCAGGGCCGGAAGAATGAGTGTGCTGCACCGGCAGCTTTGCCGAATTCGGCTCTTCGTGGCTCATGGGGTTGACCTCCTGCCTGCGGTGGGCAATGTGGATTGTGCGGTTGGCGCGTTCGCAGGCGTCGGCTGAGAGTTTCCACGCAGGCTGGCCAAGTACGACACGATGTCGTCCACTTCCTGCGCGGAGAGCGGCGGCGCTTCCCTGCCCCCGGGTGCGTCGTGGCGCCAGTCGGGCTGGCCGATGTCGGGACGGCCGGCAACGATGATGCTGCGCAGCGCCTGATCGCCGGTGAGCGCGAGATAATCGGACCCCGTGATCTCCTGGTGCGAACTCTCGTGGCATGATGCGCAGCGCGCCTTGTAGGTAGCGGCTCCGCGCTGGACGTCGCCATTTTGAGTCTGTGCGTAGCCGGGCGGAGTTGCCCCACCGAAAGCATTAGGCCGAGACCACTCACGCCGCATGCCCGTGATCAACGCATCGATCTGCGCCTCCGTCAGCATGCCGCCCGCGGACTCGGCAAAGGCAGGCATCTCCGTTCCGGGCATGCCCTTGGAAATCCATTTGCGTAGAGATGCATCATCGGCCAACGCCTGATACTCGGGATTAGCGAGATCAATTGCAGGACCGCTCTGTCCGTTGGCTCCGTGGCACGCCGCACAGTTCTCGCTATACAGCGTCGCGAAGCCGGTAACAGAGGTCGGTCGTGGAACCGGAGCAGGCGGATAGCCGGACGCATGGTTGCACCCCGCCAAAAGCACAGCCGCGACGCAGGCAATCAAGAGCGAAACGCAGCGCATCAACGATTCCCCTTGTCGCGAGGCGGCCTGACATCCGGACGCGAGTGCATCAGGCCGGGCGCTTCGATTCCCAGGCGCGCCGCAAATGGAAGCGCCTGCGAAGTGAGAGTTCGCTCCTGACGCGCAACGACAAAGCCCGCTGTCAGACCATAAGTAACCTGCGAGACCAGAAACCATCCCCATGCGATACGATCGGCGAGCGCCGGATTGATGATGCCCATGAACGAGTGGAGGATGCCTGTCCACAGTACCGGTGCGAGGATGCCGCCAAGCACGATGGGATGCCGTGGCAGCATCGGCAACATTGCGCCATACAGCAGACCAACGAGCAGGCAGGTTACGGTGTGAATCAGGATAGCGACAAGCAACCCCTGCCAATGAAAGGCCGCGATCTCTGCAGTGCTGGGATTGCGCCAGTGCGCCACGCCCGCGCCACCAAGCAGGTTCACCGGATACCAGATGCTGTGCTGTGCGATCAGGCCATAGAGCAGCGCCGGCGCAATCATCGCAATTCCACCGGCAATTCCGCCCTTGATGCCACTGAGTATCGGATAGGTTTCGATGGGCAGATGCGCGCGGTGCTCCGGGCTCAACACCATACGCTCGACCAGCAACCGGGGCGAAGCGATTGTGACGGGCTGATCGAGAACAGGCACTTCTTCGTGCTGCTCATGCGGAAGCACCTGGCGAAACCAACCGATGCATCCGGCCAGCATCAGCACGCCGCCCAGGATGCTGATGCCGGCGTCGGTAACTAAACCCGCCGCAGCGAGCGTGCAGCCGAGGGCCAGCACGATGGGCCACGCAGTCGGCGCAGGAAGATGAATCGTTGCGCCCGCAGCGTGCTCCTTCCCGTGTTCAGCAGCGTCCGGCATTTCCCTCACCTTCCTACGATATACACAACAGTGAAGACGACGACCCAGACCGCATCAACAAAATGCCAGTAGAGCGCGAACACCTGAATGCGCTCGGCATGACGCTGCTCAATGCGGCCAAAGAGCGTAAAGAGCATCACAATAGATAGCCCGACAAGACCCACAACCACGTGTGTGGCATGCAATCCAACCAGCGAGTAAAAAGTTGTGCCGAAGAGGTTCGTCCGGATCGTGAGGCCTTCCACCACGATCAGTCGCGACCACTCTATTCCCGTGCCCACGAGAAAGGTGGCGCCCAGCAGCAAGGTCACTGCCCACCACAGGCCGAAGGCGCGGATCTTTCCGCGCTCGATGGCGTGCTCGGCGAGCCAGATGGTCAGGCTGCTTGAGAGCAGGCAAACAGTATTGAAGTAGGGCACGTCGAGAATGCGCGGCGTGGGGCCGTAGGCGCTGCGCCCGATGTAGTACACGTAGGCCACCACGAAGATGGTGAAGATGGCCGACTCGCCGATAATCAGCGAGAGCATGCCCACGCGCCCGCGGGAAGGCAGCTTCCAGTTTTCGTCCGCGAAGATGGGAATTGTGCTCATCGCTCGTACTTCCAATCCGGGTCGTTGGGGTGCTTGATGTCCCATAGTGGCCGGCGGCTGCGCACCACGGGGTCAATGGCAAAGTTGTATGGAGGCGGTGGCGACGGCGTTGACCACTCCAGCGTCCACGCATCCCATGGGTCGTTTCCAGCCTCGGCTCCGTGCAGGTACGAGTCCACCAGATTCCAGACAAACAGCAACACCGCAACCGCCTGGATGATGCCACCGATCGAAACGATCATGTTCAGCGTGTTCCAGCCGCGGTCTGCCTCATACGTGTAGATTGAACGCGGCATGCCGAGGAGTCCAACGAAGTGCATCGTGTCAAACGTGACGTGGAATCCGATGAAGAAAAGCCAGAAGTGCCATTTGCCGAGCTTCTCTGAGAGCATGCGCCCCGTCACTTTCGGATACCAGTAGTAGATGGCCGAGAAAATGCAGAAAACAATGGCGCCCACCAGCACGTAATGGAAGTGCGCGATAACAAAGTAACTGTTGTGCAGCTGCCAGTCCCAAGGCGCGACAGACAGCATAATGCCTGTAAGTCCGGCCGCAAGAAACTGAAGGACGAATGCGGTGCAGAAAAGCATCGGCGTAGCAAATCGAATTTTGCCGCCCCACATGGTCGCCAGCCAGTTGAAGATCTTGATGCCGGTGGGAATGCCCACCATCATGGTGGAGAGCACAAAGAAGGCATTACCGACCGACGTCATACCAACCGTGAACATGTGGTGCGCCCAGACCGCCATGCTCACAAATGCAATGCCAACCGATGCCGATACCATGGCCGGATAGCCGAAGATGGCCTTGCGTGAAAAAACGGGAATTACTTCGTTGGCGATGGCGAAGGCGGGCAGCACAAGAACATACACTTCGGGATGGCCGAAGATCCAGAAGAAATGCATCCACACTACGGCCGAGCCACCTGCCTGGGTGTCAAAGAAGTGCCCGCCCAGGTAGCGATCGATGAGCAGCATAATCTGAGCGGCGGTCAGAGGCGTGATCGTCACGAGCGTGAGTCCGCTAACGACAAGCATGAGCCATGCAAAGAGAGGCATGCGAAACAGCGTCATGCCGCGGCAGCGCATCGAGATGATCGTGGCGATGATGTTAATCGCCGTCCCCAGCGTGCCAAAGCCGCTGACGATAAGCGCGAGCGCCCAATAGTCGGTGTTGTGACCGGGTGAAAATGCCTTAGCGGTCAGAGGCGCGTAGGCCCACCAGCCGACGTCGGGTGCGGAACCCATGCCATAGAGACCGAAGCCGCCGACAAAGCTGAAGTACAGCAGCAGTCCACCGAATGCCGTCATCCAGAAACTGAATGCGTTGAGCCGCGGAAAGGCCATGTCACGCGCGCCGATCATCAGCGGCACAAGATAATTTGCGAACCCGAAGAGCATCGGCATGCCCACCAGAAAGACCATGGTGGTGCCGTGCATGGTGAACATCTCGTTGTAGACCTCGGGCGAAACGAAATGGGCGTTGGGCACCGCCAGCTGGATCCGGATGATGATGGCCTCGGCACCGCCGATCAGAAGAAAGAAGAGCGCATACACGACGTAGAGGATGCCAAGCTTTTTGTGATCGACGGTCACGACCCAGGCATGCAGCCATTCCAGCAGAGCTGCGCCGCGCGAAGGCGTTGCCGCCAGCGAGCCGGAGATTGGTAGGGCCTGATCTGCCATCGTTGTGTCCTTCAGTGCAATGTAGAAAGATACGCCACGAGCTCGTTGACTTCTTCGTCGTTCAGCTGCATTGCGGGCATCAGCGAGCCCGGCTTGAATGCGTTTGGGTCCTTAATCCATGCGCGCAGATTGTCGGGCGTGTTTGCTGCGGCGCCCGCAGCAATGGTCGCACGGCTCATGAGGTGCGTGAGATCGGGGCCGAAGGTTCCTTTGGCGATGGTGCCCGCAATGGTGTGACAGTTGACGCAGGCCTGTGTTTCAAATACGTGACGGCCGGACGCAACTGCCGCGTCCCGTACCCCCGGCTGCTCCTGATTCTTCACCCAGGCCGCAAACTGCCCTGGCGTATCCACGTAAACGCGCAGCAGCATCTTGGCGTGCTCTACCCCGCAGAACTGCGCGCACTGGCCAAGGTAGAGGCCGGTGTGGTGTGGATCGATCCACATCTGGTTTGGGTGGTTGGGAATGAGGTCGGTCTTACCGCCTAATTGCGGAACCCAGAAACTGTGGTCCACATCCGCCGAGAGAAGTTGCAGGTAAGTGGGCTTGGGATCGGACTCGGGGCTTACAGGGACGTGCAATTCATTCGCGGTCACGATGCCAAATTTAGGATAGCGGAACTCCCACCAAAACTGATGGCCGATCACGGTGACATCGAGTGCGGATTTGGGCTTCGGCGCGTCCTGGATAGCGAAGATAATGCGCGCTGTTGTGAGAAAAAGAACAACCACAATCAGGACGGGAATGACCGTCCATGCGAGCTCGACCTGCAGGCTGCCATAGACCTGCGGCGGCTCGTGCTGCGCGTCCGGCTCCCGCGCGCGAAACTTGATCACGATATACACGAGAAGCCCGGCGACTACGACAAAGATTGCGCCAGTGATGAGAAGAACAAAATGCGACAGGCTCTGGATCTCGTGTGCCGGAGTCGAGTCGGGCGCGAGCGTGCTGGGGACCGCCTGAGGTCCTTGCGCCAGTCCAATGCGCACACTCAGCATCAGATAGAAGCAAAGGCCAAGCAGGTAGCGAATTGAGGAAAGACTGCGCCCCGTATGCATAGTCCCCCACGTTCCTTGATGAAGGTGCCTGAGCCGGCCAGTCGGTTCCGCGGAAATGACCGATTTCTCCTGCCACTGAATTAGCCGTTCGATGAAGGGACTCGCCGGCGGCGCGGCAGCTTGCGCGCAACGCACGTCAGGGACTGCGAACCCACGAGGACGATTATAAGCGGCCCTCTGCGCCGAACATCTCACGAAGTGGGCAAATGCGTTTCATGGACTGGAAGGTCTCGATCACGGACCCCGAGTAAGTAAAGCAGGCCATCGAGCCCGAGGCAAGAGATGGAGTGGGCGGCCTTCTCGCGCACAAGAGGTTTGGCACGATAGGCAATGCCCATGCCTGCAAGGTTGATCATGGGAATATCATTCGCCCCGTCGCCGACAGCGACGACCTGCTCAAGCGAAATGCCCTCGCGCGCGGCGATCTGGCGGAGAAACTCTGCCTTTCGCGCACCATTCATGATTGGCGGGACAACGCGGCCAGTCACGGCGCCGTCGACAATTTCGAGCTCGTTGGCGTGGATGTAGTCGACCCCGAGACGAGATTGCAGGTGGCGAGCGAAGAAATTAAATCCGCCTGAGAGAATCGCCGTTTTGTATCCCAGCAGCTTGAGAGTACGAATGAGACGCTCGGCCCCGTCGGCAAGAGGGATGGTGTGGAGCAAAGTCTGGACCCGGCCGGCAGGCAGCCCCTTCAGCAGACCGACGCGCCGCGTAAAGCTCTCGTCGAAGTTGAGCTCGCCGCGCATGGCAGACTCCGTAATGCGAGACACCTGATCGCCTACGCCGGCCATGCGGGCTAGCTCGTCGATGACTTCGCCCTGGATGAGGGTGGAGTCCATGTCGAAAGCAAAGAGGCGGCGGTTGCGGCGGAAGATACTCTCGCGCTGGAAGGCAATGTCAATGGAGAGCTCCGTGGCGGCGGCAAGAAATTCGGCGCGCATGGGGAGTTCGTTTGCGGGGTCGCCGCTCACGGCGAGTTCGATGCACGCGTTTGCGGGAATGGATCCGGCAGTCAGATGGTTCGAAAGACGCTCGATGCGGTCGACGTTCATCCGATGGGCCGCGATGATGTCGCTGACACGGGCAAGATGCTGCGGTATGATGGCACGCCCGAGCACCGTGATGATGAAGTGGCGCCGATCGAGCGCGTGGAGCCAATGCGACACTTCGGATTCGGGAACGGGTGTGCAGCGAAACTGGAGGCAGTGTTGCTCCGCACAGGCCTGTAGTGCGGACGCGACTTCTGGCGATGCCGCAGGAGGCAAGCCGATGAGCATGCCGAGAGAGAGATTCTCATGGACAACGGCCTGGCCGATATCAAGGATGCTAACGTTGTGCTCAGCAAGTAAGGCAGAGATGGCAGCTGTGAGCCCACGATGATCCGCACCGGAGAAATGAATCAAGAGCGTTTCATTGCGTTCCTTGTCTGTCATGCCTGAATCTCACTATACCCCACGGGCTCTTTGCCAAAAGATTATGCACGCGCAATGCGCACAGTTCTGCTGGAACTGATTGAGATGTACAGGCCCGGCCGAGGTCACGCTAGAGCGAGACCCATCCACCGGTCTCTGCAGAGCGGAAGATAGCCTCGATGACCTTCATGTTGCGGATGGCTTCTTCGACAGGGACAGGAACCTCACCACCTTCGAGCACAGCTTTCGAGAACTCGTCGCCCTGCAGCGTGTACTGATCGCAGATCGGAATCTCCTCAGTGACGATGCCGGAGCCACCGATATCAGTACCGTCGTCAATAAAAATGCGGGTCGGCTTATCTTTGGGCGCGTTGAAAGGAATTTCGATCTCGATGCGGCCGGTGGTTCCGAAGAACTGCAAACGTTGATAGGGGACGAACTGCATGCTGCAGGTGAAGATGGCGTGGCCCGTTTCAAATTCAAGCAAAGCAGAAGTCAGGCGGTCGATGCGCATTTTGGGGTCGCGATCTATCGTAGAGACGACACGCGTGGGCTCATGTCCGAAAGCGTATCGCGAGGCCTGGATGAGGTAGCAGCCTATGTCGAGCAGCGCGCCGCCACCGTGCTCCAGATGGTTGCGAATGTTGGCTGGATCCGCGTTGAAGTAGCTGAAGCAGCCCATGACAGCACGAAGCTGGCCGATACGGCCTTCGTCGATAAGCGATTTCACGCGCAGCCACTGCGGATGGCTGCGAACCATAAAAGCCTCGCCGATTTTCACGCCGGTACGTTTGCGCACGGCGAGCAGCGTCTCTGCTTCAGTCACGGTGAGGCTGATCGGTTTCTCACAAAGGACGTGCTTGCCGGCCTCGGCAGCTTTGATGGTGAGCGGCACGTGCTGCTCGTTGGGGAGCGGGATGTAGATGGCGTCGATATTCGGATCGGCAATCAGTTCCTCATAGGAACCGTAGGCAACCGGGATGCCGAGCGACGCTGCGACATTCTGTGCTTTGGACAGATCACGCGAGGCGATCGCGGCAACAGTGGTGTACTCGCCTTTCTGCATGGCCGGCAGGACCTTGCGGACGCCGATCGAGGCGGTGGAAAGAACTCCCCAACGAAGTTTTTTGCTCATAGCGCCTATGATAGTGGCTGAGGCGTGCCGTCAGTCTCGTTCACGTGGAACGGGAACGGACGGCCGCAGCTCAACCTGCTTTGTAGAGATGGCGATCCTGGCCGGAGTAAGCTCGACACCCTCCCAGCCTTCCTTGACAGCTTCAATGCGAATCTCTCCGGGAATCTTGGTGGATTGCACGATGACCTGAGCGAGTCCATTGAAGAGCGAGCGCTTCGGCTCCTTGTCGCTCTGCTGACAATTTGGATCGCCATTGCCGACGCCGATCAGTTTGCCCTGGCCGGAAACATGGAAGGCGAGCAGGTTGTTGGCAGTCGGAACGGGACGACCGTCTTTGTCGACAGCTTCCACTTTGAGAATGGCGATGTCTTCGCCGTCCGCGCTGATCTCGCTACGGTCGGCCGAGAGCCGGATGGCGACCGTGGGGCCGGTGGTTTCGCGCTTCTCTGCCAGGATCACTCTGCCATCGCGTGAGCCTCGGGCCTCAATGAGGCCAGGCATATATTTGACCTTCCACTCGACATGGCCGAGATGCGGCACCTTCTGAGCGCCCACACTTTGCCCGTTCACGAAGAGCTCAACCTCTTCAAGGTTTGAGTAAACCCAAACGGGAATTTCAACGCCTTCTTTGCCTTCGAAGTTCCAGTGCGGAAAGAGGTGCAGCGACGGCTCGGAACGCCACCAGGCTTTGTAGTAGTAGAAGTTGTCCTTGGGATAACCGCAGGTATCGACGATGCCGAATTGCGAACTGACCGAAGGCCATCCATAAGGCGTGGGCTCGCCGCGGTAGTCGAAGCCTGTCCACGCATAGCCACCGGCCAGCCACTCGCGTGTGCCATAGAACCTCCACCACTCTTCGGCGGTTTCGCCCCACGATACGGCCGAGTCATAGGCGCCGACAACGTTCCGCAATGGATCGGTGAAGTATTCCCCTCGCGTGGCGATGGCGCTCGACGTTTCCGACCCAAAAACGGGCCGGCTCGGATGCTCCTTATGGAAGCCGTCGGGATAGTTGAGATGATAGTTGAAGCCGATAATGTCGAGCGCCTCTGAGACGCCCTGCTCATTGTCGCCGTTAACGGCCGCGGAGACGGGGCGCGTAGGGTCGAGTTCGTGACAGCGGCGCACCATGGTGGCTGCGATCTTCGCGCCTTCCTCGGCCTCCTGATTCTTCTCCTGGAGGATCGACTCTTCGTTGCCGATCGACCAGAGGATGATGCACGGCGAGTTGCGATAGCGCTTAATCATCCCTTCAAGTTGCGCGAGGCCCTCGGGGCTGGAGCTCATCTGGCGCGTCTCGCACATCATCGTCATGCCCATCCGGTCGCAGGCCTCAACAAGTTCGGGGGCGGGCATGTTGTGCGAGGTACGAACCGAGTTGCAGCCCATCTCCCGCAGAACGGCCATGCGGTACCACTGCAGACGATCGGGCACCGCGGCCCCTACGCCGGCATGGTCCTGGTGGTTACAGGTGCCCTGGATCTTCATCGGCTTGCCGTTGAGGAAGAATCCGCGGTCAGCATCGAACCTGATGGCGCGCACGCCAAATTGCACGCGCTCCGCATCGCGGGTTTTGCCATTGGACTCGACTGTGACAATGGCCGAGTAAAGATTAGGCTCTTCAACCGACCAAAGCGCGACATCGGCCAGCTTCGCAGTAGCGGTAAATGAGGCGGAGGCATCGACGGCGATGGACTGGGCAGGGGCTTCGGCTGTGCCGACGGTCTTCCCTGCGGCATCGAGAATCTTCCAGGTGACACGCGCAGTTTCCGCATCCCTTCCCTCATTCTGGACGACCGTGCTGAGTGCGAGGGCTGCCGTTTTGCCGGTCAGCTCCGCACGCACCACGCTATCCAACTTCCCCAGATGAAGCGCATCAGTCTTTGTAAGCCAGACGTGGCGGTAGATGCCGGCTCCTTCATAGAACCAGCCATCGCCGAAGCTCGCGTCCACTCGCGCGACGATATAGTTTTTGGCGCCGATGGCGAGAAAGTCGGTAATGTCGAACTGAAACGGCACATAGCCGTTGTTGTTTCTGCCAACGAAACAGCCGTTGACGAAGACAAGTACGTCGCGGAAGGCGCCATCGAACTCGACCGATATGCGACGGCCCTGGTCGCTGGCAGAGACCTCGAACTCGCGCCGATACCAGCCAACGCTGGTCTCGGGATAGCGCCTGCCTAGCGGTTTGTAACCATGCGACATTTGCTCATCGTCGTGCACGAAGGGGAGTTCCACCGCCCAGTCGTGAGGCAGATCGAGTGAGCGCCATTTCGAATCATCAAAGCCGGCTTTGGCAAATTTGAAGTCGCCGGTCTTGGCGAAGTCGTCTTGCCCGTAGCCGAAGTTGAGGTCTTTCGCGGGATCGGCGTCATTGCCAAAGGTGAACTTCCAGCCAAAATCAAAGAGAAGATGCTCACGAGGCGCAACGGCAGAGATCGCTTCAGCGGATGCTGCCTGGGGATAATCCGCGAGCAATGCCGCTGTGCGGCCCCAGGCTGTACGGCTGGTCAATGTGGCGGCGGAGAGTGCGAGACCCGAACTAAGAAGATTGCGACGGGAGATACCAGACATAAAAACCTCATGATTCGATCAATATGGAAGCGACCGCGTCAGCATTGTTCGCGAACAATGCCGAACTATAAATCACGCATACAGCGCAAGTAAACGATTACATCACAGGCGCTGACCGGGTCTCCGGCATCGGCCGTTACGAAGATTCAGAAGCCTCCGCTGTGTTAAATTCAAGGTGGCAGACGTGTTGCCCGGAGAGATGGCCGAGTGGCTGAAGGCGCACGCTTGGAAAGCGTGTTTAGGGGAAACTCTAACCTGGGTTCGAATCCCAGTCTCTCCGCCAGCAAAATCAGCAGTTTTCGTAAATCGCTTCCTCCAGAAAATTATCACAAATCTTCAAAGCGTGAGCCTTTTGAGCGC
>Ga0335072_10007087_pt1 | contig 16362 bp, 12 predicted proteins | sample Lox_Sample_21_FD_206725 | JGI IMG/M metagenome (GOLD analysis project Ga0335072, IMG submission 206725) | Soil microbial communities from Loxahatchee National Wildlife Refuge, Florida, United States - Lox_Sample_2.1 | ecosystem: Environmental > Terrestrial > Soil > Wetlands | place: USA...
TGCGACCGGGGTCACGTTTCATGGGGCCGCGCTCACGTTTCATCCGCCCCGGAGGTTCTGGCGCCCGCTATGTCCTGGTATGTGGTCGACGCTTGCATGAAGGGTGCTGGACGCATAGCGCTGGCGGGAGTCGGCGGAGCGGACTTAGGCGTACTGCGGCTTAGGCGTACTGCAATGGCCGCCGCAGCAGCCACTGCAGGAACGTCCGCCGCGGCGGGCGCGCCTTGAAACTTCCGCTTGCCACCTTGCCGGAGACCTGCACCCGCAGAACTACCGGCGCGTCGTGGCGGCGATGGGCCTTGACGCCGACGCTGCCGCTGCGGACCGCCACGTCGTCGGTGTCCACGACGATCCCCGGCCGGGTCACGAGCAGCAGGCTCCCGCTGTGTACGTCGATATCCAGCTGCAGCGTGGGGCTGGAGATCACCGCTCTGGTCAGGTCCAGCTTGACGCTGCCGCTGGCGACGTTGATCTCCATCCGCTGCGGCACCAGCCACTGGCCCTGACGCTTGGCGGCGCCACTGCCGCAGTCGATCCTGACTAGCTCTTTGCCCGCGTCCTGCGCCATGCCGGTGACCTGGCCAGCATGCCCGGCTGGTAGCGGCGCCGCAGGAAGATCGGTTGTCAAGACGGCGAGTTCGCTGTAGGTGCGCGCCGTCAGCGCGACCTCCAGGCGATCATCGAGTTCCTCGGCCGTCAGACGGCCGTCGCCTGCGGCGACGCGCAGCAGTTCGACGACCCGGTCCCGGTCGGCATGTGAGGCTCGCAACTCTGCCTGAGCCGCTGGCTCAGCTGGCCGGTCCACCGGGGATACTTCGCCAGTCATGGCACATACTGTAGGGGCCAGACGTGGCGGGCGGAACGGTTCCGTGCGGCGAGGCCCCGGCTTCCGGGCGAAGCCGGCGGCGGGCTAGATCCGGTGCGGCAATCGGACCGAGCGAAAAATAGACTCACCCTGTATCGTCTCGCAATACGCCAGGTTTGTTCCTGGCGGCCGGTCCGCCGCAGGGTGCTAGCCGCCGGGCGCGGCCGGGTAATAGCGCGGTGAGACCACTGGCAGTTGGACAACTTCAGGCCCAGGCACTGGCAAACTCGGTCGGCGAGCCACCTGCCAGCCCCAGGGCGCGGCCGATCACACAAGGAGCAGATCTAGTGAGCTTGCTGGAGCGCATCCGCAGCCCTCGGGATGTCAAGGATCTCAGCGCAGAGGAACTGCCCCAGCTGGCCGCGGAGCTCCGAGATCACTTGATCAAGGTCGTCACCAAGAACGGGGGCCACCTGGGCCCGAACCTCGGCGTAGTGGAGCTCACGATCGCCCTGCACCGGGTCTTTGATTCCCCGGTCGACCGGATCCTGTTCGACACCGGTCACCAGTCCTACGTCCATAAGCTCCTTACTGGCCGGTATCCGGAGTTCGGCACGCTGCGGCAGCGGTACGGCATTACTGGCTACCCCAACCGGAGCGAGTCGGACCATGACCTGGTCGAGAACTCGCACGCGTCGACCAGCCTCTCGTACGCCGACGGGCTGGCCAAGGCGTACCAGCTGCGCGGTGAATCGCATCGCAGCGTCGTCGCTGTCATCGGCGATGGCGCCCTGACCGGCGGCATGGCCTGGGAAGCGCTCAACAACATCGCGGGCGCCAAGGACCGTCGCGTCGTCCTCATCGTCAACGACAACGGGCGGTCCTACCAGCCGACCATCGGCGGTCTTGCGGACCACCTGGCTTCCGTACGCGTGTCCCAGCGGTACGAGCAGGTCCTGGACTACATCAAGACGTCTTTGTCGCACACGCCGCTGGTCGGCGCGCCGTTGTTCGAGACGCTGCACGGGATCAAGAAGGGCCTGAAGGACGTCCTGCAGCCGCAGGTGCTATTCGAGGACCTCGGCCTGAAATACCTCGGGCCAGTCGATGGTCACGACGAGGGCGCGATCGAGCACGCGCTGCGCCGCGCCCGTGACTTCGGCGGTCCCGTGCTGGTGCACGTCATCACCCGCAAGGGCTTCGGCTATCCGCTTGCCGAGGAGAATGACGAGGACAACCTCCATCAGGTCTCGCCCGCGCCGGCCAAGCGAGCGGCTGGCAACGGCAAGGCGGCCAGGCAGCCGGTCCTGGGCCGGCCGTGGACTCAGGTATTCGGTGACGAGCTCACCGTGATCGGTGCCGAGCGTCCTGACATCGTGGCCATCACCGCGGCCATGCTGCACCCGACCGGCCTGGCGAAGTTCGCTAGTGCCTACCCTGACCGCGTCTTCGACGTCGGTATCGCCGAGCAGCACGCGGTCACCAGCGCGGCCGGGCTGGCCATGGGCGGCATGCATCCGGTCGTCGCCGTCTACTCGACTTTCCTGAGCCGGGCATTCGATCAGGTGCTAATGGATGTCGCGCTGCACCAGCTGCCAGTCACGTTCGTGCTGGACCGCGCCGGCGTGACCGGGCCGGACGGTGCGAGCCACCACGGCATGTGGGATGGCTCAATCCTGCAGGTGGTGCCAGGCATGCGGATCGCAGTGCCGAGGGACGGCACGAGAGTTGCCGAGCTGCTCAGGGAGGCTGTCGCCGTTGATGACGGCCCGACCGCGCTGCGCTTCCCCGGCCGCCTTGCTATCGCGGACGTGCCATCCGTCGGCCAGCTCGGCGGGATGGATGTACTCCGGCAGGCAGCCGATCCGGCCCGGCGCGACGTCCTGATGCTTGGCGCTGGCCCGATGGCGGGAGTGTGTGCCGAGGCGGCCGACAGGCTGGCCGACCACGGGATCGGCGTCACGGTCCTGGATCCCCGCTGGGTCAAGCCGCTCGACCCGGCGCTGCCCGAGGCCGCCCGGCAGTACGGCCTGGTGGTAACCGTTGAGGACAACGGCCGCGTGGGCGGATTCGGTGACGCCGTCGCCCGGATGCTTCGCGACAACGACGTGGACACGCCGGTGCGGACGTTCGGCCTCGACCAGAGCTTCCTGGAGCACGGCGAGCGGGGTGAGCTGCTGGACGCGCAGGGCCTTACCGCGCAGCACCTGGCGCGGCAGATTACCGAGCTCGTCGCCCGCAGTTCCCCGGCGCTGGCCGACGAGGCGCAGCGGGCCTAAGTGCAGAGCGCGCCTGAGTGCAGAGCGGGCCTGACTGTCTAGCGAGCCGGTGTTGCCTGATTGGCCTGCGCCCGAGCCGCCTGCCAGCGGGCGATCCGGCTACTTGTGGCTGGCCTTCGCTGGCGTGCTCTGCCCGGTTCCGGCCCGGAAGAACGTGCTGGAGCGCGGGACTGGACGGAAGGAGCCGAACGTCTGGCCGAGGTCGGCGGACTCGAACGTCAGCTGCCAGATCTGTCCTGCGTTAGCGCCCTCAACGGAACCCGGGCAGTCCTTGCCGCCGCTTGCTGCGCGATAGCACGAGTCCTTGCCGACCAGCGGGTGGCCGACCGGCCCGGCCGGGTTGAACTCCGACACGAACCCGGCGAGTTTCGGCGTATAGCCGCCGAAGGCGGCGAAGTCGTAGTTGTTGGCCGTCCCGGTTTTCCCGGCCTGCGGCACGGCCACCCCCTTCCTGGTGACGCTGTCACCCTTCGCCGTGCCGCTGGTCAGGACGCCGCGGAGGATGTAGGTGGCGGCCGCGGCCACGGCGGCGGAGAACACCCGATGACAGCCGGCGGTGGCGACCGGCAGTTGCCTGACTGCTGCCGCGGTCGCACCGGGGGCGGTTATCCTCGCCACGGCAACCGGCCGGCAGTAGACGCCTCCTGCCGCGACTGACGCATAGGCAGCGGCCATCGTCATCGGCGAGACGTCCACGGAGCCGAGTGTGAACGAGGGGACGTCATCGGCCGGGGGCTGGTAACCCGGAGTGCCCGGCTTGCCGGCCGACCTCAGCAGCGAGCCGCCGTCCGCTCGGTGATCGCCCATGCTGACGGCGGTGCGAACCACGTTGCACAGGCCAACGCGCTGCTCGAGCTTGGCGTAGAACACGTTGATTGACTTTGTGGTCCCCGTGTACAGCGAATAGGTACCGTGCCCGCCGCCCTCGGCGTTGGCTACCGGGAACGAGCCCGCTGGCTTGTGGCTGCAGTTGTAGTACGGGCGGATGACGGCGGGCGATTTCACCGACTGGCTGTAGCCGAACGGGATGCCGTGCTTGAGCGCGGTGATCAGCGTGAACAGCTTGGATGACGAACCGGACTGGACGCCAAGCCCGCCGTCTTGCGGAGTGTCGACGGCGTAGTCGATGCTGTCCTGGCCGCGGCCGACGCCGTACGGCCGGTCTACCGCGATTGCTTCGACGGCTCCGGTGCCGGGCTGGATAAGTACCTCGGCCGCCGCGTTCTGGCCCGGGTTGTACGCCGAAGGCGGCGCGGGCACCATGTAGTTCACCGCGTTCTGCGCTGCTGTCTGGTCCTGCGGGTTGAGCGTCGTGTAGATCTTCAGCCCGCCGGTAGTGTTCAGGTCCTGCCAGGCAGCCCGGTAGGCGGGATTGGTCCGCAGTTCGGCAAGCACGTAGTCGCAGAACCAGGCGGTGGACGCGGGCGCCGCGCTTGAGCAGCCCTCGGCCAGCGACTGCGGCCGGAACTGCACGCCGAGTGGCGAGCGGCTCGCTGACGCCGCGGTGGCCTTGCTGATGTAGCCAAGCTGGGCCATCCGTCCGAGCACCACGTTCCGGCGCTGCATTGCGGCCGCCGGATTGGCAACAGGGTTGAACAGGGCCGGGTTCTGCACCATGCCAGCCAGCAAGGCCGACTGCGGCAAGCTCAGCGCGGCGGCGGTCCTGCCGAAGTAACGTTCGGCAGCCACCTCGATGCCGTAGGCCTCGTTCGCGAAGTACGCGACGTTCAGGTAGGCAGCGAGCAGCTGGTCAGGCGTCAGGTCGTGCTCGACGTTCGCGGCGATCCGCAGTTCGCGGATCTTGCGCGCGAGGTCGTCCGCGGCCGCGGCCTGCTGCTGCGCGCGGTTGGCGGCCGTCAGCAGCAGGGCGTTCTTCACGTATTGCTGCGCCAGCGTCGAACCACCCTGCACCGGACCGCCCGTCAGGTCGCTGACGATCGCGCGCATCGTGCCATGAACATCGATCGCGCCGTGCTGGTAGAAACGCGAATCCTCGATAGCGACGATGGCTTCGCGCATCGCTGGCGCAATCTGGTTGTAGGTGACCGGCACGCGATAGATGTGATTCGGGTAGTAATACGCGATCAGCCTGCCGCGACCGTCCAGGATCTCGGATCGAGCCGGCAGCTGTGAAACGTCGGGAACCGGCAAATTATTAAAGGTCGCCGCGGCGTCGCGCGCCGCGATTCCGGCGATCCCGGTGACCGTGAGTGCCATGCCGCCGGCCAGCAGCCCGGCCGCGACCGACAGAGCCGCCAGGCCGCATAGCGACCGCATAACAGTCCGGGCCGACGGCCTGCGTCGGGTAGATCTCACGCAGTATTCCAATTTCACCTGGCTGCTGCAATTGGCACAGCAGATTCCGCGTCCCCGTCAGGTGATCCGGAATTTTTAATACCCGGCCTCAGCTAAAGACAATGCGGGCTGACTGCTAAAGAACGGCAAAGGGAATACCGCGCGCGCATTGGCAGAGGTCAGTTGCGGAGCGTGCGGACTCGGCCAAGGCGCAGCCGGAGGCGGAGTGAGCGGGTCAGTTCACTCACTTCAGCGATGTTAAGCACCCGTGCTGCCAGCACGTACAGCACGAGTCCGCCGGAGCCGCCAATCGCCACGGTTGCTAGCGCCGCGATGGTGCCAGCGGGGGCGATGCGGTCAATGACTACTGACACTGCGAGGGCGAAGATCATGCCGGGAACGGCAGCGATATGCATCCGCAGGAGGGTTTTGCCGATCCGGCGGGTGTCCAGGCCGCCGACCCGCCTGGCCAGGATTCGCCATAGCCACACCGCCATCACCAGGCTCGATATCCCGAACCCCACGCCGAGGCCAGCGACGACGTCAGCGGGCGGCAGGATGAACAGCGCTCCGAAGCCGGCCGCGATGCGTACCGCGATGGAGACCGCGCCGACCAGCGCTGGCGTCCTGCTGTCGTGCATGGCGTAGAAGGCCCGCAATTGCAAGTTGAACAGCGTGTAGGGCAGCAGGCCCAGGCAGAAGACGCCAAAGACGACGCCGAGGTAGCGAGCAGAGGCAGCGGAGGTACTGCCGTGGCCGAAGACGCCTTGCGCCAGAGCCGGGCCCAGAACTGCCATGATCATCGCCGAGGGCACGATGATGACCGATGACAGCCGGGTCGCGGCGGAGAAGTCCCTGGTGAGCAGACGGTACGCGCCGCTCGCGGCGTGCGCGCTCATCCTCGGCAGCATTGCGGTGATCACCGAGACGCCCACGATCGCGTAGGGGAGCTGGAACAGCTGCCACGCGTTGCTGAAAGCCGCGTACCCGGCGCCCGCGCAGGTTTTGCAGACCCGGGCGCCAGCGTCGTTGGACACGATGGTGGTCGTCACGAATGACAGCTGGGTTGCCAGGATGTAGAAGAACATCCACCCGCTCATTCGGCCGATCTCGGCAACTTCTTCCCGCCTGAAGTCGAACCGTGGCCGCCATCGGAAGCCCACCCGGCGCATGGATGGCCACATCGCCGCCGTCTGCAGCACGATGCCGAGAGTTGTCCCGATGGCCAGCAGCTGAATTGCTCCGGTGGAGATGTCCTGCGGGGTACGGCCGGTCCCCGCCATGACGATCAGCGCGACACCGGCGAAAATGACGACAATGTTGTTGACAATCGGCGTCCACATCGGTGCCGCGAAGCTACCGCGGGCGTTCAGGATCGCGCCTGCCAGCGAGCTCACTCCGTAGAAGAAGATCTGCGGCAGGAAAAAGTAAGTGAAGATCACCGTCAGGTGATAAGTGGCCGCGTCCGGCAGGCCATGGCCATAGATCGCGGTGATCGGCACCGTTGCGGCCGTCGCGATCGCGGTGATGCCGCCGAGCGCAATCACGCCGAGGGTGAAGATCCGCTGGTCGTAGGCCTCGCCGCCGTCCCGGTTCGTCTTAGCCGCATTGACCAGAAGGGGTACCACGACACTCGTGAGGATGCCGCCCAGCGCCAGGTTGTAGACAGCGTTCGGGAGGTTGTTGGCGACGTTGTAAGCGTCACCCAGGCTCTGCGTGCCGATCGCGTACAGCAAGACGGCTGTGCGCAGGAACCCGGTGAAGCGCGACGCGATCGTCCCGAGCGCCATCACGCCGCTTGAGCGGGCCAGGCTGGGGCCGACCTGTGTGCGGGTCGTGCCGCTGGCGCTGGCCGGGCTCGTACCGTGCGGGACCGTCGTGCCGGTCACGCCGGCGCCCTCGCGCTTTGCTGTCGTCATCGGCTCCCGCCGGACCGGGCGTTCCCGCTGTGCTGCTGAATATCGCTGGCTGGGGGCGGTCGCTGAGCTGACACCCGCAGCGGGGCAGGCGCCGTCCTGGCGCGGGCCTGCCTGCGGTGCCGCAGGCCCGCCTGCGCCAATGCGGAAAGGCGCGGCTTCACGCGTGCCGTGCTGACCGCCTCCCGGGCGCGCTGCATTGCCGCAGCACGGGCCGCCTCCTCGAGGCCATCGGCGAGCGGCGGCAGATCAGCTGCGCCATAGCGCTTGCTGACGGCAGCGCCGATCAGGAAATCCGCGAGCACGGGATTCTTCGGCAGGCACGGGCCGCGCAGGTAGGTGCCCACCGCGCTACCGAGAATGACGCCTTCGGTGCCGTCGCCGTTGTTGCCGTGCCCGCTGATCACCTGGCCCAGTGGCTGCGCCGCCGCGCCGAGGTAGGTGCCGCCACCATGGTTCTCGAACCCCACCAGCAGGGTGTCCCGCCACCGGACGACCAACTCGCCGATAACCCGGTCCGCGTGCGCATCGGAAATCGTGTCGTAGTGACCGCTGAGCAGCGCGTTCTGCCGGATGGTCCAGGCGTCGAACAGCCCGACCCCGCGCAGCTCGGCGCCTCGCTCCAGCTGGCAGAAGCGACCGAAAAGCTCGTAGCCGCCGCCGACGGCAAGCGCCGCGGCGCCGCGGGTGACCGCCTCCCTGATGCCTTCGCCCTTGACCTTGCAAAGATCCGGCGCGATGAGGCGCTGCTGCGACTCACCGCCGCCGCCGATCATGATCAGGTCGGCCGCGTCCGGCGCGAAGCGGTCGCCGAGCCGCAGCTCGGTAACGTCGACCGCGATGTCACGCCACTCGCACCGGCGCAGGACCGTCTCGACGTTGCCGCGGTCGCCATAAGTGGACATGATGTCCGGGTACAGGCAGCAGACCGCGATTTTCATGCCTGCCATCTGCCTGCTCCGGTCTGCTCTCGCCACGGTTCCCGCACGTATCCGAGCTGCACTAGCCAGCGCCGCACCTCCGACAGCACGACGGACGTGGCGACGACCCACATGGGCTGGCCAGCGGGCGCCCGCGCGAGTGCGGTCTGGAACGCACGTACCGGGTCCGGCTCGATCGCAAGACCGCTGTCGTCACCGGGGCCGGTCCATCCGGCGTACTTCAGCCGGACGGCCAGGTCGGCAGCGCGGTTCCCGGACAGGACGGGAGCCGGAATCAGGCCAGTCAGTGACGCAAAATCGACATCCCAGATCCAGGAAGTGTCCGGCTGCTTGCCCGGATAGTCGTTGAGGCCGAGCAGCATCTGCTTGGGCTGGCGGTCGCCGAGTACCGCCCGCAGCACCTCGGTATAGCCGTTAGCGTTCTTGGCCAGCGCCAGGTACACGTCGTGCCCGGCGACCCGCACTTTCTCCATCCGGAAGAGGGCAGCCGCGGTCTGCTCGATCGCCGGGAGCGACCGTTCGGGCAGCTGGCACTGACTGGCCGCGGCCACCGCCGCCAGTGCGTTGTAGGCGTTGTACAGACCGGGCAGCGGAACTTCCAGCGCAGTTTCTCCCGTCGGCGTGGCCACCAGAAGGCGCGTCGAGTAGGCGCCGGCGAGGTCTGCCTTAGTCAGGCGCACCTGCGGCTGGGGCCGCGCCATGCCGCAGTCGCGGCACGCCCAGTGACCCAGGTGGGCGTAGTAGACGCAGGTGTAGGCCAGTTCACCTGCGCAGCGCGGGCACCGTGGGAAGTCTGACGTCGGATCGGTTCCGCCGCGGCACAGCTCAACGTCATCGACCCCGAAGTACATCCTCGGATTCTTCGCATCCGCCGCCACGCAGGCCACGCGGGGATCATCGGCATTCAGCACGAGCGCCGTGTCCGCGGGCAGGGTTTGCATCGCCTGCTCAAGCAGCGCCTTGATGTACGCAGGCTCAAGGTAGCGGTCGAGCTGATCACGGAAGATGTTCGTGAAGACGACGGCCTTCGGCTGACTGACCTGCCGCAAGACTTCGGGAAACGAGCCCTCGTCCACCTCGAACAGGCCGATCGCGCAGGAGTCCGGCGGCAAGTGTCCGGTCAGCGCTGCCTGGGCGACCATGGTCGAAGCGAGGCCTGCGCGCTGGTTGGCTCCTTCGGCGTTAACCACCGGGTGCAAACCCGACGCGCGCATGACCTGCGCCAGCATCCGGCATGTCGTGCCCTTGCCATTCGAGCCGGTTACCAGTACCGCGCCGCGCGGAATCTCGGCGAGGAGGCCGGCCAGCGCGCCCGGATCGATGGCTAGCGTGACGATGCCGGGCACCGTAGTGCCGTTCCCCTTGCCGAGGCGGCGGGTGCTCCGTCTGGCGGCCTTGCCGGCGGACACCGCGAACGCCCGGCGCGCTGACGCCCCCGCGCCCAGCTGCGTCCTGCTGGGTGAGGACACTGTGCTGGCTGAGGACACTGGCATGACTCCCCCGAACACGACTTCGCGACTCCGTCGCAGGACGAAGCGGCTAGCGGAGGGCCAGTAGTCCCGCAGCCGAGCACAAGCTCTGGCAGCGCGGTGAACAGCTACCGATTCCCCGCTGGCCGGCTGCTCGTTGCATCTGAACTGGTGGACGTAATTCCCAGTGCCAGGCAGAAAATGGCTGGCTATTCGTTTTCGTGTGGCGAACTTTGCCGGACGCCGGCCCTGCCAGGGCAACAGTTGCCAGAGCGACGGTTGCCAGAGCGACAGCTGGCAGGGCCGGCGTCCTGACGGGCTAGCCGCGGGCTCCGGCGAGTTCGTGCCGCCCTAGCTGTTCGCGCTCGATCCAGTCATCGATCACCTTGTCGCTTTCCCACGAGGTGATGAGTGCATAGCGGGGCCGCGGGCCAGGGTGCCAGACCACGTGCCAGAGCCGCTGGGTATCGATGACCAGCTGCATGCCGGGATGCAGCCTGATGCGCGTCTCAGTGGAGGGGTCATCCTTTTCCTCGCGCAGGATGAACATGGTCTGGCCGGGAACATCGTCGAGCTCCAGCCAGGACCGGACAACCCAGCCAGTGCCGTCCGGGTTCAGCCGGTTGTTGTCATCGAGGTGCAGCTGCCGCAGGGCAGTCGGCTCGTCGCTGGGGTTGAGCTTGATCACGCGTACGCGGCCGTAATTCCCGCCAATCCCTTCGACATAGCGAGCCAGGCTCGGCGCGAGTTCGCGGTTCGCCGTCCACATTCCGTCCTTGTCCGGCTTACCGTGGTCCCAGAAGCCGCGGCAGTCCATCTCGCCGGTGGCTGACGCGAGCGGCGCGAAGTTAGTGTCGCCGCCGCTCTTCCAGTCCATGTACTCCAGGGACTCCCACTCAGCTGGCGCAATTGTCGGCCCTTGCCTGTCCCGCAGTACTACGTAGCCTTTGTCGGCCAGGATGCCGAGCTTGTGATACATGCATTCCCCCCGTCTTGACCTTGGATTCCCTCCAATCTCGGGGTCCTATTTCCACGCGGCGAGCTGGCTACCCCGTCCCGCCTGGCTGGATACCCGGGCGTCATGGCCATTTTGCCAAGCGCTGACCTAGCCGAAGTTTTCAGCAACCCGCAGAGCGCTAGCGCGGGTAAATGCCGCCGTCGAGAGAGATGACCTGGTTGGTGAGATACGGGTTAGCCAGGACGGCCAGGGCAAGGTCCGCGACCTCGGCCGGCCGCCCGAGCCTTCCGACCGGCACGTGGTGCCGCAATTCCTCCTGGTCGCCGGGCAACATGCCGGTGCCAGTGATGAGCGCAGGTGCGATCGCGTTGACAGTGACGCCGGCCACAGCGAACTGCGCTGCCAGCGAGTGCGTAAGCCCGTGCAGGCCAGCCTTGGACGCCGCGTAGTGCGGGCCCACGATGCCGCCGGTGAACGCGGCGACCGATGAGATGAACAGCACTCGCCCGAAGCCGCGCCGTGCCATCGGCGGCACCAGGCGCTGCGCCAGCAGGAAGGGCGCACGCAGGTTGACCGCGACGGTCTCGTCGAACTCCTCGACCCCGATGTTCTCCAGTTGCCGGCGCTCCCCGGTGCCGGCGTTGCTGATCAGGATGTCCACCGGGCCGAACGCGTGCTCGGTGTCCTCGGCCAGCCTGGCGACCTCGGCAGCGTAAGCGAGGTCGGCGCTGAGCGCCGCCGCCCGGCCGCCGGCCGCGGTGATCTGCCCTGACAGTTGGTGAGCGTCCGCATCGCTGGCGCCGTAGCCGATGGCCACGCTCACGCCCGCGCCGGCCAGCGCCAGCGCTATCGCCCGGCCGATCCCGCCACTGCCGCCGGTGACCAGCGCCACGCGCCCGGTCAGGCCCTCCGGTGCTCGCCCGTCGTGCATGCCTTGACGTTAGCGGACGGCGGTCAGGCGCCCGCGATCAGAGTTCCGGCGTGCCCGCCGGCTGGCGTCATGATGCCGTCCCCTTGACCCAGTCCGGCTCCGGGAGTCCGAGCCGGTAGGTCGTCACTGCACCGGCCATGACGATCACCAGGGCTATCAGCAGCGGATAGAAGATATGACCAGTCAGCACAAGCGCGGTGCCGATGAGCCCCCCGGCCAGCATGGCGGCAATGGCGGCCAGCCTGCGGCCCGCGTGCGAACCGCTACCCCCCGCCACCGTACTGTCCGCGGCGATGCCGGTGATCGTCAGCGTGAGCACCGTGGTGGTGAGATCGGGTACCGCTATCTTCCGCGCGGCCGCGTTCTGCAGGCCCATCGAGGCACCGAGCAGGGCGATGAGCGGGTAACGGAAGGCAGTGGCCACCGGGCTGCCGCTGACGGCGGCGAGGATGACCGCGGCTGCCAGCAACACGGCCTGGCAGGCGGCGGCGGAGCTGTGCAGCCGACCGCGATGATCGCGGTAGCGCGCGATGAGACGGCCTCCGCCGAACGCCCCGGCTGCGAATGCCGCGAGCGCGGTGACGGACGCTGAGATCGAGAAGCCGGGCGCGCCGCCCAGCGCGAAGGCCAGAAATACCACGTTCCCGGTCATGTTCGCGACGAAGACGTGGCCGAGAGTCAGGTAGCTGAACGCGTCGACCAGCCCGGTGACTACCGTCATGCTGAGCAGGATCGGCGGGAGCGGCCCGTGCCTCCCGGCCGCGTCAGGTACCAGTACACTCCGGACTTCAGTGAGAATACCTCTCATTACGGGTTGCTCCGGTTAGCTCGTGGCGGATCGGCTGCATCAGGTGCTCAGGCGCGCGCCAAGCCCGCCAGTAAGGGGCTTGTTGGCACGCTGGCTTGCAGCGACAAGGCAGAATCTAATGACATGCGGACTCTTCAGGTAGCAGTCGTCGGCTCGGGGCCGGCCGGCCTGTACACGGCCGAGGCGCTGATCAAGCAAGCCGCGGCCCTCGACCCGCCGTGCCCCATCCGAGTGGATGTGATCGACCGGCTTCCTACCCCCTACGGACTGGTCCGTTACGGCGTGGCACCGGACCACAAGTCGATCAAGTCGATCGCCGAGTACTTGCGCAACGTTCTCGAGCACGACGGCGTCAGCTTTGTCGGCGGCGTCCACCTCGGTGACGACGTGACCCGCGAGGACCTGCTGGCCAGCTACGACGCCGTCGTCTACGCGACCGGCGCGATGCGGGACCGGCACCTGGCGATTCCCGGCGAGGACCTGCCTGGCAGCGTCGCAGCCACCGACTTCGTGAACTGGTACTGCGGCCACCCGGACGTCGATCCGTCCGTGTTCAGCCTGGACGCTGAGTCGGTCGCGGTGATCGGCGTCGGGAACGTCGCGGTGGACGTCGCCCGGGTGCTGATCCGCAACCCGGCCGAGCTGCGGGAGACGGACGTGTCTCAGCCGGTTCTCGACGCCCTGGTGGGCAGCAAGGTCCGCGAGGTCCACATGATCGGCCGGCGCGGCCCGGCGCAGGCCAAGTTCACCACCAAGGAACTGCGGGAGCTGGGTGAACTGGAGGGGGTCGACATCGTGGTCGGCGACGGCGAGGCGGACCTGGACGCCTTCGACCCGACCGGCGAGAGCGCGCGGCTGGCCGCCGCGGACCGGCACGTCCGCGGCAACTACACGGTGATCTCAGACTGGGCAGGCAGGACGCCGGCCGGCGTCGGCCGCAGGCTGACCGTCCGGTTCTGGCTCCGGCCGACAGAGATCCTGGGCCGGAACGATGTCGAAGGGCTGACTCTCGAGCGCACCAGACTGGATGAATCGGGCAGGCTGATCGGCACCGGTGAGCTGGAGACGCTGGACGTCCAGATGGTGCTGCGGTCCGTGGGGTACCAGAGCGTACCGCTGGCCGGCGTGCCGTTTGACGAGCGCTCATCGACCGTTCCGCACGAGGCCGGACGCGTTCTCGGACCGGACGGCCAGCCGCTGCCGGGCGAGTACGTGGCCGGCTGGCTCAAGCGCGGCCCCACCGGGGTGATCGGCACCAACAAGTCGGACGCGGCAGAGACCGTGAGGTCGCTGCTGGCGGACCTGGCTGGCGGACCCGGCCCTGATGACGTGCAGCTGCCCCGTGCTGGCCTGCTGCGGATGCCGACCGCGGCCGGAGACGGTCCGCCGGGGGCGTCGCCGCTGCACCGCGTGCTAGACAGCCGCGGCCGCCGGCACGTCAGTTACGCCGACTGGCTGATGATCGAGGCGGCGGAGAAGGAACTGGCCGCCCGGCTTGGCCGCGGCGCGCGGGTGAAGCTGGCGAGCAAAGCGGAGATCCACAAGGCGTGCGGGTTGTCGTAGCGCCGCGGTAGCCGCCTCGTCCGTTGCAGGAAACGGGCGAGGCGGCGTGCGAGCGTAGCTGGGCCGGTTACTGCGTCCCTTCCGTGCGGCTCGCGGACCCGGCAAGCGCTGGCGCTACCACATCCTCCGCACGGTCTCGCTTCGTGTACATGTCCCAGAGGTGGTCCGCAAGGTCCCCGGCGGGCACGACCGCCTGAGGCCGTTCGCCGATGGCCAGGGCGGTCCGGCGGCGGTGCGTCTGGCTGTTCTCGATGGTCGCGCCGATCAGCAGCGCGCCGGCGTAGACGCCGGTCTCGCCCAGCGCGGAGTTCAGCGTGTGAACGTAGCTGCGAAGGCCCGACAGCGCGACGCCGGCGACGGCCAGTTGCTGCATCGGGTACTTGGCCGCCGCCCCCATCGCGAACAGCAGCCCGCCGCGGTCCCGGTCCCGCATGCCGGGCAGCAGTCGCCTGGCCAAGGTGATGGGGGTGAGCAGGTACAGGTCGAGTAGCGGGGTGATGGTGGCGACATCGACATCGAACGGGCCGGCGAACAGTCCGCCGGGGGAGTGTCCGGGGGTCGGGCTGTATTCCAGTACGTCGATTGCGCCGAACCGGGCCTCGATCTGGTCAGTCGCCCGCAGTGCTGCAGGTCGGTCGACGATGTCGGCCTGGAACCCCGCCGCCTCCACTCCGTCGGCCTCCAGGTCCCGCGCCATGGCGTCCAGCCGTTCCCGGCTGCGGGCCACCAGCGCGACCCGGAAGCCTTCCCGGCCGAACCGCCGGGCTGCTGCCATCCCCAGGGCTGGGCCGGCACCGTAGATCGCAATCGTCGCCATGGAGGCCTCCGGTAAGTTGAGGGTCATCTCAGGTTCCTGAAGGTAGCACAACTTGAGGACACCCTCACGTTATCTGCGTAGAATCACGGCATGACGACGGTGCGCCCGCTGCGCCAGGACGCGGCGCGGAACAGGGAGCGCCTGGTGGCGGCCGCGCGCGAGGTGTTCCGCCGGAAGGGCCTGGACGCTCCGCTGGAAGAGATCGCCAGGGATGCGGGGGTCGCGATCGGGACCCTCTATAACCGGTTTCCGAGCCGCGGCGATCTGGTCGACGCGGCGCTAGGGCCGATGGCCGAGCGAGCGGTGGAGATCGCCGAGCGGGCGGCGCAGGCCAGCGATGCATGGGACAGCTTCGCGTCGTTCATGGAGGGCATCTGCGAGCTGCTCGCCCACGATCGGGGCTACGCGGACGTGCATCGCTGCAGGATTCCCGGCACGCCCGTGATCGACGCCGCCCTCAAGCGGACGTCGGCGCTTAAGGCGGCGATACTGGCGCGGGCCAAGGAGGTCGGTGTGCTCCGGGCTGACGTCGAGTCCTCCGACCTCGTCTTCCTCATGTGGGGAATCGCCGCTACTGCGGATGCCACCCGCGACGTCGCCCCGGATGTGTGGCGCCGACACCTGACGTTCCTGCTGGACGGGCTGCGCCCTGGCGCGGCCCGCCCCCTCCCTGTCCCGCCGCTGACTGGGGGACAACTCCGTGACGCCGCGCGCAGATAACCACCCGTGACACGGTGGCGTGTTTCGCCCCGGGTGAAAGTGCATCCGCTGCTGCTATAGCAACAAAAAACGCACTTTCACGAAGATCCACATCGGCAATCACCCGGCGCGGGTGGTCGCCGGCCGTAGCGCCTCGGGTAAGCAAGCCTTCACTACCGGGCGTAACGGAAGGCTGCGATGTCCGCGGTGAAGACCACGCTGGCCGTCGCGAGGAGTCCGGCCGGATCTCGCGACAGTCAGCCCGACTGGCCGGCGGCGGGCAGCCTCGCCACTCCCGCCGAGCGTTCAAGCTTTGGCAAGGCGGCCAGGGGCCTGGTCCCCCGAGAGGGCCACGCCGCGCTTGAACTTGCTTTTGACCGCCCCGATCCGGTGGAACTGCTGGAGATGCAGGCGCGCACGCGGCTGCCGGAACTCGTGCCGGTCCGCTACGGCCGGATGCTGGTCTCTCCCTCCGCGTACTTCCGGGGCACGTCGCTGCCCATGGCGAGCGATCTGGCCGCGACGCCGGTCACCGGGTTCACCGTCCAGGCTTGCGGAGACGCGCACCTGGGAAACTTCGGCGTCTTTGCTGCCCCGGAGGGCCGGCTGGTCTTCGACATCAACGACTTCGATGAGACGCTGCCCGGTCCGTGGGAGTGGGATGTAAAGCGGCTTGCGGCAAGCATCGAGATCGCCGGGCGGGAGAACGGCTTCGACGTCAAGCAGCGCCGGAAGGTCGTGCTCCACGCAGTCAGCAAGTACCGGGAAGCCATGCTGGCATTCGCGCGCATGACGCCACTGGATGTCCGGTACGCGCGTCTCGATCTGACTGAGATTGACGCCGAGCTCAAGTCCGCCGCGAACGGCAAGCTGCGCAAGGC
>Ga0335072_10007088_pt1 | contig 16362 bp, 7 predicted proteins | sample Lox_Sample_21_FD_206725 | JGI IMG/M metagenome (GOLD analysis project Ga0335072, IMG submission 206725) | Soil microbial communities from Loxahatchee National Wildlife Refuge, Florida, United States - Lox_Sample_2.1 | ecosystem: Environmental > Terrestrial > Soil > Wetlands | place: USA: Florida...
TTGGCGTTTTCATCGGCGAGGACGGCGGTAAGCTGCATGAGCATGCCAGGGCGGTCGTCGGTGTGGACCACAATCCGGACCGGGAATGCGTCATCCGCCGCACGGGCCCATTCCACTTCGATCTTCCGCTCTACGTCATACATCAGGTTCTGCACGTTAGGGCACATGCGGGAATGCACGGCGACGCCTTTTCCGCGCGTCACGTATCCCACGATCGCCTCGCCGCGAATGGGATTGCAGCATTTGGCGCGGTAAACGAGCAGGTCGTCCATGCCGCGGACCTTGATGACGCCGTCGCCATCGCGCGGGCGGCCGGGCATGGGCGGCGCCGCGGGCGCCCCGGCGTAGTTCGGTTCGATCTGCGGTTTTTCCTCGGGCGCCTCTTCCTTGACCTCTCCCGGGGCCACTTTGCTGAGGATCTGACGCGCTGAAAATCGCCCGTACCCGAGCGCCGCGTACAGGTCTTCCATCTTGCTGTACCCGTATTCGCCGGCCACGCCTTCCAGCGCCGATTTGGCGATCTTGCCGAGCTGCACGCCCAACCGCCGCGATTCCTTTTCCAGGTACTTCTGGCCGATCTCGATGGCCTTCAGCCGCTCGCTGGCATTGATGACGTGCTTGATCTTGTTGCGCGCCCGCGACGTCTTGACGAAAGCCAGCCAGTCTTTGCTGGGTTCGTGGCCGGCCTGCGTCATGATCTCCACGATGTCGCCGTTGCGCAGCGTGGAACGGAGCGGCACGATCCGTCCGTTCACTTTGGCGCCGATGCAGGTGTGGCCTACATCGGAGTGGATGGCGTAAGCAAAGTCGATAGGGGTGGCATCGCGCGGCAGCACCAGAACCTTGCCGCGCGGCGTGAAGGTGTAGACCTCTTCGGGGTAGAGATCCACCTTCAGGGTGGACATGAACTCGCCGGGATCCTGTACGTCGCGCTGCCATTCCACCAGGTGGCGCAGCCAGGCGATGCGCTGATCGTCCGCGGCCGGCCCCTTGCGTCCTTCTTTATACTTCCAGTGCGCCGCGATGCCTTCTTCGGCGATACGGTGCATTTCCTCGGTGCGGATCTGGACTTCAAACGTCTGGCCGTGCGGTCCTACCACCGAGGTGTGCAGCGACTGGTAAAGATTGGGGCGCGGGATGGCGATGAAGTCCTTGATACGGCCGGGAATCGGCCGCCATTTATTGTGAATGACGCCGAGTGCCGCGTAGCAGTTCTTTACCGAATCGGTGATGATACGCAGGGCCATCAGGTCATACACCTGATCGACGGTGATTTTCTGCCGGCGCAGCTTCTGGAAAACCGAATAGGGCCGCTTGAGCCGTCCATCAATGCGCGCGGGAATGCCTTCCTGGCGCAGTTCCGTTTCCACTTCCTGCCGGATTTCCGCCAGAAATTCTTCGTTGGAATGGCGCCGCGATTCGATGGAGCGCAGAATCTCCTGGTACGCGTCGGGTTCGAGGTGCTGGAACGCCAGGTCTTCGAGTTCCCCGCGAATTTTGCCCATTCCGAGTCGATGGGCGATGGGGGCGTAGATTTCAATGGTTTCGCGCGCGATGCGCTCGCGCCGCTCGGGGCTGAGGTATCCCAGCGTGCGCATGTTGTGCATGCGGTCGGCGAGTTTCACCAGAATGACGCGGATGTCCTCCACCATCGCCAGCAGCATTTTGCGGAAGCTCTCCGCCTGCCGGTCCTCGGCGGAGTAGAAATCGAGCTTGCTGAGTTTGGTGACACCATCCACGCAGCGCGCCACTTCGTCGCCGAATTCTTTGCGCACCTGGTCGACCGTGACGCTGGTGTCTTCCACCACGTCGTGGAGCAGGCCGGTCTCCATGGCGATGATGTCCATGCGCATGTCGGCGAGGATGTGGGCCACCATGAGCGGATGTATCATGTATGGCTCGCCCGAGTCGCGGGTCTGTCCCTGGTGGTATTTGAGAGCGAAGCGGAAGGCCTTCTCGATCGGCGTCAGGTCGTCTTTCGGACGGTACTCCCGGATTTTACCCACAAGCTCGCTATACAACTGTTCCACCGGGTCTGGAGGCGGCGGTGGGAATGGAGTATCAGGCAGGCTGACGGACTCGGAAGCCACTGTATTTTCGATTGTAGCAGGAGAGCGATGAGCGTTCAGCTTCAAGAGTGCGCCGGCTTCGCCGTCGCGGTTCTGCCACGGCCGGAGTCTTCGCGCGGGTGCCTTGCTCGAAAATAAAAAACCCGCTGCCCGGTAAAGGGCAGCGGGGAGTTTGGACGAAGCGATCCCAGGGTTAGAATGCCAGCCTGAGAGCCAATTGGATGGTGCGGGCGTCGCGATAGGCGTTCGGTTGGCCGAACTGGCCGTCGCCGGCGGAAAGCCCGGCGCCCGGATTGTCGCCGCTGAATCCCGTGTTGATGCCCCACAGTTCCGGATGATTGAACAGGTTGTACACTTCGAAGCGGAACGTCATCTTTACGCGCTCCGGAGTGATGGCGAAGTTCTTGAGCAATGCCATGTCGAGATTCGTGATGGCAGGCAAGTGCAGCGCGTTGCGGCCGAGCGTGCCCCAGGTGCCATCCGCGGGACGGAAGAATGCCGCGTGGTTGAGCACCAGCGAGCCGGCGCCGCTGGCGTAGGGATCGCCCACTAAATTGGCGAACTGCCCGCCGTTGTTGCCGATGTTTTCGCCGTACAGGCCGCCGTTAGACGTGACGTTGAACGGCATGCCCGATTGCGCCCGGAATACGCCGCTCAGTTCCCATCCGTTGAATACCTGCTTGGTGACTGCGTTCGCGAACGAACCGGTGATCTTGGGCAGGTCGTAAACGGCATCGATGGAGAACACGTCCGGCTGATTGTATCCCGCATTGGCGTACATGCAGGCGATGCAGAACGGGTTGTTGATGTTGTCGGAATCGTTGTCGCCCGTATCCAGCACGTGCGACCAGGTGTAATCCATGTTCACCTCGAAGTTGTTGGCGAACCGGCGGCTCACGCGAACCATCATGGCGTTGTAGCTGGAGTATCCGAGCGTCTCGATGGCCGTCAGGTTGCCCCAGCCGGCATACGGCAGAAGCGCGCTGGTCCAGCCGTTCACCGATGCCGACAGGTTGTTATTCAGGAAATAGCCGGCCGGAAGAGCGTTGACCGCCCGCTGGTCCATGAGGTGGATGGAGTGGCTCCCGGAATAGGAGAGATCGAGAGCGAATTTGTACGGCAGTTCGCGCTGGAGGCCCGCGTACCAGGAGTAAATGCTCGGCATGGTGTTGTCAGTCGGCCAGATGGTCATGCCGGGAGGCTGGATCGGCGAGGTAGCGGAGCCGACGCCATTGGTGCTGAAGTTGGCGACGTTCTGGTTGTACACCGTTCCCGAAAACAGGTTCGGGAACTGCGCACCGGCGCCGAAGCTGAAAGTGTTCTGGCGGAGGCGCTCGTTGAACAAGGCTGCGCCCGCGCGCAAAGCGGTCTTGCCATCGCCCGTCAAATCGTAGGCGAGCCCCAGTCGGGGTTCGGGGAAGGACTTCGCCGGCGAGAACCCTGGATTGGTGCCGCTGCAGGGATCGCAAATCATTCCCAGGTTGCCGAGCGCCGTCACCGGGTTTGCTTCGATGAAACCAGGCTGATAGCCGTTGATGGCCCCAGTCGTGGTGTTGATCACCGGGGCGTTGGATTTGCTGTACTTGCTCAAATCGACGCTGTACAGCGTGAAAGTGCCTTCGCCGCCGGGCGTGCCGCCGCGCACCACGGTGTAGGTGGGCGTCATGTGGACGAAGCGGATGCCGTAATCGATGGTCAGCCGCTTGGTGACCTTCCAGTTGTCCTGCGCGTAGGCGTCGAACTCCCAGAAACGGAAGTACGGGAAGATAGCCGCGCTCTGGTTGGTATAGCTGCTGAAGTTACCCAACATCAGGTTCGCCAGGCCGTTGCCCGTGTCCTGAGTCATGGTGGAGTTGCCGTTGAAGTTGATGTTGCCTTCCATGCCCCAGTTTCCGGTTTGTGCCTTGTCGTCGCGGTTGAAAAAGACGCCGAACTTGAAGTTGTGCCCGCCTTTCACCCACGACAGGTTTTCGGTGGCGGCGTAATCCTTACCCCAGTTGTGCCAGCCGGGATCGCCCAGCGAGAAGTTGATGGCTCCGGCGGAAACATCGGGAACCGAGTTGGTGATGTTGGTGGCCGGGAAGATCTGCGCGAAGTCGGCTCCCAGTGCGCTGCGGGAGATCGGATTATTCCCCACCACCGACAGCGACTGCGACTGGTGGTTGTACGACAGAATGGTTTCCGAGGCCACCGTGGGGGTGAAAGTGGTGACCAGGTTCCAGGCCCAGGAACTGCCCGGTTTCGGCCGCGCCTGCGGCTGCATCGGGAACGGCTCGCCGGTCCAGATACCGTTCTGGATGGTTTCTTTCTGGTAATCGTTCACCCAGCGGAAGAAGCTGGTCATCTTGCTGTTGATGTTGTAGTCGAACCGCAGCATGTCCTGGTTCTTGATCAGTTGGTCGGGATTGTTGAAGAAATAGCGAACGTAGCCGGGGTCGCCGGGAGTAGGGGCGAGGCTGGCATATCCCGGGATTCCGGTATAAATCTTCAGCATGTTCGCCGCCAGCGGCTGCCATACCGACTGCGGCACCGTGTTGTTCGGGTACATGATCCCGCCAGTGATGTTGCCGGCGCCGTCGCGGGTGACGGTTCCCGGTTCGAACACCGTGCCGTTCTTGAAGTTCGGCGCATAGGTCATGTTGGTGGAAAGCAGCCATTGGGAGAAATTTCCCTGCTCGAGAATCTGCGCGTCGGGAATGTCCGTCTGGCCGCTGCCCGGCAGATTGCGCCGCGTCATTTCGCGGTTATAGAAGAAGAACATGCGCTTGTCCGACTTCGTGGAGATCTTGGGCAGCGGAACCCATCCGCTGAAATTTCCGCCGAACTGGTTATAGCGCAACTGCGGCGGCGCTCCATTGCAGAGCACGCACTTGGCGTCGAAATAGTTGTTGCGGAGATATTCGTACAACGTGCCATGGAACTGCGATCCGCCGGACTTGGTCTGGACGGCGATCACCATGCCGGAATTGCGGCCGTACTCGGCGTTGAAGCCGCTTTGCAGTACGCGGAATTCGGCGATGGTGTCCACGCTGGCCTGGGTATACTGCGACTGGTTGTCGCCCACGTCGATGTTGGGAGAACCGTCGAGGTACATGTTGTTCTCCGACCCGCGCCCGCCAAGCGAGTGGAATTGCGAAACATCGTTGAAATTGACGTTGAAATCGCTCTGCGCGGCGCTGGTCATGCCGGGCACCGTGCTCATGAGAGATGTGAAGTTGCGGCCATTCATGGGCAGTTCGGTGATTTGCGTCTTGTCGACGATGTACGACTTGTCCATGGTGTTGGTGGTGACCACGGGTGTGGCGTCCGCTTCCACGGAGACGACATCCGTAATATTGCCTACCGCCAGTTTCACGGCGCCGACGTCCAGCTTGGTGTTGACGTCCAGAGTCACCGTCACTTCCGATTTGCGGAAGCCGTTTTTCTCGACCGTGATGGTGTACCTGCCCGGCTCCAGATCGATGACCTGAAACCGTCCGGTTTGATCGGTATTCACTTGCCTCGCGGGACCGCCCTTGACCGCATCCTGAATTCTGACGGCGGCATCTGGGATGGAAGCGCCAGTGGAATCTATGACGGTACCGCTGATGTACTGCGATTGCGCCATTGCGGGTTGCGCCAGCAGCATGAGAAGAAAGGCTGCCGCGAGCCCGATAAGCACACTAATCCTCTTGCTCTTCAGATTCATATAACCTCTACTCGGACACTTGCAATGAAATGCGGGGACAACGCCCCGGCGACCCCGGACATGGCTGGGCAGGCCACGTCCTACCCGAAAGCAACGTACCTTAGTTCAACGTAATGCATTTCCATTACGAACTCAAGGGATTTCGAGGTATTAAAGAGCCTTTACCTGGAATTGGCGGTCCGGCAGGCAGGGGAGATCCCGGCTCGTATGGAGCCACCGGCAAAACTCCGGGCAGGACGGGAAGATCAGCTGCTAATGGATACAAAAGACCGTTTTCAGCCGCTTACGATCAATGGGCGCCCGCTACGTGGCCATCGAGCGTGGCGGCCTCCGCGGCCGCCGCTCTCAGGTCGCGGACCCTGGCAAGCGCGGCGTGGGCCTCGGCGGTTCGCCCACAGGCCTCGAGCGCCTTTCCCAACTGGTAGTAGACGGAGACTTCGTCGGCGGGGTTCAAGGCGGCCGCTCTTCGCAACAGGGGCACTGCCTCGGCCGGTTTCTCCATACGTAATTTGGCCTTTCCCAAATAGAAGAACGGCGCCCAAAAGTCGGGCTTCGCGGTTTTCGCCTTTTCAAGGTAAGGGATGCCCTCGTCGAAGCGGCCCTCCTGCACCAGCAGCGCTCCCAGGAAGTAGTCCGCGTCGCCGGGAGTATCCTTCTCCGCCAATTGGAGTTCCCGGATGGCATCGCCGGTCTGGCGCAGGCAAATGTAGAGCTTGCCCAATTCCAGGTGCACGCCGGGAAACTGCGGGTCAAGCCGCAATACCTCCCGGAAATTCTCTTCCGCCTGGGGAAACAGGATGGCTTCGTAGTTCGCCCGTCCCATGAGGAATTGCGCCTTCACCGGACCGGCGGCATCGAACATATCCTGAAACACCACCTTGGCCTTCTCCGCGTCGTGATTCTTGAGGTAAGCGAAGCCCAGCAGGAACAGAATCCCGTCGTCCTTTGGCGCGGCTGCATGCAAAGCTTCAAGCTCTTGAATCGCCGGCTCCAATTGGCCCAGGTACGTGCGGCAAACGGCAACCAATTGGCGCGCCTGCATATTCCGGGGATCCATCTCCGCTACGCGGGTGAACAGCGGGAGCGCTTTGGCATGATCTTCCTGCCGGAGATAGACCAGCCCGAGATTGAGGAGGACGGCCTGCTCGTTGGGGCTTACGGCGAGCGCGCGCTGGTACATGGCAATCGCCTGGTCGGCGCGGCTGGTTCGCGAGTAAATCACCCCCAGATTGCTAAGCGCCGCAATATTCCGCGGCTCCTGGCGCAGCACAGCCTGGAATCCACGCTCCGCGGCTTCGGAATCGCCCGAGGCCAGCGCCCGCGCGGCGGCATCGAACGTCTCCCTGGCCGACTGTGCCGCCGCGAGAGTGAAGACGCACAGGCAAATGCTCGCGGCGAACTTCATATCAACTCAATTTTAAACCAAGAAGATCCGATTTACTCTTCTTTGACCTTCACCACCCGGTCCGCGGCGACATCCTTCAGAGTCTGCACCCGGCCGGAAGGCCAGCGGATTTCCACCAGATCGGCGGATTTCGAGGGTCCCAAGCCGAAATGCAGCGGTCCGGCGCTCGAGGAAGCATAGCCGGACGCAAAGGCCACGTGGTTGTACTGCGTCTTTCCGCCCGCCACGACTTTGACCCGCGCGCCCACGGCATCGCGATTGCTCTTGGTTCCCTCGAGCTGGAATTCGATCCAGTGATTCCCGCCGGGGGTGTCGTTCATCCAGATTTCGGCGGGCGCGCTCAAAGCGGTCACCACCACATCGAGGCGGCCATCGCCGTTCAGGTCACCGACGGCCGATCCCCGGTGACGAGCGGGAGGCTGCGCGGTGAATCCCGCCTCCCCCGTATACGCCTGGAACTTCATGCCGCCCAGATTACGGAAGACCGAATTGGGCTGTTCGACATTGCCCCTCGAAAATCCCAGCGATTGCACGTGCCCGCGGGAGACGAAGAGGTCCTTCCACCCGTCGTTGTCGAAATCGGCGATGTTGGGCGAATATCCTCCCATGGGCGCGCTCAGTTTCCCCATGCCGCTCGCCGATGTGAGGTCGGCGAAGCGGAGCTTGCCGAGATTGCGAAAAATCGGAAACGTCTCGTAGGGAAGCGCCACGAATGCGATATCCGGAAATCCGTCGTTATCGAGATCGCGCGCGTCCACCCCCATTCCGGAAATGAACTGCCCTTCCGTGGTGAGTGCGACGTCGGCATCGAAGCCGATTTCTTCGAACTTACGGCCGCCTTTGTTGTGGAACAGGGAATTGTAGACCTTGTCGTTGGCGACGAAGATATCCATCCATCCATCGTTGTCGAAATCGGCGATCCCCAGGCCCATTCCTTTTCCGGGAACGGCGCGGATTCCGTACTCCTCCGAAGCGTCGCGGAAAGTGCCGTCGCCATTGTTCAGGAATAACTGATTCGGAGTAGCTTTATAGAATTTCGGATGGCAGTAATCCAGCTTCCCCGGCGCCGCTTCGCAGGCCGGCTCGGTCTTGATGTCCCAGCTCAGGTAATTCACCACGAACAAGTCGAGCAGGCCATCGTTATTGACGTCGAGCCACGCGCCCCCGACCGACCACAAGGGCCCATACTGCGGATCGGGTTTGCCGATGCCGGCCTTCCCGGTGACATCACTAAACGTGCCGTTGCCGTTGTTGTGGTAGAGATGATTTCCGTGGACGCCGCCGACGAAGATATCCTTGAACCCGTCGTTATCGTAATCGCCGATGGCGACGCCGGTATCGTAACCGGTTCCGGCGAGTCCGGCTTTCAACGTGACGTCGGTGAAATTGCCCCTGCCGTCGTTCTGGAAAAGGCGGTTGGCGTATTTCGGAGAAGTTTTCTGAAGGGTCTGGATGTCGGCGCCATTGGCGAAGAAGATATCCAGATGCCCGTCGTTGTTAAAGTCGAACAGCGCCATGCCGCCTTCCATGGTTTCCGGGGCATGACGCCGGCTGGTCTCGCAGCTATCGAGCCGGAAATCGACCGGCCGGTAAGTGAAATGAATGGGCGCGGGAGGACTCTGGCTGAACGCCGCGGCGCCCAGGGCGGCCGCGAAGGCGGCGGCGGTGCCAAGCACTCCCAACTCTCTGCGGGACATCGGGATTTAAACTCGATTGTACTCGACGATGGCGCTTGCCAAGGCTTCACCCCCGGTGCAGGCGCACCGCTGCATCCACCCGCGCCGCGCGCCACGAGGGAATCGCCGCCGCCAGGAACGCGAGAGCCAGCACGGCGGCCACCGCCGCGATGAGCGTGGCCGGATTGTGTGCCGCGATGCCGAACACCATCTCGCGCAGGAGGTTGACGGCGAACCATCCGCCCACCGCGCCCGCCGCCACCCCGGCCGCCGCCAGCCGCAGAGCATGGGAACTCGTCCAGCGCAGAATTCGCGCGGGCGAAGCGCCGAGCGCCAGCCGCAGCGCGATCTCCGGTTCGCGGCTGGTCACCCAGTAATTCAGCAATCCGTATATTCCCACCGCCGCCAGCAGCATCGCCAGCCCGGCGAATAACGTGAGCAGCAACGTGCTGAATCTCCGCCGCGCCAGGCCGGCGCCCAACGACGCTTCCATGGTCTCGAAATGCTGGAGCGGCAGGTTGCGGTCCAGGCCGGCCACGCGGGCACGGACCGCCGGCATCAATTTTGCCGGGTCCCCTGTGGCGCGGACCAGGATGGCCCAATCGCCGTGTTTCAACTGTTGCACCGATGGCAGATAGATTTCCGGATCGGGAGTCGAATCCCGGCCGTACTGGCGGACATCTCCCGCCACGCCGACGATTTCGAGCACGTCGCCCTGCTGATATGGACCGCCAAACTTGAGTTGCCGACCGATTGCCGGCTCGTGCGGCCACCAGGTGCGCGCCAGCGTCTCATTGATCACGGCGATTTTCGGGCCGTCCGCGCGATCGCTCTCGCGAAACTCGCGCCCCTGACGGAGGGGGATCCCCATCATGTGGAAATATCCAGGAGCGGCCCAATTCACGAGGGAAAGCGGCACCTGGTCGCGCGGCGGCAGGGGACGCCCGACCACTGAATAGAACCAATCGCCGCAATCCCCCATGGGCGGCGGGCAGTGGGCGGCGCTCACGTCCGCCACGCCGGGTATGCCTCGCAGATCGTGGTTCAGCGTGCGATAAAACTGCCGGATGGCCGTTTCACTGCCGTATGCCGTCTTCGGCAGATCGAGCGAGAACGAGAGCAGCCGTCCGGTGACGAAACCCGGATCGCTCGCCCGCGCCGCAGACAGGCTGCGCAGCAGCACGCCGGCGCCGAACGCCAGCACCAGCGTGATCGCCACCTCACCCACCACCAGCAGGCTTCGCAGCGCTTGCCGGCGCTTTCCACTGCCCGCCATCCGGGAACCTTCTTTTAATGTATCGGCGAGCTGGATGCGGCACGCCGCCAGCACCGGCGCGAGCCCGGCCGCGAGCCCCGCGGCGAGGGTGATGCCGCACGCGAACAGCAGCACTCGCCAGTCGAGCTGCGTCTCCGCGAGGCGCGGGATGGACGAGGGCGCTATTCGGAGCAGCGCGCGCAAGGCACCGAGCGCGAAGGCCAGCCCGGCCGCCCCTCCGGCAAGGGCCAGCACCACGTTTTCCGTGAGCAACTGCCGCACCAGCCGCAATTGCCCGGCGCCGATCGCCGTGCGCAGCGCCAGTTCAGCCGCGCGGGCGGTATTGCGCGCCACCAGGAGGCCGCCCACGTTGGCGCAGGCGATCAGTAAAATCAGCGCCGCCGCACCCATGAGCACGAGCATCGAAGTGCGCACGCCGCCGACGGTGTCGTCCGCGAGAAACGTGCCGAAACTGTGGTGATCGTTCTCCGTTCCGGGGTCCACCTCATCGAGATGGCGCATGATGGCGTCGAGATCGGCGCGCGCGGCAGCCAGGGTAACGCCCGATTGCAATCTCGCGAGCGCGCGGATCGATCCGTGCTGCGAGCGGTTGGACGGCTTGCCGAGCGCGCGGCCCAGCGACGAGTAGTAATCCACGCGCCACGGCGTCCACAATGGATCCGCAACTCCGACCACCTCAAAGGGCGTCCCATCCAGCGTCAGAAGGGCGCCGACAATGTGCGGGTCGCCGCCCAGTTGGGCGGACCAGAAGCGATGGCTCAAGACGATGGTGGCGGGCGCGCCGGGCCGATCGTCCTCCACGCCCAGAAGCCGGCCCATCAACGGCCGCAGGCCCACCAGCCCGAAGTAGCCCGATGTCACTTGCATTTCGCGAACCGTAATGGCGTCGCCGCGGCCGGTGAGGGTGCGGGTGGGCATCTCGAAGGCGGCCATGCCGTCGAAAGAATGATTCCCGCCACGCCAGTAGTTGAAGTTGCCCCAGGTCACGCTGAAGTCGGCCTTCGCGTTGGCCTCGCCCAGGATCACCAGCCGCTCCGCATCCGGGTAGGGAAGGGGCTTGAGCAAAACGGTGTTCACCACGCTGAAAATCGCCGTGTTCACGCCCACCCCGAGGGCGAAGGTCAGCGTCACTACCAACGAAAACGCGGGCGACCGGCGCATGGCACGGAAGCCGTAGCGGACGTCCTTCAGGAACGTTTCGAAAGCCGCAAAAGTCCATGCCTCGCGGGCCCGTTCCGTCACCATGGTGGCATTTCCGAAACGCCTGCGAGCGGCCGCCAGCGCCGCCTCCGGCGGCATGCCGCGCCGCGCGCAGGCTTCCGTTTCCATCTCGATCTGGCTGCGAACTTCCTCGGCCAGGCCGTTGTCGATTTCCGTACGCCCCGTCATCCAGGCGCGCAGTTTGCTCCACCACTCGCGCATCTCGCTATCCCTCCGGGCTGAGTACGCGGCTCATGGCTTCCACAAACCGCTGCCATTTGGACTGTTCCAGGGCTAACTGCCGGCGCCCGAGCGGCGTCAGCCGGTAATAGCGGGCGCGGCGCGCATTGGGCGACATCTTCCACTGCGCCGCAACCCACTTGCGCTGCAGCAGCCGCTGCAACGCGGGATAGAGCGACCCATTGTCCACCACGAATTCGCTTCCCGACTGCCGCTCCAGGAATTGGCCAATCCCATAGGCGTGGTTCGGCGCCGCCCGCAGACTGCGGAGAATCAGCACTTCCAGGGTGCCTTGCAGGAACTCCATCCGCTCGGATGGATCGTCTACCGTAGACATACTACCTATTAGTACGCCCGCGGCGCGGAAAAGTTGCGAAGATTGTGCGATCTGGCGCCACGGCGCGCAAGGCTGCGCGTCGAGCCGCCCGAAAGCCGGCCGCGGACACCGGTTGCCCGCCTGGCCTTTATTATTGGTAGCTGATCACTACCTTGGTGCCGCCGGACGCCGCCTGGTCTATCAGTTTCACTCCCGACATCGAGACCGAAACGTGCGTGATCTTGGCTCGTTGGTTCTTGTGCGCCAGGGTGTTGTCGTCGGCGCCCTTTTCGAAGACGCTCATCGGCGAAACCGACAAGCCCTTGCCATCGGCGCCGCTTTCCACCACGATGTCGCTCCCGGCGTAGGTCACCGCAATGGAACATCGCTGCCCGTTGCAGGCGATGGTCTGGTTCTTCCCGCCGATCGTGACCACCACATTGGTGATCGATCCAGCGGCGTTGGGGTGCGACTTCAGATCGCCGCTGCCGGTGAACTCCTTCCACGGAACGGCCGACTGGATCGTCAGCGACCCATCCAAAATGATGATGGGTGTGTCGCCGCTCGCCCATCCGCGCTCTCCCGCCAGCGACAGGAGCGCCAGAACGACCCCCGCCGTGAAGGCAATCTGTTTTCTAACCATTTTTTCTCCGTTACAGGAGCGGCCTATCGCGCGGCTGGCAACTTGGCCAATTGCTTCTCGCGGTCCTGGATATCGGGCCGGTCCTCGTATGTTTTGTAGCTATCAGAGTCCCACTTCTGAGCCAGAGCCGCAAGGGTCCCGGTCGCTTTTTGAGCGCTTTGCTGCGATTTTTCCACTTCTCCCAGCGCCCTTTCCGCTTCCGCTCCTACCAACCCGCTTCTCCACTCCGCCTCCAGATTACCCGCGCCGGCAGACCATTGCTGTACGGCAAACGCCGTATCGCGGGCCATTCTCGCCTCACCTGTCGCGAGAAGGCCCTCCGCATACGCCAGCCGGGTGTTCGCCGCGAGCAGCGCCGAAGCGCCCTTTTCCGCTACTTTGACGGCTTCCGCCAGCGTGGACAGCCCGTCCTGCCGGCTGCCCGACGCCATCTGCGCTTCCCCCAGCGTGCACTTCGCCGCCACCATCAGGTCGGGATCCAGATTCGGCTGCGCCAGTACCTGCCGGGCGAAATCCAGCGCCGCCCGGAAATCGCGCTGGCTGAGCGCCATTTCGGCGCGCGCCTCCTCGCTCAATGCCGCCACCGCGCGCGACGGGCTGGGACCGGCGTCGGCCAGCGCCTGGCGCGCCTCCGCATAGCGCCCCAGCCGCCAGTAAATTTCCGAGGCATCCACGAGATCGTATTGCGCATTCAACTGGTCGCCCGTTTTGCGCGCCGCGTCGTAGGCCCGCCGGTAGGCGGACAGCGCCTCCGGCCAGCGGCCCTGCGCCATCAGCACCGTCCCGCTGCCCTGCTCCGCCATCGCCACCTGCGACGCGTCATCCATCTGCTTTCCCATCTCCGCCTGCTGCTGGAAGGACTGGAGCGCTGCCGCGTAATCCCCCTTCTGGCGCTGCGCACGCGCCAGCAGCAGCAGCGCGTTGGCCGCTTCCCGCTGATATCCGCCGCGCCGGTACCACTCGAGCGCCTGCCCGACTTCGCCGATTCCCTCTTCCACGCTGCCGTACTTCAGCGCCAGGCTGCCGAGCGAAAATAGCGCCCGCGCCTGGTTCCGCTCCGAGTGGAAACGGCGCGCGTACTCCAGGCTCTGCTCGTACGCCTTGCGCGCCTCGCCGGCCTCGCCGCGCAGGTAGTAGGTATTTCCCACGTCCACCAGCCCGCGCGCGGTGAGGTTTTCAAGCCCGTTGGCCCGCGCCATCTCCAGCGCTTTGGCGGCATCCGCCTGGGCCTGCTGGTAATCGCCCGCCCCACGATTTTCGGTGGCGCTGGCGAGCAGCAGCACCTGGATCTGCTGCGAGAGGCTTCCGATATCGCTCGAAAGTTTCAGTGCCTGCTCCAGGTACTCGCGCGCCTCGCTGAAATTCGCCATGCGGCTGGCCACCACCGCGCGCTCGTACAGCACTTCCACCACTCCCTCGGGATTGCTCAGATTGCGGTAGAGCTGCCCGGCCTGGTCGAAGGCCTGTGCCGCCCGGTCCGGTTGCAGTTGCCGTCCATAAAGGATGCCGAGACGCAGCCACGCGGCCGGATTCTGCGATTGCCGCCGGGTCGCCTGGCGGTAAGCTTCGGTTGCGTCGGCGGTCTTCTGTTGTTTCTCGTAGGCCCGGCCCAGATCGAGGTAAGCGTTCGCCTTTTCGTCCGCGCCCGCCCGCGCCAGCAGATCGCGATAGAGTGACGCCGCGCCCGCGAAATCCCCGGTGAGCGTCAATTGCAGCGCGCGCAGATAGACGCGTTCGGCCCGGGTAAGCTGTCCGGTCGCTCCCGGCGGCGCGGCGCGGAGCATCTCCTCGCGCGCTTTGTCCGTGAGGTCGAGTTCGGCATAGGCTTCCGCCAGACGGGCGTGCGCCATGGCGAATTGCGGATCTTTCGCCACCGCCTGTTCGAGCGCCTTGCTCGCCTTATAATAGGTGCCGTCGCGCAGCGCCGCGACGCCTTCGGTGTACCAGCGCGCGGCCTCCGGCGAAGCGCGATAACCGCGGTCGGAGAGCAGCCACCATCCCGCGCCGAGCGCCGCCAGCAGCAAAAACAAAGTTACCGCCGCGGTGGTCCGCCGTTGCCTCGATGGCCAGCTCAAAGTGCGCAGCGTGTGCCACAGGGCCGGCGTTCGCGGCGCGGAAACCTGGCCTGGCGAGAGCAGGATTTCGGTTTCTTCCGTGTCCGGCTGCGCCATTCCCGCTCGAGCCGCCCGCAAGTCGGCCAACATTTCGAGCGCGGTCTGATAGCGCGCTTCGGGATCTTTCGCCAGCGCCTTCGCCACCACCGCATCGAGCGCCGCCGGCACGCGCGCATTCACACCCGAGGGCGCCGGCGGATCCACATGCAGCACCGCCGCCAGAATCTCCACCGAATTGGCGCCCGCGAACGCCCGCCGCGCAGTGAGGCATTCGTACAGCACGGCGCCAAGCGCGAACAGATCGCTGCGCGGCGCGAGCGGCGCTTCCCGCGCCTGCTCCGGCGACATGTACGCCGGCGTCCCCAGCACCACGCCTTCGGCGGTCGCCGAAGTGGCGACCGTCTCGCTGTCCTCGGTAGTCTGAGTGGACTCGCGGTAGGCTTTCGCCAGCCCGAAATCCAGCACCTTCACTTGCCCCTGCTCGTTGATTACGATATTGGACGGTTTGATATCGCGATGGACAATCCCGCCACGATGCGCCTCGGCGAGCGCTTCCGCCGTCTCCTCGGCGATGCGCACGGCTTGCAGCACGGAGACGCCGCCGCGCGCCAGGCGATGTGCGAGGTCTTCGCCGGAGACCAATTCCATGACCAGGAACGGCTGGCCGTCGGCCGTCTCGCCGTAGTCGTAAATGCGGGCGATGTGGGGGTGATTGAGCGCGGAAGCGGCGCGCGCCTCGCGCAGGAAACGCGCGCGGTAGGCGGCATTTTCCGGCGCCGCGCTCGAAAACTTGATGGCCACGCGGCGCTCGAGGTGCAAGTCCTCGGCGAGGTAGACGATGCCCATGCCCCCATGCCCCAGCTTCCCGACGATGCGGTAATGCGATACGGTCTGGCCGATCATTTGCGGTGAAAACTATTGTCCGCCAACGGGATCGGGAAGGGCAAGGCGAGGCGGGGTGCGGCGGATTTGGGTGGGTCGTAGCGATCTCAAACGCATAAAGAAGTCCCAAAAACGGAATGACGATGGACGACAACAACGGCTATGGCCCGCAGCCGTTCGCCAGCGCGACCTACACGCCGGCGGGGCAACTAAACACGCTCTCCTGGGGACAGTGGACGGAGACCGACACGTACAACAGCCTGAACCAGCTCACCAATCAAAGCATCCCCAACATCTTCGAGGGAAACGCCAACTTCGGCCTGTCGTACAACTATTCGTCCACGCAGAACAATGGCAGGATCGTAAGCTCGTCGGACGCCTACACCGGGGAGAACACAAGCTACACGTATGACGCGGTGAACCGGCTGACGGCGGCGTCGAACTCGTCCTGGAGCCAGTATTACGCGTACGACGGATTCGGCAATCTGCTGACGAAATCGGGCTCGGGCGGTTCGCCGAACCCGGCCCCGCAGATGAGCGTGTCATACAACGCAAACAACCAGATCGTCAACAACTCATACGACGCCAACGGCAATCTGATCTATGCCAGTCCCTACAACGGCAGTTGGAACACGTACAACGTGGAGAACCGGATGGTGTATTCCGGCCCCTACGGGTCGCAGACGGTTTATGCGTACGATCCATGGGGCAAGCGCGTGATGGTGAACCAGGGCGGAAGCGGCGGCAACTACACGTGGACGTTCTACGGGGTCACGGGGCAGCCGCTGGCGACGGTGGAATGCAATGCGGCGAGCTTTCCAGCATACCCGACGTGCGCCATCGTGGGGCAAAA
>Ga0335072_10007089_pt1 | contig 16362 bp, 16 predicted proteins | sample Lox_Sample_21_FD_206725 | JGI IMG/M metagenome (GOLD analysis project Ga0335072, IMG submission 206725) | Soil microbial communities from Loxahatchee National Wildlife Refuge, Florida, United States - Lox_Sample_2.1 | ecosystem: Environmental > Terrestrial > Soil > Wetlands | place: USA...
CACGACCGGTGCTGATGGAAATCTTTGGTTCACTGAGCCCTTCGGCAATCGTGTTGCACGCATCACCCCTTCAGGCGTCATTACCGAGTTTTCTTCCGGCATTTCACCGAGTTCATCCCCCACAAATATCGTGGCTGCACCTGATGGGAACCTTTGGTTTACTGAATCGAGCGGTAACCGAATCGGCCGCATCACGCCGACGGGACACGTAAACGAGTTTTCCGCGGGCATATCCCCAAATGCTTATCCGAGTGCCATCACGGTAGGGCCCGACGGCAACATCTGGTTCACTGAGTTCGGAACAAGCGCCGCAGGCGTTTTCTCGGGCGTCGCGCGAATTACGCTAAGCGGTGTTGTTACGGAATTCATGGCGGGCATTGCGCCTAGCGCGCATCCGTTCGGCATCACGACTGGCGCCGACGGCAACCTATGGTTCACCGAACTGATCGGCGCCATTGGAAGACTTGTCCCGTAACCTGCGTCGCGGTCCCTCGACTTCGCTCGGGATGACAGCGGGGGAGCAACCGCCCCCGCCCGAGGCGCGCATGTGGGGGACACCGCCCTCGACGGGCCGTAGTATAATGCTCCCTTAGGGGCGCGTAGCTCAGGGGGAGAGCGCCACATTGACACTGTGGAGGTCAGTGGTTCGATACCACTCGTGCCCACCATATACGATACGACGCCCGCCGGGCGTCGTATCGTCTTAAAGCATCATGATTGCATCGGAACGCGTAGAAGAGCTTCAAAAACTGCGACATACGGCGGCGCACGTGCTCGCGTACGCCGTCCAGGATCTGTTTCCGGAAGCGAAGCCGACGATCGGGCCCGCGATCGAAAACGGCTTCTACTACGACTTCGATCGCACGGAGCCGTTCACGCCCGACGATCTCGAACGGCTGGAAGCGCGCATGCGCGAGATCGTCGCCGCCGACTATGAGATGACGGGACGCGAAGTCTCGCGCGCCGGTGCCATCGAGCACTTCAAGGGCAATCCGTACAAAGTCGAGCTTGCGAGCGACATTCCGGAAGGCGAGCCGATCACGCTGTATACGATCGGCGCGTTTACGGATCTTTGCCGCGGCGGTCACGCCCACCGCACGGGCGAGATTCGCGCGCTCAAATTGCTCAGCGTCGCCGGCGCATATTGGCGCGGCGACGAGCACAAGCCGCAGCTGCAGCGCATTTACGGCACCGCATTCCCCGAGCAATCCGAGCTGGATGCATATCTTCAGTTCCTCGAAGAAGCCGAGCGCCGCGATCATCGTAAGCTCGGCCGCGAGCTCGGGCTCTTCTCAATCGAAGAAGACGCGGGCGGTGGTCTCGTCTTCTGGCATCCGAACGGAACGATCGTGCGCGGCATCGTCGAGAACTTCATTCGCGAAGGTCTGCGCGAGCGCGGCTACAAGCCGGTCGTCACACCGCACATCGTTCACGAAAAGCTCTACGAGATCTCCGGCCACCTCGAGAACTTTTCCGCATCGATGTTCGGGCCGATCGAAGTCGAGGGTCAGCGCTTTCGACTGAAGCCGATGAACTGCCCGGGTCACATCCTCATCTATCGCAGCGAGTCGCACTCGTATCGCGATTTGCCCCTGCGTTTCTCCGAATTCGGCACGGTCTATCGTTTCGAGCGCAGTGGAACGCTGCACGGTTTGACACGCGTGCGCGGCTTCACGCAGGACGACGCGCATCTGTTCTGCACGCCCGACCAGTTGCAGTACGAGTTCGAGCAGACGGTCGAAGAGGCGTTGCGTTTGATGCGCGCATTCAATTTCGACGATTTCGAATATTTTCTCTCGACGCGCGAACAGCGCGGCCCAACGGACGAGATCGCCGAGGCTGCGATTCGCGCCGCACTCGAGAAATACAATCTTCCCTATCGGATCGACGAAGGCGGCGGCGCATTCTACGGGCCGAAGCTCGACATCAACCTACACGACGCGATCGGGCGAAAATGGCAGTTGGGTACCGTACAGGTCGACTTCGTGCTTCCCGAACGCTTCGAGCTGAAGTATCGCGGGAGCGACGGCATCGATCATCGTCCGGTCATGATCCACCGCGCGCTCGCCGGGTCGATGGAACGCTTCTTCGGCGTGCTCATCGAACATTTCGGCGGAGCGTTTCCGGTGTGGCTCGCGCCGGTGCAGGCGATGGTCGTTCCGGTCGGCGAGCAGCAACTCGATTACGCGTACGAAGTCCGCGATCAATTACGCGAACGGGGTTTCCGCGTCGAAGCCGACGCCTCGAACGAAAAGCTCGGCTACAAGATCCGCCACTGGAAAATGCAGAAGCTTCCGTACATCCTGGTCGTCGGAAAAAGCGAGCTTGCGGATCGAACCATAAACGTAAACGAGCGTGGAACGCCGGAAGGCCAAAAGCGGCCCCCTATTACGGTTGCCGCCTTTGCCGACGAACTATCTTCCAGGGTCAACCAGAAGAACTAACTACCTCGGAAGGTGACGTAGGACGATAACCTTGTCCGCGTGGCGCGCACCGAGCGCGCTCTGATCGTAGAGCACCTCGACCGGCGTCCCGACGTGCAAGAACGACATTTGGTAGGTCGTCTTGCCGTCGTCCGACCAAACGTTCTTGAACTTCGGCAAAAGCAAAAAGCTCAGAATCTGTCCGGACTTGCTTTGAACTTTAAGATTATTGCTGGAAACGTGCACGATGCGCCCGTAGAATGTACTGTCATCCTTGGCGAAGGCCGGCGATGCGACGGCAAGCGCAAGGGCGACAGCGGATAGGATTTTACGCATTGATGCTCCTCTCTATCGCGAAGACGATTCCCAGGAGCCCTAGAGTTTCAAACTTACCGCGACCGTTTTGGACCGGGTGAAGCTGTGCAGCATCCCGTCCACGGCAAATTCCTTGCCGATCCCGCTCTCCTTGAAGCCGCCATACGGCTGGCCCGCGAACTGGCCGAAGCCCTGGTTGAGCTGGACGAAGCCGGAGTCGATCGCGTGCACGGTCCGCAGGCCCTTACCGACGTCATGCGTCCAGACGAAGCCGGCTAGCCCGTAATGGCTGTCGTTTGCCATCTGGATCACCTCGTCTTCGGTGCGCCATGGAATCGCGACCAGCACCGGCCCGAAGATCTCCTCGCGCGCGATCCGCCACTGGTTTTGCACGTGTCCGAAGATGGTCGGCTCGACGAAGTAGCCTTGCGACATCGGGCCGTCCGAAGGCGGTTTGCCGCCGGTGAGCAGTTTTGCGTCCGTTTGACTCAAGCCATCTTGAATGTACGAGCAAACCTTTTCGAACTGCTTGCGGTTGATGATCGATCCCATGTCCGTCTCTTCCGCAAGCGGGTCACCGACCTTGAGCGTGCGCACCTTTGCGGTGAGCTTCTCCAGGAACGAATCGAAGATCGACTCGTGCAGAAACAAACGTGAGCCTGCCGTGCACGACTGACCTTGGCGCGTGAAGCGCATCGCCGTGATGACGCCCTCGACGACCGTCGCTTCGTCGGCGTCCGCAAAAACGATATTCGGACTCTTTCCGCCCAGCTCGAGCGACACCGGAACGATTCGCTCGCTGGCGCTGCGCATGATCGACTTACCGACTTCCGTCGAACCCGTAAACGAGAGCTTGTCGACGCCGCGATGCTGCGCGAGTGCCGCGCCGGCTTCTTCACCGATACCGGTTACGATATTGACGACGCCCTGCGGGAGAACCTCATGGCAGATCTTGCCGAACTCGAGCATCGCAAGCGGCGCGTCTTCGGCAACCTTGAGCACGATCGTGTTCCCGGCGCCGATCGCCATCGCGATTTTCATCGATCCGAGAATCACGGGTGAATTCCACGGAACGATCGCCCCCACGACACCGTACGGCTCGCGGCGCGTGTAGCAGAGCATGTCGTCGGAGATCGGAATGGTCTCGCCTTTCAACTCGCCGGTCAGGCCTCCGAAATAACGGAACAGATCGGCTGAGCTCTTGGCCTCAGGGCGCGATTGCGTGCGCAGTGCGTTGCCGGTCTCGAGCGCGATGAGGCGCCCAATCTCCTCGGCGCGCGCGTCGAACTTCTCGGCAATCGTCAGCATCTGCCGGCTCCGCTCGCGCGCGGACGTCTTCTTCCACGCGGGAAATGCCGCGCGCGCCGCCTTGACGGCGCGATCGACGTCTGCAGCCTTGCCCCGTGGAACCCGGGCAATCGGCTCTTTTTTCGCCGGATTTTCGACCTCGATCGTTTCGGCGTCCGCGCTTTCGACCCACTCGCCGCCAATCAACATAGGAACAAAGCGCGTTCCGGTCTCAATCATCGGGGTAGAACCTCCGCCTTTCTAAAAGGAGCCCTTCTCATGCACCAGCATACCGTGCGCCGCTTCCTTGTCCTTGTCGCTGCGCTCACGCTCGTGGCGTTGGTGACACCGGTACAAGCCCAGGCACCTGCGACGCTCGTCGTCGCCGGCTATACCGGTTCGTTCGAGAAGGGACTGGAAACGTCGGTTATTCCGGCGTTCGAGAAACAATGCAACTGCCACGTGACGTATGTACCGGGCGCATCGACCGACACCAACGCGAAGCTCCAGGCACAGAAGGCGCATCCGCAGATCGACGTTGCGATTATCGACGAGGGTCCGCAAGCACAGGCCGCCTCGCTTGGTCTCGTGGCGCCGCTCGATCCCAAAGTGGTTACGAATCTGCGCGACGTCTATCCGGTCGCCAAGCTTCCGAACAACGTCGGCGTGGCAATCGGACTGATCGCAATCGGCCTTGCATACGACACGAAGGTCTTCGCTCAAAACCATTGGGCACCGCTGCGTTCGTGGCACGACCTCGAGCGACCCGAGCTCAAAGGCAAGCTCGTTCTGCCGTCCATCACGCAAACGTACGGGCTCATGCTGCTCATCATGGAAGCAAAATTGAACGGTGGCAGCGAGACCAATATCGATCCCGGTTTCGCCGCGATGCAAAAACTGGCGCCCTACGCCGTCAACTTCGATAAGACGGCCGACGTGTCGAACTATTTCCTGCAGGGGCAAGCCGTCGCAACCGTCTGGGGCAACAGCCGGACGAACACCTTAAAAGCCTCCGGATTCCCGATTCAATTCGTCTATCCAAAGGAAGGCGCGGGCGCGCTGCTCGCAACCGCAAACCTGGTCAAGGGCGCACCCAACCCGATGCTCGCGCAGCAGTTCATCAACTTCTTGCTCGAGCCGCAAACGCAGGTAACGAACGCGCAGACCGTTTTCTTCGGCCCGACCAATAGCCGTACGAAACTCCCGGAGAATCTGGCTCAGATCGTGACGACTTCAGCCGACGTAAAATCGCTCATCGATCCGAATTGGGCGGTGATCAACGAACATCGCGCCGAGTGGACGGACCGGTGGAGCAAGGAAATCGAGACGCGCTAGTACTCCGGGGCCTGCGCAAGCGGTTCGGCCGGCGTGAGGTCGTCTGCGGCGTCGATCTTTCGATCGAGCGCGGCGAGCTCGTGTGTCTTCTGGGCCCGTCCGGATGCGGAAAAACGACCACGCTCAATCTCGTCGCCGGCTTCGCCGAACCCGACGCCGGCTCGATCGTGGTCGACGGCCATCCGGTCGAACGACTGCCGCCCCATCGCCGCAACATGGGGATGGTGTTCCAGAACTACGCGCTCTTTCCGCATCTGAGCGCCTTCGAAAACATTGCCTTTGGGCTGCGCTTGCGCAAACTTCCGACCGAGGAGATCGACCGGAAAGTGCGGAGCGCGCTGGCACTGACGCACCTCGACGGTTTCGAGCGCTCGTTTCCGCGGCAGCTTTCCGGCGGCCAGCAACAGCGCGTTGCATTGGCGCGAGCACTCGTCATTGAGCCGAGCGTTTTACTACTCGACGAGCCGTTCAGCAATCTGGATGCGAAATTGCGGCGCACGATGCGCGAGGAGGTGCGTGAAATCCAAAAACGCACGGGCATCACGACGATTTTCGTCACCCACGACCAAGAGGAAGCGCTCGCGATCTCCGACCGCGTCGCGGTCATGAGCGACGGCGCGATCGAAGACGTCGGAACGCCTTTCGCGATCTACCATCGGCCGCGCAGCCGCTTCGTCGCGAGCTTCGTCGGCGATCTGAACGAGATTCCGGGGCCGGTGTATCTGCGTCCGGAGATCGTAAGCGTTCGGCGTAGGGGCTCGTTGCCGAACAGCGCACACCGGCATCTCGACGGGACGCTCGAGAGCATCAGCTTCTTGGGCGCGCGGCTGCGTTACGTCGTGCACTGCGCGAGCATCTCCGCAACTATCGTCGCGGAGGGCATTGGAAGCGACGGCGACGCCCTGTCGGTCGGCGAGCCCGTCATCGTCGAGTGGGATCCCGCCGAAGCCTTAACGCTCCAGACTACATGAGAAGCGCATGGGCGTTTGCGCTTCTGGTGCCGGCGGTCGCCCTGCTCGCGGCATTTCTGCTGGCTCCGCTTGTCAATTTGCTCGTGACGAGCTTCCACGTGTATTCATCGACGCAAGGGATAACGCCGCGTTGGACGTTCGATAACTACACGCGCTTTTTATTCGATCGCTTTTACCTCGACGTGCTGCTCAGAACGCTGCGGGTCGGGCTCGAGACGACGGGTTTGTGCGTCGTCCTGGGTTATCCCGTTGCGCTCTATCTCCAGCAAACCCGCGGCGCAACCCGCAACTGGCTCACGTTGCTGCTGCTCTCACCACTGCTCGTCAGCATGGTGATCCGCGCGTACGGCTGGGTGATCATCTTGGGCCACAACGGCACCATTCCGCTTTACACCGAAGGCGCAATCATCATCGGCCTCGTGCACGTCTCGCTTGCGTACATGGTTCTGCCGATTCTCGCGAGCCTCGAACAGATCGATCCCGCCGTCCTCCGCGCCGCCGCCAACCTCGGCGCCTCGCCGTTCACGGTCTTTCGCCGCGTCACATTGCCGATGACGTTTCCCGGGCTGCTTGCCGGGTGCGTCATCGTGTTCAGCCTTTCCGTCAGCGCGTTCGTGACGCCATCGATTCTGGGTGGAACGCGCGTCAAGCTGCTTTCGACCTACATCTACGATCAGGTCGTCTCGCTGTTGAACTGGCCGTACGGCTCCGCGATCGGTTTCGTCCTGATCGCCGTCTCGACGATCGCGCTGCTGCTCTTTGGCCGCGCACTGCGGCGCAGCCATACGGACGTCGTGCTCGGATGATGCGGATGCTGCACCGTGCGTACGTCTTTCTCGTCTACCTTTTTCTGATCGCCCCGATTGCGGTCGTCATGCTCGCCTCGTTGACGACGACCAGTTTCGTGACGTTTCCGCCGAAAGGCTTGACGCTGGCCTGGTATGCGGCGATCTTCGCGCATCCCGAATTCGTCAACTCGCTGGTCTTGAGCATCGTCGTCGGCGTAGGTACGGCACTCGTCGCCGGTACGTTCGGAACGCTCGCGGCCGTCGCGATTGCGCGCGAGCGCGTTGTGGGAGCGGGATTGTGGCTTGCGTTGCTCTCCTCGCCGCTCGTCATCCCGACGGTCGTACTCGGCATCGCACTCTTGCAGTGGTACACGATCCTCGCGCTTCCCGCCGGCGTCGTGCCGCTCGTGATCGGTCACACGGTGCTGGCGCTGCCGTATGTCGTGCGGCTCGTCTGTGCCGGACTTGCCGGAATCGATCCGTCGCTCGAGCGCGCGGCCGCGGGACTCGGGGCCACACCGCTGCAGCGACTGCGGCGCGTCACCCTGCCGATCATCGCGCCGAGCGTCATAGCAGGCGCGCTCTTCGCTTTCATCACATCCTTTGATGACCTCACGGTCGCGCTGTTCGTCGTCAGCACGAACGTCATGACCTTACCGGTCAGAATCTACAACTACATGCAGTTCAATTACGATCCATTGATAACGTCCGTCTCAACGGTTATGATCGTCCTCTCGATCGTCTTGGTCGTGGTCGTCGAGCGGGTGATCGGCGTGGGCCGGCTCTTCGGAAAGACCGCCGCGCAATGAGCGAGATCATCGTCGTCGGCGCGGGGATCGTCGGGAGCGCGATTGCGTATCGCTTGACGTGCGCCGGCGCGCGCGTCACGATCTTCGACGCCGGGGATCGGACGCCGACGACCGCAACGAGCTTTGCATGGACGAATGCGAATTCAAAGCTGCCGCTGGAGTATCACGCCCTCAACGTCGCCGGAATGGGCGAGCACCTCACGCTCGAGATGGAGCTCGGGATATCGCGTTGGCATCATCACGTCGGCAACGTCGAGTGGGCCGTCGGCGACGATGAGCGCGCGCGAATGCTCGACAAAGTTGCGCGGCTTCAGGGTTGGGCGTATCCGGCGGAGCTCATCGACCCGGCGACGCTGCGCGCGATCGATCCTGCGCTAACGCCGCCGAACGACGTCACGGCAATCGCCTTTTATCCGAGCGAAGGTTACGTCGACGCCGTCCCGCTGGCGGCCGAGCTGCTCGAGCGCGCGCGTGTTGCGGGCGCGAAGGTTCATTTCGGGAAGACGGTCGCCGTTCTGGGTCCGCGCGTCGTTTCGCTTTCCGACGGGACGACACATCAAGCGGATTTCGTCGTCTGCGCCGCAGGGCGCTGGACCGGAGAGCTCGTCGCAACTGCCGGCTTCGATATTCCGATGGCGCCGTCGCGCAGCTGTCTGGGCGTCACGACGCCGGCGCCGCGGCCGCGCACGATGCTGCTCTCGGCCGCGATCAATCTTCGACCCGAAGGCGACGACCGAATGCTCTTGCAAAACACGAATACCGATCTGCAAGGCGACGAACCGGCACCGACGATCCCTGCAGAGAAGCTCGACGAGCTGCTACTGGCTCCCGCGCGCAAGGTCGTGCGCGGTTTGGACGGAGTGAAAATCGAAACCCCCAAGCTCGGCATTCGCGCGATTCCCAAAGACGGGCATCCCGTCGTCGGGCCGGTACCGGATTGCGATGGTCTCTACGTCGTATGCACGCACAGCGGCGTAACGCTTGCGCCCTTCTTGGCGCGCGTGGTCGCACGCGAGCTGCTCGAGGGTGAGACGGAGCACCGGCTCGCCCCATTTCGCCCCGAACGATTTTGCGCGACAGCGACGTCATCGTAATCGGCGCAGGCGTCATCGGAGCGTCGATCGCCTATCACTTGGCACGCGACGGCGCGCGCGTCGCCTTGTTCGACGACGCGGATGCGCCCTCGGCGCCGAGTGCTTCGTGGGCCAGCGCGGGCGGCGTGCGCAGTCAACGCCGGGACCCGCGCGAATGGGGTCTCACCGTCGCGGCTGCGGCGCGCTGGCCTTCACTTTCCGCGGAGCTGCAAGCGCCCACGGGATTTCAACAAGGCGGCCACCTGCACGTGGTCGAGGATCAAGCCGACCTTGGAGAACTGCGCGCGCGCATTGGACGCGAGCGCGAGGCCGGAATCGAGATCGACTTCGTCGAGCAATCCGAATTACGCAAAATCGCCCCCGCTCTCGCGCCAAGTGTCATCGCCGCAGCATATACGCCCGGCGACGGACAAGCCGACCCGCGCGCAACGACGACGGCTTTTGCTTCCGCAGCCGTACGGGCGGGCGCGACGTTCACCCGGAAGTATGTCGAGAGCATCGTATGCGACGGCCAACGCGTCGCCGGCGTCACCGCAGACGGAAAGCGGCACGAAGCCGCGACGACCGTTCTCGCGGCGGGCTCATGGAGCATGCGCCTTGCGCGCACGATCGGCCTTAATCTATCGATAAGGTTGCGCGCGTATCAGATGTTGTTATCGATGCCACAACGCCCGGCACTCGACCCGACGATCACTGCGACCAATCGGGCGCTTTCGTTAAAGCAGCTGAGGGCGGGCGCGTTTATGATCGGGGGAGGATGGCCGGGCGACATCGATGAGGCCACGCATACCTGCAAAACGACGCAGGAAAGCATCGAGGGGAACTGGCGCGTTGCCGCGGCGATCGTCCCCGTGCTCGCGCCGCTGCAACCCGCAACGAGCTGGTGCGGACTCGAGGGCGATGCGTTCGACGGGGTCCCGCTAATCGGCCCGATTCCGCAACTCCCGGGTCTCTACGTCGCCGCGGGCTTCACGGGACACGGCTTTCAAATTGCGCCCGCCGTCGGCGAGGTTGTTGCGCAGGCCATTCTTACGAACCGCGAACCCGATGCGCTTCGCGCACTTAGTCCCGCCAGGGAGGGCGGCATGGCGTGAGGGATAGTGCGGCAATGGAGGCGTCCCTCGCTCAGAAATCGTGCACACCATGCCGCGGCGGCGTGCCGCCGCTCGACCGCCAGGCAGCCGAAGAACTCCACGCTCAGGCACCCGAATGGCAGCTCGTCGACGACGCCCATCGAATCGAGCGGACGTTTCGATTCGATAACTTCGCGAAATCGCTCGCGTTCGTGGACAGCGTCGCTGCACTTGCTGAATCGGAAGGCCACCATCCCGATATTACATTCGGTTGGGGTTATGCGACCGTATCGTTGTACACGCACAAGATCAAAGGATTGCATGAGAACGACTTCATCATGGCCGCGAAGATCGACCGCTTAGCATGAAGCTCTACTTCCTGCGGCACGGTCAAGCCGGCGAGCGGGAGGATTGGCACGGGGATGATTTCGACCGGCCGCTCACGACCGACGGCATCAAGCGGATGGAGCGTGAGGCCGACACCATCGCCGAGCTCGACCTCGAGGTCGAAACGATCATCACGAGCCCGCTCGTTCGCGCGCGACAAACTGCGGAGATCGTCGCCAAGCGCTTGAAACTGCGCAAGAACCTCATCGAAGACGAGAATCTCGGGCTCGAGTTCAATCTACAGCGTCTCGTGCAGATCTTGGAGCATTATCCGAAAGCCGGCACGGTGATGCTCGTCGGCCACGAGCCGAGTATGAGCCGGACGATGGGCCAGCTGGTCGGCGGCGCGCGCATCGACTTCAAGAAGGGCGCCCTTGCGTGCGTCGAGCTCGTCGACGCCAGCGCGCCCACAGCCGAGCTTGTCTGGCTGATTCCGCCGCGCGTTCTCTCGCGCTAGGCTCGTGCTGCTGCTCGGGATAGAGACGTCGTGCGATGACACGGCGACTGCGGTCGTGCGCGACGGGTCGAGCGTGCTCTCGAACGTCTCGACCAATCAGGACGAATTTCACGCGCGCTACGGGGGTATCGTTCCCGAGATCGCAAGCCGCCGCCACACCGCTTTGCTCTCAGCTGCGATCGAAGATGCGCTCGAGCGCGCCGATACGTCGCTCGAGGAACTCGATGGAATCGCGGTGACCTCGGGCCCCGGATTGATCGGCAGTCTCGTGGTGGGCGTTGCAGCCGCCAAAGCGCTCGCATTTGGAATCGGGAAATCGCTCTACGGCGTCAACCACTTACACGGACATATCTTTGCTGCGTTCCTCGATGATGCAGCGACGCCGCGCTATCCCTTTCTCACGTTGCTCGTTTCCGGAGGACATTCGCAGCTGGTCGCCGTCGATAGCCCGCTCCGAATGCGAATCCTCGGCAAGACCCGCGACGACGCGGCGGGCGAAGCATTTGACAAAACCGCACGGCTCCTCGGCCTACCGTATCCGGGTGGTCCGGAGCTGGACGCGCTGGCTCGCGACGGCAATGCAGACGCCATCCGCTTTCCTCGGCATCGTCCCGATCCCGGAACGCTTGATCTTTCATTTTCCGGGCTCAAGACGTCCGTGCGATATTTTCTCGAATCCGACCGCGGAAAAGATGCGCGGCCGGCCGACGTTGCGGCTTCCTTTCAGGCCGCAGTCGTCGACATCCTGATCGATCGCCTGGACCGTGCAATTGCCGCCGAGGACTTCGAGCTTGCGGTGCTTTCCGGCGGCGTCGCAGCCAACTCCGCGCTGCAACGAGCCTTCCGGGCCTGGGGCGAACGCAGCGGAATCGCGACCCTCGTCCCGCCCCTGCGTTACTGTACCGACAACGCCGCGATGATCGCGGCCGTAGCCGACCGCCAGGGTGCGGCCGTGCGCGCCGATCCCGAGACGCTCGGCGCCGATCCGAATCTGCCGTTCATCTTTCCGCAAATATTCGGCGAATAGCGCCGAGCAATATCCGGTGCTCGAACGGATGAAGCGCGGCGAGAGCGCTTGCTTCATCTTCTTCCACGAGCGGCAAGGGCGCGCGGAACAGGACGGCGCCCCGATCCAGCTCGTGCGTGACATAGTGCGCGGTGGCGCCGTACCACGGCGATTTTGCCTGGAGCGCGTCGCGGATGCCGTGCGCACCACGAAAGGCCGGAATGGTCTGCCCGTCAGGCATCACGACTTCGTCCGCGCGAACGTCGTGTGGCAGAAATGCGGGATGAATATTGAGCGCCCGAGGCAAGCGGGTGAAGAACTCGGGAGAAACGAGATGCATCCAACCAAGCATCAAAATGAGCTCGGGCTCCGTGCGCGCGACGGCATCGACCAATGCGGCGTCGTACCGCTCGCGCGTCGTCGCTTTGCGATCCCACACCTGAACGTGCACGGCGATCCCGGCGGCTTTTGCGCGCTCGATCGCGAACGCATCCGCACGATTGACCACCAGTGCGGTAACGTCAATACCGATGCCTTCGGGAAGCGCATCGATGACGGCTTGAAAATTCGTACCGTTGCCCGACGCCATCACCGTCGTTCGCAAGCTGCGCAGGTCACGGAGCATCGAGAACCGCTCGACGACTTTCGCGCCGGTGGAGCGTTGAAAGATGTCGTAAACCGGCTCGGTCACGGCACCGATCAACGCGTGGCGATACCCGAGCTCGCGCATCTTGCCTAGGGCGATTGCGATCAGATCCGGCTGCAGGCGCTCGCGCTGATGCGCCTGCATGATGCCGACCGGTCCGAACAGGCCGACACCCTCACGCCGCTCCCATTCTCGAAGCCAATAGAACTTTAGGCCGCGTGCACCGTAAGCCGCAAATCCGACGGGTCCGCCGTCACTATCTCGCGTGAGGATGATTGCCGATCCCGCGACGGTTTCGCTCGACCACGTACCGTCGAAGACCAGATCGATCCAGGAAAGGTAGCGTTCGCCGACGTTCGCGAGATCGATGATGCCGTAGCCGCGCTCACGAACGCGAGCCAATGCATTCTGCGTCGCATGCGGCGAAAAACGTTCGTCGAGGTCGACTAAGAGGTTGACGAATTCGCGCGAGAAGTCACTATCGCTCACGCGCCGGATGCACCACGACCGCGGAATCGTCCTCGCCACGCGCCTCGATCCAGCCGGCAACGAAGCCACCCGGCGCGACCGCGAGCGCCTTCGGCGCCTCGCTCAGCGAGACGATCAGCGTGTAACCGATCCCCATGTTGAAGGTGCGATAGCGCTCTTCGTGACTGAGGTCGCCGCGCCGCACGAGCTCGCGCATCAGGGGCGGAACCTTCCAGCGCGTTTGCTCGAAGATCGCCTTGCACGACGCCGGCAACGTGCGTGGGACGTTCTCGAGCAATCCCCCGCCGGTTATGTGCGACATTGCCTTGATCTGTGCGACCTCACGAATCGCCTTGACCGTTCGCAGATACGATGGATGCGGCGCCAGCAGCGCATCGCCGAAGTTTACGCCGTCACCATCCGGAAGCGCCGCACCCCATTCATCTTCGGGAACGAGTCTGCGTGCCAGCGAGTATCCGTTTGTATGCAAACCAATCGCCGGCAACGCAATGATTGCGTCCCCGGGAGCCACGCGGTTGATTTGCGGCAGGTCCGCGAGACGGACGATTCCCACGATCGTCCCGGCCAGATCGAATTCCCCCGGTTTGTAGAGGCCCGGCATCTCGGCGGTCTCGCCGCCGAGCAACGCCGTTTCGTTCTCACGGCAGGCACGGTGGACGCCCGCGACGATTTCAGCAGCCATTTCGGGGACGAGCTTGCCGACCGCAACGTAGTCCAGAAAAAACAACGGCATTGCGTTTGCGACCAGAATGTCGTTGACGCAATGATTGACCAAGTCGGCGCCGACCGAATCGTAGCGGCGCAAAAGCGCGGCGATGAGGATCTTCGTACCGACCCCATCCGTCGACGCCACGAGCGCCTGCTCGGGGTCGCCGGGTAGCCGAAAAAGGCCGTTGAACGCGCCTAGCTCGCCGATCTGATCGGGATGCTTCCAGCCTCCCGTCAGCTGTTTGTAGAGTGAGACCGCGGCGTTTCCGGCGGAGATATTGACGCCCGCCTCGGCGTACGCATCGGCCACGCGATCCATCAGCCAGGGCTTCGCTTCGACCGGCACAAACGACTGCCGGATGCAAGTAACGGTTTCGGGTGACCTGGCGCGGAGCGTTTCCTCCGGCGCGCTCGTCGTGCCAGTCTTTTCAGACAAGAAGCTTGAAGGTGCGGCTGCCGACGTCGATCCCAAGCTCGGCGGCGTCATCGCTGCTGCGCTCGCGGACGGCGAACATCAAGGCAAGAATAATGAAGTCGCGCTGTTCCATACGGCCGGAACGACGGATTTGGGCGTGCGCCGCGTCCTTGTCATCGGCCTCGGCGACCGCGGCAAATTCGAGCCTTGGCAGCTCGCGCAATACGCGGGAACCGCCGTACGATACCTTGGCAAGCGCAACATCCATGACATCGCGATCACGCTTCCGTATGAAGTGCGAGATGCTGCGACCGCCGCCTCGTTTCTCGTCGAAGGTGCGTTCGTCGCTACGGTCGACACCACGATCTATCGCAAGGAGCAAGAGCGTCCGATCGAGATTCGCAATCTGACGATCATCGCCGGCGCGCTCGATCGCAACGCGCTTACCGCGGGCGCCAAGCACGGTCAGATCATCGGCAAATCCGTGAACTTCACGCGCCGCTTGGCGCTCACACCCGGCAACGACATGACGCCGCGCGTCCTCGCGGATCGCGCCGAAGAGATCGCCAAGAAGAACGATCTCGGGTTTGATGCCCTCGACGAAGATCGCATGAAAGATCTCGGCATGGGTGCGCTGCTCGGCGTTTCACAAGCTCGCAGCCGGCTCGTCTGATCGTGCTGACGTACGACGGCGATCCCAACTCGAAAGACCGGATCGCGTTGGTGGGTAAGGGCATCACCTTTGACAGCGGCGGCATCTCGCTCAAGCCGCCCGAAAACATGCACGAGATGAAATATGACATGAGCGGCGGCGCAGCCGTGATCGGCGCGATGCGCGCGATCGGTAAGATTCGCCCCAAGGTAAACGTGATCGGAATCGTCCCGGCCAGCGAAAACCTTCCCGGACCGGATGCGACGAAACCCGGAGACATTCACCGCGCCATGAACGGCAAAACCATCGAGGTCATCAATACCGACGCCGAAGGCCGTTTGATCCTCGCGGATGCGCTGGCGTATGCAACGATGAAGCTCGGCGCAACGCGTCTCATCGATTGCGCGACGCTTACCGGGGCGATAGTCATCTCGCTCGGTCATTCTGCCGCAGGCGCAATGAGCAACGACGACGGCTTCGTCGATTCGTTTCTTGCGATCGCAAACAAGACGGGCGAGCGTTATTGGCGCCTGCCCCTGTACGATGACTACCTCACCGCAATGAAGAGCGAGATCGCCGATCTGAAAAACACCGGTGGACGCCCGGCGGGAAGCCTCACAGCCGGCGCTTTCTTACGCGAGTTCGTCGACGGGAAGCCGTGGATCCACCTCGACGTCGCCGGAACGGCCTACACCGACAAAGAGCAACCGTATCAAGCCAAAGGCCCAACCGGGGTACCGCTTCGCGCAATGGTTGCGTTCGTCGAGGGCGCCGCAGACGAAAGTGCGCCGGCTCAAACGTCGCTCGAGCAAATTCCCATTTCCGTTTAACTGGTCGCTCGCCCGGGGTAACAGCGACTGGACCCTGGGCGGCTACCCACCGGAATTTTAACCCCCTCTAACGAGACCCGCCGCCCTTCGTGCCGCGAGTCTCGTTTCTTCATATCAGCAGAGAGGGGAAGGGGAATGACAATGCGGTTACTCACTAAACTTCTCGGCTTCGGAACGGCAGCGGCGCTCGTTTCCGGCGCAATGCTTGCGCTGCCGGCCGCCGTGTACGCGCAACAAGCACCCGACGTCGCTTACGTCAGCAACTTGTCCGGAAACGTCTCGATTACGCGCGGCGACTCCGGTGACGCGGAAGCCGCGGCGATCAATGCACCGCTGATGGTCGGCGACTATATATCGACCGATCCCAGCGGCCGATCCGAGGTTCAATTCGACTCGGGGCACATTTTACGCATCGCGCCGAATAGTCAGGTTCGCTTCGATGAAATGGACGGCAACGGTGATTCCGTACAGCTTGCATCGGGGACCGTCGGGGTCGGCATCGTTCGACCGGAGGGAACCTACGAGCAGGTCGAGACACCGTCCGTTACGGTTCGGCCACGCGAAGAAGGCTTCTATCGTGTCGACGTCAACTCGCAAGGCGTAACGGCGATCACGGTACGTTCGGGCGACGCGGCGATTCTTCTGCCGCAAGGCGTCCAGCAGCTCGCTCCGGGCAG
>Ga0335072_10007090_pt1 | contig 16361 bp, 12 predicted proteins | sample Lox_Sample_21_FD_206725 | JGI IMG/M metagenome (GOLD analysis project Ga0335072, IMG submission 206725) | Soil microbial communities from Loxahatchee National Wildlife Refuge, Florida, United States - Lox_Sample_2.1 | ecosystem: Environmental > Terrestrial > Soil > Wetlands | place: USA...
CGACCTTGACCTCTCTCTCGACCACCTTATACATTACAATCATCTTCAGCTGGGACAGCTTTGTTATTTGGAGGCGGCATATGTTAGGGCAGGAGCGGTGGTGACGGTTATATCTTACCCTTCCACACACTTGTACTTAGCAACAACATCGAACTCAATGCAATAATCAATCACCATGATCACGGCTCTGCTGCTCATAACATCCACGACGTGGCTTTGATGTGTATCCTTGGGACTGAGACATTACAGGCTCCAAAGGCGTATAAAACGTCGATTGTTCATGGATGAAGAGTTGAGGGCACAGCATCGTCGGACAGACTATCTTAGGCGAAGTAGATTGATTGGTTTTATACCTAACGATAAAATTAACAAGTTACAATGTCCTTACCTTAGTATTCTAAGAGCGAAGTACGGATGTAGGGAAAACTCTACTCAGCTCCGGCATTTTTGTCCACTTCCGGATGAGTACACGGCTTTCTGCATCAAGCATGCCGGAACTATACATATGTAGGTATGTAATGCCGCCTCAGTTAAGCAACGAATCGCCTAGCGCTGAATGAATCGACTGGCTGCCTAGCTCTCTAGCCGCTGCTATGCAGAATACACAGAGTGCAAGGAGTACAAAATACCTAGTTTAAGCAAATGATGGCATTGCTGTCATTCGGAAACTGTTTATGTCCGTTTGATTCTATTCATCAATACTTCGAAGTAAATCCAGCAACAGCTGTTGCAATAAGCATATTTTTCAAGTACATATTGAGGATATGTTCTCAGATGGAATATCACACCACGTCCTGCAAACGAAGAAAATACCTCTACGGTGTGACGGACCTTCCCGTTCCATACAGACTTCCTTTAACGTATTGAGAAGGATTCCACTTTGTGCGGCTTGCCAACTGCTTCTCCGTCCATAAAACCATGCACGTAACATTCTCCGATTAACTCATAATGGATCTCCCCCGGCAGTGGCCCAGGAACGTCGCCATTTGAGTTAGAAGCTTCGCCGTTCGGGATTGAAGCATCGCCGTTCGGCAACGTATGTAAGTCACTGCGTCGTTCTTTGTAATATTTCGCCACTGGTTCTCCATTGGCGAACTGTCTGAGTACCACAGGCACGCTGCATCCATGCAAAATGCAGATCTTATCGCCTTTCTTCGTCGTGGATGGAACAAGTGCCAGGTGGTCCGGAGAGATGTTGTGCTCGAGAAATGCCAGACGTCGCTTCCACACAACGCGCTGCACTCGCTGTAGGAAACCTCGTATTGCTGAAGGGCAATCGTAATCGAGCAGTTCTCTGGTGTTAAGATCTCCTCCCCGTGGTCGCCGGTTAAACGCATCCTGGCAAACTCTCTTCCACAGGAACGGAGGCCGTTTGCCATGAGCGTCACGATTCGCAACGATTGTTCTCCAAAAAGAGTCTGGCGGTAGCTCAGTTGTAATATTCTTCCATCTGACAGCGTCAAGCCACTCAGAAGGGATTACGCCCTCGGAAGCGTGAGGTTTCTTTTCTTTGACAACATCCAGGACGAACCCAGTCACCTCGAGGCTACGGTCCTTCCCTTCGCTAATCGTGGGCTTAGATTCCTGGAAGGTTTTATGGGCATTGTACACTCTCTGATCCATGCCGGGCATACCCACCAATGGATCTGCATTGATCCGTCGATACACCCGATTTATGCTGATTCCAAAGGGACTGTTTCTTCGGCTCGCAATCCACGATGGCAATGGTGGTTCGCCTTCCGGAGGATCTGGTGCCCACGGACGAAGCAACATGTCGAGAGAACTTGACTGTTTGAAGACAAGCCTTAAAAAATCCTTGCACACTTCGAAAAGCGTCTTCTCGTAGTCCACAAAAATCTTTTTATCGTCGGCGTTGATTAAACCCTGGATAAAAAGTTGTTTAGCTCCTGCCTTCTTTTCTGCCTCGTTCATCGCGCTTAGAGGTACTTTGTAACGACTCGATCCACTGGAAGAAGAACGTCGAGGAATTGGAACTGAATGATTGGATTCGGTTGGAGCATTCTGAGGAAAGTATCCAAAGTCTTGATTCGAAATGCCTTCCGTAACAAGACTCAGCTCTTGCTGCTGAGAAGTGGGGGACAAGTGGCCAGAGAAGTCTGTAACTCGGCCCTCAGGATGTGTTGGAAGAAATGGGGTTGAGGGTGGAGTTTCAGTAAATCCAAAATAGTCTTTCCAAGCTCTTGTCCGCTTGCTGACTGGTTTGGCGTCTTTCGCTAGCCACAGTATCGCATAAAGTGTATCCTTGGGATCCTTAGCTTCGAAGACGGTGAGGAACGACATCAGTGCTTCCAGTGAATGCAAGGGTTCAATTATGTTGCCATTTTCCGACTTGCGAAAGAAGTTGTCCCAGGCAAAAACCAATTTGGTGGCTCCTAGTTCGTCGATGTCGCCTATATAATCTGGATGATGGTTATACCACGAAGACTCCTTAAACGACAGTCGAATATCGTCTTGCTTGAATGCGAACATAGAGACAGCATCCGCAAATTCCTGCCAATTCTCTTTTCTTTCGCCACAGTAAACAGTAGCTTTACGTGCTCGTACCAGCTCTTGGACAATCCATCTTCGATTGAACCACGGGCGCCGCATTAGGGTCAGTAAGGCAGCCCAGCTTTTCGAATGTCTGGGAAGGCGACCAAGTTGGTCGACATCATCTAATCGTAGGCAGTCCTGGATGAAATCCATCGCCATGTTACTGTCTCCGCCTTCAGGTCCCAGCCAGATGCAAACTTCCTCGGCTTTATGGTATATGTCGGACATCATTGGGATTTGAAAGCCTTTCTCATCGCTGTCTTTCTGATTTATGCACAAGGCATCCACCCAAAAGTATTGGTAACTGGTTTGGGACCGTAATTGACGAAGTGCAGATTCCAGGTTCGGCTTGATGTTGATGCTGTACGCTTCATTGTTGGCAAGTATTTTGATGCTTGACCTCTCGGGCTCTAACCCCCAAGTGTATGATAATGCCTTATATGCTGGTCGTGACGCTTCCCTATCTTTTTCCGGAGATTTATTTGAATCCTCGGGCTCCACTTTATCGGTTTTATTCGAACGTTCTGGCTCAACATACTCGCCAGCCTCTTTAACCACGATCTTTGGAACAGCCTGTGTTGATTGAATATAAAAAATGCTCAAGTTCGCCTCCAAGACAGAACTCCCTTCTGCTGGATGCAATCGCAGCAATCGAATTTGCCCAGAGGACAACTTTTCATATTCATATTGCTTCATAATGGCGACTAGTAGACGGGCAACCACAGTGAACTACGGAATCGCGCTGTGTATGAAATTTGATAGTGAAAGTAATTAATTAGTACGATTAGAAACAATCCATTGACAATCGGTAAAAAATGTGATCGTGAGGAGCCACCTAAATACTAGTTATCAGCACACCATCCATAGGGCGTGTGCACCTTCAGGCTTGCCATCGGTTAGCATGGAGGGTGCACAGCATCAATTCTATTTGCCCTTTTTTCTCCTAGCTTGCGCCTTCACCTTCACTACCCCTCACTGACATTCCCTTACGCAGTTCGAATCGATGTGGGCACTCGGACTAATATTGGTGGCTTTCGCAAGGAGCTAACAGACGGTCGCGTCGGGTTGAGGATGTTGTGTGAGAGGCTGAGAGATGACGCCACCGGCCTTCCCATGTATCCTAGACCCTAGTTGACTGCCTTTTTCAAGGCATGAGCAACCCTCTGCTTCTCTGGAATAAGCAAACTGTGGAAGTCTGCACCGCCGAACTTGGAAGCTAGAAAGGAGCGGGGACGAGTCAACTCAGCTGCGGTCGGTTGATCGAGCGGAGTGCTTTGCTCAAGCGAATCAGCTGAAAACGCCTTGCAGGAAGGCAGTGGAAGACGACTTCAAAGCTCAAAGTGGTCAACCCTTCAATTGGTTGGTCATACCTTTTCTTCTGTCAAGATATTGCTTCTTCAGAGCGTAAGTCAGGCTTATCGACATGTGCCAACAGCCCTGAACATCCCTTCAGGGGTCAGCGAAGCATTGCTGTGCACCGCATTCGACTCTCCATAACTATGCGCCCGATCCATGGCTCGTTCTCTCCACAAGTAATAGTGCGGCGATGGATTTGCTTGTTTCTCGTGGTGTTTATGTAAAGTGATGACATGGGTTCTTCGGCCTCCCAGTATGTGGGCATTCCACTCGAACTAGGTGCTCGCATTCTACGATACAGAGTAGCTTCTACCCCTGCACCGTTTTCGTCATTCTCTTGAACTTAGGCATAGAGATCATTTTCCATTGAAAGTCAGCATAATGCATAATGCCATACGCCTTTATTTTGATATCGAACGATTTCTTCAGGAAAATGCCACATCCTGCTATAGCTCCGAGCGTACCGTACTCCGTACCGCCGAAAACACTGGGCCTAGCAGGTGAATTTGATACCAAACGATGAGGTTAACAGGAGAACAATGTAATTAGTGGTCTAAGAGCGACATACTGATATAGGCAAACTCTACTAATTACCAGCTTTCTTGATGAGGATACTACAATGTGCATTAAGTATACCGAGAGCTCTACATATGTCTACATCAAGGTACTTCGGACCGCACAGCCACGGCTGAAAGTCTCTTATATGTACATACTCGTGAACGAACGAAGGGATCAGCACGACCAAGGGAGTATTCGGGTTCAAAAAGGAACTGGAATATAGAGAAATCTTTTCAGGCCCTGGACTACACTTGTCATGCACAGTAATCATGAGTGAGACGCCGAAAACGAGAAGTGTGAAGCCTTTCATTTAGAGAACTGCAGAGACGACAAGGAATTAACAGTGGCATGAGCGCCAAGGTAAAGCTCGGGTGGGTGAAGAAGAACTATGTGATTGACCTGTTTCTCATGTTCGTGTACTGCCTTGACATTGGACAGTTAGATAAGCTGAAGGATAGACACGGATCAGAGCGGAGGTGGAATGAACGGTGAAAGGCACGAGATCGCCATGGCAATGACTCGTAGACCGGTCAGGTTCGTGCAGTACGTAAGTACAGAGACATTTATAATTAATGGTCAATTCGAGATACTTCACTGAGGGTGTCGTATAGGACGCCATCCCACCTCTGCCCTCTAATAAAGTGTACGTCATCGCCGCCCCAGCCTTTCACCATGGACTGAGCAGGAATTATCGGAACAACTCAACAACCTGCAAAGCAAGTCGGATACAGTCTCGGGCCAAGCTTTCGCACGTCTCCTCTCATTTTCCTACTTATCTTCTTCCCTGGAAACAGGCCAGCTTCTCATCATCAAGCCAGGCTCCCTTTCAACTGCATTCCTTGCACTATCGAAACTTCACGCGACCCATCCACCGATAATCAATTTAGCCAGTACGAACGGGTGTCGTGATCGTCCTCAGCTCCCGACTGGACGCCTCCGTCGCAACGACCTACCAGAGACGCCGCTAAGCGCAAGTCATTCTGCTTCTGCAGCAAAGATCCAAAACCGTCAACCCACCAAATCCTACCCACTTCAGCCCACTTCAGCTTTCCTTCCTTTGGGCTTTTTTCAACTGTTCGATCATCTCGTCGAACTCGTTGAAAATTCCCATCGGTCCTCTCGTTGCTCGGTGCTGATCGCTTTGCGAAAGGCGAGCACAAACCCTACCGTACTCTACCCTGAGGACCCCGCATTTCAGCCTTCTCACATTTCGCAATGTCAACTGTCTATCGTGAGCGCGAGCGCGAGCGCGAGCGAGACTTCGATGATGTTGCTTCCGTACGTTCAGCACGCAGCGGTACGCCTCGTCACGTCACAACCATCCGCCGCTACAAATACCCAAGCGATGATGAGAGGGATGGCGAATATCACACCGAGGACACTAAGGTTGTCATCCGCGAGAAAGAGCGAGAGACTGAGCCTCGTGATCGCGTCGAGTACAGAGTCATAGAAAGAGATCGTGAACGAGAGAGCGATACCATTTCACGCCGCGGCACTGATCGAGATGTACGTTCGTCTTATCGTGTCATCGAGCGCCAAGAGGATTCTCGCTCCGCTTCTCCAGAGAATCGTGATCGCGAAATTAGAATAATTCGTGAACGCGAGCGATCACCTGAAGCCGCCGACGATAGACTGGGTGTTCCAAGAAGTCCATATCAACTCGAAAAATATTCCAAGTCGACCGAGTTCTTCTCTCGTCCAGATCCTCAGACAATCATTATCCGCCAGGAAACTCCTCAGCCGATTATTATTCGCGAGACCATTCAACCACAGCAACTCATCGTCCGCGAGCGGTCAGAACCATCTTATGATGTCATCGATCGCAACGAAGTCGTCGAAGATCGCCAAGTTGTACCTCGGCGACAAGAGGAGGACTACTACTATGAGCGACGAACGAGAGAGGTTGATCGACCGCGTAGACGCGATCGTGACTATGATGACGAGGATGAGCGTGAATATCGCCGGCACCGCCATGATGATCGAGACTACTACAGCGACGATGATGTCGTCTACATTCGGCGTGAGCGTGACGCCGACGCATACTATGGGCGAGAACGCAGCCCGCATCACAAGCTTCACCTCTTAGAAGGTGTTGCAGCCGGTGTTGCAGCCGCAGAAATTAAAAGACACCGCCGCAAGAGCAGAGGCGAAAATCCAGGTTCACATGTCGGTCAGCTCGTTGGCTACGGTGCATTGGGTGGTATCGGTGCAGAGGCTCTTACACGCTGGAGGAATCGGTCACGCTCGCAAGATCGTGATGGTCGAGGCAGACGACGCTCCCGCAGTCGTTCAATCTCCAAAGGTCAGGTACTCGTAGGTGCCGCAGCGCTGGCTGGTCTGGGAGCTCTTGCTTACGTTGCTGGCAAAAACAACTCCAAGAATAACACCACCGTCATCAATGAGGCGCCTGTGCGTGGACGTAGCGTGTCACGTGGTCGTGGCTATTCTGCCTCGGATGTAAGTGAAGAGTACGTCGATGAACAGAGAGAGCGATCGGAGAGCAGGCATCTGGATCCTCAACACCGTAAGAATCGCGTAGCGCAAGCCGGTCTCGTTGGCGCCGCACTAGCAGGACTTGCCGAGCATGCACGCAGCAAGTCTCGTGGTGGTCGATCTAAGAGCCGTGTCAAGCAAGCCGTACCCATCGTGGCAGCCGGTCTAGGATCTGCTGCAGTAGCTGGACTGTACGAACGGCATCAGGCAAAGAAGGAGGAGAGAAGAGAGCGGTCAAGGAGTGTGGGTTCGACAGGTAATAGGAACAAGTCGGTATCCGAATCCGAAAGAGGCCGGACGGTTAGTGACACCGCTCTTGTAGAGTATGGCGGTGATCCAATCTACTCAGCCTCTGCACGTGAACGGCAACGTCCGTCGAGAAGTAGGTCTGTCGGACGCTACGCGGATGAGAATATCAGTCCCGACGCTAGACCTCGACACCATCGAAGCCGTAGCCGGAGCAGAGGCTTAGCGGAGGCAGCAGCGGTAGCTGGAGCTGCAGGCCTTGCAGCACACGAACTTACGAAGCGTCGCGAGCGACGAAGAGCACGCGAGCGGGAATTAGAACGTCAACGTATGGCATCCAAGAATGTTGAAGCAAATTAATCATTTATCTAACCACAGCTGTAGGACAAGAGGAACAAGTTCATGATCCATATCCACCAATAGAAAACCAACCTACCTACTACCCAGCAACCAACGCGTTCCCACCACCACCAACAGACAACCAATTCAATCAGCCGTCAATTCCACCTCAAGGAGGATTCGCACCGCCACCACAGCAGCCTGTCTTCACAGAGCCCGTCCACACAAACAACTACAACTACAACCAGCCAGCATACGGTGCTCCCGGTGCTCCCAACGTCCCTCAGCAAGATCCGTACGCGCGGGAGCAAGCACCTCCACCGCCACCGGCGGGAGGGTTCAACGAGTTCGACGCACAGGGCCGTCCGCTGCGGCCCGGAGGCCCCGTCGGCCCAGAACATGTGAGTGCTTCTGGTCCTGGTACGTCAAAGGACGGGAGACCGCCAGGAAGTGTGCAGCCGAGCAGAGGAGCGGTGCTAACGACTTCGACAGATGGTGTAGTCAGCGCGGAGGCGACGCCGCGAGCAGCGTCGCCTGTTGTAGCGGCTGCTGCGATGGGCGCTGGCGTCACGGCTGTGACGGAGGAGGGTCTGCGTGCGCGAGATGGCCGTGCGGAAGGGGATCAGCATGTGCGAGAGAGGCCTGCCGAGTTGGAGCAACCTGTGCGAGAGGATCCTGTCGAGTTGGATCAGCCTATGCGAGAGAGGCCTGCCGAGATGGATCAGCCTGTGCGAGAATGGCCTGCCGAGTCGCATCCACAGCCGGAGCCAGAGCCAGAGCCGGAGCATCACGTTATGTTCGACCTGCACCCGCACGTCGCGCAGGAGCGCCAGCGCCAGCGCGAGCGCGAGCGCGAGCAACACCACAGCCACGGGCACGACCACGGGCACGACGGCGCGCACGATCGCACCCGCGAGCGCGAGCGCGACTACCGGCGCGATCCTTCGCCCACCTCGTCCACCGACTCCGGCGACACCATCGAAGAGCCGGAACTTTCGGACCGCTTCGACGAGCACGGCAACCGGCGCGACGACAACGATGATCCGCTGGCTCGTAAGATCAAGGAGATCATTGCCGGCAATGGCAGCGGTGGGCTGGGCGGCCTGCTGGATAATCTGTTTGGAGGAGGGCATGCGCATTCGCGGAGAGGGGATTGACGGTGTGATGGGGTTGCTTTGATTTACGGCGTGCGTGGTGGGTTGGCTGGGTGGATTCGGTGATGGAACCGATGGCCATTGGATGGATTCGATCATGACATGATATGACACGATGAGATTATGACTGCTTTTCCTTTTGCTATGACTGATGGCATTGCGTTTTCATTGATGTTTCTATTGCAATAGCTTCCTTTCGATAATCATAAACTACTTTAGTTGCTAGAGATCAGGTGTGCCAATTGTTCTTGATGATGCGAGATTGCGAATTGCCTTCTGCCTTCTCGACCTGCGAATTTATGACGAGTTCGAGGTTCGTAGACGCATTGCGTGCTTGCGTGCTGCCGATTGTCTGAAATGGTCGTATCATTAGTGAGACATCGTTATCACTCTGGTGTTTGATCCTAGAAAGACCGTTGATAAAATTTCATTCGCAAGTCTCTGACGCATTTTATGGCAGGCCACGATTGACAGCACTCGAGTCTTCGACACCATTTCCATGTTTTCTTAGCTAACTAGGAAGCTCATAGGTACGTTTGAGGAGTAGACACCTTCCAATTGCATCGCAATTCATCTACAGATATTGTCTTACCTTTCTTTCCTCACCTTCCATGCAGCTTCTATATAGCGGAACATTGCAAGCGCATCTTGGCTGCCTCCGTAATTGGTACCTTAGCCTTGCAACAATGCGGCAGCCAGCCCAGCGAGGATCACCCCGCGAACATTAGTGTGCGCCTCACTGATGGATCCTCTACTGTTTCACCGACTTCATTCGTCCATGCAAGCGCCAGTCTGACTACTGATATAGGCCCTTCCAATCCCCCAGACCCACGCGCTTATATCCTCGCCCGTCCTGCAGGCGAAGAGTCACCACTCTGCCGCTCTCGCTCCATTTGCGCGGCCTCTCGTTCTTTTTCTCTTTTCTGTCTCGGTCTTTCGCGTTCGCTGGTTGAATTACGTTCTCTTATGCGCATCTGCTCTGAGATGATTCTCTGTTGCGTGGAGCGCTGAAGCCTTGTGAGTTTCTGCCTCGTTTTTTTTGGTATATAATTGAGCTCTAGGCCTCCATACGTAGTACATTTTCTGGACTTGGCCGATACAAGAGAACAGAGGATATCTAGCTATTGAGCTTTGCTTGTCTGTCTAACAGCTTGGTAGACTCCGTATGACTACCTAAGTCAGTCTCTGGGATGCCATTGTAGGCTCCCAGGCTGGCATGGCCTCATTCGCCCAGCCTGCAAAAGCTGCTTCACGATCATCTACCTCCCATCGATACTCTGAACAACCTTCACAGCTATCATTCAGTCGTAGATCGCTCCCAGAGGGATCATGCAATTATAAGAATCTGAGTGCTGGAGGAGATCAACCGACATGTGGATGTCGGCGATTTTGGGACATAGGCAGTCCCAATATATGTGTCTGTGGTCATCATGCTTGCTTTCATGATGATGTTGAGCTGTTGAAGTCTTCTGGGAATCTTCAGCCTGCTGTTGAAACCTCGACTTCTCGGCATTCATTGATACCTGCAACATTTTCCTCGCAAATCAACTATCCTCGACCGGCTAGTGCTTCGTCGTCTCAAGTTCGCGATTTCACCTCCTCCGATCAAGGCACATCTGGCTTGCCACCCATTCCGGACATTTGCCTCCTCTCACCGGATAAGAACAAAGGTCGAAAGAGCCGTCGGGATGAAAACATACAGGTTGCGGGTTTAGGCTTGACTGTACATTCAAGCTTGGATCGATTAAAACAACAGCCAAGCCCTGGCTCAACCATCGGTGATCAAATCGATTTCAATGTATTACGGTATCTGGATCCAGAAATTCCTTCCACAAGACAAAGTTCAACAACCGACGATGATAGGCAGAATCTCAGCCCTGATCCAGCCTTTGTGGAGTCTGTTATGCAGAATAGAGCTATTATCGGTCCTCCACTTGATGTTCCGGTCGCGGAAGCTGCCAGCGTCGCCTATGAAGACTTCATACAGAGTCCAACTGAGGTGGCAACACCGAGTATCGCTGCGACTCCAGATTTCAAAGCGCTAGATCAACTCGTCCAGGATACAAAAGGTCTTGCTGACATCTTGAATCGTACCAAGCAAGCTATCGACAATGCTACTGGACAATCCCGAGATATTTCTGCACTTGCGATGACTCGACAAGGCACTTCCAGACCCAAGAAATCAGCTTCTCCAGCCAACCGAACGTCTCCCTATCGGGATTCCGTAAAGAAGCAGCCTTCGACTCTTCAACAACTACTGCCGCACCTTAATAATCTCAACTCTCAATTGGCTTCGATTTCAAACCTCTCAGCGACTATCAATGCTCTAACTGGACGTCTCGGCGTCTTAGAGCGCGCATCGTTCGACCATATCTCACCGTCAGAAATCAATCAGAGGCTCGAGCCAATTGATACGAGACTGGTTGAGGTAGAAGAGAGGCTCGATGATCATGGGCGGCGTTTAGGAGCCATAGAGGTGGAGGTTAATGGTTCGACACACGGATTGTATACTTCAAATGCTGGATCCTTCGTATCTAATCGGTTGAACGATGCTGAAAGCCGCCTCAAGGAAATCGAGGGCTTGTTGGATCAACTGAAGACAACTGTACCGCCTTCCCTAGCAACACCATGGCAGATCGAAGTCGTCCTTCTGCCCTGGGGTAGAGATTTGAGAGGAGTATGGGCTCCTGCCGAGGAGCTTGACAAACCTAGATCCAAAACGACAACGCAGCGCTCAGAGGAATGGTCGGATACGCGAGCCTTGCGAGCCACTTCTTCATCATTCCACTCTATTGGTGAAAGCGCTTGGAGCAGTGATGCTATCCACCAGTGGATGGATGAAGCGGACGAATGGTTGTTTCCGAAAGCTTGCGGTCCAAATAATCTAGTCTATCAGCGACTCAAGAGCCGCGGCTTTGTCCACCAGGTCAGTTTGACAGGACCAGAGTATAACGACGTGCGAGCTGCCATTCGTCGAACTTTCACTGTTGTCCTCAATACCATCTCGCGCAACAGAGTAGAATCTTCCGAACGAAGGTCTGATGCAGATGAGATCGACACTAAACGTTTTCTCGGTCTCTCTGCTCCTTTCATACCTCTCCGAAAGATTCACAAATCTTCCAAACTGAGATTCTTACTTTCAACGGAAATGCTCTCATCTGCGATCTGGACTGCTTCATTTCTTGCTTCAAATGTCTTCATGAAAGCTGCAGGCGGCCAGAGAAGGTTGTACTTAACTACACGTGATGGCTATCTACAGCTTAGTGAAAATCTGAGCCCGTCGTGGAATTGGGCCAAAATTCAGGATCTACCACTTATGGCAGAGCACGTGGAAGGTCCAAAGATGCTCAATGAGCTGGATCCAGAGACAGATGGCTCCTGCTGGGAGTATCACCCTGAACTCGACGCAGCCTCGAGCGTATACTCGTCTTTCGATTCACAGGTCAGCGTTGATGCCGCCCGTGCCCAACCAGCCGTCTCTATACTTCGTCCAGCATATTGGCCATCGGATTCACATGAACTTCACGCACTGCGTAGCGACAGTGGTACTCACCCTGCACAACCGATCACGCCCACCTCCGAACTTCCTTACTCGCGGATACGTGCTCAACATCACCGCCGTCAACGCACAGTCTCAGTACCGCTATCCGATGTTCCATCAGGTCTCACCGCCGAAGCATCACATCCGAAGCGACGCGTGCGCAGCTTCGAGCAAACGCACAACCCACTAATCGACAAAATCCCGTCATTCGTGTCAGCAAAACCCCGCGGCACGCTGATCGGCCGGCGCGAGAAAAGGCGGCGCATCACGCGGTCGCGCTCAGCCTCGAGCTCGTCGCACTCGGGCACGTCCGCACCCGGCGGTACCGGGACGCACGCGCGGGCCCTGGACACCCACGACGCGATCATCGAGCGGCACATCGCGTACCTGGAGACGGGCGACGACCGCGCGCTGCAGCGCGGCTCGTCCGGCGGCGGCGGCAGCAGCGCGTCCGTCGCGGCCATGGCCTTCGCGTTGGCCACGCCGCGCCGCTCCCGCGAGCCCGCGAGCCTGAGCGGCGCCGCCGCCGAGGCCGGCGCGCTGCTCTGGCGCCCCGCCTTTGACCCGTCCGCCGAGCCGGAGCTCGAGACCGTGCCGAAGGGCGCGCAGGGGGCGCTGGCGGGCTTTGCCGCGCCTGCGGCTGCGCCCGCTAGGGATGCCAAGAGGGCGTCTACGCCTGCTGTGTATATGACACCGTTTAGTGGGACGTTTGCGCCTGCGGGCTCGGTTGGGATGGCGGGAGAGGGTCGGGCGGAGGACGACGAGGATGGTGATGGTGAAGGTGAAGTGTGGAGTGGGCTTGATGGTGAAGAACTGGCGGCGGCTGATGAAGAGATGGACGACGATGAGGTCGAGTACGGTAGCATGTTGGAGGATGATGCCGATGATGAGGATCTGGAAGGCGATACGGGTTACCAAGATTGATACCATCTCATTTTTTCTCGCGTTTGGGAAGGTGGGTATGGGCTTCGGAGCGACCTGAGTGCCATACATGGCCGGGAGCACGTAAACAGGGAGTGAAGGCGTTGGGTATGGGACACTGTTTCCATTGCGACGGTGCGGATCTGGACAATATTTTCCTTGTCACTGCTACTTTTCGACCTCTCCTTTTGTATCATATTGCATAGGTCCCCTTTAACATCCACCATCAGAAAAATGAGGTGATCGAGAGATCTCAGCTCGATGTATGGTTAATGTATGTCAGGCGGTACGGCCTAGAAGATGAACTAAATCTGAAAAACCTTAAAAGCTGCCTTTGCGAGAAAAGTTATCCAATTTTGCTACTGATGACAATTCGTTTGAGTGAGCTCGGGTAGAGATACTCGAGCCCGAGGTGTATCGACTATAAGCGTCCACGACACTAGTTTTCTGTATCATGCATCATCAACCCCTTAAGTCTCCTGTCTACATCTTCCAAACTATCCCGATCCGACCCTTGCCTTAGATCAACTGCTCTAGATAACTTCTCGGCCGACAATTCTAAATCTTCAGGCGTGTCGATGCGATACTGTGTATTGACTGGCCCCAGAGCCACGACCGCTCTTTTCCAGCTCCGCCGATGCAATGGGATCAATACTTTCAGACACTGATAGAATTCCATGGCATCACGACGAGTGTCGAACGTGAAAGTTTCGGTTCCAGGAGAGCTGTCCCGAAGTTTCTTTGAGTTTCTGCTGGCGGTTGAGACGGAGTAGTTTGAAGCGTCGAAGGAGACATCACTCCAGGTTACTGCATCATTCGGAAAAATGTCAGCAAAGAAAATCAGTTGATTGAAAAGTTTCGACGTCGCACTTACCTGGGTAAATATATGACTCGACCTCGTGATCATCAGTGAATTTTCGAACAGTGCAGGCCAATGGTGGCCCAGTTTCAACACGAACGATTAGGCCGCCTTTCCTGCCTTCGTAGTGCAAATACCGATTCCTAGACTGATTGATTTGACAGTTGAATTCCATGTGGCGAAGTTCCCTGGCAGGTAGATGAGATAGCGTTTCTAAAGTCATAGACTCGACTCACCAGCGGATACTTCTTGCATCAGCCATCGCGTTGACCTCGTCCCTGGTCAACCGATATGGCACCATAGCCGCATCAAAAGGAGACCTCGCTCTCGGGCTACTAGAACTAGAGGAACCAGCTGGTCCGGCTGCGGAAGGTTGATACGAAGTCGGACGTGACCAAACATTAATAGATGGATAATCTATATCTGGAATATCTTCTTTGTCCTCGTCCAAAGCGGCAAGAACAAAGTTGAACTTGGCACGGTTGCTTTTGAGAATGTCGACCATCTTCTCGAAGCTGGTCGTAGGATCTACTTCCGTCTTCAGTCGAAGATGTGGGTCATACCTAAATTTATTAGAGTAGGCAATCACGAACTTCATTTACAACTTACTGGTCGAGGGCGTTTCGTATTGGTTTAAGAACAACACAGTAATATGTAAGCCTGTCTGAAATGATGTCGATTTGCTGTTCCTTGAACGTGAATTTCACTCTGGCCCATTTCGTTGATCCTACATATTTGACCTCCTTCCGTTTCGCCTTTTCGACTATCTTTTCGAGCATACTTAGGATTTCCTCGCAATCTGACAACATATATTGGACCTTCTCATCCAAGTCGCCTTGATCGAGGCTTGGCTTGTGAGCTCTGTGCAAAGCAAGTTTGGTCTCGCCGAGCGAAGAATAGAGATTTGACAACTGATTGGAGAGCCTTTGTACATCTGGAGGAGTTTGCGAGACTTCATCAACGAATTGCGACAAAGTTGATAGCAGCTTGATGAGAGTTATTGAAATGCTTGAAATGGCGGCTATGAGAGCTCCAGCGTCGGCCATGGTGGCAGCAACGCGTCTGCACAACGGGGGCCAAAAAAGAGTGTCAAGAAGAGAAAGGAAGGAATTTAAAGTCAATACGAAGAAGCGCGCTTCTGGCGGAAGTTGAGCAATCTAAACTGCGATATGTAGTGGCCTCGGACACCGGAAGGGCCACAATCTCCTAATACTCACGCCAGCCGAATGCCATTAAGCGTCACTCTTCAAAGCGATGACTACGGCAGCGCCGGGACGCCTTACTCGTCCACCTCACGCAAGGGTATAGCTACTACAGTATTTCAAATACTTTGGATGCCGAAGCATTGGTAAATTTAAACGCGCAAGTGCTCGGACCGAGGGCAATGATTGGCAGCGGAAATTTGAACAATGAATGGGTCTGTTGCAAAATTTTTCCGAATGAACGTGAAGCAGCGACAATCCCTTTCGAATTCAGTACTCTCTAGAGTATATATTCCATCTTTTTCGCTTGATTTTCACGTACGGCCATAGGAGGTTGAATGCATCAGTACCCGTCTGCTCACTGCAATTAAGCAACCTGCCGGGCAGTCAGTATTCACGTGGGTGACCAGTGGAGAATCCTGCCTGCTGTACGTTTTTACTTTTTTTTATCTCAAGCGAAGCCAGTATTAATTCTTTTTCACAGGGGCAGAGTTAGGAAGTGACTGGTTTGTACCGCTTTATGTGAAAATTGAAGGAGTGTACAGCTCATCTGACCACGCGATTTATTTAAATCTATCACTCACGCGCAAATCTATCAGCGTGTCTTGCCAAGACCGGTAGATTTAAATTAATGGCACCACTAATATTTACTGGACACTCACTAATTTTAGGTGCTAACTCACTAATTTTACGCAGCTACCCACTAAACTTTGAATGTATTCGAAATATATTAAGGCGTCTTCACTTCGAGGGAAACCCACCTGAAATACGTGGAAACCCAACTCAAATACGTGAAAAACCACTTGAAATTCGTGGAAAACCACCTAACCAGCTGAAATTAATGGATAATCACCTGGAATTAATGGATAATACACCTGGAATTAATGGATAATACACCTGGAATTAATGGATAATACACCTGGAATTAATGGATAATACACCTGGAATTCGCGAATAATCGCCTGGAATTAGTGAATAACCACCTGAAATACGCGGAAACTCACGTAAAATTCGTTGAATGTCCCCTAAAATTCGTTGAAAGTAACGATGGTGAAGAGCCACTTGAGATTCGTGGAAAATGACTTGAAATTCGCGGATAACCACTTGAAATTAGTGGAGAACCACCTAAAATTAGTGGG
>Ga0335072_10007091_pt1 | contig 16361 bp, 9 predicted proteins | sample Lox_Sample_21_FD_206725 | JGI IMG/M metagenome (GOLD analysis project Ga0335072, IMG submission 206725) | Soil microbial communities from Loxahatchee National Wildlife Refuge, Florida, United States - Lox_Sample_2.1 | ecosystem: Environmental > Terrestrial > Soil > Wetlands | place: USA: Florida...
CAAAGCGACAGCGAGTATGAGAAGTCTTCTCATGCGCTTCCTCCTGTACCGGTAAGGTTATAAAGGGATACTACGTGTGAGTAGGATGCGTGTCACCCTCCCGAGGGTTGATTGCCCCTTTTCCGACGCGGCACCTCTTCACTCACCGGGCGCCAAGTCCTTTGCTTTTTTAGCAAAGGGTGGGATCTAGCTTGCTATCCAACTCGCATTTCCCTCCGCACCGACCCGATAACCTGTCGTTCCGAAGAGCGGCGCGACGAGGAATCTGCTCTTGCTCTTCATTTCAAATCTCCCATTTCAAATTTGAAATTGATTCTTTTTCCCACTCGCCACCCTCTCCCGTCCTCAATCTCCCCGTGTGACGCTCGTCACGCGCCCCCGCGACCCCAATCACAGACTCCTCTCTCCTCCTCGCGCTAAATAGCAGCCAACGAAGGACGGAGGTCGCACGATGGGAGAGAGCTTTCAGGGCCCAAAGATCCGAAACACGACGATCCGGCCCGGCGCTCCACCCAGCGTTTACCGCAACGCGGTTCCGGCTGGGTCCAACCATCGCGACGTTTCCGCTCTTTCCCCCCGGGCCGGCGGCCCGGCGCGTCCAACCGCTCCATCGATCGGGCATTCGATGCGGGGCCCTTTTGAGGGTGAAAGAATCGCGCCGCAAGCCGCCGGCTCGAATATAGATCTCGCGGGGCTTCCTCGCGAGCAGCGGGCTTCTGAGCCCTTGGCCGAATGGTCATCATCTTCGCTGCAAGGCCGCTCCCATGCTGTTTGTCTTTTGTTTGCCGCCGCCGGAGAGCATAGGGAATCCGCCGCCGGCCGCATCGCGGGAGAGACCGCATGAGCCGGGAGTCGCCTTGCGCAACGCATGGAAAGAAATTGAAAGGAGAACTCTCATGAAAGCATTGTTGCCGCGTGAACCATATTTTCCGGAACTTTTCGATCTTCGCCGTGGATTCGATCAGGTTTTCAATCGCATGATGCTGGGCCAGCCGGTGTTCGGTGAGATTTGGGCGCCGGAAACACCTCGCTTCGGCTTTGTTCCCGCCGTCGAGGCGTATGTCGACAAGGCCAGGAATCAGTACGTTTGCCGCGTCTCTTTGCCGGGCATCGAGCCCAAGGAAGTCGAAGTCAATGCGAAGGGTAACGAGCTGACGATTCGCGGTGAGCGCAAGCTTACTCGCAAGACCGAGAACCAGGACCTGATTCATGAGGAAATCCGCTACGGCACCTTTGAGCGGACCCTCACTCTTCCCGAAGGCGTGCAGACCGACAAGCTGGTTGCCGAGTACAAGGATGGCGTGCTCGAAATCACCGCTCCGGTCGCCGTGGCCGCTCTTCCGAAGAAGGTTGAAATCAAGGCCGTCGGTCCAACTGCCAAGCAAGTCTCGGCGTAAGGGGAAGGGGAGAGGCGCGCGCATATCGGAAGCCGGTTTGTAGACCGTGGTTTTAACCACGGCAACAGTGCAGAAAAAGAACCGGCCTTACCCGCTGAAGGATCCGCGCCTCTCCTCAAGTTCCGCGGAGCCCGGCTAGATTCAGTAGCTGAGTTCCACCGCCTGGCAAAGCTGGGCGGTCACGTTAGACAAAAATGGCCCGAAGCCGCCACCCCGGCCTCGGGCCATTTCCACTTCGTTCCTCACTCTTTGTAGCGCCACCTCGTCCCCACGATTGCGTTATGTGAGGTGCCCCTTCCTTTGCATTTTTCGCCTGACAGCCGTGGCAGGCAAAGGGTGGCATTTCCCCGCCGCACCAACCCAACAACCTGTCATTCCGAGGAGCGAAGCGATGAGGAATCTGCATTTGCTTTTCATTTCAAATTTCCAATTTCAAATTTGAAATGATTCTTTTTCGCGCTCCCCGCTCTCTACCGTCCTCAATCTCCCCGTGTGACGTTCGTCGCGCGCCCCCGAAGCGGAGGAATCTCTCTTCGATGTTTTTCACGAGGCAGCTTTTTCTCGGTTGCGGGCTACAACCCGGCGGAGTAGCGTTTGTGAGGTAAGCATCGCACGCAGGTTTTCCTGCGCGGCGGTTGCTAATCTCAGCGAATACGACGGGCGGTCTCGAACAGCCCAGGTCGAAGGGAAGGTGAAATCATGAAAGTCGTAGTGATCGGCGGCAGTGGACTCATCGGGTCAAGGCTCGTTCCCAAGTTGCGCGAGCACGGGCACCAGGCGGTAGCGGCATCGCCGAAATCGGGCATCAACACTGTCACGGGCGAAGGACTGGCCAAAGCGCTGAAAGGCGCCTCGGTTGTCGTTGACGTATCAAACGCTCCCTCCTGGGAGGACTCAGCCGTGCTGAAGTTCTTCGAAACATCCACTCATAACCTCCTCACCTATGAAGCGGCCGCAAAAGTAGGACATCACGTCGCGTTATCGGTTGTGGGAACCGATCGGCTATCCGAAAGCGGTTACTTCCGCGCCAAGATCGCCCAGGAGAAACTGATCAAAGAATCTTCAGTCCCTTACACCATCGTGCGCGCGACGCAATTCTTCGAGTTCGTCAGCGGGCTAGCCGACATTTCCATGGTCGGCGGCAAGGTGCATTTGCCGCCTGTGCTTTTCCAGCCGATGGCCGCCGACGATGTGGCCACTGCCCTAAGCCGGATCGCCGTTGGCTCGCCGGTCAATGGCCTAGTCGAAATTGGAGGGCCGGAGCAATTTCGAGTCGATGAACTAGTCCGGCGGCGTTTGGCCACGCTCAAGGATCCTCGCGAAGTCATCGCCGACCCCAATGCGCTTTACTCCGGGGCGAAACTCAGCGAGAGAACACTGGTTCCGGGCAATAACGCACAACTCGGGGAGACGCGCTTCGAAACTTGGAGCACTCAGTCCGCAGCAAAAGCTGCGGGCCGCTAGCTTGTCTCGAAGCACAAACACACACTGTCTAAAGAAATAGTCACGTTACAGCTGTCACCGTATGCGAAGCCTTCTTCGCGCATAATTGTGGCGGATGGCAGGGACTCGTTTCTCCAAACGTCGTCAAAGGCGGTCATGATCGGTTCACCCCCAAGATCGCTAATTCCCGCGGCTTAGCCTTTGGGTGCCGCAACGCGTTGCCCTCTTCTGGCGGTCAAAGCGTGGACCTGCCTTACGCGTCGCCTTTCATTCCAAATTCCGAATTTTAAATTTGAATTTATCCGCCGTTGGCGGAATCGCCGCGCTTCCGCGCTCCGTTTGCGCTGCTGGTTTTATGTGGACTGCGGTGGCTTGACGCCGCTTTGCCTTCCCAGCCGTGGCAGACACGACTGGAGGTGGCGCGAGCGTATCTAGAGACCCACTACTCACCAATCGCGCCTTTCTCTTGAAGGTCCACACCTACGGTGATTTGCTTTTTCCGTGTCCCTATGCCAACGTCAGTCTGTACAAATGACGCCACTCGCCAAAATTCGGACAAGTATCACACTCAAAAGTGTTCTAACCACCGCCTTCCGGTTCGCAACACCCATAGAAACCGGAATCGCCGTAACTCATAGAAAACAATCAGTCGGCTCGCTTCCGGTTCGCAACACTTTGCGGGGTATGCCGGCAAGTCTGCGGGGCCTAATTCCTGGCCACAACTTGTCCTCCCCGCTCCGCGGCGATATCATCGATTGTTCACACGTTTTTGAATTTTACTTTTGTGAGGCTTTCCTATGACTTCTCCTGTCACCTCGCTCCATCGCGGCGAATTTCAAAACGAGCCTTTCATCGACTTTTCCAAGCCCGAAAATCGCAAGGCCATGGAAGACGCCCTCAGCCACGTTCGCGGCATGTTCGGCCGTGAATATCCGCTCGTCATTGGAGGCCAAAAGATCACCACGCCGGAAAAAATCAAATCCCATAATCCATCGAATCCCTCCGAAGTCATCGGCATCTTCCAGAAAGCCACGGTCGAGTTGGCGAATCAGGCCGTCGAGGCCGCCCACACCGCTTTCGAGCGCTGGAAAAAAGTTCCCGCCGAAGAGCGCGTCGCCTCCGTTTACCGCACCGCTGAAATTCTTCGCAAGCGCCGCTTCGATCTGATGGCCTGGCTCAGCCATGAAATCGGCAAGACGTGGCCCGAGGCCGACGCCGACGTCGCCGAGCTCATCGACTTCTGTGAATTCTATGGCCGCGAAGCGCTGCGCCTCTCGCAGCCGCAAAAGCTTTCTCCGATCCGCGGCGAAAGAAATTATCTGAAATACATTCCTCTCGGCGTCGGCATCATCATTCCGCCGTGGAATTTCGCCGCCGCCATCATGGGCGGCATGACGCTCGCTTCCGTCGTCACCGGCAACACCGCCATCGTGAAGCCATCGAGTGACTCGCCGACGATCGCCGCGATTTTCGTCGACATTCTCTACGAAGCCGGCATTCCACGCGACGTTGTCACGTTCTTCACAGGTCCCGGCAGCACTGCAGGAGAAGCGCTCGTCAATCATCCACTCACCCGGTACATCGCCTTTACCGGCTCGAAAGAAGCGGGCCTGCGCATCAGCGAGCAGGCCTCGAAAACGCATCCTGGCCAGCGCTGGATCAAGCGCACGATTCTTGAAATGGGCGGCAAGGACGCAATCATCGTCGACGACGAAGCGGACGTCGACTCCGCCGTCGAAGGCGTCGCCGCGGCCGCCTTTGGCTATCAGGGACAGAAATGCTCCGCTTGCTCGCGCGCGATTGTCTCTGAAAAGATCTACGACGAATTTGTCTCGAAGCTCGTCGACCGCGTGAAGAAGATCAAAGTCGGGCCGATTGAAAATCCGGACAATTTCATGGGACCGGTCATCAATCAATCGGCGATGAAATCCATTCTCGATTACATAGAAGTGGGCAAGAAGGAAGGCCGCCTCGTCGCTGGCGGCAAGCGCGCTCCCGGCGATGGTTATTTCCTTGAGCCGACGGTCATTGCTGACATAGCACCGAAAGCTCGCATCTTTCAGGAAGAGATTTTCGGTCCGGTGTTGGCGGTGACCAAGGCGAAAAATTTCGACGACGCGCTCGCCATGGCCAACGACAGCGAGTTTGGCCTCACCGGCGCCGTCTACTCGCGCAATCCGAAAAAGATCGAGCGCGCCGCCGAGGAATTCCACGTCGGCAATCTCTACATGAATCGCAAATGCACCGGAGCGATGGTCGGCGCGCATCCCTTCGGCGGCTTCAATATGTCCGGCACCGATTCGAAATCCGGCGGCCAGGATTACCTGCTGCTCTTCACGCAGGCCAAGACCGTCTCCGAAAAAGTCGGCGCGCCAAAATAGTCTCAGGAGAAAGTGCCGATCACCGATCGCTGGTGAGGCATTGGAAAGTGACGCACGAAGAGGTTTTGCTGGTTAGATGTCTGACGGATTGGGAGCTGCAAGCGGCACGGGCTTCTTCCCGAAACCCCAGCGCAAAATCGCGTACGCCACCGGCCCCGACAGCAGCAGCCACGGCGCGTACCGCCAAACATAATCTTCACTCTGCGCGATTTTCACCGCACACAAAATCAGCGGGAAAATTAAAACGTACGCGAGTCCCGTTTTCCCGCCGGGAATTCGGAACGATCGTTTCGTGCCCGGCGCTTTCTTCCGCATCGCTCCCGCGGCGAACACGGTCAGCAGCGTTGTTGCGATTCTCGTCCAGATGTAGATGTTCACCATGTCTTCCACCGGATAGCGCGCGAGCACGCAATACACAATCGTCGAAGCCACGATCGCTCGCGCCGGTGTTTTGTAGCGCGGATGGATTTTCCCAAGCCACGACGGCAAATAACCGTCTTCCGCCATCGTCGCCGGAATCCGCGTCGTATAGAGAATCGTGCTGTTCGACAGCGAGAGCGTTCCGATCATCGCAGCAATCAGCATCGCCGCGCCCAGCCATTCGCCGCCAATCAGCCGCGACGCGGTCACGATGTAATCGGTTTTCCATTCCTGCCAGTTTCCGAGCGCCGCAAGCGCCAGCGTCGTCGGCAGCACGTAGGTCAGCACGTTCAGCGGCGTCATCCATGCAAGCAGACGCACGAACGTCTTCTGCGCGTCCTTCATTTCTCCCGTCATGCTCGACAGTTGTTCGTAGCCCGCGTAATTCCACATCGCAAGCGCGAGCCCTTTGCCGAAGACGCTGCCAAACGGTTTCCCCGGAGGAACGAAGGGAACCACAGGATTGAATTTCCAATGCACCAGCGAAAGTATGCACAGCACGGCGACAGGAATCATCACCGCGACAAGCAGCACGATCGAAAGCCATCCGGCCACCTGAATCCCGCGCGCATTCAGATACGCCAGCACGATGAGCGCGAGGCAAGCGCCGGCCCATTTCAGATTCCCTTGGATCCACGGAAAATATTCGCTGAGGTAATCCATCAGCAGCACGCCGTAGAGGCTGTTCAGCAGAAACGTGCCGCTCCAATTCCACCAGCCGCACTGAAATCCCCAGAAGTCGCCGAACGCCGCGCGGCTCCAGCGATAGAATCCGCCCTGAATCGGAAGAATGCTGTTTAGCTCCGCCGCCGCAAGCGAGATGGGAATACTCCAGAACAGCGGCACAAACGTGAGGAACACAAGGGCCATGCCCGGCCCGGAGCTGTGAAAGATTTCTTCGTAGCCAAATGGTCCCCCCGCCGTGTAGCCGTAAAAAATCGCGAGCAGCGGAAGGAAGCCGATCTGGCGCAGCGCGGCGGCGTTGCTTTGCGCCAGGAGCGAATTGTTCGCGGAGTTTGCCGCCATGGAGCCCAATAAAAGTGGGCATGATAGTGAACGTCCGCAGCGATTACAAGGGTGAAAGAACTTCGGTATCTCGCTATGCGCGAGGAAAGAGGTCGGGTTTTCTTTCGCGCTCTGTCCTGCGACGCAGAATTTCAGGCTGGGGTGACGTCGAAGAGGTGCGCTTGCCCGGCGTCCAAGCGAACAAAGAGACCGACATCGTGTAGTTCGCGCCCGTCGCGCGGATAGATCACTTCGTTGAGCTCATCGTTGAATTTGTACTGCTGATCGGGCGAGGTGCGGTTGCCGAGCTTAACGCGGCCCTGCGATGCGCCCGCCGACAAATTCACGGCGATCACTTTCCAGGCATTTTTCGAGCGCCATTCGTAAACGATCAGGTTGCCGGCCGTATCATCGCCTTCCGAAGCCACGTCGAGCAGCGACCACGCGCCAGTGTGAAAAACATCCTCTTTCGTAATGCGCAGTATCTTCTGAAAGAACTCGGACGAAAACGGATCGGGGGATTCAGGAGCGGCGATGCGCAAGGTGACGGGAATGCGCAGGCGGCGGCCTTCGAGTTCGCCCTGGTAGTAGAAACGCGCGCCCGGAAGAGTCCCCATGATGGTTCCAGCGGCATGGAGCCGCTCGTTGGGGAAGACGACGGCGCGGCGCGGCTCGTCGTGATTTTCCAGGAAGCGAACCATGTGCGCCTGATAGTCCGCGGCCGCTCCCAGGCGCGCGCGGGCGTCCCAGGCGCGGCAATCGCGCACGCAATCGTAGAGTTCCTTGTCGTAGGTGAACGAAAATCCAAGTTCGAGCAGGCGCTGCTCGGTGCCCCAGTACGCCTCTGCCAGCAGGGTCAGGTGCGGGACGGCGAGGCGTGCTTCGAGCCAGAACTCCTTTTCGGGACGCTTGACTCCGCCCAAATGGCTGGCCCAAACGCTCTGAAAAATATCGCTGAGGAGAAGCATAGCCATATCGCAGCGCACGCCGTCGCAATGCGCTGCGATCGAGCGAAGAATGTCCAACTGGGCGGCACGCGCGTCGGGATGGAAATGATTGATCTGGAGGGCGTCTTTCCAGGGAGGAAAGTAGGGATCGCGTCCGCGGGCGAGAAAGAGATCGCCCTTGTTCGATGGAACGCGAAGGAAGGCGTCCGCGTCCTTGGCGAAATCGTCAGCTGTTCCCTGAACGTAAAACTCCGGATGGTCTTGCGTCCACGGATGGTCAAGCGACGTGTGGTTGCCGACAAAATCAAGAAACAAGGCCATGCCGCGCGCGCGCAGCTTGTCGCGCACGGCATCGAGAGACGCCCACGTGCCGATGTGCCGGTCGACTGTATAAGCGGAGATGGAATAGGGCGAAGAGATGAAATCTTCCGGCTTCCAGCCGGGAAGCGCTTGATCGCAAGCGGAGCGGTTGCCTGGATCTTCCATCAGGACGCGGCGCGATTCTGGGCTGCGGCGCCAGACTCCCATCAGCCAGACGATGTTGAAGCCCTGCGCGGCGAGCGCATCCCATTCGGAATCAGGAACGCCCGCGAGAGCGATCGGACGGCCGAGCTTGGTCGAAAGTTCTTCGAGCCAAACCCATGTGTTGATCTCGTAGATGTGTGGGTGATGGCGGAAAGAAAACGGGGACGGCATCGATTTTTGAATCTACAGTCCTTGCAGGGAGAGTGTCAACGAAATCCATTGGACCAGCTTGAAGAAAACGTCGCGCCGACGATGGAGCCGCTGTTTGCTATACTTCGCGGCCGAAGACGCAGGAATTTTCATTTCGGGGGACGCAACTCATGACATGTTCGGGCCGAACAGCGATGGGAATTGTGGCGGGGATAGTTCTTCTGGCTCCGGTGGCGCGGGCAGGCGCGCGGGGAAGCGAAGGATCTTCGGCGGATGATGGAGGAAAGAGGACGCTAACAGTGGACGATTATTTCCGGATCCGCGATGTCGAGGATCCGCAGATCAGTCCGGACGGCAAGTGGGTGGCCTATACGGTGACGACGAAAGATCTGGAGGACGACAAGAACAAAGAGCGCATTTGGATGGTTCCGACGACCGGCGGCGACGCGATTCCGCAGACGCTAGAGGAATATTCCGCGTCGCATCCTCGCTGGAGTCCCGATGGAAAATATCTGGCGTTTCTCTCCGAGCGGAAAGACGAAAAAAAGCAAGTATGGATTTTGAATCGCGAGGGCGGGGAAGCACAGGAACTGACGAACACGATACAGGACGTGGACAATTTCGTGTGGGCGCCGGGAAGCGACCGGATCGCTCTGGTGCTGCAGGATCCGAGCGCGGATGAAATTGCCGCGGCGAAGTTGCCGGATCCGACGCAGTACAAGCCCAAGCCGGAACCGTGGGTGATCGACCGGCTGCACTTCAAGGAAGATGAGATCGGATATCTAGATCACAGGCGGACGCACATTTACGTGTTCCGCTTGGCGGATCATTCGCTGACGCAGGTGACCTCGGGCGATTACGACGACGAATCGCCCGTCTGGTCGCCGGATGGAAAGTGGATTGCTTTTGCAAGCAACCGCACCGCTGTCCCGGATTTGAATTACGACACGGACATCTGGGTAGTGGCGGCCGACAGCACCGACAGAGGCCAGAAGCTGGTCCAAGTAACGACGAATCCGGGTGCGGATGGGGAGCCGGCGTGGTCGCCTGACGGGAAATGGATTGCATTTACCAGTCAGCTCGAACCGAAGCTGTTTCAGTATTCCACGATGCAAATCGCCATCGCCCCTGCGACGGGCGGTGAAGAAAAGGTGCTGACCAAGGCACTCGACCGGAATTCCACCGTGCCGCGCTTTTCAAGCGACGGAAAGTGGATTTACTTCATCGCGGATGACGATGGAACTCAGAATGTCCTGCGCGTGCCAGCCCAGGGCGGTGAAATTCAGCGGCCGATAGGGGGGCGGCTGATGGTGGATGAGTATTCGCTGGGGTCGGACGGCGCGGTGGCAGCGGAAATCGGCGTTCCATACCGCCCGGACGAAATTTATCTCGAGCCCGCGAGCGGAGTAGAACTCAGACGTCTGACGAAAACCAACGACGCGCTTATGGCGCAGATCAAACTGGGCGACGTGGAGTACGTGCACTTCAAAAGCAAGGATGGAACGACGGTAGCGGGCTATTTGACGAAACCCGTCGATTACAAGCCGGGGCAGAAGTATCCCACGCTCCTGATACCGCACGGCGGGCCGGTGTGGGCACACTATGCGGAATTCAAATTTCAGTCACAGATGCTGGCGGCGCAGGGATACGCAGTGTTGAACCCAAATCCGCGCGGATCTTCCGGCTACGGCGAGGATTTTTGCAAGGCGATTTTTGCGGACTGGGGCAATAAGGATTATCAGGATGATATGGCGATGGTGGACTATGCGGTCGCGCAGGGAATCGCCGATCCGAACCGGCTGGGAGTGGGAGGCCATTCCTACGGAGCCATTTCGACGAACTTCATCATTGTGCAAACCACGCGATTCAAAGCGGCGGTCTCGAACGCAGGCGAATTTCTTTACATCACGAACTGGGGTCACGATCTCTACTCACGCGATTGGGAGTACGAGCTGGGACTGCCGTGGGAGCATCGCGAAAATTGGGAGCGGATTTCTCCGTTCAACAAAGTGACGAACGTCAAGACGCCGGCGTTGATCATGGGCGGTGACGTGGATTGGAATGTGCCGATCATCAACGGCGAGCAGATGTACCAGAGCCTGCGGCGATTGGGCGTGCCTACGATGCTCGTGGTGTATCCGGGTGAATATCACGAGTTCAAGAGGCCGTCGTTCATCCGCGACCGCGACGAGCGGTGGATTTGTTGGTTCAATCACTATGTGAAGGGCGAAGGGCCAGCCGTGCCTCCGAATGTGCCGGGGCCAGGAGATGGCGCGAATTAAGCGCTTCACCGCTTAGTGGTCTCGTCGATCAGCGCTGAAATGTTGGATTTCAGCTTGGCGCGGTCGGCGTCGCGAAGATACATCATGTGGCCGGCGTCGTAGTATTCGAGATGGATGCGTTGCTGGACCTTCTCCGGAAGAAGGAGATGGCTCATGGTGTATTCGGTGGCGAAAAACGGAGTGGCAAGATCGAAATATCCGTTTTCCACCTGCACGTTGAGATAAGGATTGGACAGCAGAGCGTGGGCAAGATCGCCTTCGACACTTGGGGCAACGGGGTCTCCTCCAGGGGAAGACGGGTTATGCTTCCAGTCCCAGTTGTTTCCGACCGCCTCGGAAAGAGCCACGTAGGCGCGATCCGGATTGAATTTCAAAGTCTCCCGCACATATTGATTGAATGCCGCGACGAAGGGTCCGCTGATAGCAGCTTCCAGCGGGTCGCCGCCGCCAAATTCCGCGAGCAGATCGTACATCGGTCCTGAAAAGCGGGCGTCGAGGCGTCCCGTGTCCAGGCCCTGGCTGCGCAAGAGCTCGGCACGGAACTGTCCCAGCGTGACGCGAAGTTCGGCTTTCAAAAGATAGTCTTCGCTGAGCCCGGTGAAATAGGAAAGCTTCTTCGCAACTTCCTCCTTTTGGGTGCTGGTGAGAGCTGAGCCTTTCATCAGAGCGGCGGCGTAATCGGTAGCGGCGTATTCACGGGCTTCGGCAAGGAACGCGACGAGATCCGCAGGGCGATTCTTGAGAGTGTTGTGATACCAGGCGGTCGCGGCGTAGCTGGGAAGGTAGAAAACGTAGGGCATGTCCTGGCCGATCTGGAATTGCAGTGTGCTCATATCGAGGACCGTCGAGAGGAGCACGATGCCATTCAGATTCATCGAGTCGTGGCTCTGCAGGTAATTGGAGAGCGCGGCGGAGCGGAACGTGCCGTAGCTTTCACCGATCAGGAACTTCGGCGAGTTCCAGCGATTGTTGCGGTTGACGTAGATGTTGATGAACTGCGCGAGCGATTTCACGTCCGGATCGATTCCCCAGAAATCCTTGTCTTTGGCTTTTCCGACCGCATGGCTGAAACCCGTGCCGACGGGATCGATGAAGACGAGATCGGTCTTGTCGAGCAGGCAATCGGAATTGTCGACGACGGTGTAGGGTGCAGGCGGCGTGGCCTTGGCGTCGGCGGTGACGACGCGGCGCGGACCAAACGCGCCCATGTGCAGCCAGAGAGATGCCGAGCCTGGGCCGCCGTTATAGACGAACGCGATCGCGCGCTGCGAAGAATCCTTGACGTCGCTGCGGACATAGGCGACGGAAAAGATCAGGGCGGTAGGATCGCCGTCGGCGTTCTTGAGAAGAGTGGTGGAGGCTGTGGCTTTGTAGGGAATGGTCTGACCGCCGAGTTGGATGGTGTGATCCGTGGTGGAAGATTCTTCCTTGGCCTGGTCGGCGAGAGCGGCAGGCTTTTGTTCGGAAGCTGCCGGCTTTGCATCTTTGGACGCCTCTTGTGCGGCTGCAGGAAACGCGGGAACGGCGAACGCGACGGCTAGAGCGAGCGACAGGCCGAGCCAGGTCTTCATCAAATCACCTCTTATGAGTTGTGACAGCCAGAGCTACGAATACAGGCCCGAGAGAAAATTTGAGCGTGCGATTTTTTTACTGCCGTCGCGAACCCAGACTGAATGGCAAGTGAGATTAACTGCCGCACGGCACTGACGGGAACTCAAGCGTGATTTGCTTGGTTTCCTGGTCCGAGCCGTCCATCGCGACCGGCGGAGAATCGATGTGCGCGGGAACCACGCAGACGTGTTTATTGCCACGGACACCGGGATGGCCCGGATCGGGGTCTTCGCCAGCTATAAAGGTGTAGTGAGCCGATTTCAAAATGGTGAATTCGTAGAGCGCATCCCCGATTTTGCGCGCAGCCGGGTTTACACCCTCTTCCGCGTGCGCCGTGACGTAAACGTCTCCCGGCAAACGCCCGTCTTTCCATTTCAATTGGACGCGAACCGTGCGGGTTGGATAGGGCTCACCGAGGCGAATATTCACTTTTTCAAGGTCCTGGCCGTCCTTGAGGTGGATGAGGCGCGATTCGCCGGGGTCAGTGACACCGGGGAAAAACGTCCGGGGATAGGGCGTATTTGGGTCCTGGCTGTTGAGGCGGTTGAAGACGAGCAGGTAGTCTCCTGGGCCTATGTTTTCAAATTCAAAGAAGCCCTTCTCTCCCTGAAAACCCCAGAGGCCAGGCTGCGAGTCGGCGTAGCGGCCGGCGCGATAAAGCTCGACCGAGGCGAGATGAAGAGGCTTGCCGTTGGCGGCGAGAACACTGCCACGAATTTTCCCAGTCGGCAATGCGTCGATATTGAATTCATAGCAGGCACCGCTGGGTATCTCGATCGGCGGAAGCGGGCCGCTAACAGTGCGCTCGGAGAGCTCCATGCGCGCGGGGAGCTTCGCCGTGAGCATGTATTTGCCCTCGTGGACGTCGTAGAAGGAGTAGACGCCGTAGGGATCGGTAGCGGTCGAGAAACGGTCATAGCGGGAGCGAAGTTTCAAAGGGACGTCGGACACGGGGTCGTCCGGGTCGTTAGGCGGTGCGAGCATCGGCGGGTCCGAGCGGCGAATGACGCCGAAAACAGATGCAACACGCTCGCCTTTACTCATGGCGCGAAGCTGAGGAAGAAGTGCGCGGGCGTCGGCAACAGGGCGCGTGCCGTTGCAGATGGTGGCGAACAGGCGGCCCTCGGCTTCCTGATTGGTGAAGACGACGTATTGGGAGCCTTTTTGGAAAACGAAGCCGCAGTCGCCATCATCGCCGCCAGAAAAAATGTCGATTTCGGAGGCGTCAGGGCCAGCAAAACGCTCGTCGATGCGGAACCGGTAGCGTGTGACGGGCGCGGGAGTGGCGATTCCCCCGGTGGGTGAAGCAGAATTTTCATCGGCGCTTGCGGAAGAGACCTGCTCGGAATCGAGAACGGTGCCGAGGAATACAACATCACTGGAATGAAGGCCGGGGCACACTCCCGGAGGCTCTTTGGAACAAGTGCAGGCCGGGAGTGCAGAAGCCGCAACCAGCAAAAGGACCGGAACAATAAAAAGTACGCGACGAATCATCCCTCCTATCCTACCTTGCTGAGAGGAAGAAAATCGAGCGCCGGCGCACAGAGAAAATTGTGCGACAGACGGTCACGATTTGCGCGAGCGTGGGCGGGCTGGTAAGGTTTTGACAATGGAACAATTGGAAACTAGCGCCGGCGAAGAGAAGCGTAGAGCGACAGAACCGTCGCTGCGGCGGAATTATCTCTCGTTCATCGAGAACGCAGCGCAGATGCTGGGGGGCATGGCGCCGGCGGGAACGATGGGCGTGATCCTGCCGCTGCTGATCTTGCGTGGAAGAAACTCGACGTGGCTGATTTTCCTGGTGACGCTGCTGGCGTTTTCGCTGGTGCTGGTGTGCATCAATCGGTTTTCGGAATTGAGCGCTTCTTCGGGCGCGCTTTCGTCGTTCGCCGAAGCAGGGCTGGGACGGCGGGCGGGATTGGTGACGGGATGGATCTACATCGGCGCGATGGGATTTTCCGCGGCAGGGACGGCGCCCTCGTGCGCCTACTACGCTGATCTGGTGCTGACGCAATTGACGGGGGAGCACGGCGGAATGCTGCGATGGCTGCTATTGACGGTGGGAGCGGTGGCGCTGGCGTGGGCGATCGCGTACCGCGACATAAAATTGTCGACGGAAGTGACACTGGCGATCGAATTGTCTACGGTGGCGCTGCTGCTGCTGATTGTTTTTTTGGCCTTGCGGCGGAGCAACGCCTGGGTGGACCCCTCGCAATTTCATCTGGTGGGGACGAAGTTGACGGGCGTGCAATTCGGGTTGGTATTCGGGTTCATGACGCTGGCGGGATTCGAGAGCGTGACGACACTGGGCGACGAAGCGCAGCAGCCGACGCGGACGATCCCGCGCGCGATCAAGACTTTCCTTTTGCCAGTGGGATTCCTCTACCTCATCGTGATTTATTCGCTGGTTGCGATCAGCCGAAAAGAAGGACTGCCGCTGGACCGGCTGGCGGCGCCGTTTGACGTGCTGGCGCATCGGATGGGGCGCGGGGAATTGGGGATGCTCAGCTCGGTTGGAATTGCGCTGAGCTATTTCGCGTGCACGCTGGCAGCGCTGAATGCGTCGGCGCGGATTTTGTATTCGCTAGCAGGGAAGGGGATGTTCGCGCGGCGGTTTGGAGAGGCGCATCCAGTGAATGCGACGCCGCACCGAGCAATCGCGCTGCTGGCGGCGATTGGAATGGCGATTCCGTCGGCGCTGCTGCTACGGGGCATCGATTTATGGGACTGCGTGAACCTGGTTACTCAGCTCGCGGCTTTTGGATTTATCGGATCCTATTTCATGGTTTGCCTGGCGATGCCATTTTATCTGCGGAAGCAGAAAGCGTTGAGGAATGTGGACGCTGGAGCTGCCGGAGCGGCGCTGATGATTTTGGGAATCGTGCTGGCGCTTTCGATCTTTCCCGTGCCGCCGGCTCCGTGGCGTTATCAGCCCTACATCTTTCTCGGTAGCATGATTATTGGAATATCTGCATCTGCGTATTTCTGGCGAAAAAACAAGGCGCAGCACGGAAGCGCTCTGCGGACGGAACTCGCCGACGGGCAGGCTCCGAGCCCCTAGAATGCGCCTGTTTCGGTGATGTCTAGGGAAGTGCCGCACTCTTCGTCGGTCTGGTAGCGTCCAGAATATCCCTCACAATTCGCCGCGAAGAAGATCCTTGCGGCTCTCGCGACGGCGAACGACGCGAAAGCTTGCACTCTTGACCAGAATCTCAGCGGAGCGCGGGCGCGAGTTGTAATTCGAGGACTGCGCGAAGCCGTAGGCACCTGCCGCTCCTACCGCGAGAAGATCGCCCGGCTCTACGAAGGGAAGGGAAATGTCGCGCGCGAGGAAATCTCCCGTTTCGCAGACTGGGCCGACCACGTCGACGACATGCTTGTTCGCCTGCGAGCCGGATTTTCTGGCGACGGGAACGATTGGGTGAGAAGCGCCGTACAGAACGGGGCGGATGAGGTCGTTCATTGCGGCGTCAACGATGATGAACGTCTTGCCGCTGTTTTTCTTGACGTACAGAACACGGGTGAGGAGTACGCCTGCGGGGCCGACGAGGAAGCGTCCGGGCTCAAGAAGAAGATGACATCGAGGCGGACGAATGATGGGAGCGATTGTTTTTGCAAGCTGCTTCGGATCGAGAGGTTCGCCTTTCGAATAGCGAATGCCGAAGCCTCCGCCGATGTCAAGAAATTTGAGCGCGACGCCCTGGCGCGAGAGATCGCGGAAATACGACGCGAGGCGCGTAACAGCCTGGCGGTAGGGCTGGACGGAAAGAATCTGCGAGCCGATGTGGGCGCTGATGCCGCGCCAGGAAATGAAGCGCGAAGATTTGTGAGCGAGATAGAGTCGGCGAGCGTCGGGCCAACTCATACCGAATTTGTGCTGATGATGGCCGGTCGAGATATGCGGATGGCCACCCGCAAGAACATCAGGATTGACGCGGATGGCGGCGGAAGCAGGACCGGCGCCGCGCGCAACAGACTTGGCCGATTCGTCAAGCAAAATGTCGAGTTCGGCCTCGGATTCGACGTTGAAAAGAAGAATGCCGGGCTTGCGCGAGCGGCCGCGGCGGTAGTGCAGCGCTTCTCGAATTTCTTCGCGCGATTTTCCGGCGCCGGAAAAAACAATGCGATTGCCGAGGACATCGACGCGGGCGAGACGCTCAAGTTCACCGGCGGAGACAATGTCGAAACCGCTGCCAAGTC
>Ga0335072_10007092_pt1 | contig 16361 bp, 10 predicted proteins | sample Lox_Sample_21_FD_206725 | JGI IMG/M metagenome (GOLD analysis project Ga0335072, IMG submission 206725) | Soil microbial communities from Loxahatchee National Wildlife Refuge, Florida, United States - Lox_Sample_2.1 | ecosystem: Environmental > Terrestrial > Soil > Wetlands | place: USA...
AGGCAGCTCGCGTGGGAGCTGGAGAAGACCGGCACCGATCTGTGCGTGGCGCCCGCGCTGCTCGACGTGGCAGGGCCGCGGACCACGATCCGGCCGACGGCGGGCCTGACGCTGCTGCACGTCGACCATCCGCAACTGAGCGGACCGCGCCAGGTGATGAAGGATCTGGTCGACCGCGTTGCCGCCGGGGTCGCGCTGCTGCTGCTTTCGCCGCTCATGCTCGTGCTGGCGATATGCGTCAAGCTGTCCGACCGTGGTCCCGCGCTGTTCAAGCAGACCCGGGTCGGCAAGAACGGGCGGTCCTTCAAGATCTACAAGTTCCGGACCATGGTCGTCGACGCGGAGCGGCGGCTGGCCGAGCTCCGGGAGATGAACGAATTCGATGGTGTCCTGTTCAAGATGCGGCGGGATCCGCGCGTCACCCCGGTCGGCGCCCGGCTGCGCAAATGGTCGCTTGACGAGCTGCCGCAGCTCTTCAACGTCCTGCTCGGCGAGATGTCTCTGGTCGGCCCGCGGCCGCCGCTGCCCGACGAGGCCGCGCTGTACGCCGACCACGTGCGCCGTCGGCTGGTGGTGAAGCCGGGCCTCACCGGCCTGTGGCAGGTCAGCGGGCGCTCGGACCTGACCTGGGAGGAATCGGTGCGGCTCGACCTGCGGTACGTGGAGAACTGGTCGCTCGCCCTCGACCTCCAGATCCTCTGGAAGACCGTCTTCGTGCTGATCCGGGGACGCGGTGCGTACTAGCTGGGCGCGTGTTGTGAATGGGGAGATCACATGACCGCTATGTCGGCGCAGGAGTCGCCGGGGTTGAGCTTTGCTGGCCAGGAAGCCGACGACAACTTCGATATCGAAGCCCTGGTCAGCCGCGCCGCCGCTGGCGACAAGCGGGCGTGGAACCGCCTCGTCGATCAGTACGGCAGGCTCATCTGGTCGATCACCGTGCGGTTCAAGCTCTCCGAGAGCGACGCGGCGGACGTTGTCCAGACGACCTGGATGCGCCTGATCGAGCACATCGACCGGATCGAGCAGCCGGACCGGGTCGGTTCCTGGCTGGCCGCGACCGCGCGCAACGAATGCCTGCGGCACGTCGCGGCGCGGAAGAAGATCGTGCTGATCCGCGAGGACGTCGAGTTCGATGGCGCTGATCACCACGAGCCCCCGGTGGACGAGGCGCTGCTCGCCGCCGAGCGCGCTCAGGTTGTCCGTGCGGCGATGGCTCACCTCCCCGCGCAGTGGCAACAGCTGCTTGAGCTTCTGATGGCTGATCCCCCGATCTCATATGCTGAAATTTCCGACCAACTGGGGGTGCCAGTGGGCAGCATCGGTCCGACACGGGGCCGCTGCCTGGCCAAACTGCGGGTCCTGCTCGAGGCTTCCTGAGTGCTGCCGATGAGCCGACGCACAACACGCTCAACGGACGCTGGGGAGTCGCTTGCCGTTCTTACGCCGTTGTGCGTCACAACTCTTAAGAGAATTCCCAAGATTCACCTGATACGTAATCAGTCACGAAATCTCGCCAGCCGCTATCCGCGACACAACCAGCGGGTCTGGGCGGTGTGATGGCGGCAGCAGAGCTGAGCAGCGGCACGCCCCTGGCACCGGCGGCAAAGAGAGTAAGCCGTAGTCCGCAGCTCGCGATACAGCGGCTGGGGCGTGGCGGACCAGGCCGTCTCCAGCCTGACCAACTTCGCGGTGAGCATCTATGTCGTGCACAGCCTGGGCGCCGAGCAGTTCGGCGCGTTCAGCCTCGCCTACGTGACCTACGGCTTCGCGCTCAACGCCTCCCGCGGTCTGTCCACCGACCCGCTGATGGTCAGGTTCAGCGGAGTGCCCGTGCGGGCGTGGCGGCGGGCCACTCGCGGCGCCACCGGAACCGCCTTCTCCGTCGGCCTCGCCACGGGCATCGTCACGCTGGCGGCGGCGGCCCTGCTCCGGGGGACCGCCGGAGCCGCCTTCCTGGGCCTCGGCCTGACGCTGCCCGGGCTGATGCTGCAGGACAGCTGGCGGTTCTCCTTTTTCGCGGCTGGCCGGGGCGGCCACGCTTTCCTGAACGACAGCATCTGGGGCGTCACCCTCCTGCCGGCCTTGGTGCTGCTCCGCATGTCGGGCCACGCCGATGTCTTCTGGTTCACCTTCGCCTGGGGCGCTACCGCGTCCGTCGCGGCCGTCGCCGGGGTGCTGCAAGCGGGGCTCTTCCCGCGCCCGGCGGCTGCGTGGGACTGGCTGACCAGGCACCGCGACCTCGGCACGCGCTACCTGCTCGAAGGCACCCTGAGCAGCGGTGTCATGCAGGTGAGGGGCTACGGGACCGCGCTGATCCTCGGCCTGACGGCGGTCGGGTACGTGCAAGCATCGGTCACGCTCGTAGGCCCGATGACGATCCTGTCGCTCGGCATGGGCCTAGTCACCCTGCCGGAGGCCGCCCGGATCCTGCGCCGCTCCCCGCGGCACTTCCCGCTGTTCTGCTGGCTGGTCAGCGGCGGGCTGAGCCTGGCGGGCCTGGCGTGGGGAATCGTCCTGCTCGTCGGGGTGCCACATGGAATCGGGCACGTGGCACTCGGGTCCGCGACTGTCTGGCGGCCGACCTACCCGCTGGTGCTGCCGCAGACGGTCTACGTCATCGGCGGCGGCGTCGCCGCCGGGGCGGGGACCGGCCTGCACGCCCTCGGCGCAGCGCGGCGAAGCCTGCGGGTCGCCGTCATCGCCGCGGTGCTCGCCGCCGGGAGCAGCATTCTCGGCGCGTTGATGTACGGCGCCGTCGGGACGATCTACGGACTGGCGCTCGGCGTCTGGGTCGGCGCCCTCATTACCTGGCTCGAATTCCGCAAGGCGTGGCAGGAAGCCAAGCGAGCGCGTGCCGTTACATACGAACACTCCGGCGTCGGCGCGGACAGCGCGCACGGCGGGCGGTAGAGCGGACAGGTGAAAGACGATGTCGGTCAAGCTCTCACGGGTCGGCCCGGTGCTCGCCGCCGCGGCGGTGTGCGTGCTCAGCGGCTGCAGCGGCGCGTCAGGGCCGCCGCCCTGGCAGCACCAGGCCAGCGCGCAGGCCAGCGCCCAGGCTACCTCCGGCGCGGCGGCGCCGCCGGTCAAGAGCAACGCGCCGTCGAGCGGCACGCGGGTCTGCGGCCAGCCGATCCTCCAGTCGCCGTGGGACTACGCCGGCCCGGCCGGCACCTTCAGCGCATCGGACGCGCCCCAGGGGCTGCCGACCTTCGGGTCCGCCGGGACCAGGTTCCCGTCCGCGACCAAGCTCGTCGTGGTGGCGGCGGGGGACAACACGTCCGCGGCGGCGAACGGCGCGTATGCCGCTGACAACACCGTCTTCTACTTCGAGCCCGGCGAGCACCGCGTCGAGAACGGGATGGAGACCGGGCACAACAGCGTCTACGTCGGCGGGTCCAGTCAGGCCGCGGGCGAGGCGGCGATCGACGGCGTGGACGGCGCCACTAACGGGACCGGCGTAGGCGGCCAGCAGGCCACGTTCAGCAACCCCTCGTCGGGCGCCAACGTCTACGACACATACGAGTACCTGACGATCAAGAACTTCTCGTCCAGCACGAACAACTCCGTGCTCGGTAATACCCAGAGCGGTGCCTTCGAGGCCGGCGACACCTATAAGTACGACACCATCGGCCCCAACGACTACGGCTACACGGGCTCCAACAGCGCGCCGGCGGCGGGCGAGAGCAGCGGCGGCGGGTACGCGATCGATGCGGGCAGCTACACCACGATTGAGGACAACTGCCTGACGCACGACGCGCAGGGCGCGTTCAACGTCTCCAACGCGGTGGACCTCGTCATCAAGGACAACGAGATCAGCTGGAACGGCATCGGGGTGTACCCGGACACCGGCGGCCCCGGCGGGAGCCCGTTCTCCTGCGGCTGCTCCGGGGGCGGCAAGATCTTCTACTCGCTGAACGCGAGCGTCGTCGGCAACTACGTGCACGACAACTACAACGTCGGCATCTGGTTCGACTTCGACAACGCCGGAGCGCTCATCAGCGACAACTACATCGCGAACAACTGGTCAAGCGGCATCGCGTACGAAGCCGGCTACAACGCCCGGATCACGAACAACACCGTGATCGGCAACGGCTGGGCCTCCGACCACCCATGGCCAGCCGGCGTGCACGGCAAGGACTGCTACGGCGGCGTTCCCTGCAGCGAGGGCGAAGGCGCGGTGACCGGCGCGGGCGGCGGCAACCCGTTCGCCGCGATCGACGTCTCCAACTCCTCCGGCAACGCCAGCCTGAAGTCCCGGTATGCCGGCACCTTCCTGATCGGCAGCAACGTCCTGACGAACAACTTCGGCGGCATCAAGGTCTATACGGACACCAACAGGTACCCGGACAACATCGACGACGATTCGGCGTGCGGCGTGCCGCTCGGGCCGCTCGACCAGAACAACAGCTCGCTCTACTACAAGCAGGGCAAGGTCCTCATCACGAACAGCGACACGAGCATCTCGGGCTCGTCGGTTCAGACGTCGGGCGGGACGATGACGATCTGCGCCGGCTACGGCAGCAGCCAGGACAACGGACCCGCGAGCCAGCTCCGGGCGCCGTCCGTCGGCATGGCCGTGTACGACCAGAACTCCGGTACCTTCCTCGGCACGGTGGCGAGCGTCTCGAGCGCCCACTCGTTCACCCTGAGTGATTCGCCAGGGGACAGGACCGGTGCGTCGCTGATGCTGTCCGCCTACGGCGGCTGCGGGCCCGCGGACTACTTCGGCGGGAAGCCCGGCGTGGCGACCGGCAGCCCGAAGGCCATGTACTGGGACAACTGCGCCTGGGGTTCCCGTAACGTCACGGTCACCGGGAACCTGTTCTCGCTCGACTCGTCCGTGGTGACGGGCTGCCGGGTCACCCAGAACGAGTGCGGGTACATGATGGCGGCGGCCTTCAACGCCGGGGTCCCCAAGCTCATGCAGTTCTTCGACGCTTACCAGACGTATATCGCCGACGCGACGAACGGCCTGGGTAACGTCTGGTCCCGCAACACGTACCAGTGGTCGGGAAGCGGCGGATGGCAGTTCCAGGCCGGCGCTCAGGGAAACGTGGTATCCCTCGCCCAGTGGCGCGCCGCGCCTTATGACCAGGACGCTGGAAGCACCTTCAAATGACCGCCGGAAGCAGGCCGACATGAGCTATGAGCTTGAGCAGATCAACAGAGAGCAGTCGGTTTCCGAGACCGACCCGTTCACCGAGCGCCGGTACTGGCAGTTCGCCAGGCACCTGAGTGCCGGGTTCACCGGGCAGGTCCTCGACGTCGGCTGCAACACCGGCCGCGGCGGGCAGGCATTCCTGGACCGCGCGCCCGGCGTGAAGCTGGACGGCGTGGAACTGGTCCCCGACCGCATCGAGCGCATTCCCGTCGGCCTCTACCGCACGGTGTACCAGGGACTGCTCGAGGACATGCCGGCGGACAGCGGCCCCTACGACGCGCTGCTGATGGGGGAACTGGTCGAACACGTGCCGTTCGGGGCGCTCGAGGGGTTCCTCGAGCAGGCGATGCGGCTGCTCGCCCCCGGGGGCCGGATCCTGCTGACGACGCCCAACCCGCACTATCTCCTGCTGCGCCTCCGCTCGGGCGGCAGCGTGCTCGGCGGCGCGCACGTCAGCGTGCACTGCCCGGTCGCCCTCCAGCAGTTCCTTTCCTGGAAAGGCCTGACGGTCGAGACGGTCACCGGCAGCGGCCAGGTGTCGGCCCTGGCCGGCGAGAAGCTGCCGATGTTCCTGTACGGCAGCTACCTGCTGATCGCCAGGAAACCCGCGACCGCCTAGCCGGGAACACCCCCAGGCAGGCCCTGGAGGAAGGCGAGCAGGCGCGGGACTACCACGGCCGCGTCGAAGTCGCGGGAGAAACGTTTGCGGGCGGCTTCCCCCGCGGCCTGGCGCACCGGCTCAGAGCCGAGCAGTTCCAGCAGGATGCCGGTGGCCGCGACCGGGTCGTCCAGCGGCCAGAACCGGCCTTCCACGCCGTCGTCGTAGACCTCCGCGATGCCGCCGACCCGGCCCGCCACGACCGGCAGTCCCGCGGCCATCGCCTCGATGATGGCCAGCGGCGACACCTCGGACACCGAGGGGTGCACGTAGGCCGCGTAGCCGGGCAGGAACTGGCGCACGTCGCGGCGGAAGCCGCGCCAGCGGACTTGTCCGGTCAGTCCGAGGGCGCGCGTCTTCTCCTCTAGCTCGGCGCGCAGCACGCCCTCACCGTAGACGTCGAGCGTGAGGGTCCGCCCGCGGCGGCGGGCCTCGGCGAGCACGTCGAGGAGGAACGTGTGGTTCTTCACCGAGTCCAGGCCGCCGGTGCTCACCAGGTCGGCGATCGGCCCGGGGGACGGCTCCGGGTCAAGCGGCGCCGTGAAGTTCCCGATGACCGCGGACGGGATCGCCGCGGCCTCAGGCAGCCAGGACAAGATCGCGTCCCGAGCCCAGCTCGCCACGTACAGCAGGCCGTCGAGCCGCGTGATCGTCTCCCGCTCGGCCCGCCGGATGGCCCGGTACAGCCGGCCGCCCTGCTTGATGGGGAACGTCCGGGTATTGACCCACTCGTCGGCCTGTGAGGCCTTGAAGTGCACGGCCATGATGACGCGCTGGTGCGGGCCCCGGCGCGCGCGCAGCGCGGCCCGCGCCTCCAGCGGGCCCTGCGCGTAGACCACGCAGTCGCCCAGCCTGCCGAGCTCGCGGCGAAGTGCCTGCTGCAGGAACACCTCGTGGCCGCGCCGGTACCACCAGACGCTTGCCGCGTTGCTCAGCCGCTCGAGCACGAGCCGCGCGCCGAACACGGGATAGGTCAGCGGCCGCGCCCACGAGAAAGGAGTGAGAAGAATCACAGAAGTGCCGGAGCCCGCGAGGCCGGCCCGCAGCTGCTGCACGTGGGTCTGCACGCCCGTGGTACCTTCCGCGCGCAATATCGTGGCGATGACCAGCGGCGGCGCGTCCCGCCCGATGCCGCCGCCGGCCAGTCCCCCGGTGTCGCTCGTCATGCCCAAGCAGATCGCTCAGCCCGGCCGCTGATACGTAGCGGCCGGTAGCGGGCCCGTCACGGTAAGAGAAGTATCAGATCGATCGGCTAGGCACTCCTATCTGGCGTGGAGGACTCCCGCCCGCTGATCGTGGCCACAAACTTCCGCGAGCTCGGCTCCACTGGCGTCCATACGCATTTTCAGCAGGTAGCGCGCTACGTGGAGCAGTTCGGGATGCGCGTGACCGTCGTAACGCCCTTTTCCTGGGCGCGGCCGCTGACCTACCCCGTCTTCGCGCCGCGGCTCGTGCTCGAGAAGGTGTACCGGCCGGCCAGCGTGGTGTGGTACCGGCACTGGCACGAGGTGTTCCTGCGCAACGCGCTGCGCCGTGCGCTCGCCGCGACCGGGGACTGCGTCGTCTACGCCCAGGGGCCGCTCGAGGCCAGGGCGGCGCTGCGCGCCAGGACCGGACCGAACCAGCGCGTAGTGCTCGCGGTTCATTTCCGCACCTCGCAAGCCGACGAGTACTCGGAGCCCGGCCGGGAGCTCAAGCGCGACGGGCGCATCTTCCGGGCGATCAGGCACCTCGAACGCGACGTGATCCCACGGGTCGACGGGATCGTGTATGTGACGAAGTGGGCGAAGGGCGAGCTTTTGTCGTGGCTGCCGGAGGCCGCCTCGGTCCCGTCCACCGTGATCAGCAACTTCGTCGCGCCGCTGCTCCGTCCCCCGGCCCAGGAGCCGCTCGGCGACCTGGTCACCACTGGCCGCCTCGATGACCGCAAGAACCACCGCTTCCTGCTCGAGGTGCTGCGTTTCGCGGTCGATGCCGGGCACCGGCTAACGCTGGACATCTACGGCGAGGGACCGCTGCGCAGGGAACTCGGGCTGCGGATCGCCAGCCTCGGGCTAGGCGAGCAGGTCAGGCTGTGCGGCGTGCGCAGGGACGTCCGGCAGTACCTGCCCGGATACAAGGCCTACGTGCACGCGGCTTACGCCGAGACGTCCTCCCTGGCCATCATCGAGGCGATGGCGGCGGGCCTGCCCATCCTGGCGGGCGGGATCGGCCCGATCGCCGAGCTCGTCGACGATGGCGTCGAGGCCCGCTTCTGGCCCCTCGACGACCCGGCCCAGGCCGCGGACATCCTCATCGGCATGATGAAGTCAGAACAGGACCGGTCCACGGCGGCGTCCGCCGCTCTCGACCGGTTCCACCGCGACTACGACGCGAACGTGCTTGGCCCCCGGATCAAGTCCTTTCTGCTCGACGGCGGTTAGGCGGCTGGCGCAGAAAGAGAGGAAACAGTAACAAACCCCGCGTATCACTGCCCGCACGTCGCGCTCACATAGGTGTGCAGCGCCGGATCCTGATCATCGTCCAGAACCTCCCGGTGCCCTTCGACCGGCGGGTCTGGCTCGAGTGCCAGGCCCTCACGGCGGCGGGGTACCGGGTCGCTGTCGTCTGCCCGAAGGGCAAGGATGACCCCGGTTACCAGGTCATCGACGGCGTGGAGATCTACAAGTACCGGCCGTACGCGCCCGGCGGCAGCAAGCTGGGCTTCGTCGCCGAGTACGCCTACTCGTTCCTCGCCACGGCCTGGCACGCGCTCAAGGCCCGCGTCAGGGGCGGTGTCATCGGCGGCCGGTTCGCGGTGATCCAGGCGTGCAACCCGCCGGACATCTTCTGGCCAATCGCGCTCGCCTTCCGCGTGGAGCGGACCAGGTTCGTGTTCGACCACCACGACCTGTGCCCCGAGCTGTTCCTGTCCCGCTTCGAGAACCCGCCGGCCCTCCCCTACAAGGGCCTGCTGTGGCTGGAGCGCAGGACGTTCCGCACCGCGAAGCACGTGATCTCGACGAACGAGTCCTACCGGCAGATCGCCATCGAGCGCGGCGGCAAGTCCCCGGACGACGTCACGGTCGTGCGCACCGGGCCGAATCCCGAGCGGCTCAAGCGCGGCCCAGCGGATGAGGCGCTCAAGCGCGGGCGCAAGTACCTCGTCGCGTACATCGGCGTGATGGGGCCGCAGGACGGCGTGGACATCGCGGTGCGCGCCGCCGACGTCATCGTGCGCGAGTTCGGCCGCGACGACGTCGCGTTCACGCTGATCGGCTCGGGCGACAGCTACGACGAGCTGGTGGCGCTGCGCGATGCGCTCAACCTCCAGGGGCACGTCGAGTTCACCGGGCGGGCGCCCGATGAGCTGGTGATGAAGATCATGTCCACGGCCGACGCCGGTCTTTCACCGGATCCCAAGAATCCGCTGAACGACGTGTCTACGATGAACAAGACGATGGAGTACATGGCGTTCGAATTGCCAGTTGTCGCCTTTGATCTTCGTGAGACCCGGGTCTCGGCACAGGACGCCGCGGTGTACGCCACGCCCAACGACGTCCACGAGTACGCCAAGGCCCTCGTCGGGCTGCTTGACGACGAGGCCGCACGCGCCCAGCTGGGCAAGGTCGGCAGGGCACGCGTCGAAGACGAGCTGGCCTGGAGCCACCAGGAGCGCGCCTACCTGGGGGTCTACCAGCGCCTGACCGCGAAGAACTGACCACGCGGACTACACGTAACCCACCGAGCACTCACCGAGCGACCCGGTCAGCGGGACCGGGCACTGGCGAAGGACCCGATGAAACAGATAGCCCAGAACTACAAGTCCGGCGAGCTTACCGTGCTCGACGTGCCGGCTCCCGTGTGCCGTCCCGGCGGCGTGCTTGTCAGGTCGCTGTACTCGCTGATCTCGACCGGCACCGAGATGATGAAGGTCACCGAGGCCAGCATGTCGATGGTCGGCATGGCGCGGGCGCGGCCGGACCAGGTGAAGAAGGTCATCGACCAGGTGCAGCAGCAGGGCGTCGTCACCACCTACAAGAAGGTGATGAACAAGCTCGACTCCTACACCCCGCTCGGCTACTCGCTGTGCGGCGTGGTCACCGAGGTGGGCAAGGGCGCCGAGGAGTTCAAAGTCGGCCAGCTCGTCGCCTGCGCCGGCAACGAGCAGGCACTGCACGCCGAGTACAACTGGGTGCCTGTCAACCTCTGCGCGAAGGTCCCCGACGGCGTGGCGCCAGAGCACGCCGCGTTCGCGACCGTGGCGTCGATCGCCATGCACGGCGTGCGCCGTGCGGAGGTCCAGCTCGGCGAGACGGCGGCCGTCATCGGCCTCGGGCTCATCGGCCAGCTCGTCATCCGGCTGCTCGTCGCGGCCGGCGTGCAGGCGATCGGCATCGACCCCGTGCCCGACCGCTGCCGGCTGGCGGAGAAAGCCGGAGCCGTCGCGGCGGGATCACCCGACGACCTCGACAGCGTGCTCGCCGACCTGAGCCGGATCACCAACGGCCGGGGCGCCGACCACGTGTTCCTGTCCGCCGGCGGGAACAGCAACGGCCCCGTCGAGGCGGCCGTCAAGCTGGCCAGGGACCGCGCGCGGATCGTCGACATCGGCAAGATGAAGCTCGACCTGCCGTGGAACGCCTACTACGAGAAGGAACTCGACGTCAGGTTCTCCCGATCCTACGGTCCTGGCCGGTACGACACCCGCTACGAGCTCGAGGGCATCGACTATCCGGCCGGGTACGTGCGCTGGACGGAGAAGCGGAACCTCGAGTCGTTCCTCGACCTGGTCGCACGCAACGAACTCGACGTCGCGACGCTGATCGACGGCGTTTTCCCGTTCGACGAGGCGGCCAAGGTCTACGGCGACCTCAAGGACGGCACGCTCAAGGCAATCGGCGTCCTGCTCGAGTACCCGGTGCCGGCCGAGGACGCCCCGCGCCCCGCCACGAAGACGGTGCTGCCAGGGGCGAAGACACCGTCCGTTCGGACAACTGAAAAGGGCAAGCGGCGGATAGCGATCGGCTTCGTGGGAGCGGGCAACTACGCGAGCTCCATGCTGCTGCCGCATCTCGCCAAGCTGCCCGCGGCGGACCTCGCGCACGTCGCCACCACCAAGTCCCTGTCCGCCGTCAACGCGCAGAAGAAGTTCGGCTTCACCACGGCGTCCACCGACACTGACTCGGTGTTCGAGGACGAGTCGCTCGACGCGATCTTCATCGTGACCAGGCACGCGACGCACGCCAAGCTGGTGTGCCGCGCGCTGGCGACCGGCAAGGCCGTCTTCGTCGAGAAGCCGCTCGCGCTCACCCGCGAAGAGACCGATCAGATCGCCGAGGCGATAACCGAGACCGGCAACGACCGGCTGATGGTCGGCTTCAACCGGCGGTTCGCGCCGCTGCTCGGCTCGATGCGCAAGGGCTTCGGCGGATCCGCGGCCACCTCATCGACCCGCTACCTGGTTAACGCGGGGCCGCTCGCAAAGGACAGCTGGTACCTCAACGAGGAGGCCGAAGGCTCCCGGTTCACCGGCGAGGGCGGCCACTTCATCGACACGCTGAGCTGGTGGGCGGACAGCCCGGTCACGGAGGTCTACGCGGTGCGCGGGCCGGAGAAGGGCGACGTGCAGGCCACCTTCCGGTTCGCCAACGGCGCGTCGGGCACCATCGCGTACCTCACCGGCGGTAACGCCAGGTTCCCGAAGGAAACGATGGACGCGACCGGCGGCGGGCGCAGCGCGAGGCTCGACAACTTCCGCAGCGCGTCGGTCTGGAGCGGGCACGGCAAGTCAACCACGAAGGCACGCGGCGGCCAGGACAAGGGCCAGCGGTCGGAGATGGAGGCGTTCGTCGAGGCGGTGCGGACCGGCGGCCCGATGCCGATCGGCATCGACTCGCTGCTCGCTACCACGCGGGCCACGATCGCGGTCGGCGAGAGCCTGCTGAGCGGCCGGCCGGAGCGCGTGTGACCGGAGGCGGCGCATCCAGGCTCGGCTGGTACGCACGGCGTCTCGGCAGGATGTCACCTGCCGAGATCGCCTGGCGCGTCCGCGAGCAGGCGCTCCAGCGCGCCTGGCGGTCCCGGCAGGTGCTGCCGGGCGCAGTCGGCGCGCTTCCATCGCTCACCGAGAAGGAGGCGCTCCCGCTGCGCCGGTTCACGTCGGTCTTGCCGCCCGACGTCGCCGCCCGGGTGCCCGAGGCCGCGCGGGCCGCGATCATCGCGGACGCGGACCGGCTGCTCAAGGGCCAGTGGGAGATGCTCGGCGCGGTGCGGACCGACATGGTCCAGCCGGACTGGTTCTGGGACCCGGTCACGGGCCGGCGATCGTCGCCCGAGGCGTACGCGTTCTCGCTGAACCAGCGCGACGAGGTCGCAGTCGGCAACATCAAGCAGGTCTGGGAGGTCAGCAGGCTCCAGCACCTGACGCTGCTCGCGACCGCCTGGTTCCTCACCGCGGAGGACGCGTACGCGCAGCGCGCCGCTGACCAGCTTCGGTCATGGCTGCGGGAGAACCCCTTCCTGTCCGGGGTGAACTGGACGAGCGGCATCGAGCTCGGCGTCCGGCTGATCAACCTCGCGTGGATCCGGCGGCTGCTCGACAGCTGGCCGGGAGTCGCCGACCTGTTCGAGCGCTCCGACGCGACGGTGCGCCAGATCCGCTGGCACCAGGAGTATCTCGCGGCGTTCGAGAGCCGCGGGTCATCGGCGAACAACCATGTGATCGCGGAAGCAGCCGGGCAGCTCGCGGCGAGTTGCGCCTTCCCGTGGTTCCCGGAGAGCGAGCGGTGGCGCCGGGAGTCTTTGTCTTTGCTGTCCAGGTCCCTGGCGGACAACACCTTTCCCTCCGGTGTCAACCGAGAGCTGGCGTCGGACTACCACGGGTTCGTCTTCGAGCTCGGGGTGTTCGCCGCGGCAGAGGCTGCTGCCGCTGGCACACCTGTTTCTGACGACACGTGGCGGCTGCTGTGCTCGATGGCGGACGCGATGGCCGCACTGGTCGATTGCCTGGGCCGGCCGCCCCGCCAGGGCGACTCCGACGAGGGCCGCGTCGTGCTGCTCGACGCGCCCGCGCACAACCGCTGGCCGGCGCTGCTGGCGCTGGGCGACGGGCTGTTCGGCCGCCTGCCGTGGTGGCCGGCGGTGCCGCGGGATGCCGGCAGCGTGCTGCTCGGGTCGCTGGCAGGTGGCGGCAGGGAAGTCAGCGGCAGGGAGGTCAGTGGCCGGCCGTCGGCGCGCCAGGACCGGTTCGCCGATGCCGGCCTGACCATTCTCAGAACGGACCCGGCTTCCTCACCGGAGCTATGGTGCCGCTGCGATGGCGGGCCGCACGGGTTCCTGAGCATCGCCGCGCACGCGCACGCCGATGCCCTGTCGCTGGAGGTCAGGTATGGCGGGGTCGACGTGCTCGCCGACCCAGGGACGTACTGCTACCACGGTGAGCCCGCATGGCGGTCGTACTTCCAGTCGACGATCGGGCACAACACCGTCGAGGTCGGCGGCCGGTGGCAGTCGGTGCGCGGCGGCGCGTTCCTATGGCTGCGGCACGCGGCCGGCCGGGAGATCTCGGTAGTTGACGATGGTTCGGCCGCCACGTGGACAGGAGAGCACGACGGGTACCTGCCCGCGGTGCACCGGCGCTCGGCGCGGCTCGACCGGGCCGCCCGCGTCGTGGAGATCACCGACGAGATCTCCGGCGGGCCGCACGACGTGCGCGTCGCCTTCCACCTCGGGCCCGACGTCGCGGCGTCGCTGACCGGCTCGGTGGCCTCGCTGTCGTGGCCGGACGCGGCCACCCCCGGCGCCGCGGAGCTGACGCTCCCTGCGGGCCTTGAGTGGAGCCTGCACCGGGGCGAGACCGAGCCGGTGCTCGGCTGGTACTCCACGGGTCTCGGCCATCGCGTGCCTGCTTTCACGCTGCTCGGGCAGGGGGGCTCGCTGCCAGGCGGGCGCTTGGTGACACGTTTGACGTTTGCCGAATCGGAGGCTCCATGACTCAGCAGCAACCGAACTTGCGCCGATCGCTGCGGATAGTGCGGCGATACAAGGGCCTCGTCGCCGGCTTCGCGCTACTTGGTGTCCTGGGCGGTGTCGGGTACGCCGTGCTGAATCCGCCGCTGCAGACGAGCTCGGCGCTCGTCATCCTGCCGGATCCCAAGCCGAACATCCAGACCGACACGCTGATCGCCTACAGTGCCCCCGTGCTGAGCGCGGCGCTGCCTACCGTCGGCCACGGGACCACGCTGAGCCAACTGCGCAGCCGGATCACCGTCACCGATGCGACGGGCAACGTGCTGTCGATCAGCGCGGCGGACAAGACCGCCGCCAAGGCGGAGATCGACGCGAACGCCGTGGCGGCCAGCTTCCTTTCCTTCATCGGGTCAAACAACAGCCCGGTCGGCCCGGTGAGCGGGCGGGTCTTCGTGTCCGCCACCACCGCGACAAGCGGCGGCCCGATAAAGCAGTTCATCCTCTGGGGCCCCGTCGGCCTGGTCGCCGGACTGCTTATCGGGTTCATCGTGGCACTGCGCAGGGACCGTGGCGACCGGCGGCTGCGGACCCGAGACGAGATAGCGAACTCCATCGGACTGCCTGTGCTGGGCGCGGTGGACGCGGACCGGCCGGGTGACGCGCACGCCTGGCTGCGGCTCATCTCGGAGTACCAGCCGGAACCAGTGCAGGCGTGGACGTTGCGCACCACGCTCGGGCGGCTGCGGGCGGCCAGCACCGACGGACCTGGCGCGGCATCCGGGTCCGGGACCGGCGGCCGGGCGGCGGTATCCGTGCTTTCGCTGGCCAGCGACCCGGCGGCGCTCGCGATCGGTCCCCAGCTCGCGGTCTTCGCGTCATCCCTCGGCATCCCGACGGCGCTCGTGGTGTGCGCGCAGTCGCCGGGGGAAGCGATGGGCACGCTCCGCGCGGCGGCGGCGGCCTGGTCGCCCGCGTCGGCGGCGCAGGCGAACACGCTGCGGGTCATCGCCGCCAGCGACGCCGATCTCCAGGGCACGCTGCCCACCGCGGCGCTGACGGTGCTCGTAGCGACCGTGGACGACGCGGCACCGCGGGTGCCGGACGCGGTGCGTGCGCGAGCGACCGTGCTCGCGGTCTCACCCCGGGTCTCGACGCCGCAGCAGCTCGCCCGAGTGGCGGCCGCGGCCGCCGATGCGGGCGGCAATGTCGTGGGCACCATGGTCGCGAACCCGGATCCGGACGATGTGACGACCGGGGTGGCTCCTGTTATTGGCAGGCAACCGCGTGCGCTGCCGACGCGCATTAACAGCACGACGTACGCAGGGCGAGGAAGTGGCACCGTGGCCACGATGAGGGAGGAGCGACGGTGAACAACGAGGACGACTTCGAGGATACGGGCAGTTTCGCCGCCGGGTCGGTCCGGTTCCTTAACCCGGAGATTGAGCTTCCGTCGGCGTTCTCCGCCGAGTCCGAGTCTGCCGTCGAGCCGGAGCCGGAACCTGAGCCGGAACCCGAGGCCGCCGTCGAGCCGGCGGATAGCTTCGGCACCTTCGACAGCTTCGAGCCCCCCGCCTCCTTCGATCCGGAGGCTGAGTCGTCCGATCCGGAGGCTGAGTCGTCCGAGCCGGAGGCTGAGTCGTCCGAGCCGGAGGCTGAGTCGTCCGAGCCGGAGGCTGAGTCGTCCGAGCCGGAGGCTGAGTCGTCCGAGCCGGAGGCTTTCTCTTTTGAGCCGGACGCTCCGGCGGAACCGGACGTTTACGCCGAGCCGGAGGAGTCCACCGCGGCTGAGTCGACCGCCGAGCCAGCGGATTCCCTCGACCAGGGCGTCCCCGCCGAACCGGAGGTCTCCGCCGAACCGGAGTCACCCGCCAGGCCCGAGTTTTCCGACGTCTTCACCAAGCCCGCCTTCTTCGGCAGGCCGGGCATGTCCCCCGAGCCCGAGTCCCCCGCAGAGCCGGAGGATTTCCGCGAGCAGGAAGTCTCCGCGGCAGCCGAGTCCGGTGCCAGCGCGGCGAGCTCCGACGTCTTCACCAGGCCCGAGTCCCCCGCCAAGTCTGACTACTCCAACTTCTTCACCAGGCCCGGCTTCTTCCCTAACTCCGAAGGCGACGGCGAGCAGGCCAAGCCCGCCGAGGAGCCGCATTACTCCGCCCTTGGTGAGTCGCGGTACTCCGGCGCGAAGGAGTCCTCGTACTCGGCGCCTGAGGAGCCGCGGTTCCCGACTCCGGGGGAGACGCCGCGCTCGTTCTCCGGGGGGAGCCGGTACTCCGGCCCGAAGGAGACCCCGTACTCCGCGCCTGAGGAGCCGCGGTATCCGGCTCCCGGGGAGCCGCGGCGCTCGTTCTCCGGGGAGAGCAGGTATTCCGGTCCCGAAGAGACGCCGTATCCCGCGCCTGAAGAGCCGCGGTATCCCATGCCTGGGGAGACGCCGCACTCGTTCTCCGGGGGGAGCCGGTACTCCGGCCCGAAGGAGACCCCGTACTCCGCGCCTGAGGAGCCGCGGTATCCGGCTCCCGGGGAGCCGCGGCGCTCGCTGTCTGAGGAGAGCCGGTACTCCGGCCCGAAGGAGACCACGTACACCGCTCT